>Ga0307380_10008807_pt1 | contig 12886 bp, 32 predicted proteins | sample UN3MG_FD_202239 | JGI IMG/M metagenome (GOLD analysis project Ga0307380, IMG submission 202239) | Soil microbial communities from Risofladan, Vaasa, Finland - UN-3 | ecosystem: Environmental > Terrestrial > Soil > Coastal area > Acid sulfate soil | place: Finland: Risofladan, Vaasa | collected... | reverse complement strand
CTTCTGAAACTAAACTGTTATCAGCAAACTCAGTGTATATATCTTTATTTTTTGATAACTCACTAGGAAAAAACTGGATATGTAACATATCAAAACCACTTGGTCTATATGGACTTTTTGGAATAAATAATGCATCAATATTTCCAATTGTTTGAAAATAATCTTCATGTTCTTCTCTTAACTCTATGACCAATTTTTTACGTTGATCTGGTGTTAATTTAACTTTAATTTGATTTGCCATTTTATTTAATTTTTATTTTTTTTTGTTTTAAAGGTTTAATAATGTGCCTTATGTTGCACTATTAGTATAACTATTGTCCGTTTTATAAACTATTACACCGCAAAGTGCCAATTAACGCACCATTACTCGGACATTATCCGTATTACTGCTCATTTTGTTACCAACTGAGTGGGGAGAAGTGCTTCCATCATCCATTATATCCACACTGCTCCAATAACCAACTCATTTGTATTTTGTATTAATAATTATCTTCTTTCTTGTTGTCCCGGTGTTGCCATTTCATCTATTTGCATCTTTTCAAATTTTGCTTTAAAGAAACTCATTCTTGAATCACCATTCCTTGCTTTAAGAAAATGTAAAACAAGAGTTCTATCATCTTCAATTATATATCTGTCAGGACCATAAAATCTAATCTTTTGTTTAGCTGGCCTGTTAATACCAATAAGCATATCTGCATGTTGTAGCATAGCATCTGAACCAAATATATCTGACTCAAGTATATAATTACCATATTTACCATCTATGGCTCTATCTGGGTTATCAATATTTCTATTAAGTTGTGATAATACAATAAACAAACAAGGATAATCCCTTTTACACTGTGTAAAGAACTCACCTAACTCAAATAACATATCTAATGTATTATTCTGATAAGGAGCTCTCTTTACTAACATAGTATGATCAAGAGTAATCACTGTTTTTACACCTTTATGCAAATTCATATACATGTCAATTTGATCACGCATTTGATTTACAGTCATTGGTGTTGAAATAATATCAACTGGATGTTTAACCCGTTCTTTAGCATACAAATGACAACTATTAAGTGTATCAGAAGTTAATATGCTACCAGCACTACATAACTCTTTGTATGTCTTACCAGTTACAGAACTAAATTCTCTAATTGCTGAGGTTCTACCAACCATTTCAAATTGAAATTCTAAAACTCTAAATTCATCATTTGGATTAAGTGCAAAAGATTCTCTTACTATTTGATCTTTAATTAATGTTTTACCTGAACCAGGTCTACCACCAATTACAGTTAATGTATTCCATTCTAAACCATCAGTAGCAGCATCATTAAATTTAGGCCAAGGAGTATATATAGACTTTTCAGTCCCATTTTGTCTACCACGCATGTATTTCAATGCTTCATTGAAAGCAGCATATTGACCTACCCATGCTTCTGCTGGTTTACTCATCTTTGTTTTGGTTTAATTTGTTATAAAAATATTTAGCTACATCGGGTATATGTTTCTTGTAATATGGCTGGTTGTCTTTACACCAATCCTTTACTTCCTGTTTTGTTTTGAATGGTTTTTGCCATGAACCATTGTTCATAATCATATTAAATGTTGGCTCAAGTTCATCAATAAATGATTGAACTGTCCATCCTTCCCATATATGTTTGTTATTACTCATTTTCTATAAGCTTTATTGCATCATTTATGTTATCAATTGTATCCATACAACTGTGTTCATCTGGTATCCAAGTACCTTCTCTAAGCATCTGCATGTCTTCCAAAATTAAATTAAGTTTTTCCAATATCTTTTCTTTTATTTCTTGTGTCATCAGTCTTCTATTTTAACATTATGTAATTCTTCATGATATTCTTTCCACATTGCTGTAGGTAATCTATAGTACTCAGGATCATTTGGAATACTAACTTCACCCGAATCATAATAATTAAATGCAGCATTATAATCAGGATTTTGTTCAAACCAGATAGCAGATGCTTCTCTAATTTTAGAATACCATTCTTCTTTTCTTTCTTCTGTCATACTTTTGTTTCTATCAGTCTTAAATTTAATTCTTTTGCAGCATACCTAATATGCTTTTGAGTTGTAACACTATAATAAGCCAATTGAACAATTCTATCTGGTTCAATTACAGCCACCTTTGTGTTATAAGAATATATTGCATTATCATCTGCTTTTAAATTTTGTTTATATTTTTCAAATGTTTTCATTATACTACTTTTTCTTTAAATGTTTTCTGTTCAGTATCAATACCATCTCTAATCATATCACAGTAGTCTGCTAAAGTAGAAGACTTAACTTTATGCTTATCTTGTTTGCAAATAAAATATTGACTGGTTTGCATATACATATACTCTGCATCCCTGTACTCATTAACATACATCTTAGCAGCTTGAATTACTTGATCCCATTCATAATCATATGTTTCAAAGAACCATCTGAATGATTCCGACAACATCTTTACATTTACTCTTGCTGGTTTTCCACTTGGTAACTTCTGATTAGGAAATATTTCTCTATAAATATTTATTTTATCACTAAAGTCTTTACCCATCAACTGAATGTTGGTTTTCTTTTTAGCTTTAACAAAATAATTATCTAGGTGTATTATAAAAGACTTGGCATCTGAAGTTAATTCATATTTACCGTCTTTGAGTGTAATATAGTTTGAACCAATCAATGCATCTTTATCTGATTGAAGTATTTTAGGAATTCCTATTTTTAGTTTCATTCCAAATAATATTGCTGCTTGATTAGGTGTTAATTTGTTTTTGAATATTATTTGAAATAATTCCCACATTAGTTTTTAAGGTTTTTACAATTAATGGATATACTTGATAACACAGTTTATGAAATGTACTTTTCTGATTATCAATCATTTATATCAGTTATCTGATTTACAAATTTATAAAAAATTACCAACTTATCAAAGCTTTATTTTGAATTTTTAACTCTTCATTGACTTTATTAAAAACATCATTGGAATCCCAAATACCACCTCTATATGCAGCAGATGCTGGGTGACTACATTTTAAGAGTTTATGATTTGATAACAATAACTGCCATGCTTCAGCTTTCTTACCCATAAGAATAAATATAATGTCTTTATTTTCTTTATTAAGAGTATAAAACAAATATTCTGTAAATGGTTTCCAATGCCAAAAATGTGAACCAATCTTATTAATTTCAACCGTTAAAGCAGTATTGATAAGTAAAACACCTTGGTTGGCCCAACGTCTTAAATCAACATCTCCATCCTCATCTTCAAGTGCTTTAAATATATATTGTAAAGACTTTTCAGCTTTACCTTTTTTTGAGCAACTAAATGCCAAACCATCTGCAGATCCTATTTGAGGATAAGGGTCTTGACCTACTATAACAACTTTTAAGTCATTGTAGTTACATTCTTTAAATGCATTAAATACATCTTTAAAAGGTGGTGTAAATCTTTGATCATTATCTACTAATGATACTAAAGAATTAAATACATCTTCAAATGCTTTACTATCAATAAATGGATTAAGTATATCATTCCATCCTGACTTTTCTATATCAGTTTTTATTTGTGTTTTAAAATTATTTATGTCTGGGCTCATTGTATTTATTTTAATTATGTATATTTGCTTACTAATACTTTCTAATATGAGTGAAGAAAAAAAACTAAGAACTGTTGTCACTTATGACCACAGCAAAAATATATCTGGTATAGAGGTTAATACAGCATATATTGAAGCATTTCAAAGAATTCTATCTGAAATGATTTTGGATGCTGAAGATCCATCTACACTTCCTGCTACTTTTAAAAAGTTTGGTGATCTCATCGGTCTTAATGAAAATGAAACTCCAAATGAAGAGTTACAATTTACTATATATGAATCCAATTTATATACTTTATTTTCATTACTCCAATTAATGAGGTTTAAAGCTAAAGAACAAGGATTAGAAATTCATACTGAAACAGAAGCTACTATAGAAGATATAAAAGCATTATCTGATTTAGTAGTTAAAGGTGCTGATGTATCTGAGAAACTCAAAGAGATAAACAGTAAACTTAAAGTAGTAAAATAACTACCTTAAGTTCATATTACTGAAATCTCCTATCTCTATACATGCTTGTATAGCAAGATTTAACTCATCTTTATCACAATCTGCAAAAGATTTACAATACTCTTGTTTATCTTTTACAAAACATAACCCTGATTTTCTTTTCACTGTTAGTTTACATTCTTCAAATGTATAGCCAATTTCTTGGGCTATCTCTCTAATCATAGCATGTAACCTGGCTAATTGAGGATTACTTCCTTTTTCACCACTTACACCTATAAATATCTCTAACTTGGAATCATTTGGTAATTGATCTAAAAACTTTTTAAACCTGGTACCCACTGCTTTTATAGGAAAATGTAACTCACCATCTTTAACTGATGCTTTTATAAATAAATTATCTTTCATGTTCCATAAATTAAAGCCATTGCAATAATTAAAACTATTGTAGCAACAACAGTAAGCATAGCAAGCTTTTCTGAATCACTTATTCTATCAGGTGACTTACCTTGACTACTTCTATATTGTCTTTTTTTTTCCATTATTTAATCTATATTCATACCCTCATTAGTTATAAACTCTCTTAGCTGCTCTCTGCATAATTCAAAGGCTTTATAAGTATCTTCACTTATATCATCAGGTGCATATTTTGTTTGACTTCTTAACCATTGATCCATGTCCCAAAGCACAGAGTGCATTGCTGAACCTTGAGTTGCCATGGCATACTCATGTTGATCATCCGGTAAATTAAATTCTAATATTGCTTTCATATGTACATGTGTTCATCTTCTTCTGTTTCATTACTTAAATCCGTTACATTTAGTTCATCATCCGGATCAACTTGAACTTTGTTTTTCATTTCTCTTTGGTGTTAAAGGTTTCGTTGTAGTAGTTTTCAATTACTCCTTGCTCAACAGCAATCTTCAATACATTATCTTCCGTTAATGTTACTGGTATTTTAGTTTGTTTAATTTTGCTCATATAATTTCAAATATATTTCCTTGACTACTCAATCTACCAAACTTACCATCAGTAACCACGGAACCATTTGAGAATATTGTATCTAATCCTGGTATTGTTCTAGTACCTGCATTGATAATATCATTGCAGTTATGGATATGTCCAAACATTATAAATTTAGGATTTACTTCTATAACTCTATTCAATAATGATCTATCACCGCAATACTCCATAAGACCAACTCTATCATAAGATAAATCTAACATTCCTTTTGGAGGTCCGTGAACAACAATAATATCAACATCTTCATCTATAACATTTCTCCACATTCGTTCTAATTTATTTCTATCCTTATTGAACGCCCATCCATATCCAAAAGTTGGAGTGTAAGGTGAACCGAATATCTTTAAACCCTCTATTTTGATAGTTTCATTTTCAAGATAGTGAATACCACGATCATTAAAATCTGATTTAGTGACAAACTTTTTCTCAATACTAGTATCATGATTACCAGCTACAAATACTTTATGATGTATAGGTAAGTTAGCAAACCAATCAATAAAGGCTCTAACTTCAGGTTCATTATTATAAGGGTCTCTTGGATTACTACAATCACCACTAAAAATAACCATAGCAACACCTTCAGGTATTGTTAGTAGGTCGTGGAATGTGTGTGTATCACTTATATGCCAGATTTTCATAATTAAATTGATACTACTATTTCTTTATTTAACCAACCTATAATGAATTCTAAATATCCATTAAGGTCTCTGTCATAGGTTACTTTTATATAAGGTGTTATGTATGTTTGACTCCAAACATTGAATATTCTTATTCTCATTTCTCTTTTGTTTTAAAGGTCATACTTATTTAAATCTTAATGCATTGTTTACTTCAATAAATTCTTGAGCACATACATCACATACAAACTCAGTTTCATTTCTATGCAAACTGTGATTAAAGCAATTTGGACATGGTGTTTCATTTATAGGTATAAATTCTTCACAGGTTATTCTTGCTAAATCTTGTAAGTATGCATAGTGGTCTCCTTTGTATTCATGTTCAATCATTTCCATAAATACTTCTTTCATTTTTCCCATAATATTATTATTTGTAAGATTGTTTTCTTGTACTTTTCCAATCAATTGGTTTATAATCCATAGTTAACTTTACAGTATCACCAATTTCATATTTTTGTTTGGTGTACATGGTAAGGGTATAATTTTCATTAGATGTGTCTTCTACAAGGTAAGAGTAACCATTACTACCCGTCAACACTTCACAACATAGTATTATTAGTATTTTAATCATTGTATGTTTCGTTATAATATTGTTCCGAAGTCATCATTGATATGTGACTTGTTTCATAAGCATCAATAATTTGTTGTTTCTCCATTGCTTTGGCTTGTTGAACGCAAGGTTCATCCATTTGAATAGTTAGCCCAGTTAGTTTATTAATTTCTTCTACTAAAAATTCTACTGCTGTCTGTTTCATGTTGTTTATTTTTTAAAGGTTAATCGGAAATATTCCGTTTTAAGGTGCATTATTTTACACTTTGTGGCTCATTTTTTTACTTAAATAACTCTTTTAACTTTTCTTAATGTATCTTTTTTATATTTGTATATCATATATCTTTTTTTTAATATATACTACATTTGACTTGCTAACCAACATTGCCTGCTACAATAATCTTGGTAATCTGTCATTTTTCCACATTCTCTGCATTCATGTTCTGGTTCATTTGCAGGGTTTCCTTGGTCTAAATAATCATCATGATTCATTTGTTAACTTTTTTAAAGGATTATAATATTTAACTTTATTTGAGTCAAAGGTTTCAAGGGCTTTCTTTACCCATACTTCATCTTGTGTACCTTTATAGCACAGTATATGACACACTGCTGTCTCTGAAGGATTCAATCTTAGTAATCTACCAATTCTCTGAGCTGTTTTTCTTTCATTACCATACGCATGCATAACAATGCCTGCTTTGAGGTTTGGTATTGTAACACCTTCTGATAGTTGTAAAACACAAGATAACTTGTCTATTCTACCATCTGAAAACAACTCTAAATTATACTGACTATTAGGATTACCAGAATGATAACTGTATTTACAAAGTTTATCTGCTTGTTCCTTTGTATTAGCAAATATAATACATTTAGAGTTTAAACTAGTGGACAAAGATTTTACATACTCTTCTTTGGTTCCATAACTCATTATTGCTTTCATTCTCATAATTGCACTAAACTGTTTTTGTTTAGGAGTATTTGCATCTTGACAACGTTTGGTTGCATAATCATAATCCAAAAACTCAGATGTCCACCAAGATCCACCATTCTTACTACTTTTTTTTACTGTATTAAATTTACAAAGTTCTAACTCATGTACAATTATCTTATAATTATTTAAAATATTGGAGTCAGTTGCCTGATCTACAGTAAAAGTATATTTAATAGGACAATATATATTGACTAGTCTTCCTTTTTCAGAATGTATAGTTTCAGGTGGTGTACCCGTTAACCCTAATATTTTACCTTTAAATATAGATAAAAAAGGTTCATGTGAATTCAATAAACTATGACACTCATCTAAATAAACTATATCATAGTCATATGGACTATGTTTGTTTAAAGATAAGTATGTAGTAAAAGTAATATGTTCTAACATACTATCTAACTTCATTTTACCCAACTCATCTATCCAAGATTGAGCTATTGAATGTTTTGGTATTACAACTAATGCTTTTATATAAGGATCATAATGTTGTTTTAAGTGTTGTATAGCAATACGTGTTTTACCAACACCCATGCTAATAGCTAAACCAGCTCTTGTATATTTTAAACTTATTTCTAAGGCTTCTTTTTGTATTTCTTCTCTGTTCATTTGAATGTTTGTTTTTTGTGTGCTCCCTATAGGATTTGAACCTATGACCTAATCATTATGAGTGATTTGCTCTAACCAACTGAGCTAAGAGAGCATATACCCAAACAGGTATAAGGTGTATGCATTTGCATGCAAGTATACCCTCATAGGTATAATAGTAGCCGGAATGGGACTTGAACCCACACAGACATTACTGTCCAAAGGATTTTAAGTCCTTCATGTCTACCAATTCCATCATCCGGCCATCAGTGATCCCACAAGGACTTGAACCTTGAACCTACAGCTTAGAAGGCTGTTGCTCTATCCAATTGAGCTATGAGACCTAATTGCCAAAGTTAGTCACGTTTCTCTGAATATCCAAGTTCTGTTGCTTCTTTAGGATGTTCTTCTATGTATGTATGACAAGTTCTGCATACTGAAAGCCAAGTGCTAACCACTAAGTGATATTTACCACGTCCTTTTTTGTGATGAACATCTGTTGAACTACCAGTACAACAATGCAAAGCTGCTTGACACATTGGTTGTTGCTCCATAAACTTACGTCTAAGTTTAGTATAAGCTTGATCAATGACCTGCATCTTCTTTGACTTTTGATTTACTGGAGTTTTTTTTAATGGTTTAGCATCTGTACTTTTAGCTTTATACCAGCAACTCTTGCAATACCGGTTACCAGCATCATTTTTCCAAATAAACTGTTCGGTATTGCAATTGTTACATAGTTTTTTTTTCTGTTGAATCATCCTTTAAGACTTTGTTGTCTATCATTAGGGACAAGTGTAAGATAATTTTTAGGTAATAACCCTTTAGACATAAACATAAGTATTACGTCTTCATATTCTACACCTAAATCTTTAAATGATAAAGTATTATTATAATCCTCTAGGTATTCATCTACAGGTACTGAGATTATAAACTCTGCAGTAGGCCCACGAAATGTTTGTTTAAAAAAATCATTGACTCTTTTATTACATATCATTTGTTTCCAGGCATTGATTTCTCTTTGCCCTCTTCTCCAAACTTTAGAAATTCTTCTTTTTTTATCCCAATGTAAAACTTCAACTTCTTTTGCATCATAAACATTAAGGCCATGTAACACTCTTTTAAATAAAAAGTGTTGATATGAATTTAATGAAGTATATGTAAAAGTATTAATGATTGAGGTTGGATGCAACTGGTATTCTTCCAGTAGTCCATAATAGTGGTAACGTTGAAGTCTTTGGTTTAATAAAGATTTACTTTCATCTATTTTTATTTGATTTAATTGTTCTTGAGATAGCATACATATGGTTTTTATTTAAATAAGACATTGAATAAGATATAAAAATGAAAAAGGGAACCTTCACCTAAGTGTTAGTTCCCTTCTTGCATTCTTCAGAAAGATTTATATATGTTATAGCTCAAAAGTTTCTTCTTCAAGAACTTCTTCTTCTATTTCATTAGTAGTTTCATCTACGGTATCTTCATCACTTGAATCAAATCCAAATGCTTCAGCTGATGTTGCTGGTTTTGCAACTTTGGATTTATCAAGATTAAAAGAAGTAGCATTAGCCTCTCTAATAGCTTCACCATTATTGTGTGCTACTAATACATCCTCAGCAGTTGCATCAGCAACAAAGAATGTTTTCCTATAAATAGGTTGGCCATCAACACAGCATATGATACCTGTATCACCTGCATATTTAAGATCACGATCTGGATCATTCTGAGTGAATGGATCTAACTGTTCTTTAATTACGATTTTACCATTAAAACTGTTTAATGACTCTAATCCTAGTGATTGAAGGTCTTCAAGTTTACCGTGTAATAATGTACTAATGTTTGACTTTTTAACCCAGCCATTGTTACCAAATGTAACTCTGTCTTGTTGTAGTCTTACATAACCATAATCTGAACTTGTACTTGATTGACGGATAACATTTCCCATGTCATCAGCAATGATGTTTACTTTACTTTGCATAATTGTTGTTTTTAATAAATTGTTAAAATGATTGGAGTGTCTATCTTTTAGACATCATCCCTTTGAAAATCAAGGTCTTCCCTTTTATCTATTTCATCTATTTCATCCAATGCCGGTTCTTTCTCATGAAAATAATCATCATCTTCATCACGATCAATCTGGCTTGAATTAAAATAGGTGTTATAAAAAGGATTACCCACTTCTTTAGTATAGGCTGCACTTAGACCGTTGAGGTCTTGTATCTCTTCATCAGACAATGAAAGATACTGCTCAACTGAGCATTCAACTATACGTCCATTAGGTAACTGTATTATCATTTTAACTGCTAAGTAAATCTTAACAAATTTATAATAATTTTAGTCACTAATTTGGTATTTTGAATCCTATTTAGTATAAGTGTAGAATTTAGTATGCATATATATAGCTAATAGCATTATTTTATTATTAGCTTTCTGCCTACTCTTGTGATATAATCTTTGTCTTTCAGTTCTTTTATCAGTCTTTTAATTGTTCTTTGACTTACATTTAAGTCGTTAGCTAGTGTTGATATAGAAGGAAAACAAGATCTTTGTTTATTTGCATAACAAGCTAATGTAGAGTATACACATTTTGCTTGCATTGATAAATCTGGTGCTGTTATGACACTACGGCTAACAATGCCAAACCTATAGTTTAGTGACATGGTTAGACATTATCATTAGCAACGCCATATTAGAATCTAATTCATTATCAAGTTTTTCATTGTTAAGATTATATTTAGAATTCATATATGTACCAAAAGCTTCTATAATTTTTGATTTAGACCAATAATTATATTCTTTTCTTAATAATTCAATACTTAATTTTGCCATAACTTATAGTTCAATTGTCAGTGATTCAGGAATCTTTTTGTTTTTGTTAACTTCATAAGGTATATCATCTTGTTTTATTTTAATAATAGAAAAGGTGTCTATCTTAACTTCCTGAGTTTTAATCTGAGCATCTTCTAAATCATAGTACCATACAATAACATCCATTGTGTTATAATATGGGTCAAACTCACTTGACCAAGAACCATCTCCTCTAATAGTACCAAAGACATAACCATCTTCAGTACCAAGACCTTTATCTATAAGAACATCCCACTCAAATTCTCTACCTGCATGGTAGTTTGGTGGTTTTATCTTAACATAATCATTTACTGCAAGTGGTTCAAACTTATATGGACTCAATATCATTTCTAACAAAGCACTAATGTTAGCAGAGTTCAAACCTTTTCTTAGTATATGCATTACATTACTAAAGTTATCAGGATTCATAAGTTTTTTCTTGTCTATGATAGACTGAATAAGTATTTCAGTTGTATTACTTGATATATTATAATTGTTTTCGTTCATATTTTTAATTTTTAAAAACATAGTAGACCAACCGTTGTAATTAACAGTTTTAAAACCAAATAAAATGATTAATCTGATTGGTACTACTATGTTTGGGTTACCACTATAACCAATGTTGTAACCTGTTTACCTAGCCTTACTATCTAGTGATACTATAGATATAATATTACTGGTGTTGTTAGGGTGTCATGTATGGCACTTATTTTTTTCTATTTCTAAATTCAATAGCAATAAATGGTAACATAATCATCAATGTAGTAGTATCTGAGTGTGATGAGGTTTTATCAATAAGAACTCCTACACCTATCATTGGTAATATCTGGATATCAAGAATGGGTAATACAGAAGTCTTATCCATATGAGAAAGCCAGAACACTGCATTAAAGACTACAGCTATAAATAATGCTATTACTGCTAAATAGCTTGGATCAGCTGAATTTATAAGATAACTGATACCGGATACTAATACTGCCAATGGCAATATAATAACATAGAATAATTTAATAATTGATTTCATAAGATTTAATTTTTAATTGTAAGTGGAATAATAGTCTAAATAAGAGTTACGATCTTGATCATGTATCTCAATTAAGTTGTGCTCCAATGCTAAATCTCTTAAGGCTTCATTGCCTAAAAGATAGTCATTCAAATCATCTACTAGAGGTGATAAGATTTCATTTCGTTTGATTACGATATGTTGGTCACCTATAAATAGATTAACCGTTGGAGCTTTATCAGAATTGTATAATAAGATTCCGATTTTGTTTTTGTGTTGAACAAATAGTTCTGGTTTTAAAATTAATACTTGCATGTGTTTTATGTTTAAGTGATTATTGTTCTAATTTATCATTTACATCATAACCTACAATTATAGCAGGTATCCAACCAACAATTAGCATGATACCTATTGTAGCACCATGACTAAATGATTGTTTAAATGTTGCTGTGTCTTGTAGATACCAAACAATGGTATTGACTGTAAATAGTGTGATAATGAATGTTGCTATAATAGCCAACATAACTTTTGTTTTGTTCATATGATTTATGTTTTAATAAGTTTATTCTTGGTTTGCATATGCTAAGATTAAATCTTCATCAGCAGACCAATTGTCTTCTAAGAGTCCACGAGCAATTTCTTCTGCATACATGTATTCATGGACAGTACCATTTGACATATATACTGAGTAATAAGGTCTACCTTCATTATCACCTGTTAGTTTGATAGTGATATCTATTGAAGAGTATGCATCAATACACTGGATTTCTTTTGTGTTAGTACATGCAGCAAAAGTTAATGCCACAGCTATAAGTGTTATTATTTTTTTCATGGGATTTATATTTTATATGTTAAGTGGTGAATAATGAGATTCCGGGTAATGTTATACTATTCCTATAGAAGAAGAGACAACTAATATATAGAGAGAGTATAAGACTGTCTACAGTGTCTATCTGTATAGAGTTAGCTATACCTATATTATATATAGTGATGATGATTGTAAGGTGTGTTAAAGGGGTTATATGGGGTGTATGAGGCCTCCCATATAAATTGTAACACACAAATGAATAAAAAATAGTGTAGAATACCAGATAATAAGTAACAAAGCTCACTGATGCAGTTAATATTTAAATATTTAGTTGCTGCGTACATTAGTTGGGGAGCAGAG
>Ga0307380_10008805_pt1 | contig 12887 bp, 8 predicted proteins | sample UN3MG_FD_202239 | JGI IMG/M metagenome (GOLD analysis project Ga0307380, IMG submission 202239) | Soil microbial communities from Risofladan, Vaasa, Finland - UN-3 | ecosystem: Environmental > Terrestrial > Soil > Coastal area > Acid sulfate soil | place: Finland: Risofladan, Vaasa | collected... | reverse complement strand
GACGAAGATGGAGCAGGCCGAGCGAATCCTCCGGAGCCAGGAGCACGCCCTGACGAAGTCGGAGAAGGACGCAGAGTATCTGGGATCGGAGCACGCCTCGGAGAAGGCGCAGTCGCAGGCCGACATCGGGAAGTCGGAGTTCGAGGCGGAGCTGGCGGAGAAGCGCATCGACGAGGCCGTCCTGTCGGCCAAGGAGCGCGCGCGGATGGCGGCGGAGCAGTACGAGGAGATGAAGGGCCAGCTCGAAGCGGGCGAGCTCCGCTCGCCCGCGGAAGGCGTCGTCGTGCTGGGGTTCTGGTATGACGACAATGGCCGGCGCACGATCAAGGAGGGAGACCGGGTGCGCCCCGGCTGGAGGATCGCCGAGGTCACGGATCTTTCCGCACTCCAAGTGAAGCTCCGAGTCGAGGAAGCTGCGGTCAGCGGGCTCACGGTCGGCCAGAAGGCCGCCATCACGGTCAAGACGGCGCCCGATAGGGAGTTCGAGGGCGAGATCAGCACCATCGGAGCGGTGGCGCACACGCCCTCGCCCTGGGAGGATCCGGACTCGCTGCCCGGACGCCGCGTCTTCGATGTCATCGTCACGATCGAGGATGCCGACCTGGAGATCCTCAGGCCCGGCATCGACGCGGATGTGCAGCTCGTCTCGAAGCGCATTCCGAAGGCCATCTACGTGCCCCTCGAGGCGATCTTCGATAGGTCTGGGGGACAGACGGCCTACGTCAAGAAGGGGGATCGCTTCGTCGCCCGCAAGGTCAAGACGGGCGAGCGCAACGAGAAGGCGGTCACCGTGCTCGAAGGCCTGCAGCCAGGGGAGTCCGTCGCTCTGAGCGATCCCACACTCGGGGAGACGAGCTGATGCCCGGCGATCACATCGTCGTCTCCACCGAGGAGCTGACGAAGAACTACCAGACGGGGCCGGTCGCCGTCCACGCGCTCCGCGAGGTCTCTCTGGACGTCACCCGGGGCGATCTCGTCGCCATCATGGGGCCGTCGGGGTCGGGCAAGACGACGCTGCTGAACATGTTGGGCTGCGTGGATCTCCCCTCCCGCGGCCGCTACTGGCTCGACGGCGAAGACGTGAGCCGCCTGAACGACAACGCCCTTTCCCGCATCCGGAACGAGAAGATCGGCTTCGTCTTCCAGACGTTCAACCTGCTTCCGCGGCTCACGGCGCTCGACAACGTGCGCCTGCCCCTTCTCTACGCCCACGAGAGACGCTCGGGGGAGGTGTCGGTCCGGGCGCTGGAGCGGGTCAACCTGGAGACGCGCATGCACCACCGGCCCAACCAGCTCTCCGGCGGGCAGCAGCAGCGGGTCGCCATCGCCCGCGCCCTCGCTATGGAGCCGGCGATCATTCTGGCGGACGAGCCCACGGGCAATCTCGACTCCCGCTCCGGCGAGGAGATCATGGCCCTCTTCCAGCAGCTCAACCGCGAAGGAGTCACGATACTCATCGTCACCCACGACCTGCAGGTCGCGCGGCACGCCACTCGTGTCGTGCGGATGAGCGACGGTCGCATCATCGCCGACGAGCCTGTCACGGATCGCCTCGACGCGCGAGAGGTGCTGGCTGCGATGCCCGCTCCGGAGCCGGACAACGAGGTGGAGGTCGAGGAGGCATGAAGCGCAGGTGGCACCTGTCCCACAGGCTCGCGGCGGCATTCCTGGCGCTCGTCGCCGCCGGCATCCTCTTCGCGGTTGCGGCCACGACCCGGTCCAATGACGCCAAAGGGTTGCTGCAAACGGTCGAGACGGCCCAGGTAATCGCCGCCGCGTTCTACATTGTTCTCCCCGTTGAGGGCGCCGTCGAAGCCGCCAGCGCGGTGCCGGTGATCTGCAAGGTTCCGGACACGCAGATCGTCTCGGTGGTTCCCGATGGGACGCGGGTGGAGGTCGGGGACGTCATCATGACCGTGAACTCCGACGAGGTCCAGAAGAGAGTGGATCAGCTGCGGAGCCAGGTTGCGGAGGGGGAGGAGAACGTCCGCAAGACGCGGGCCGGAGGCGAGAAGCGCCTCCAGAACGCCCGCACCGCCTTCGTTAAGGCGCAAGAGAGCAGCGACCTGGCGCAGCTCAAAGCGAAGGCGGCCGTGGAGAAGGCCGAAGCCGAGGTCGCCTTCCTCGAGCAGGAGGTGGCCGTCGCGGACGGGGAGATGGAGAAACGCAAGCGCCTCCGCGAGGAGGGGCTGGTGCCGATCACCGATGTCGAGCAAGCGGAGGACGCTCTCCGGGATAAGGTCTTCTCGCTGGAAGACGCGCGGCGCTCCCTGACGCAGGCTCGCACGGACGCGGAGACGAGCCTCGATCTGAAGAAGATGGACCTTCGCACGGCGGAGCTCGAAGTGCAGCAGGCGGAGGCGGCCTTCGGCACCTCTGTGATCAGCGCCGAGCGGCAGCTCGCTGAGAGGCAGCGCGATCTCGAAGAGGCGGAGGAACAGCTCGCCGGCGTGAGCATTCGAGCGCCGGTCGCCGGGCTGGCGCTCATCGAGACGACCTGGGAGGGGGGAGGAGGGAGACGGCCGCGGCGCGCGGGCGACGAGATCGACGAGGATTGGCGCGTGGCGAACGTGATCGACCCGAGCAAGATGTGGGTCCGGTGCGATATCGGGGAGGCGGACATCGAGAGCGTCAGGGCCGAGATGCCCGCGTTCGTGAGCGTGCCGGCCATCGGCGCCACAGAGCTGCGAGGCAAGGTCCTGGCGGTGGACAACCTCGGCCGGGTCAGCGACGCCTGGGAGGGGGGAGTGCCGGGCAAGAACGTGTTCGCCGCGCTCATCGAAGTGACGACTCCGGAGATCAAGCTCCGTCCGGGGATGGGCGCCTCCGTCGAGATCGTCCTCGATCACGTGACGGAGGGGCTCGCAGTGCCCCTCGAAGCGCTCTTCTCGAAGGGCGGCGGCACCGTCATCTATCGTGCGGAAGACAGTGGATTCCGGGAGCTTCCCGCCAAGGTTCTCAAGCGAAACAACGCCCTCGCCTCCATCGAGGCCGATATCGAGGATAGGGACGCCGTGGCCTGCAAGCGACCGCCGGCAGCGCTTCTCCTCGCGGCCGAGAGAGGAGAGCGAAAGTGAGAGTGCTGCGGCCGCTGGCAGGAGGGCTCACGCCAATCATCCTCATCGCCGCGTTCGTCGCTTTGGGGGCATGGGCGCTGCGGGCGTCCATCGTCACGCGGGCCGAGGAGCAGGCGGAGGCGGAGAAGGCCTCCGTCGCGACCGTGACGGCGCAGAAGGGGGAGTTCAAGGTCATCGTCGAGGCCGTCGGGAAGCTCGCTGCGGTGAACTCGAAGCCGGTCATCGCCGAAGTCTCCGGGCAGATCGTTGCTATCGCGACCAATGGCTCCCATGTCGAAGAAGGCGACGTCATCATCGAACTCGACGTCCCCCGGATGTTCCGGGATGTCCGGGACCGGGAGCAGGAGTACCGGCAGGCGCTGGAGGAACTGGAAGAGAAGAAGCGGGACCTCGGGGCCGACGTCGAGAAGGCGGAGCTCGCTCTGGAAAAGGCGCAGACCGAGCTGAAGCAGTTCCAGGAGCAGACGGCCCTCGAGCTCGCCCGGAAGACGACGAGCACGGAGAAAGACGAGGCGGATCTGGCGCTGGCCCGGAAGCGCTTCGAGCGACAGAAGAAGCTGGCCGACGAAGGCCTCGTCCCTCAGCAGGACGTCGAGCTGGCGACCAGCGAGATTCGGGCGAAGGAATTTGCGCTCGAACGCCAGATCAAGGACCTGCAACTCACGGAGCGGCAGAAGGAATCCGAGGAGCTGGACAAGCAAGCGGCCGTGACGCGGGCGGAAGCGGAACTCGAGCGCGCCAAGAGCCGCCGGGAGTCCGAACTCCGCAATGCCCAGACCGCCCTCGAAGTCCGCAAGACGCAGCTCGAGCGCGTTCAAGACGAGTTTGGCAAGTCGATCATCAAGGCGCCGGCGGACGGCATCCTCGTCCTCGCCGAGGAGGGCCGGGACGGGGTGCAGAGCCGGCCGCTCCAGCCCGGGGATCAGGTCTGGGATAACCGCACCGTGGCGACGATTCCGGATCTGTCGGAAATGCGCGTCGAGTTCATGCTGAGGCAGGAGCAGGCGCACATGGTCAAGAAGAAGCATCCCGCAATTGTCAAGGTGGACGCGGTCGCGGGCATGACCTTCGAGGCCGAGGTGACCGAGATCTCCCAGACCGCAACCGAGGCCCGCATTCCCGGCATAGGCATCCCCTCCGGGGAGCGCTCTTTTCCGGCCCGAGCCGGGATCGAGGACTTGAAGCACGTTGCTCTGCGCCCCGGCACGACCGCCAACATCGACATCATCGTCAATACGATCCCGGATGCGGTGACGGTGCCCCTCGCCTGTGTCTTCGAGCGCGACGAGCGGAGCATCGTCTACGTCCGCCGCGGACGGGACTTCCGGCCCGTCGAGGTCGTTCTGGGCGAGAAGAGCAAGGGCGCGGTGGTCATCACAAAGGGCCTCAAAGGCGGGGAGGAAGTGGCGCTCCGTAGCGTGGGCGAAGAGGCGCCGACGACGAACGAACCCGCCGGGGAAGCGGCGCCCGCGCCGGTCCTTTCGCAGGGTGCGGCAGAATGAAATTCTGGGCCGCCATACGCACGGGCATCAGCGAGCTGCTGGCCCATAAGCTGCGCTCGCTGCTGACGATGATGGGGGTCATTTTCGGCATCGCCTCCGTCATCTCGATGGTTTCGATCGGCGCGGGGGCGCGGCAGGAGGCGCTCGAGCAGATCCGGCTCATGGGCATCAACGTCGTTCGGGTGAACCGGCTCGCGCTCTCCGGGGACCTCGCCATCGAGTCCCAGCGCCAGTCTCCTCAGGGGCTCACCTACGGCGACGCGGAGGCCGTCAGGGAGCTCTACGACGCCGCCAAACGCGTGGTGCCGGTCTGTCGCGTCTTCGCGGATATCCGCCAAAGCGAGCGCACTATTCCCGCCAAGGTCTTCGGCACGACGGCGGACTACATGCTCGTCAACCGCATCAAGCTGTCTTCGGGCCGCTTTCTCGACGCGGAGGACATCGACCGTCGCGCTCGCGTCTGCGTCATCGGCGCCGAGACCAAGCGGGCAGCCTTCTTCCTCGAAGACCCCATCGGCAAGTCGCTGCGGGTTGGCAACCAGAATTTCCAGGTCATCGGCGTCGTGGAGGAACGCAGAGCCGGGGCCGGCCGGAGCATGTTCTCGCTCTCCGACCTCAACCAGGACATCTACATACCGATCAGCGTTGCCATGGATGACTACCAGATCTACGTCGAGCAGGCCATTCCCGTGGACACGCACGGCTTCTTCAAGGTGATATCGAAGCTCTTCGACCGCCCGCCGCTGGCGAAGCGCCCCATCACTCAGATCATCGTTCAGGTCGCGGATGAATCGGAGACATGGGAGGCGGCTCGGGTCACGGGGCGCATCCTCGATCAGCGCCACAACGGGATACCGGACTACGAGGTCGTCATTCCCGCGGAGCTGCTCCGGCAGAGCCAGCAGACGCAGCGTATCTTCAACATCGTGATGGGGGCGATCGCCAGCATCTCCCTTCTGGTCGGCGGCATCGGGATCATGAATATCATGCTCGCCACCGTCACTCAACGGGCGAGGGAGATCGGCGTCCGGCGCTGCGTTGGGGCCAGCCAGTCCGACATCGCGCGCCAGTTCCTGCTGGAGGCCCTGGTCATCACGAGCATCGGCGGGGTGTTCGGGATCTTTCTGGGGGTGGAGATGGCCACCCTGATCTCTCAGTACGCCGGCTGGCGGACGAACGTCTCCGGGGAGGCGATCCTGCTCTCCCTGGCGGTGGCCGTCGTCACCGGCGTGATCTTCGGCCTCTATCCGGCCATGCGCGCCGCCAGCATCCAGCCGATGGAGGCGCTGCGGGCGGAGTAGCGGCGGCGCGGTCTCCGCTCACTGCCCGAAGGCGAGCCCCACCTGTGTCGTGAGGGTGTAGTCGGCGCGCTCCGTCCCCTCCGCCGGGCTGGGGCGGCGGCTTCGCACGTGCTCCTGTGACGCGCGCGGACCGACTGGGAAAGGTCCGGTGGGCACATCGGCGAAAGTGGCGGAAACGCCGCGCTGACGGCAGGGAGCCGTCACTCAGCGGTGTCGCCATCTCCACGATGCGAGCAGCGGATGAGCAGTAGGTCTGAAGTGGACTCCCACAACCGGCGCGCCCTCGAGCTGTGGGAGCAGGGGCGTCAGGAGGAAGCGACCCAGGCCTGGCAGGCAGCCTATGCCCTGGACCCCGACAACGTCGAGACGCTCACCGGCCTCGCCTGGGCCTATGGCCTGAACGGGCAAGACGCCGAGGCGTTGCCCCTGGCGAAGCGAGCAGTCGCACTCCGTCCCGACGAATGGCGCGTCCATCACGTCCTGGGGCAGATACACTATCAGGCGGGGCGGTACGAAGAGGCGATCTCCGGCTACTCGAAGGCGCTGGAAGCCGGCTCGAACGACGTCCTCGTGCACTGCGACCTGGCCGACGCCCTCTACTCCGCCGGGCACTTTTCAGAGGCAGCGCAATCCTACGCGGAGGTGGTCGCCGCTCACCCGGACGACGCCTACCCACACCTGTGGAGGGGTTGGTCGCTCGCCCAGATTGGCGACGAGGCGGAGGCCGCCGCCTGCTTCGAGCGGGCGCTGAAGCTGGCGCCGGACTGGCCCGAGGGGCTCTATGCAGTGGGGCAGTCGTGCTGCGGCCGGGGCGACTTCGCCCGCGCCCGGAACCTGCTGAAGAAGGCGATGGGGGGCTACCCGGCGGAAGACGAAGAGGGGCGCGCGTCCGCTGCATGCGAGCTGGGCAACGCGCTTCGCGGCCTGGGAGATGCGGGGGCGGCGGCCGATCTCTACCGGCAGGCACTGGCGCTCGATCCCACCCACCCGACTGCGCGCTTCAACCTCGGCCTGGCCTACAGCGACGTGGGAGACTTCGAGAAGGCGATTTCGGAGTTCGACATCATCCTTCAGCTCGAACCCGAGGATGCGGAGACCTTGGTGGAGAGGGGAAGCGCCTACCTGGCGCTCGACCGGCACGGCGATGCGGTCGACAGCTACAGCGCCGCGCTCGATATCGTCCCCGACCATGTGGACGCCCACAGCGGCCTCGGGCTGGCCTACTACATGATGGGGCTGTACGGAACATCGGCGGAGGGGTACGCGCGAGCGGCGGCGCTCTCCCCCGACGATTCCTGGGCGCAGTACAACCTGGGGGTCGCCCTCGAGGCGGCGGGACGACAGGCGGAGGCGGAGGCGGCCTTCGAGCAGGGGCTGGGCGTGGGCGGCGATGACGCCGAGCTGTGCGCGGCGGTGGCGCGTGCGTTGACGTCGCACGGCCGCAACCCGGAGGCGGCAATCCGGGCCGCTCGCCGCGCCTGTGGGATCGATCCCGACAGCGCCGACGCCTTCGACGCCCTGGCGATGGCGCTGTACTCCGCCGGGCGATACGGGGAGGCATTGACCCCATCCCAGGAGGCGGCGCGACTCGATCCGGAGGCGGCCGAGTATGTGTACGATCTCGGGGTGATCCAGGATATGACCGGAGATGCGGCGGGCGCCCGTCTGAGCTTCACCCGCGCCCTGGAACTGGCGCCCGATTTCGAGGAGGCGCGAGAGGAACTGAGACGCCTCGACGGCGGCTTTTGAGGGTCCCCGCCCTGCAGGACGGCACGCGCTAGTCGGAGCTGTTATCTCCGAGCGCCGCCAACAGGGTGGCGCCGACCTGGGCGAGGGACTCGGGGGAGCACTTGTCTGGGGTGTCGGCGAGGGTGTGCCAGTAGGGGTAGTCGAAGTCGATGACGTCGATGCACGGGATGCCGCGGTCGAGCAGGAAGACGTGGTCGTCCAGCACCGCGGGGCCGGGCTGGCGGACGAAAGCGGTCGCGCCGGCCTTCTCGGCGGCGGTCCAGATGCGGTCCACGACCGCGGGCGCGCGGCGGACGGAGAAGCGTTCGGGCCTGATCTTGAGGTCGCGGTCGCCCACCATGTCCAGCAGGACCGCCCACTCCACCTTCGGCCCGGCGAACGTCCGGGCGAAGTGCTTCGACCCCAGGAACATGTTTTCCGCGGTCGGCCCGTAGTCCTCACCATCGAACAACACGATCGTGACGCGCGGGCGCGGCGGATGGGCCTTCAGCGCCCGCGCGATTTCCAGGAGCACGACGACTCCGGATGCCCCGTCGTTGGCTCCCAATATCGGCCGGCTTCGGTTCGCCGGGTCGGGGTCGCGGTCGGCCGTGGGGCGGGTGTCCCAATGGGCGGCGAGAAGGACGTGGCCTGTGCCGGCGGGGTTGAAGGTGGCGACGATATTGCTGAGCGGCAGCGCCTTCCCGCCGACGGTCCTGCTGAAGGGCTGCACGGAGACCGCATCGGCGCAATCGTACAGGGTCTGCGTCAGCCACCGGGCGCAGTCGGCATGGGCCTGCGTGCCGGGCACGCGAGGGCCGAACTCGCACTGGGTCACGAGATCGCGGTAGGCGCGGTCGGCGTCGAACGTCGCAGCGGGTGAGGCCGCGGAGAGGAAGGTAACGGCTTGAACCACAAAGACACAAAGGCAGAAAAGGAACAACCACGGCCTTCCGCCGATAGACGCGGATGAAGGGGATTGCCCGGCGCGGAGCGCCGGGAACGGCAAGGGAACCACAAGGTCCCCGATCGCGCCTTCGGCGTTCCGGGCAGGATGCGGAGGTTTCTTGGACAGGCTCAGGGCAGGCTCTGCCCTGCGGGCTTTGTGTCTTCGTGTCTTCGTGGTTGGACTTCTCCGTGAGATGCTACGCGGGGCCGAGCTCGTTGATCCTCGTCTCCGCGTTCTTCGTGCGAGTGAGCTTGATTCCGTCGAGCTTGGCGATGGCGATTTCGGCCACATAGAGCACCCGGCATCCCGGCTCGAGGTGCCCCATGTAGGTCCGGTCCTCGATGGAGATACAGGTGTGAAGGTGGGGGGTGAAGTCGGCGATGATTCCGTCGATGCTGAGCAGCTCGATGGGCCCCTCGTAGGTGACGAACTCGTCCTTCGGCGGGGAGCCGGTGTGGGTGATGTGATGGAGGTGGGCTTGGTCGAGCGTGCCGATGCCCGAGATCACGACGCCCGTGTGGATTCCATTGTCTCTCGCCGCCTTCTCGACGGAGGCGAGCACATCCTCGCCCGTGTCCAGCCGCAGCGCCACGACCTCGGCTATCCGGCCGCCCGGAAACACATCCATTCCTCTCCTCCTGACAGACGTCGCGCCGCGCCTGCATCGTCCGCAGCGGCAGGTGACCTGTTCGCCCCAACTCGACCCGCCCCTGCCCGGCCGGAGCCATGCGCAGGGGGGTTAGGTGAGGAAGACAAGTGGGGCCGTCAGGCCCCACTTGTCTATCTGCCAGACGCGCCGAACCGGCGCGCCGAAAGGACGCGCGATCGGACGTCGAGGGTCGGAATGCTGAGCCTAGATCGCTCGCAGCGCGACCGCGATTATGCCGGCCAGGACGACGCCCACGCCGACATAGACCCAGACCTTCTCGAGGCTGGACGTACGCTTCGCCCCGCTTGCGAGAGACGCGCCGCACGACGAGCACTTGAACCGCGTGTACGGGTTGACCGTTCCGCACTTGGGGCAGTTCGCCCCGACCAGTTCGGCCTTTCGCCTGACTCTCTCGTAACGGACCTCAGACTTGCTTCCCAGCTTGACGGGCAGGATCGCGTTGCACGACGTACACCGGGTGAGTCCTTCTTCGTTCTCCGTGCCGCACTTACGACAGACTGCCATCTCTACTGCGCCTCCAATTCGAGATAAACGTGCTGCTGCAGGTGCGCGCTCCCGCCAGGCGCGCTGGGGAATCCTCTCTCACGCCACGGGCCCGAAATGCGCCCATCTCGGGCGGCTTCCGTGGAGGCGACCACTGAGGGGATACCCGACACAACCGGCAGTCAAACCGGGTGTCTAATTCCAGTGTTCCGCAGCAAGGTCCTTCTTCCACAGAAGAGGTTTTCAGGCGCATGTCACCAGGAAAGAATCGACCGATGCCGAAGCGAGAACCAGCACCCGGGCGAGGGGAGGAATAGCCACAATGTCACGTCTCTGCTCCAGTCGCACGCTTCTGGCAGTTCTTGTCGCGATGCTTCTCGTCAGTCACGCTCAGAGCGCCGTCGGCGATGCCGTCACCTGCCCGCGCGTCGCCTTCAGCCCCGTGCTCGACAGCCATCTCGACGACTGGTCTCCGTTGCCCCATGTCGTCATGGCCGCGCCGACCGATTGGCGCCCGGCGGCGGCGCAGTTCGCCGAGTACGGCGGTCCAGAGGATATATCGGCAGAAGTCCGTCTCGCCTGGGATAGCCAAGCGCTTTATGTGTCCGTCGTGACGAGAGACGACCAGCTCGTTCGCGTTCGCTCGGCGGCCGAGATAGACCGGGGAGATAGCATCGTTCTCTCCCTGGTGGGCGAAGACGCCGACGAAGTGAACCAGTTCGTCGTGGTGCTGCTGAGGGCGGCCTCTCTCGTGTGGCGGGCGGAGCCGGCGGAGGAGGCGGGGGAGGTGCGGACCGTCGGCCGGGCGCTGGCGGCGCAGACGGACCCGGCGGGCGGGAGCCGCCTCATCTACGAACTCGCCATTCCCTGGATAGAGCTGAGGCAGCTCCGGCCCCTGCCCGGAAGGAGCTTTACGCTCACGGTGTCGGTGTGCGATGACGATGGCGATGGGCTGAAGGGCTGTTTGGAGCGCGCCGTGCCCGTGGTGCTCTCCACCACCGGCCTCGCGGCGCCGGCGGCACCGCGCCCCGCCGCCTTCAAACCGTCCTTTCCCTCGCCCCAGGTCGCGCGCTTCGACGAGAAGTGCTTCAAGCTCAACGGCACAGACGTCCTCCTCGTGGGCGGCGAGATCCAGTACTCGCTCCTGCCGAAGGATGCCTGGGGCAGGAGAGTGGATCTGCTCAAGTCCGCCGGCCTCAACACCGTCGGCGTGACCGTGCCTTGGGCCGTGCATCAGCCGACCTCCGCGCCCCCCGATCTCGAGCCGCTCCGCCGGTTCCTGGACCTGTGCAAGGCCGCCGGCCTCTGGGTGCAGCTCAACATCGGGCCCTTCGCCGGCGAGACCTGGGAAGCGGGCGGCGTGCCGGGCTGGGTCGTCGCGCTCGGCTCCGACCAGGATGTCAATGCCGCCGTCTCCCAGTGGCTTGAGTCAGTTCTGCCGGTGGCCGCGGAGTATCAGCTCAGCGCGGGTGGGCCGGTCGCCACCGTGGTCGTCCGGCCTCTGCCCGACCGCCGGGGGCAGGTGAGTGCGGCCAAGCTCGAGCCCTTGCTCGCCTCGGCGCGGTCTGCGGGCGTCGTCGTGCCCGTCCTCACGTGGAACGCGGTCGCCGCTCGCGGCGGCGCGACCCAGGCCATGGCGAACATCGTGGACACGCTCGGCTTCTACCGGCCGGCCGACATCGCACAGCTCACCGCACAGCTTCAGACCTTGGAGCTAGAGGAGATCGGACCGGCCGTCATAGCCGCCCTGCCCGGCGAACAGCGGTCCCCCGAGGCCGCTCGCCGGAGCGCCGACCTGGTTCGGGTCGCTTTGGCGAACGGCGCCGCCGCGGTGATGATGTCGGATTTCGCGCCCGGGCTGGATGCGTCGCTGGTGCGCGATCCCGGGAGCTCGGCCCTGGCCGGCGCCATAGACGCGGCGGGGGCGGTCACCTCCGGCTACGGCGAGGCGCGGCTGCTGGGCGGTTTCCTCCGGGCGTTTCAGCCTCAACTCGCCCGCGCCACGGCGGCGGCGGATGTGGTCGAGTCGGACGACCCGGGCGTCCGCGCGCTCGTCCGCTATGGGGAGAAGCAGGCATTTCTCTTCCTTTGGGACGAGGCAGGCAAGTCCAGCCGCCAGGTCCGGCTCAGCTATACGGATCCGGAGACCGAGAAGGTCATCACTATCCCCGAGGCCGGGGCCGTCTACCTTCCGGCGGGGGGAGCCAAGATACTGCCTCTCGATATGCCCGTCGGTCGCGGGAGTGTCCGCTACTGCACATCGGAGGTGCTCTCCCTCCACTCAGTCGGTGAGCGCACGCTCCTGGTGTTGTACGGGGACCCAGACACGCCGGGGGAGATCGCCCTCCGTCTGCCGGGGCCGCCTCTCGTGACCGGCGACGTCGCCCGGCAGAAGTGGGAGGCCGAGACGCGCACTCTCACCCTCGACTACTACCACGGGTCGGTTGACAGCTACATCCTCGTGGACGAGCTCGAGATCGCAGTTCTCTCCCGCCAGCGGGCGGCCATGGCCGACGTCATCGCCGACGGGAACCAGGCCGTGACGCTCAGCGCCGGCGCCAGCGTCGGCGAGGCCGCGCTGGATGCCGGATCGGTTCGCGCGGCCATCGACTGCCCCCAGGGCGCCGTGGAGCTGACGGCCGCGCTTCCGAGGCGGCCCTCTTCGGTGACCCTCGACGGCGAACCCCTGGAGTTCACGTTCGCCCAGCCGGAGCGAGTCCTCAAGGCGCGGATCGCGACCGAATCCTTCGCCGACGAGAAGAGGGCGACGGCCTTCTGGGATAAGCTCGGCCGCGCTGTTCTCGGGGGACCGCCCCACCTCTACGCTCGCTTCGACCGAGGGCCCTTCATCCCGGACGCCAAGGCGCCGGGCGGAGAGTGCGCTTCGTTCGATACGGTGGCGGGGCCGCCGGAAGCGGCCGGCCTCTCGGGGGCGAGCTTCGCCCGTCTGCGCACGCGCTTCTCCGCCCAGGGCACGACCGAGATGCTGATTCGGGGATCGGGCTGGCCGACCCTCACCTCGATCAACGGCGCCTTCGTGCCCGCTCTCTCCGGCAGCGCGCCGGTCCGCCAAGCGGACATCTCGCTATTCCTCCGAAGCGGTCTGAACGACTTGGTGCTGATGGTGCAGACCCTCCCTCGAGAGCGCGGCTTTGCCGGGCTGTCGGATGAGGCGGT
>Ga0307380_10008802_pt1 | contig 12893 bp, 12 predicted proteins | sample UN3MG_FD_202239 | JGI IMG/M metagenome (GOLD analysis project Ga0307380, IMG submission 202239) | Soil microbial communities from Risofladan, Vaasa, Finland - UN-3 | ecosystem: Environmental > Terrestrial > Soil > Coastal area > Acid sulfate soil | place: Finland: Risofladan, Vaasa | collected... | reverse complement strand
AGCTCGACCTCGACCAGCTCGTCGTGGCGGCCGAGCAGGCTCAGCGCCGGCTGGATCTCCCCCAACTCGAGGTTCCAGCGCCCGGCGCCCTCCTCCCCCCAGCGATCGCCGATCGAGCCCTTTGGCACGGCCACCTCATCGGTCCGCTCATCGATCACGGCCGTCTTCCATTCCGCGTTCTCACCGCCCCCGGCAAGCTCGGATGCCCGCAGGAAGGGCCCGGCGGCGTGGGCGCCGCCGTCGCGCTCGGTGAGCGTGACCAGGAACGGCAGGTCGGTGAACTTGCGCGCATAAGAATCGAAGTGCGGAGTCGTCCGCTCGGCGTAGAACTCACGCAGAATCACATGGCCCATCGCCATCGCCAAGGCGCCATCGGTGCCGGGCCGGGCGGCGAGCCAGTGATCGGCGAACTTGGTCGAGCCGGCGTAGTCGGGCGAGACGACAACGACCTTCTGCCCCTTGTAGCGGGCCTCGGTCATGAAGTGGGCGTCGGGGGTCCGCGTCTGCGGGATGTTCGATCCCCAGATGATCATGTAGCCGGAGTTCCACCAGTCGGCCGACTCCGGCACATCGGTCTGATCGCCCCAGATCTGAGGCGAGGCCGGCGGCAGGTCGGCGTACCAGTCGTAGAAGCTGAGGCAGACGCCGCCGATCAGGGAGAGGAACCTGGTCCCGGCCGTATAGCTGACCATCGACATCGCCGGGATCGGCGTGAACCCCGCGATCCGGTCGGGTCCGTACTCCTTGATCGTGTGCACGTGGGCGGCGGCGATCAGGTCCTCGACGTCAGCCCAGGAGGCGCGCTCAAAGCCGCCCTTGCCGCGCTGCGACTTGTAGCGCCGGGCCTTCTCGGGATCTGAGGTGATCTCGGCGAAGGCGTCGACGGGGTCCCCGAGCCGATCGCGGGCTTCGCGGAACATCTCCAGGAGAACGCCCCGGACGTAGGGGTACTTGGGCCGGACGGGCGAGTAGACGTACCAGGAGAACGAGGCCCCGCGCGGGCAGCCCCTCGGCTCGTAGTCGGGCGTCTCGGGGCCGTTGGAGGGATAGTCGGTCTGCTGCGTCTCCCAGGCGACGATCCCGTCCTTGACGTGGATCTTCCACGAGCAGGACCCGGTGCAGTTGACGCCGTGGGTGGAGCGCACCACCTTGGTCGCCTGGGCCCGCTGCCGGTAGGAGGACTCCCACTCGCGCCCGAAGGGCTCGAGCTCACTGCGACCCTCGGCCGAGCGGTCGTGGGAGCCGAAGAACTGGCGGGCCCGCAGGAGCGGGGACGATGGGCTCATATCCGAACCGATCGTATGCGGGAAGGGCGACGGAGATCTCGGGTGACTTCCTGAACTGCGACAGTAATTAGTACGGGCCTCCGACGACTCCGGGCGGCTGTTCGCGGGCCCGTGGCGAGTGGCCGACAAGAGCTGCGGATCGCCTTCGGGAAGATCCTCCGCCGCCGCAAGCACGTCCGCCCTGGCGGCAGGCGCCAGCGACTACGTTCAAACTGGGCCAACGCGCTCACCGCACTTCCGACTACGTTCACCCCCCGCAAGCAAGGAGCAACCAGATGACCGCCACGGCAACCGAGACCTCACCGGTAAGCGGCCTGACCGATGAGCAGCAGGACTTCGTCGAGGCGATCCGTGACTTCGCCAAGCGCGAGTGCGGCACCGCCGAGCAGCGCGAGCAGCTGACCGACAACTACACCGAGCTGCACAACCCGGGCCTGGTCAGCAAGCTGGCGGAGCTCGGCTGGCTCGGCGCCTCGGCTCCGGAGGAGTACGGCGGCAGCGGTGCCGGCATGGTCGACGCCTGCCTGTTCCTCGAGGAGGGCTTTCGCGGCCTCTTGCCGATGGCGGGCTACCCGGTGACCCTGATCACCGCCGGCGCGGTCGAGAAGTTCGGCACCGACGAGCAGAAGCAGCGGGTGATCGGCGGCATGTGCGAGGGGCGGGTCTCCGCGATTGCGATGTCCGAGCCCGAGGCCGGCTCCGACGTCGGCAACCTCTCCTGCAAGGCGGAGAGGACGGCCGACAACGGCGGGGGATACGTGCTCAACGGCCAAAAGACCTGGATCAGCGCCGCCCACATCGCCGACCAGATCCTGACCATCGTCCGCACCGACTCCTCCGGCTCCAAGCACGACGGTCTGACGATGTTCCTGATCCCGAGCGACGCCGCGGGGGTCGAGATCAACGGGATCATGACGATGGGTGGCAAGGAGGTGAACGATGTCTTCCTCACCGATTGCTACCTCGACGATGCTGCGATCGTCGGCGAGGTCGGTGGTGCCTGGATCCAGCTGATGAGCGGCCTCAACATCGAGCGGCTGATCGTCGCCGCGAACGCGATGGGCGTTGCGCAGCGGGCCTTCGACGACCTGCTCGCCTACATCAAGGAGCGCAAGCAATTCGGCAAGCCGGTCGGCTCCTTCCAGACGATCGCCCACCGCGTCGCAGACCTCGCCACAGAGCTCGAGGCGACACGGCTACTGGTCTACGACGTCGCCCGCAAGGTCGACGCCGACCCGACCCGGATGCTGCCCCGCGAGGCGTCGATGACCAAGCTCAAGGCGACGGAGCTCGCCAAGCAGGTGACGCTCGAGGGCATGCAGATGATGGGCGGCTACGGCTACGCCTCCGAGTACGACATGGAGCGCCACGTACGCTCCGCCCTGGTGATGCCGATCTACGCCGGCACGAACGAGATCCAGCGCGAGATCATCTCGAAGACGTTCGGCCTCTAGCGCATGGGCGAGCCCGCAAACGCCGGCGCTCGCGCCTTTCTCAGGGCCCAGGCCCGCGAGCAGCGGCGGATCCTGACGATCGAGCCAATGGCGCCGCCGTCGCTTCTGGCGCGCGTCGGCCACTGGTTCGCTGCGACCCTCGCCCGCGAACTCGCCTGGCAGCTCTCGCTGGCCGACGGCCTGCTGCTGGGAGCGTGGGCCGCAGTCGGCGGCTTTCGACATCGGCTCGGGCAGATCGTTGGCGCCGCGTTCGGGCTGACCCTTGTCTTCCATCTCCGTTACGCGATCGCAGCCCATCGCAGCGCCGCCACCGTCGAGGGCGCGCTCGACGGGCTACCCGCCGCCGGCGACGGCCCGCGGGTGCCACTCAGCCACGTGGCCCTGCCGCCGCTGATGTTTCGCAGCCGACACCTGCAGGTTGAACGGGGGCGGATCTTCTCCGAAGCCGATGGCGTTCGCCTAAGGCTCGATATCTACCGGCCGGCCACGGATATCGCCGCGCCGGCGCCGACGACCGCGGCGCGGCGGCCGGCCGTCATCCAGGTCCACGGCGGCGGCTGGGTCTCCGGCTCACGTTTCGAGCAGGGCATCCCACTGCTCAATCACCTGGCGGCACTCGGCTGGGTGGGTTTCAACATCGACTATCGCCTCAGCCCACAAGCGACCTGGCCGGACCACATAGTCGACGTCAAGCGGGCGATCGCCTGGGTGCGAGACAACGCCGACCAACTCGGCATCGACCCCGAGCGGATCGCGATCACCGGCGGCTCCGCCGGCGGTCACCTCTGCGCGCTCGCCGGGCTGAGCGAGGACGACCCCGCCTTTCAGCCTGGCTTCGAAGATGCCGACACCTCAGTGCTGGCGGCGGTCCCCTTCTACGGTGTCTACGACCTGACCAACTCGTCCGGTCGCTTCTACCGCGAGCTTCGCGAATGGGCGTTTGAGCGGATCGTGATCAAGAAGCCGCTGGACGGCAACCGCGAGATCTACGAACAGGCTTCGCCGCTGTTCCGCGTTCACCCGGAGGCCCCACCGTTCATGGTGATCCACGGCGAACGCGACTCGCTGGTTCCCGTTGGCGACGCCCGCGACCTCGTCGCGAGGCTGCAGGAGCTCAGCGCCGCGGAGGTCCGCTACGTCGAGTTGCCGGGCGCCGAGCACGCCTTCGACCTCTGGCCCTCGGTGCGCACAGCGCGGGTCGCCGATGCGATCGGCCGCTTCCTGGGCGCGGTGCTGGCCGAGGCCGGCTCGGGAGATCGCGTCAGCCGCGCAGCGTAGCCTGGGCCCCGGTTTGGACAACGCTGACGCACATCGTTACGCCCGCGAGGAGGGCACCAGCAAGCCGGTCGTCAAGACCGTCAAGGGCTTGGCAGTTCCCTACATGAAGCTGCTCTACGCGTTGAAGATCGACGGCGCCGAGAACATCCCCGACGAGGGGCCGGTGATCATCGCCCCGAACCACAAGAGCTTCTGGGACGCCTTCTTCGTTGCCGCCGCGACGAAGCGGCCGATCCGCTTCATGGGCAAGTCGGAGCTGTTCGAGGGCCGCGGCGGGCGAATGCTGATCCGGCTCGGTGCCTTCCCGGTGCGCCGCGGATCCTCCGATGAGGAAGCGATCGAGACCGCGCGCGAGATCCTCCGCGGCGGCGGTCTGCTGGCGCTTTTCCCCGAGGGCACCCGGGTCCGCGATCCGGTTGAGCTGGGCAAACCGCACAAGGGCGCGGCGCGCCTGGCCCTCGAGACCGGGGCGACGATCGTGCCCGCCGCAATAACGGGCACCGAGAAGCTCTTTGCCGGCCCCCTCCCTCGCCCCGGCCGGGTGCGTGTCTCGTTCGGCGAGCCGATCACCGTCGAGGCCGCCGATCCAAGCCCCGAAGCCGCCGGCGCGCTGCTCGACGGCAAGGTCTGGCCCGAGGTCGAGCGCGAGCGCGAGCGCCTTCTCTCCCACCCCGGCGTGATCGCCGCCGGAATCGCCGCCCTCGGACTCGGCGCGGGCGTCGCAGCTCGCCGTCGCAGGCGCCGCTGATGGCCTCGGTCACGAGCAAGAGCAACGCGCTGCGGGGTCCCGGCCCGCGTCCCCCCTCCCCCGGCCCGCTCGGGATGGTGACCGAGATCCGCTTCGCCAGGGCGGCGATGAAGCGGATGCCGATGCCCAAGGGGGAGAACAACCTCAGCCTGAGGCGCACCTGGCGCGCCCGCCATGACGTCCTCAACCTGTTGCTCGACGGCTATTACAAACACGGCCCGATCTTCGGGATGCGGATCCTGCATGACCGCCAGGCGTTCATGATCGGTCCCGAGGCGAACCACTTCGTGCTCGTCTCCGGCCGCGAGAACTTCGTCTGGCGCCACGGCCGCTTCGGCGATCTGATCACCCTGCTCGGCGACGGCCTGCTGACCACCGACGGCGACTACCACGACGCGTCGCGGGCGATCATGATGCCCGCCTTCCACCGCGATCGGGTTGCCACGGCGGCGGCGACGATGGCATCGGAGGCCGAGGCCGCGATCGCCGGCCTCGGGGACGGTCAGGTGCTCGACATCTACAACTGGACCCGGAATCTGGCGATGCGGATCGCGATGGGAGCCCTCTTCGGCTTTGACCCCGATTCGGCCCGCGCCCACGAGACGGCGACCGAGTTCGAACGTGGCCTCTCCTTCCACGGCGAGGAGTTCGTGCTGCAGCGCATGGTCGGACCGGGGACCCCCTATGCGCGGCTGAAATCGGCCCGGGCCGAGCTCGAGCGGCTCGTCGGCGCCGAGATCCGCGCCCGTCGCGAGTCCGGAGCGGACCGCGGCGACATCCTCGGCTCGCTGCTGGCCGCCGAGGATGAGGAGGGGAACTCCCTCAGCGACACGCAGGTCCTCGACCACGTGCTCACGCTGCTCTTTGCCGGCCACGACACGACCACCTCGACGGTCACCTTTCTGGCCTACGAGATCGCTCGTAACCCAGCCTGGTTCGCGAACCTCAAGGCCGGCCTGGACCAGGTTCTCGCCGGCGGTCGGGCGGGAGCGGAGCAGCTCTTCGGCGAGCTTCCGCTTCTGGCCCAGGCGGTCGATGAGACGCTGCGCCTGTATCCGCCGGCCTGGATTGGGCCGCGCCGGGTGGTCCGCGACTTCGAGTTCGCGGGAGTCGGCATCCCGGCCGGACTGCCGATCGCCTACAGCTCATGGGTCAGCCACCGGCTCCCCGACGTCTGGGACGACCCGCACGCGTTCAAGCCCGAGCGATTCGAGCCTGGGCGCCGAGCGAAGCTTCCACGGGGCGCCTACATCCCGTTCGGCATGGGTCCGCGGGTCTGCATCGGCAAGCGCTTCGGCTACACGGAGGTGCAGGCGATCGCCGCCACCCTCCTGCAGCGGTTTGAGTGGGAACTCGTCGATGACCCCGAGATCGCGATCCTGCAGGCACCGACGCTCTCGCCGAAGGGCGGTCTGCGGATCCGCCTGCACGAGCGCTGAGGCCGGTTGGCAAGCGAGCCACCCGGCGGTAAAGTCGCCGGGTGGCCGGTCCTCTCGACATCCTGCTTCCGCCGCGACTGATCATCCGAGCGGCCGACGATCTGCACCGGATGGTCGGAATCGCCGAGCGGGTCCTGGAACGGCTCGACAGGCTCGAAGAGCGCGCCGACAGGATCCTGACGATGGGCGAGCGGATCGAAGGCCAGGCCGATCAGGTGATCGATCTCGGCGGTCGGATCGGCGGCCAGGCCAAGAACATCAACGATCTCGGCGGTGAGATCGGAGAGCTCGGGCGCCGGCTGCTCGAGCAGGGCGTCCTGATCGAGCTGCAGGCCGATGCGGTCGCAGCCCGGATGGCTGAACTGGTCGAGGCCCTGCCAACGATCGAGCAGGCGGTCAGCATGGTCTCTCCACTCGAGGGTGCGGTCGAACGAATCGGCAGAGCGGTGGATCGTCTTCCAGGTGGGATCCGGCGCGCCGCGGGCGAGACGCCTGAACCGATCGAGCCGGCCGCCACCCCGCCGCTGTCTGAGGGCTGAGCCCGGCCGCCGCCGGGCGGTAACGTTGACGGCATGAGCGTCGAGGACGACACCGGCACCGTGGAGCGGATCCACGTCACCCGCTCTCGCTCCCGACCCGGCGGCATCGCTGCCGAGAAGGTCGAGGGCCGACCGTTCCGCGAGCGCAAGCCGCCGTGGCTGAAGGTGCCGGCGCCGGGTGGCCCGACCTACCGGCGCCTCAAGGGGATGATGCGGGCCGAGAACCTGAACACGGTCTGCGAGGAGGCCAACTGCCCGAACGTCGGCGAGTGCTGGGAGCGCGGCACGGCGACCTTCATGATCCTCGGCGACACCTGCACCCGCCGCTGCGGATTCTGCAACGTGCAGACCGGGGTGCCGACCTGGAACGACCCTCTGGAGCCCGCCCGGGTGGCGCAATCGGTAAAGCGGATGGGCCTCACTCACGCGGTGATCACCTCCGTCGATCGCGACGATCTTCCCGACTACGGGGCGAGCGCTTTCGTCGGCGTTATCCGCTCGATCCACCGCCAGGCACCGGATTGCAGAGTCGAGGTGCTGACCCCCGACTTCCGCGGCCAGGAAATGCCGCTTGCGCGCGTGATCGCCGAGGGGCCCGACGTCTTCAACCACAACGTCGAGGTCGTGCCGCGGCTCTACCCGGTCGCCCGCCGCGGCTCCAAGTTCGAGCGCTCAGCACGTGTGCTGAGGACCGCAAAGGAGCTGGGCGGCGCCGATGTGATCACCAAATCAGGCCTGATGGTCGGCCTCGGTGAGAGCTTCGAGGAGATGATCGAAGCCTTCGGCCTGCTGCGCGAGCACCGCGTCCAGGTCTTGACCGTCGGCCAGTATCTGCGACCGACCGAGCGACACCTGCCGGTCGTCCGCTACTGGGAGCCGGAGGAGTTCGAGGCGCTCGAGCGCGAGGCGCGCAGGATCGGGTTCGAGGCCGTCGCGGCCGGGCCGCTGGTCCGCTCCAGCTACCACGCCGACGAGGCCGCCCGCGAGGCGCTTGCCTCGCAGGTGGCCTAGCCACGCCGACTGCCCCGGGATCAGGCCCTGGTCGAGCGCTTCCCGGCCTTGCACTTCCTGTTCTTCTTGACCTCGACTCCGATCTTGTCGCCTCGGGGCGGCGCCGTGCGAGATGCGAACTCGAAGCGGCCCCTGCGGTTCGTCGTGCCGCCACCGATCACGAACTCGCCCGAGTCACGCTTGCCGTTGCCGTTCTCGTCGTGGTAGACGATCACCTGGCGGTTCTTCCTGCACTTCCTCGGCTTCTTGATCTTCGTCACGTACAAGAACAGCTCGTCGTCGTCGGCGTCCTGCTCGAACGTGATCGAGACCTTCGTCTTCGCCTTGCGATCCACCGTCGTCGCGTTGGCGAGCGCCGCGCTGAACACGAAGCAACCGACCAGCAGACAGATCGCGAGGACCCACGGTCGGCCGCCTCGGCCTTCCTTCCTATTCACCGGATTCCCCCTCCCGGTTTCGCCGCCCCGCTTGCCAAAGCGGCTGCTGAAGCCAAGCTATCCCGAAGGGGTGAGATTGCAAGCGTCGAGCACGATGGTCTGGTAGAGCGGTTGCTGCGAGGGAGACTAAGTCGTGGGCAGCGAGACCGCAAACGTTGCGCCGCCCCTCGGCGCGGAGCTGACGCTGATCTCGCCGCCAAGGCCCTCGACGATCCGTTTGACCAGAGTCAGGCCGAGCCCGGAGCCGTTTGAGGTGCGGGCGCTGTCGCCGCGCCAGAACGGCTCAAAGACCTTCTCGAGCGCCTCCGCCGGGATCCCCTCGCCATCGTCGGAGACAAGCAGACGGATCCCGTCCTCGGTGCGCTCGGCCTGGACCACGACCGAGCCGCCGCTCGGCGTGTGACGGATCGCGTTCTGGACCAGGTTCTGGATCACGCGCGCGAGCCGCGGCGAGCAGCTCGCCCCCTCGGCATCGCCGAGGACCGCCCGGACGCGCAGACCCTTCTCCACCGCGGCCCCCTCGCAGAGGGCGAGCGCGGTGGTGGTGACCTCGACCAGGCGGGCGCGCTCGGTATCGGCCTCGATCGCGCCGGCGTCGAGCTTGACCAACTCGAAGAGGTCGTCGGTCAGCCCCGTGAGCGAATCGACCGACTTGGCCATCTCACTCATGTAGCGGTCGCGCTCAGTCCCGGGGGGCACGACACCGTCCTCGATCGCCTCGATCATCGCCCGCAGGCTGGCGAGCGGAGTGCGGAGATCGTGGGAGGCGGCGGTGATCATGTCGAGGCGGTGCGCCTCGAGCGACCGCTCGCGCTCGATCGACGCCTGCAGGCGGACGGCCATGTCGTCGAGCGTGCGGGCCAGATCGGTCAGCTCGGGCTCGGCCTCGATCGCGCCGACGCGAGCGTCGAGGTCGCCGTCGCCGAGCCGCCGAGCGGTGACGCTGAGCCGGTCGACTGCGTCGGTCATCGTGCCGGTCAGGGCGAAGGCCGCGCCACCACCCGCCGCCGCCGAATAGAGCAGGAGCACGCCGAGGTGGACTGCCTCCGAGGTGTCCAGGTACATCAGCCAAGCGAGGATGGTCATGTTCACGAGGCCGACAACGCTCGCCACGGCGACGACGCCAAGCGTCCGCTGGCGGATCGAGGCGCCGGCGAGCATTCGCGCTGCCACGGCAGCGGCGACGACCGAGAGCAGCAGGGCGGGGACCAGGGAGAGGGCCAGCGGACCGAGCTCCTCGCCCGGCATGCCGGTCATCGCGCCGATCGCGAGGGTCGCCAGCGCTCCGATCCCCGTCACCAGCGCGGCCTTCGTGGCGGTCCCGAAGCGATTGTGGGTGACCCGACTCACGGCTCAAACCTGTAGCCCGCACCGCGCACGGTGACGATCCGCTCCGGCGCCGAGGGGTCGGCCTCGATCTTCTCGCGGAGCCGGCGGATGTGGACGGTGACCGTCGCGGAGTCGCCGTCGAAGGAGAGATCCCATAGGGCGTCGAGGAGGTCTTCACGGCTGAAGACGCGGCGCGGATTGATCGCGAAGTAATGCAACAGGTCGAACTCGCGAGGAGCGAGGGTGAGGACCTCACCGGCCAGCTTTGCCTCGCGGGCAACGGCGTCGATCACCAAGTCGCCGAAGGCGAGAGCGCCGTCGGGTCGGTTTCCGTTCGCGGCCCCCGCGGGTACCTCCGCCCGGCGCAATACGGCGTGCACGCGGGCGACCAGTTCGCGCGGCGAAAACGGCTTCGCCAGGTAATCGTCGGCGCCGAGGTCGAGGCCGGTGATGCGGTCGTCGATCGCGCCGCGCGCGGTGAGGATCAGGACCGCGCTGCTGGTCGAGGCGCGAGCGCGTCGCAGAACCTCGAGCCCATCGACCTTGGGCAGCATCAGATCGAGGACGATCAGATCGGGGGACGAGGTCAGGGCACGGACTGCCGCCTGCCCGTCGCCGACGGCGGTGACCCGGAAGCCCTCGCGCTCGAGGTAGCGGGCGACCACCTCGCGGACCATCCGCTCGTCGTCGACAACCAGTATGTGGGCAGGGCTTCCCACGTCTGCAATCTCCTCCTCGGGCCTTAATGACAGGTTACGGACGCTGCACACGCCGCTGAAGCTCGTGCACGCCCAGCCCTTTACTCCGGCGTGGTCGCCCCTCCTACCAGGGGGCACGACGCGATCCGGATTACCCGGATAACCCGCGCTGCCCGATCTGGCTCAGGCGATCCGCTCGAGCACGCCGCCGTCGGGTCCGACGACAACAGCCGTCGGCACGATCGCGACGCCGTACTTACGGGCGAGGTCGGGCCGATCGCGAACGTCGAGCTCGATCAGTGGATCGGGGCCGGCTGCCAGTTCGACCGCCAACTCGCGGCACTCGGTGCAAAGCGGATGGGTGAACTGCACGACCGTGCGGGGGTCGCTGCCGAGACTCGCGAGATCAACCGGGTCGATGTGGTCGTGGTGGCGGGGTGAGATTCCCCGCAGGCGCGCCTGCAGCCGGTAGATCTCGCAGCCGGCGCAGAGGCCGGTGCCGGCGGCGAGCAGCGCGAGTCCGGCGACGAGGCCGCCGAGCACGGTGCCGAGCGTCTCCGCGCCCGCCCACCAGGCGAGCGCCGCGCCGGCGAGGAAGAAGATCCCGATCACATTGGCCAGCCGCGGCGCCCGCGAGTCCTCGAGGCGGCCCTCGCCGATCCGTGGCTGAACCAGCTCGAAGTAGGCGAGACAGGCGAGACAGAAACGGCGGCCAAAGGTCACCCCGACGAACAGCTGCAGGGCCATCAACGCCCAGGCGACAGGCCAGCCGAAGATCACCCCCGCGAGGGCGACGAGGCCGACAACGGTCTGGTTGAAGCGCGGCGCCCGCTCGTCGATCACGGCCGTGTCCCGGTAGGGATCGGCCGTTCGCGGCGAGCCGGCGAGGGTCGCGGTCTCTGCGATGGTTGACGTCACAACCATATTATGTCAAATCCGATCAGCTTTCATCTGATTCCGAGGGCCGGCCATCCCGAGCCGCCCGATTCGTCGCGCTGGATCCGGCATCTAGGCTTGGACGCCGATGGTGCCTATCAAGGACAACGTCCCGACCGCGCGCAGGCCGATCGTCACCCTGGCGCTGATCGCGATCTCGTTCGTCCTCTTCGGCTACCAGTTGATCCTCTCCGACGCCCCGGAGTCCGGTGATGGGCGCTCGGCGGTGTCCGAGCGCGGCCAGTTCTCGATCACTCACGGGGCGATTCCCGACCGCCTCACGCACCCCGGTAGCGACTGCGGCGTAGCCTCCGCGGCCGGCGGCGTGGGCAAGGTCCTCTGTGGGGATGAGGGCCTGATCGCGGCCGGCGCCTTCGACACCGCACCCTGGTTGACCTCGCTGATCACCTCGCTGTTCCTCAGCGCCGGGCTGCTGCAGCTGCTGCTCAACACGCTCTTCCTCTGGCTTCTCGGCAACACCCTGGAGGACGACCTCGGGTGGGCCGGACTCGTGGCGCTCTATCTATTCGGCGGAGTCTTCGGCCTCTACGCCCAGAGCCTGATCGAGCCCGGCTCGACCCTGCCGGTGGCCGCTGCGGCTGGAGGCGTCGCTGCGGTCCTCGGCGGGTATCTCGTGCTTCACGCGCGCGCCCGGGTCCTGATGATGAGCGTGATTCCCTTCTTCGCCGGCTTCGTCGAGGTCCCGGTGATTCCGCTCGTCACCGGATGGCTGCTGCTGCAGTTCTTGCCGGCGATCTCGGAGCTGTCGGTGACGGGGATCGCCGAACAGCCGCCCGGTCCCTACCTTGTGGGGCTCGGCGGTTTTCTCTTTGGAGCGGTGATCATCCGCCTGTTTGGACCCACGCGTCCCCCGCAACCGGTGGCGGACGACAGCCGCTGAGGCTGCAGCAGAGAAAGCGAGACGGGACCGAGATGGACAGTCAGATGCGCGGGATACTCCTCGGCCTCGGCGTGGCGTTCGTCGTCATTTTCGGAGGCCTGACCGTGGCGGCGCTCCCGACCGCGGCGCTCAACTTCGCCTCGATCTTCGCCTTCGGCCTGGCCTTCGGGGTCATCGGCATCATCCTCTTCGGTCTGATCGGCGCGATCCGCAACCCCCCCGACGAGGACCGGTAGAGCCGGGGTGTACTAGAGGTGGAAGCGGCCGCGGTGGCGGTGCTGATCCGGAGGCGCGGTCGAGCCCGACCGAGGCGGATTGGCAACGTAGATCCAGGTCAGGATCGTGCCCACCGCAGTCAGGCCGATCGGGAACCAGAGGATGTTTGAGAGCGCAAAGCTGAATGCCTCGTCGACCGCGCTGGAGATCGCGCCCGAGAGTGCGGCCGGCTGCTCGGCGAGCTTCGCCTGAGCGGAGGCGGTGCCGGCCGCAAGACCCTCCAGCTCGGCCGCATCGTGCTCGCCCAGCCCGGGTTGCTCGACGAGTGTCTGGATCCGCTCGCGGAGGAAGGTGTGGAAAAGCGAGGAGGTGACGGCCAGCGAGAGCGTGCCCGAGAGAATCCGGTTCATGGCCAGCACCCCGGCCGCGATCCCGGCCTTCGACTGTGGCATCGCAGCCATCGCCGCGGTCTGCATCGGGGCGTAGACAAGCCCCATCGCAATGCCAAACAGCAGATAGCCGGCAAACAGGATTGGGTAGCCGGTGTCGGCATCGATCCGGCCCATCACGAACAGCCCGAGGGTGCCGAGGATCATCCCGCAGCCCATCACCGTCCGCGGT
>Ga0307380_10008801_pt1 | contig 12896 bp, 9 predicted proteins | sample UN3MG_FD_202239 | JGI IMG/M metagenome (GOLD analysis project Ga0307380, IMG submission 202239) | Soil microbial communities from Risofladan, Vaasa, Finland - UN-3 | ecosystem: Environmental > Terrestrial > Soil > Coastal area > Acid sulfate soil | place: Finland: Risofladan, Vaasa | collected... | reverse complement strand
TACTTGGGCGAGGGCTTTTCCCTGGTCCGCGCGGCGTCCGGGGCAAGCGGCGGCCACGACCGGTACCACGTGGATTACGCCGCGGGCACCGGCAACGCCTCGCGCCACAACTCCCTGCTCAATCTCGAACAGGCGCCCATCGGCTACCCGGACCGGGCCCTGGCGGACAAGAAGCTGCTGGTCTTTCAGAGCGCCCCTCTCGACGCGGACCTGGAGGTCACCGGCCATCCCGTGGTCCGACTTTATGTTTCCTCCACCGCGGATGACGGCCAGTTCTTCGTGTACCTGGAGGACGTGGGCCCGGACGGGACCGTGTCCTACATTACCGAGGGTCTGCTCCGCGCGGCCTGCCGCAAGCTAAGTGATGACAAGCCCCTGTATCAGACGCCGCCGGGCGTGCCCTGGCATACCTTCGACCGCGCGGACGCCGGGCCGCTGGTGCCCGGCGAGGTGGCGCTGATAACCTTCGGGCTCCAGCCGACCTCCGTCCTCTTCCGCAAGGGCCACAGCATCCGGGTGGCCATCGCCGGCGCGGACAAGGACCATTACGCCCTGCCGCCGGGACCGGAGCCGGAGATCACCGTGTATCGCGGCGCCCAGTACCCATCGGCCATCGAGCTGCCGGTAGTGACCCGGCCCGGAAATGATTGACCGCAGGAGCGCATCAATGTCGAGAGTGAAAGCGGCTTGCCTCGTGGCCATCTTTGCCGCCATGGCCGCGTTGCCGATCGCCGCGACCGCCGCGGAGATAGACCCCGTGGGCCTCGTCAACCCTTTCATCGGCACGGCCGGGACCGAGCACGCCTTTCCCGGCGCCACCTCTCCCTTCGGCATGGTCCAGCTCAGCCCCGACACCGGCGGCACCCACGGCTTTTATCTGATGGCCGACTGGAAGTGGTGCGCCGGTTACAACTGGGCCGATACCACCATCCTTGGCTTCAGCCACCTGCATAGAAGCGGCATGGGCGCGGGCGACTGGGGCGACGTGCTGCTCATGCCGACCGTGGGCCCGCTCCGGGTGAGGCCGGGGGAGGAGGAGGCGCCGGAGCGGGGCTACCGCTCGCGCTTCCGCCATGAGAGCGAGGCCGCGCGGCCCGGCTATTACGCGGTCACGCTCGACGACTACGGCGTCCGCGCCGAGCTCACCGCGGCCCCCCGCGCGGGCCTGCACCGCTACACCTTCCCCGCCTCCGACGCCGCGCATATCATCATTGACCTGGGCCACGGCCTCGGCGATACCCCGCTCGGCGGACGGATCAAGATCATCGGCAACAATCAGGTCGTCGGCACCAGGACCTCCACGGGGCTCGTGCCTTTTCAGAAGGTCCACTTCTGCGCAAAGTTCAGCAAGCCCTTTGACTCGTTCGGCGCCTGGGACGGCCCGGTGAAAATGCCGGGCGTCCGCTACGTGGCCGGCGCCCGCATCGGGGCCTTCCTGAACTATTCCACCGCCGCGGGCGAGACGGTGGCGGTCAAGGTCGGCCTCTCCTTCACCTCGGAGCAAGAGGCCTGCATGAACCTCGACCACGACCTCCCTGACTTTGACTTCGACCGCGCCGCGCAAGACGCCGCCGATGCCTGGCGCCGCGAGCTCGGCAAGATCAGCGTGAGCCCCGGCCCGCGGGACGATCCGAGGGTGAGCGCCGAGCGCCTCGCCGTCTTCTACACCGCGCTCTACCACTCCCTGCTCTTCCCCGCCGCCTTCTGCGACGCCGACGGCTCATACTCGCCCATGGGCAATTACCCGGGCCGCGTGAAGCACGCCGACGGTTACGTCTATTACAGCGACTACTCCTTGTGGGACACCTTCCGCGCCCAGATGCCGCTCTTGATCCTCATGGAGCCCGCGCGCGCCGGCGACATGGCCCGGACCCTGGTCACGCAGTATCAAGACTCGGGCTGGCTCCCGTCGCCCAACCAGTTCGGCAACACCCACAGCGAGGGCATGATCGGCGACCCCGCCGCCATCTTCATCGCCGACGCCTATCTGAAGGGCCTGCGCGGCTTCGACGCCGAGGCCGCGTACCAGGGCATGTTGAAGAATGCCACGCGGCGCCCGGTGAACGTCGTCCCCATGATCTTCGCCGGCAAGGGCCGCTGGGCCAATCGGCGCTATCAGCTCCTGGGCTACGTGCCCGCCGACCGCGTGCTCAAGCCCAGGAACCCGCTCTTCATCGCCGCCTATGCCTTTAACCAGGGCGTCTCGCGCACGCTCGAATACGCCTATGCCGACTTCTGCGTCTCCTACATGGCCAAAGAAACCGGGCATCCCGGCGATTACGAGCGCTTCCAGAAGCGCGCGCAAAATTACATGAACGTCTTCGACCCGGCCACCGGCTTCATGCGCGGCAAGAGCGTGACCGGAAGATGGATGAACGCAAAGGACTTCGACCCCGCCGCGTACTACGCGTACTACACCGAGGGCAACGCCTGGCAATGGACCTGGTCAGTGTTCCACGACGTGGCCGGACTGATCGCGCTGATGGGGGGCAGGGACGAGTTCAACGCGAAGCTGGACGCCTTCTTCGCGGCCGGGAGCCAGGTCAACGCCACCGGGCTCTTCTCCACCCACATCGCGGGCATGATCGGCCAGTACGCGCACGGCAACGAGCCGTCGCACCATGTCGCCTATCTTTACGATTACTCCGGCGAGCCGTGGAAGACGCAGGAGCTGGCGCGCCGGATCATGGACGAGCTCTACCACGACGCGCCCGCCGGGCTCGCCGGCAACGAGGACATGGGACAGATGTCGGCATGGTACGTCTTCTCCGCCCTGGGCCTCTATCCCTTGAGCCCCGGCATCTACGTGATCGGCAGCCCCGTGTTCGAGCGGTCCGAGCTCCGCCTCGATAACGGCGCCGCCGTCAAGATCGAGGCCGAGAACGTGTCGGCGGTGAACAAGTACATCCAATCCGCGACCCGGAACGGCGTCCCCCTTGACCGGCCCTGGCTCAGCCATGCCGAGCTGTCCCGCGGCGCCGTGCTCCGCTTCGTCATGGGACCCGCACCCAATACCGCATGGGGATCGGCGCCCGAAGACGCGCCGCCGTCGGGAACCCGCCTGTTCGGTCCGCTCGGCGATGACCAGCGGCCCTAGGCCAGCGCCAGCGCGCTCTCCGGGCCGGTCTTGCTCGACGCCCCCGTGATCACGATCGCCCGGCCCTCCGCCGTAATTCTCCCCGCCATACTCGTCTCCTCTGTGCTACATACTCACTCCGAAAGGAACTGCCACCACCGCCGGAACAGCCGCCGGCCGAGGAGCGACGATCTTTCCGGGTCGTGGAACGAGAGCTGGTAGCGGTTGCGCGAGATTTCCCCGCCCTCCGCCCGCGCGAGCAGCGTCAGGACCGGAGGCACCTCGTCGGGAAGCGTGAACGAGACCTCGCCCAGGTCCACCACGCTGTCCGGCGCCACGTCGCCCCGCAAGATCGCGGCCGCCTTGCCGGCTGCTCCGACCTCCACCTCCACCCCGGCAAAGCTCCGCGGCAAGTCGTTCACCAGGAAGACGCGGGCTGAAAAATTCTCGCCGGGCCGCCGGAGCTTATCGTCGAACTCGGCCGTTACCAGGAGCGGCTGAAACGCCAGCCTGACCGCCTCGTACGCGCGCTTGGGCTTGAGGTAATAATCCACCAGCGACCACGAGATGCACGGCCACGGGTCGCTAAGCTGCCAGATCAGCGCGCCCGACTTCTCATACTTATGACGACGCCAGTGCTCGATGCCGCGCTGTAAAAAGTGGGCCTGCGCTTCCTGCCCGGCCCGCACGAACTCATCGAGGCCCGCGTCCGGGTCGCCGAATCTCCGCGCGTACTTCTCCATCTTGCCGAGGCCCTGGTGGTGGTGCTTCCATCCCTTGCCGATGGGCCAGAGCAGCTCTCCGGGCAGAAACTCACGGAGCGACTGGGCGTCCGGAGGGCCTTGCAGCCCGAACTCGCTCACGAGTTGCGAGCGGTCGCTGAAATAATCGGACAGGTTGCCCTTCAAATGCCAGACCAGCCAGTTGTGCGCGTCGCCGCGATAGGGCGAAGCGGGCACGAAGCGCCGGCCCGGGTCGAGCCCGCGGCAGACATCCGCCATGATCTTGATCGCCGGCCGGTTCAGGTGCACGTTGAACTCGTTGCCGCCGCACCACGTCACCACGCTCGGGTGGTTGCGGAGCTGCCGCACTATCTCCGCGCATTCCCCGCGCAGAAGCTCCCGGAACCGGCGCGAGCGCGGGAGCGCCAGGACGATGCACGCCACCGGGAACTCCTGCCATACCATTATTCCCGCCCGGTCGCAGGCGTCGTAAAAAAATTTCCGCTCGCGGTTCCCGCCGCCCCACAGGCGCAGCGCGTTCAGGTTCGCGCCCCGCGCCATCTCCACCAGCTTCTGGTACCGCTCGTCCGTGAGCCGGCCGGCCATGGCCTCCGGCGGCACCCAGTTCGCGCCGCGCATGAACACGCGACGGCCGTTGACCAGGAGCGTCCAGTCCAGCGCCTTCTTGGGCGACCCCGGGTTCCGGGCCCACCCGATCTCGCGGAACCCGAAGACCTCGTCCGCCGCGTCCGAGCGCGACCCTGCCATCTCCACCGCTGCCGTGAGCCGGTACAGCTCCGGGTTGCCCTGGTCCCACGGCCACCACAGCCTCGGCCCTTCCACCGTGAGCCGGCGCGCTACCCGGTTATCCGCCTTCTTCTCCAGCCGCGCCGCGTAGCTCTCCCGCCTCTCATAACCCGAAAATGTATCGCCCGTGATTGCGAGCGTGAGCAGCGCATCCCCCGTCACGCTGCTGTCAATCTCCAGCTCGACCTCCACGCCGCCGCCGTTGCCCGTCCGCACCCGTACATCGCGGATCAGCGCCGGGCCCGTCGGGAAAAGCGACGCCTCGTCCCAGATACCACCGCCCTTGAGCCGCGGCGCGAAGTCCCATCCGAAGCTCATCTGCGTCTTCAGATAGTTCCGCCGCACCGGCTCGGTGTTGACGATGCCGGCCGGGAGCCCGCGCTCGATCCAGCGGTCCGGGAGACCACTGAAGCGCACCTCGACGACGTTGTTCGCGCCCCGCCTCGGGACCACCTCGAAGAGCCGCCGCGAGAACATGCCCTCGCCCCGGAAAATTTCCGCCCCGTTCCAGGAAATCGCGTAGCGATAATCCAGGCCCATGAACTCGAGCCAGTGCCGCGCGCCGTCCCCCAGACCCACCGCCGTTCCCCGGTAGAGCCAGTCGTGGTTGTTCACCCACTGCACGCGCTCCGAGTTCAGCCCGACGTAAGGGTCCGCGATTTTGCCCGCGGCCATGAGGTCGGAGAACACGTCGCCCGGCACTCGCGCCGGCAGCTCTTCACCTATCGGCCTCCCGGTCCGCCGGTCGAGCTGGCGCACGGTCCAGCGGATGGGCCAGGATGTTATGCTTCTTTTCATGATGGCCTGCCAGCCAATGGGTAGGCCCGACACTCCTGTCGGGCGGCCGCGGGACAAGAGTGTCCCGCCTACCTCCACTATTCTCATTATTTCACCGCAGCCATCTTTGCTGCCGCGCGGCCTTGAGAATAGGGAAGGTGTAGAGCATGCAGCAGCGGGAGCACACCGGGAGCAGGGCCTTGCCCAGCCGCTCGCGGAACGAGCGCGCGATGTCGCCGTTCCAGATTTCATCCACGGTCTGGCTGGTGATGTTGCCGATGACGAGGTCAGGCAGGTCGTTGCACAGGACCACGTCGCCGTTGGGGAGCACGTTCATGTTGTCGGTGACGGCGTGGCAGCGGGGGAAGCCGAAGGTCTGGTCGAGGCGCTGGTACCAGTCGGGGATGCCGCTGATCCGGCCGATGGGGAAGAGGCTGAACTTGGTCCGCGAGTAATTTTGTTGCACGCGGCGTAAGAGGCGCATCATCTCATCCAGGTCCACGGTCAGGCCCTCGATCATGAAGCCTTTCCAGGCGCGCGCCCGCGCGTTCCACTCCTTGGCCAGGATGCGCTCATAGGCGCGGCCCCGCTCCTCGGTGGTGAACATGGGCAGCGACAGATCGCAGCGGTCAATCGGCAGGTCCGCGAGGATTTGCACCGTGTCCAGGAGCCGCTGATACGTCTCGTCAATCAGCAAAGAATTGGTCACGATCCGCGGCCAGTAATTTTTTCGTTTTCTCCGCTCCTCGTCCACCGCCCGGATCAGGTCAACCACCGCTTTAAAGGTTCCCGGCCGGCCCCGCACCGAGTCGTGCACGTCTTCCGGGCCGTCCACCGAAATCCGCAGCACGTCGAGCTTCATCAGCGTCTCCAGGTGGTCCATGCCGCGCACCGCGTTCGTGGTCATCATCACCACGAGGTCCAGCCGCCGCGCCGCGGCCACCAGCTCGTCAATCTCCTTGTACAGCAGCGGCTCGCCGCCCCAGACGTGCACGAACGGGCCATGCCCGGCCGCCTCCTGGAGGAATTTTTCCCACGCCTCCACCGGCAGGCGCGCCTTGACCAGCGGGTCGCCGGCCTGAAGATACCCGGCCGGGCCGTTCTGGATGCACATGCGGCAGGCCAGGTTGCAGGCCAGGCTCGGCTGCAGATGGATGTTCACCGGCAGGCCCGCGCGCCCGCCCGCGCACCGCGTGCGGCCGATATGCCACCGGTTCTCGATGAGCAGCCGCCCGAGCCGCCAATGCCGCCGCTCGATCGCCGTGATGGGTATTGCCATGGCCGTTCCCTCGTTGTCGCAACATAGCACCGTGGGTCAGGGCCGGGCCAATGGCCCATGCAACTTGATGATAATCGGCTTGCCGCGCTGACGCCCGCAGGCGGCCTCCCCGTCACTCCCAGTTCAGCTCGACCTCATAGCCCCCTTCAACTTCCCTGACGGCGGACCGGCATTTCCTGGCCCCGACCTTCTCCGCCAATTTTTCAAGCATGCCCATGAACTGGTAGGCAAAGGCCTCGGGCTCGCCGATCTCTCTTTCCCTCTGGGACACGCTGATCTTGACCACGGTCCGGTTCTTTTCGTGGACAACGGGCGCGATGATCGAAGGGATGTCGCGTAAGAACGAGCCCTGCAGCGCATAGACCTTGCTGATCGTGGCCGCCGGGTCGCCCGGGACCAGGACGTTCTTGTAAACGGCCGCCAGGTTTTCCGCGAACATCTTGCCGAACGTCCGCGAAACCGCGAGATTGCCCTGCGCGATCTCCCGGAACACCGCCTTGCCGATCCGGTTGAAACTCTCGTACGAATACCAGACCGATGACAACACCTTGGAGTTGATGATCTCCCAGTCCTCCGGCGTGAGGTACTTGTCCCACGGCTTGTCCTTGGCCGCCCGGATCATTTTTGCGTAATCCGTTAACCATGTCCCTTTCACTTCCATCGCACTTGTCTCCTTGCCGGGTTGCCGGACCCAGTGGCCCCGCTCCTCGCTACGGCCCTTCCACGTTGGCCTTCAATTTGGTCATGCTCTGTTCGAGCCGGCCGGGGATCCCGGTCATGGTGTACATGATCTCGATCACGTTATTGGACGCGCCCGGGATTTCGATGGCCACGATCTGGTGCGTACGCGAGCCTCCCGCTTCCGGGTCCGCGATGGTCTTGGTGAATCCCGCCCAGTCCCGGACCACGAAGTAGGTCACGAACATGTTCTCTTCCCTGGACCGGTCGAGGAAGAATGAATCCAGCTTGATTTCCATGCCCAGGAGCTGGGTCGAAAGGGGGGCATAGCCGATGCCGTGGCGCGTGACCCGTTCCCGGTCGTATTTCATGCCGCCGACCGCCTCGACGTTCTTGGGGTCGAGGCCGTACTCCATCACCTTGCGCGGCGGCGCGTCCAGCCATTGCACCACCTCGTATGCCTGGATGACCGAGTCGTAGGGCTCGCCGCCCGGGCCCGCCGCGATCAACTCCTCCCGGTCGAGCGACGGGTCGAAATGCGCCCGCAGCCCGGCCGCCACCTGGTTCAGCCGCTCTGAAAGCGCACGGCAAAGCCCTTCCGGGCCCGGCCCGCCTGGGCCGAGCTCGGTCTCCACGCGGAGCGTCACCAGCGTCCCGTCCCCCTGGCGCACGAAATTCCAGCGCTGGATGTGCAGCGCCCGCGGGTTGGCCCACAGATACCACAGGTCCTGCGCGGAGCTCTTGATCACCACCAATCGGCCCGCGACCATCCCGCCGCCGGCGCCAACGCTGAAGGGGAAGCTGTCGCCGATAAGCTGGTCAGCGAGCCGGTCAACGCCCATCGAGTCACCGCCCCAATTGTCCGGATCAGTCAGGAACGCGAAGACCTGTTCCGGCGCGGCCTTCACCGCCATTGACCGGTCGAAACACCGCACCTGGATGGCGTAGGAATGCTTGATCAGGGCCCGGTCAGCTTGGGACTCGACTGGTTCCCGCTTCGGGCATCCACCCAAAGTGAACAACAAACCGATCAAGACCGCGCTGGTATAAAATGGTTTCAAGGTCATTTACCTCCTCTGCCGCGGCTGAACCAGCCACCACGGGATCACTCTCCGTCTCCCGAACGAATGATGAAAGCCCGGAAAAATCTCGGCGCTGTCCGGGCGCCTGCCGCGAGAATATCAACCTCGGGGCACGAAGGTCAAGTCCGCGCCCGGCCCGGCCTCCAACTCGGCGATGGCGATGGCCTGCTCGCCGGCGCAGGCGTAAAGCAGGTAGTTCTTGCCGTCGTCCTGGAAGACGGCGGGGTCGCGGAGTTGGTTGGCCGACGAGGTGATCTCGCCGCGGATCGAGGGTTCGACGGGAAGGCCCGCGCCTTCCCAGTCATATTCAGGACGCAACACCTCGACCGGTTCCCGGGGCCTCCATTTTTTCCAGTCTCGCGGCGAGACATCCATGGCCGAGCACCAGATCCGCTCGGGGGCGTCGCCGACCCGGGAGAAGAAAATCAGCAGGGTCGAGCCGCGCGGCATGATCGCGGTATGTCTCAGGTTGACTCCGAACAACAGTCCGGAGCGGGCCTCGAAATTCGTGAGGCCGTCCGCGGAGCGGTAGAGAATGCCGGGCATCCCGATCCCGTAATACATCCCGCGCCAGGTGAAAACCCGGAGGTACGGGCTGGCCAGCAATTCCGGCCGGGCCTGGAACAGAAGGCCGTCGCGGGACAGGGCGACGCGGGTCATCTGGGCCAGGTCTTCGAGCAATCCATGATAGTACATCCTGATCTTTCGGCCGGCCTCGTCAATGATTACGTCCGGGCTCGCGAGGTGCGGCCGGTTTTCGTCCGAGCCGTAGGAGCCTTGGGCCTTGCGCTCCGAGACCGCCCCCCGCGCGGCCAGGCCCACCCGGGTGAGCGCCCACGCGACCTCGGGAGGATTGCGCTTCCAAAGACCGGCCGCCGCGGCGAGCACATTCGTCCGCTCCGGCATCCGGGCGGGAAAGTACGAGTCCTTGAGCTCCAGCACGCCCGGCTCGTACGTGCGCCACGGCCCGCAAAGATCGTCCGCGTACGCCATCCGGATGTACTCGCCCTTGTGATGGGCAAAGTAAAGATAGTACTTGCCGAGCGGGTCCTCCACCCACTCCGGCACCCGGATCAGCGACGGTCCGTTGATGTTCACGTAACCGTAGCGCGCGGCCTCGTCCCGCATGCGCGCATCCATGCCCGCGTGGATGATCGGATTGCAGGGAAGACGCCGCACCAGGAAGCCGTTCCCCGTAGCGCCGACCGCGCCCGCCGCCCATACCGCCGGCGCCAGGGCCGGAGCAAGGACCGAGGCCCCCGCAACCCCCGCGACTTTCATTAATTCCCGGCGGTTCATGTGTCTGACCTCCTTGTCAGCATAACATTATAACTTGATGCGCCAAAGTCATGAGGACGATATTGCGGGGGATCGCGCGTGGGAATAGAAGCTCGAGGTCGCGGATCTGCTCAAGCCGCGCATGCATAAGTGATCAAGGCCCGACTCGATTCCTGCCCCCAATGGGATTTTCAACTCGGCGCACCACTTCTACGGAACCGCGCCCGGGGGCGTGGGGGGAATAGGCCGGCGCCGGCTCCCGGGATGCGGGGGCGGGCGCGGCCGCGGCGTGGCCGGTGTAGCCTTCCTTTCTTGTCCTCATTTCGAAGTAGAGCATCACCATGACGATGTTGCTTATCGGCATAATCGCGACCCGGAGGGCCCAGGAGGCCAGGGTGCCGATGAAGGGTATGATCACGAGGATTAGGGAGGCGACTAAAGTGATCACAAAAAGGATGATAATGAAGAGCGCGAACATGCCCAGGTTCCTCCAGTAATACCCTTTGCCCAGATCAATGCTCCTGTAAAGCGCCGGGAAGCCCCAGGTATTCTCGAGTACCACGATCGGCATGACCAGAAGAAAGTTAGCGGCCAGGACAAAGATAAGCGGCAATATCAAAAGCTCCGCCACCATCACGATGGGGTGCAACAACGACGCGGCGATCATGACCAGCACCAACGGCAGGGCCAGCATGAGCGCCGGTATCAGCAGAGTGATCATCATCTTGAGGGGGAGGGTCCAGTTGACGCTCTTGATGGTCCGCATCAGGTCCGGCCTGCCGCCGTGCATGGCCTCGGAGACGGCAAGCACGGAGGCCGTGGAAAAGTAGTACGAAATATAGGTAAGGATGCAAAAGGCCGGGACCCCGAACAGGACCAGCACAACGACGACCGCCGCCGAAGGCTCCCTGCTTCCCACGATCACCATCATAATCATGGCCACGAGTCCAATGCCCATCGGGATGAGCTTGAGCAGGAACAGGGTCATGAAGTTGTCTTTGTAAAGGTCGGCCACGTCGCCCATCATGTCGCTGAGGTTATACGGGCGGAGGTATCCAAGCCGCCATCCCTGGCCGTAGCGTTTGGCCTGGGCGGCTGCGCTGTGGTAGCCTCCGCCGCCGGGTTGGCCGGGTTGGCCCTGGTATGCGCCGTAGCCGGGAGCCGCCGCGCCGGTTGCTGATGCGGCGGCTTTTCTCGCCATCATTTGCTCGTACTTGCTTATAAAAACCTGGCAGGACGGGCAATCGTCGCGGCCGGCCGGAACCAAGGCCCCGCACTTGGGACAGGGTCGGCCGGATGCCTCGGTCGCCGGTGCGGTCGCCGGCGCTGCGGGCCCAGGGCCAAGGTCAAGAATTTCGGCAACGCCTTCCTCCACCACCTCGGCAGTCGCGCCCAGTTGGAGAAGGAAATCCCGGGCCTTGACCGCGGCGGCCTGGTCATCGAAAGCATAGATCCGGCCGGCGCGCCGCTCGATCCAATCGCGGGCCTGGTCCGCGCTCATCCCGTAGGAGCGGCCGAACTTCTCGTAAAAAGCCCCGCGACCCTCCTGGCTCTCATCCGCGATTCCCTTCAGTATTACGCTGTATTGCGCCATCTTGGTTAAAAGCGATTATATCTGCCCGCCAATACTCTTGTCAATGCGGACCCGGGGTTCGATAATTCCCGGTGGTTAGCGGCCCCGCACCAATTCAGCTTTAATGCCCTGGCCCGAAAGCAGCGCAACGATGTCACCCTTGAGCAGTTCAAGAGCGTGGGGATTATTTTTTAAATGAGCGTCCATGTGGGCGAGGCCGAGGCCTTGGAGGAACTTGTAGGCCTTTTTGCCCGGGCAGAGCTCGGAGCTGGGCCTGGCGTTTTTCATGGAGCCGGGGCTGTCTTTGCCGCCGGGGTCGAGAATGGAGAGGCCGCCCATTTTGCGGAAGAGCTCGTGCGTCTGCTCGACGCCGTCGCAAAAGTGGAAGTGGTCGGCGTCCTCCAGGATGACCATGTCCTTGGGCGCGGGGATGCGGGCGAAGAGGTCCTTCATGCCGTCGAGGGGGAGGAGGCTGTCGAGATCGGCGGCCAGGAGCAGGACGGGCACGGGGCGGCCCCAGTCCAGGGAGAGCAGATCAGCGAAGGCGTTGGCCTGCGGATTGAGCCTTGACCTGCCACCGACCGGGGCCAGAGGCAGGGCCGCCTTGATCCGCGGGTCGCGGCCGGCCGCGGCCAGGGTGGTCCATCCGCCGAAGCTGTGGCCGGTCATGCCGATCAGGCCGGCCTCGATCCGGGCGCCCATTTCTCCCGCCAGAATCCGGTCAATGATAAAAGACGCGTCCAGCGGACGATCGGCGGCCGAGTCCGCCAAGGCCTTGGTGATCTCCGCGGCGCTCCCGCTTTTTGACGCTTGCGCGGCGAGCCTCAGAATGTCCGGCATGGTGTTGCCCACGTGATCGGGCGAGGCCACGACGTAGCCGTGGCTGGCCAGGTGCGCGCAGAAATGCGTGGTCTGGCGGCGATGGCCCGCGAGACCGTGCGAAAAAATCACCAGCGGATACTTGCCCTCGGCCGGTCCCGCGTCCCGGACCGCGGCCTGCCGCATCTTCGGGAACGCCGGCATCAGGAGAAAACTGTCTTGAGTCTCCCGGTCCAGGTCCTTTCCCTGATAGGCCTCGGCCGCCGGGTACCAATACTCGACCGGCAACTCGCGCTGCCGCGAGGCATCGAACATCTCATAGGTCCTGACGCCCACGGGAAAAGGGCCGCGCGAAAAGGGGTCGTATTCAGCCATTGCATCACTCCTCGTCCGGCTTACGTCAAATCTTATTGCAGCCCGGCGGCCCGGACTTTTGCCGGCCGGGATGCGCGGGTTCAATTATAGGCCATCCGGTTGAGTGGTCAAACATCGAATAAGGGAAGGACCTCGTGGAATGGATACCCGAAACGGGAGCGACCCAGAATAGTGCCCAGGGACTTAAATTGAACCGGGACACGCGGATTTTGAGGCCGCTGCTCTGGGGGGCATTACCCCATCGGTCAGGTCTTTTCGAATTGCGTATGGCGTCCTGATTTATTAACTCTTGTCAGAACCCGATACTCACCCGACTACCATCATACAACACGATCTTTTCCGGATTCTCCGCCGGCGCAACCCCGGTGCCGTGGCCTTTTCGGACGATGACAACGTTGAATGTCCTTTCTTGGTCCATCCCCGGAAACCG
>Ga0307380_10008800_pt1 | contig 12897 bp, 13 predicted proteins | sample UN3MG_FD_202239 | JGI IMG/M metagenome (GOLD analysis project Ga0307380, IMG submission 202239) | Soil microbial communities from Risofladan, Vaasa, Finland - UN-3 | ecosystem: Environmental > Terrestrial > Soil > Coastal area > Acid sulfate soil | place: Finland: Risofladan, Vaasa | collected... | reverse complement strand
ACTTATTCTTCTCGCACGACCTCACCTGCTGTAAAAATTTATCCCTCTCGGAATTCATATTCATCCCCCCAAGGTTCATCTAAAAGCAATAGCAACGAATATTCGTCCACTCCTCGAACGAGCACCAAAGACACATCCTCTTATAGCGATACGTCACGATACAGCCGTCCGTCGCGTTATGGTTCCTCCTCAATGACATCGCGATTTTCCTCCTCTTCTTACAGGTCCTCCCCCTCGGTCAAGTCGTCCTCATCGTACGGGTCATCGTCCTCATCCAGGTCATCTCCACGGGACACATCACGAGGAAACGTATCATCCCGCAGTTTTTCATCGCCAACAAGGAGTTCGCAGAGCTACACAAAAAGCAGCCGTTCTTCGTCCTCCTACAAGTCGTCTTCAGGCAAGGCCTCTTCATCACGAAGTTCTTCCCAAAGTCGTGGTCGAACCTCGGTCGGCTCAAAGTCGGTCAAGAGCGGCTCAAAGGATTCCACAAGAGTCAATAGGAAATAAGCGAGCAGGTTAATTTTCTGCTTTACATTTCATGCCTTCAATGGTATAAAGTATCCTGTTTTAAGGAACGAGAAGTGTCTCTTTTTCCAGCGCTTTGAAGAAAAGATATCTTGACATTTCTTTCGAGCGAGAGATTTAAATTGGAGGTATGACTCATGGCTATTCGATTATTGAATCCCGCAAATGGACAAAGCATCTTGGATAGGGCACCCGCCTTTCTTGGCATAACGTTTTTGGCTTTTTTTCTGGTAATGGGCACGGTATCCTGTGGAACAACAGAAGAGAGTGTGGGAGAGGAAACCTTTGCTGTTAAGGAAGGGATCATTGAATTTGAAGGAACAGTTAAAGTGGCCGTAGGGAGATATGTTTTTATCCCTGAAGCCCGCGGATTTGATATTATCCTTCAAGGCGATATTGAAGGCGGAATAGAAGGACTTGTGGGTAAAGAGGTCAAAGGAGAGGGAGAATATTCCCCAGAGATACCCTCCATTTTAATAGCAAATAGTCTTATTGAGAAGGATGCCGGCGGTGAAGGGATGAATATCTTCACAAGACGCGGGGATGTGATGGTCGCAGAGTGGATGACTCAACAGGGAAGGGATGAAGTTTTCGCTGCTTTAGTGGACCTGGAATATGATAAGAAAGAAGGATGGGAAGGAAAAGAAAAGGCGAAAGTCTTTGGCAAGTTGGAGCAGAATGAAGACGTGCTTAACATCGTTGTCCTGGATGACAAAGACAGAGAAATCGGCCGAATCATCGTCGATAGTATGGATAACCTTGCAGACTTCTATATCAAGAAATTGAATCTTTTCGATAAATTCTGGTTCTACATGGATGTGAAAGAAACAGTGGAGTGGAACACACGGCGAAGGAGCCGGGAGTTGTTCCATGCGGATGTACTCTTCGCCGGTCTTTACTAACCTGAATTATTCATAAAAAATATCGATCCTTGTTACAAATATATTAATATCAGAACATTACGCTGTTTTTGCGGGAATTTTCTGACAATTCCGTTTTTATTTCTCCTTTTTCTTTCTCAATTTGGCGATAAATCCAGACAGCGCTGTAGCCAGTAGGAAAGCAGCACCGATCCATATCACTTTGATCTGATTCTCTTCAAAATGAACGAGCAGATTGATGACAAAACCGATCAAGAGAAGTAGTACAAAGACAGCGAGCGCGATAAGAAAGTGTACTGTAAAAATCGAAAGACAGCCTTGATCCTCTTCCTCGTCTTCATAGCCCGCATCTCGACCGGTGTCATCCGATTCCCAGTATAGCGCGCCACAAGACGGACACCTCCTCTGGTTATGCGGAATCTCGGAGTCACAGTGTGGACAGATTTTCATGAGTGCTCATCCAGGGATGATTTTCACAAAGACTTTCCTGTTTCGCGGACCATCAAATTCACAAAAGAAGATTCCCTGCCATGTGCCTAGAGATAGGCTGTCATTGTTTATCAATATGCTGGCTGAACAACCGACAAGGGTTGACTTCACGTGACCCGGTGAATTGCCCTCCATGTGTCTATATGGGAGGGAATCGGGAACGATGTTGCGAAGCGCCATTAGGATGTCTGATTTGACAGATGGGTCTGCATTTTCGTTGATCGTGACACCCGCAGTTGTGTGGGGGACATAGATTAAACAGACACCATTATTGACTTGAGAATTTGTGATGATGTTTTTGACAGAAGACGTGATGTCGATGAGCTCATCTTTGGCATGGGTCTTTACATCAAATACCGTCATTTTTCGTCCCTTACTTAGTGAAATTTTGTTGGGTCATTTTAACACAAATCCGGTTTGGTGGGCGAATTTTGATGTGTTTTTTAGCAGCTGAAATAAAAAATTGCACAAATATAGAATAAAAGCAGAAAAAGCTTGACAAGGGGAGAACGCATGTATTAAATTATTTGAGCTGATACAATATTTAGTACACTTCCTGGAGGCAATACACAACATATGGATGAGTGCCGATGTTCTTATTTTTGTTTTCCGGAAGGATGGACAGAAGCAATTGTACCGAGTGAAAAGTTCTAAAACAAACGGCACTTACTGCCAACGGACAAGGAGGCTCTAAATGGTGAGATCGATCTCGAGGATCAAAAAACGCGACGGATTAATCGCAGATTTTGTGCAAGACAAGATCACACATGCCGTGTTCAAGGCCATGGAATCCAATGGCATGGCCGATCAGCAGTCAGCCCAGAAGATCTCGGATATTGTTACGTTTGTACTGGAAGATAAATTTGGAGGTTACACCATACCATCGGTAGAACAAATTCAGGACATTGTTGAAATGGTTCTGATGAACCAGGGCTACCATGAAATTTCCAAGTCCTACATCCTCTACCGTGAAAGACATAAAGACATTCGTGAAGCTCGAAAGATCGGGCTCAATCTTGAAAGACTCATCAAAGACTACATCAATGACCTGGATTGGAAGATCAGGGAAAACAGCAACGAAGGTGTCATGAGCTTTTCGGGGTTGAATGCCAGGATCGCGGGAGAGGTGCTTGCCAATTTTGCTCTAAACCAACTCTATTCAGAGCAGATCAAGAGGGCTCATCTGGATGGCGATCTTCACATTCATGACCTGTCCTATCCGATTGTAGGCTACTGTGCCGGCTGGTCTCTGGAAAATCTGTTGAGGAAGGGATTTGGGCACGTGCCCAATCAGATCCATTCCTATCCCGCCAAACATCTGGAGACAGCAACGCTCCACATGGTCAATTTTATTGGCACAATGCAGGGGGAATTTGCTGGCGCTCAGGCTTTCTCCAGTGTTGATACACTCCTGGCTCCTTTTGTCAGAGCCGATAACCTGGATTATACGAGCGTGAAACAGGACCTTCAGAAGCTCATCTTCGGTCTGAATGTCCCCTCACGGTGGGGATGGCAAACGCCTTTTTCAAACTTAACTTTTGACCTGACAGTCCCGGATGACATGAAAGACAAGCGTGTGATCGTCGGTGGTGAGGAACTGGATTCGACCTACGCTGAATATCAAGAAGAGATGAACATGATAAACAAGGCCTTCCTGGAGTTGATGATCGCAGGCGACCAGAGCGGCCGTGTCTTCACTTTCCCCATCCCTACATATAATCTGTCCAAAGATTTCGATTGGGATTCTCCCATCTCCGACCTTCTATTTGAGGTAACCGCTAAGTATGGGATCCCTTATTTTCAGAATTACCTGGGAACCAATCTTGACCCAGGGGATATCAGAGCCATGTGTTGCCGTTTGAACCTGGATCAGAGAGAGTTACTGCGCCGGCCTGGAAACATTTGGGGCCCGGGTGATTCCACGGGTTCCATCGGAGTCGTAACCCTTAACATGAACAGGATCGGGTATGAAGCGACTACAAAGGAAGAATTCTTTGTTCAGTTGAAGAGCAAAATGGTCCTGGCGAAAAAAGCGCTGGAAACCAAACGCGAGGTCGTGAACAATATGTTGAGCAAAGGGCTCATGCCCTACACACTGGTGTATCTCGGCCATTTCGATAACCATTTTTCGACCATCGGGTTGTTGGGGCTGCACGAAGCATGTTTAAATTTTCTTGACAGAGGAGTGGGCACTCCTGAAGGGAAAGAATTCGCCATAGAAGTCCTGGAATTCATGCGCCGGACTATCCAGGAATTTCAGGAAGAGACCGGGAATCTGTACAACCTCGAAGCGACTCCCGCAGAGTCCACTTCCTACCGACTTGCCCGGCTGGACAGGCAAAAATACAACAGTATCATCACGTCAGGCACGGACAAGTATCCTTTCCTCACTAACTCCTCTCAACTGAATGTGGATGCGACCCGGGATGTTTTCGAGGCGATCGATCACCAGAAGGACCTCCAACCTATGTACACAGGAGGGACTATTTTTCACGCGTTCTTGCCCGAACCCATCGATCCCGCCACATGCAAGAAACTGGTCCAGAAGATCTCCCAGACAAAGTTGCCCTATTTTAGCATTACACCCACCTTCAGTGTCTGTAAGAACCATGGCTATATCGGGGGAGAGGTCAAAGAATGTCCGGAATGTGAAGAGCCTACAGAGGTGTATTCCAGAATAGTCGGGTATCTCCGACCAGTGGCAACTTGGAATGATGGGAAAAAACAGGAATTTAAAGAACGAATCACCTATACAGAATTAGTCTAAAGCGGGGAGTAAAATGCAATATATCTTGTTCACCTATCCCAATTGCTCTCAATGCGAGACGCTTAAGTCATACCTGAATGGGAACAGCTATAAAGCCCAGGAATACAATTTGACGCAGAAAGACAGCAAGATGAAGATCAGGGAATTCTTGGATGTGTTGAAGAGGGATGAAAAAGGGGGAATACTTATCCCGACATTGATCATCCTGAATGATGGGGATACCGAGGCTGTCCTGAACACACGTGAGGAGTTTGAAGCTTGGTCGAGATCAAAGGACTAGAAAAGTTCGCCCCAAGGGATTTCCCAGGATTCATAGCTGCCACGGCTTTTTTGGGCGGATGCAATTTTAAATGCCCCTTCTGCCACAATGCGGACCTTGTATTGCGGCCGGAATCCCTGCCGACTTTCCCATTGGATTATTTTTTGGGTTTTCTGGATATGCGAAAAGACTGGCTTGAGGGAGTCTGCATCACGGGTGGGGAGCCTCTTTTGCATGATGATCTAGACGTGCTCTTGACAATTATTAAGGAGAGAAATCTCTTAGTGAAGATCGACACGAACGGCGCTTTTCCAGAACGCCTTGATTCTCTGATCAAAAAGGGGCTTCTTGATCACGTGGCTATGGATGTGAAAACATCCTTCGAAAAGTATCCCAAGGCCGCTGGCGGTCCCGTTAACATCGAGGACATCAAAAAGAGCATTGCTATTATCAAAGAGTCAAACCTGGATTATGCATTTCGCACGACTGCAGTTCCGGGTCTGGTCGACCGTGAGGATATTGAAAAAATTTCTTTGGCATTGCAGGGATCAAAGATGTTTCATATCCAGCAGTATGTGCCCAACAATACCCTGGAGGGCGATTATGAAAATATCAAGCCCTACCCTGCAGAAGAGTTGAAGAGTTGGGTAAAAATCGCAGAGCCTAATTTTACAGAAGTCCAATTGGAAGGTGTGTGAGACATGGAGATTAAAGTCAAGCGAATTCATAATGATGCCAAGCTTCCCTGTTATGGGCATGTTGAAGATGCAGGACTCGACCTTTTCTCAGTGATGGAGTGTGTTCTCAAGGGCGGAGAAGCCCGGGCCATCTCCACGGGCATCCAAGTGGCCATTCCCGATGGCTATGTGGGTTTGATCTGGGATAAAAGCGGTATTTCACTTAAAAATATACACCGGTTGGCGGGTGTTGTGGATTCCGGTTATCGAGGCGAAATAAAGATCGTCATGACCAATCTGAGTACCGAAGCTTTTTCCATCGAAAAAGGAATGAAGATTGCCCAGATGCTCATCCAGCCTGTTATTAAAGTCAAAGTGGTCGATTCTGAGGTGCTGGATGAAACGACCCGGGGAGAGAATGGCTTTGGGAGCACAGGAAAATACTGAGCCCTTCACACGGCTTTCTCCACCACACAATTGGAACACTCAATAACGCAGTGTGATTTATAGCATCACAGTTTTGGGGACGTTTACCTGCAACCAAAACTGTTTGACTGCCTCTATGCCCTTTGGTATAGTGACCCCCTGTGAAAGTGAGCAAGAAAAAGATGATCCAAATCGTTATAGGTGCTGTCATTGGCGGAGTTATCGGTTTTCTTTTTTATCGTTTTGTCGGTTGCAAAAGCGGTTCTTGTATGATCGCCAGCAATCCCTACCTATCCACGATTTATTGGGCTTTCCTGGGCGGCCTACTTGCCAACCTCTTTTAAGATGGATTCTACGGAATACACAATCCTGCAGAATAAATTTGCTGTCATTCTTTGTCGACCCGAGATCCCAGAAAATATAGGCCTTGTCGCACGCAACATGAAAAATACAGGATTTAACGATCTGAGGTTGGTGGGGATCTCGAGCCTCGAAAAAAAAACAATCGTGACGGCTGTGCATGCGCGGGAGATCCTGGAGAATGCCCGATTTTACGACAGTGTGGCAGATGCGATTGAAAACCTTGATGTCATTTTTGCCGCGACAGCAAAGGCAAGAAAGCGTTTTTCCCTTTTGCCCATGGAGGAGGCGCTGAATAAGATGTCTAATTTTACTGGGACAACCAGGATAGGACTCCTCTTCGGGAATGAAAGGACAGGATTGACCTCTGAGGAACTTCTGCATTCGAATTTTCGCTTTAAGATCCCACAGGCCGGGAATCAACCCTCATATAACCTGGCATCTGCAGTTCTTGTCACTCTTTTTAGTATATTCTCGAGTGAGGCATCGATATCGAAGGCCTTCTATGGCCAACCCCTTTCTCGAGACGATCAGGAGGCGTGCTTACACAGGATTCTTTTAAACCTGGAGAAAAAAGGCTTCATCCACGAGACAAATAAAAATCATGTGGAGGAGAAGTTCTATGATCTGTTCGGACGGTTGACGATGACTGCAGAAGACAGAAACCTGCTCCTCGCCCTTTTTTCTAAAGGAACAAAATAACTCAGTTCCAAAGGAGTGTTGATATGGCACAAGATATGAAGGTCACTTTCCCGGGTGGAAAACGGGTGGATGCTTTTTACAAGGGATTTCACATCGAGACCGACCAGCCGGTCTATCAAGGAGGCGAGGGATCAGCCCCGGCGCCCTTTGATCTTTTCATGGTCTCTATTGGTACATGTTCTGGGATTTATGTCCTCTCTTTCTGCCAGAATAGAAACATCCCTACTGAAGATCTCACGCTTACAATGCGGAGTGAAAGGAATCCGGAGACAAAAAGGATCGAACGGATCTTTATCGACATTCACCTGCCTGCTGAGTTTCCTGAAAAGTACACCAATGCCGTCATCAAGTCGGTCAATGGCTGTGCTGTTAAAATCCACATGCAGCATGCTCCCGTTTTCGAAGTGAGTGCTCACATTCCATAAGCATTTTTTTCAAATTCAATTTGACCGAAAAATTTTCAGATATTAATTCGCGGCCTGAGGAAGCCATAGATAGTAAAATCCACTCTTGAGCGATTTGAACACATCCTTGAAGTCTTCGCCTTCAAAAACTGATGGTGCGTCTAAGCTTTTGGCATAGAGGTTTGTCTTTTTCTTCGGGTAATACGTATAGGTGATCACCTTGACGTCTCTAACTCTAGCCAAGGTTTTAACCTTCTCTAGCGCAGCATCGAAGTATCCGATCTCGTCGATCAGCTTGAGCTTATGTGCCTGTTGTGCCGTGTAAATGCGTCCATCTGCGATGGTTTTGAGCTCATCCAGCGAGAGCGCGTTCTCTCTACCATGAAGCACGACATCCAGGAATTTTTGGTAGAGCTCGTCAATGATGGCTTGAAAAAGGTCCCTCTCCTTGTCTGTCATATCCCGGAAGGCGCTGCCCGAGTCTTTCATCTCTCCCGATTTGATCACGTTCACTTCGACGCCGATCTTGGAAAAAAGCTCTTTGAGGTTGGGAAAGATCGAGATGACACCTATACTCCCCGTGATCGTCGAAGGATGGGCGATGATGTGGTCACTGGCTGAGGCCACGTAGTAGCCTCCTGACGTTGCCAAACCCATCATAAGCGTGACGACGGGTTTCGTAGTTCTTTCCCTGAATTTGACTATTTCGTTGTAGAGGATATCACTGGCTGTCACTTCTCCGCCCGGTGTATCCACACGGAGAATGATCCCTTTGACATACGGATCTTCTGCAGCCAGCTGCAGTCGGTGATATACCTGTGAGAGGATATCCCCTTCTCTTTCGAGCAAACCGTATCTTAAAGTGGTTCCCAGTATTCCTGAGACATCTACGATCAGGATTTTGTCCTTGGCTTTGCTCTTGACCAGGACCACTTCTTTGATCTCCTTTTCTCCCAAAAGGTCGAGATTCCACGTACAACTGCTGAGGAAAAGGATTATGATAACTGTAAGGATCATAAGTTTTTTCATCGTTCCTCCTGGACTCTATGCGACTAACCTGGATTATTCACGAGTTGAGATCGCTGCATCGGCAAGACAGCGGCCCACGAAGCTGTAGTGAACTACTGCGAGCCGTCCCAACCTAACCCGGGCTGCAACGATGCCGAGGTAGTGAGATCAGTTCGCCCGAAGGGTAAAAAATGTCGATCATAAATAGAATCAACATGGAGAACGTGATGATCATTGATATAATCAGCCAAGTCAAGGTAATATACAGATAGCATAAGTTATATTAAGTATCGACATTTTTTATGAATAGCCCAGGCTAAAGGATTATACCATATTTACTTTTAAAGGTGCCCAAGGTGTTCGGACTAACATTGCTTGATGACAATTCCCTCTCTGCCTGTGTTTTTGTTGACTTGTCGGACAACAGGTGATATATATTTTTTAAGACCATTCAAAGCAACATGATTTATGATCTTGTTTCAAGACAACCGCAAGGGGAAAGTCACTCGAAACCCCCAAGTTCCTGGAGACAGTCATGAAGACCATCAAGAAATTTTTTCTCACGCACTTTGAAGGTTCTCTGATTTTACTCATAATATTGGGCATCCTCGCCATCGCCTTCCTCGTTCACTTTAAATTCGCTTTTCTCAATTTCTTTTTTCTCCCTGTCATTTTGGCGGGGTATTTCCTCGGGAAGAAAGAGGCTGTCTTGATAAGCATTTTGAGCATCCTCCTTGTTTTGTTTTATCTTCTTTTTTCCAAAATACTTGCGGGTGCCAGAGTCGGATTAAGTCTCGATGAGGGGATAACGCTCGTGACCTGGTCGAGCTTTTTGATATTGGTCGCCGCTGTGATAGGAACGCTCTGGGAACAACGAGAGAATCGGATGAAGAACCTCTACGGCGCTTATATAGGAGTCCTGGAAATCCTGCTCAAGTATCTTGAAGTTGCTGATGAAAAAAAGCCCAGGTCAGTGCGGATCGCACACATGGCTGGGAAGATGGCGGGAGTTGCAGGCCTGGATAGACGCCAGGTGGAAAACATCAAATCTGCCGCACTCCTTTTTGAGGCTGGGAATTTGCGGTCGAACCTTCCTCTTTTCGACGAGATCTCAGATTTCATGGAAGCTGAGAGAAAGATCACGAAGTCTCCTTTTGGAGACAGGGCGACGGTCCTTCTCCAGACGACAACTTCTCTTCTAAAGGAAGTTGAGCCAATTCTTTCCAATTATTATCAATATTATGTCCAGGATGCCGACAATCTGGATAAGAGCCTCAGCGAAATTCCTGTGAGCAGCAGCATTCTTGCTCTCGCAGATATCTATGACCGGATCGAGAACAATGCTCCTCCTTTCCACGATCTCGAAGAGTACAGTTCACTCAAAAACATCCTGTCTCTTTCGGGACGCTCTTTTCATGAAGCGGCCGTCAATGCCCTGCAGATCGTGGTCTCATCTTGATTGAGTGGCCGCATCGGCTGCATATCCGATACTTGTCCTCATCCATGATCTCTAGGAAGAGAGCCATCTCTGGAAAGGCATAAACACGTCGAGGCCATCAAGCTTAAAACGGTTCAACCTGAGCGAGTGACAAAAACCTTTACACTCCGATTTCTGGAATTGGACCACAGAGGTGGTGTGCAGTGGACTATCAAGGATGGATTCGTTTACCACGCACCCACAATGCTGGAAGATGTGGAAAACATCGTGAAGCAGGCCAGGTCAGCCGAATAATTGGCGTCTAGCAGCCAGGGGGGATATTTTTGGACGGGGTGATTATTTTAAGAGCACAGGGGCGGATCTGCATTTCCACTTTGTCCTGGATACCAAAGAGCTCGCCGTTGTATTGAATGGGAAGGTCTTTACCGCGGAGAATGATCCTTTTTGCTTTAAAGTGTTTCTGCGTTTTTTGGAATGTGCCGAAATAGATGCTCGGAAAGTACAGCCAGTATCTCCAGCCGCTGATCTCGAAGAGAGTGATGTCGATGAAACCATCGTCGATCACAGCCTCAGGAGCGACCTTCCAATTGTAACCAAAGTGGCTTGCTTTTCCGAGAACACAATCGAACACCTTCAGCTTCAAAGCCTTATGGGAGAATTCTTTGCCCGAATCATCGATACCGTCGAAGATCTCGATCTCTTGATCATAATTTGCCAGGTTGAGCATGATCCTTGAAGCGAGGAGATGCCCGAAAAATCCCGGAATGTTGTGTTGGAGTTTTTCCACCAAGACTTGAGCTGTGGCTCCCACACTGGCGAAAACCGCCGCCTTTCCCTCGATATCGATGAGGTCGATCTCTCTTGACTTCCCTTCTTTGATGAGTTTAATGGCCCTGGCCACGTTCCTCGGAATACCTAAAGATGTAGCTAAGGCATTGCCGCTTCCAAAGGGAATAATACCCAGTGCGACATCTTTCATCCGGCCGCTTTCTTGGATCCCCTGGATGACATCGGCTATAGTCCCATCGCCCCCAGCAGCAACGATTATGTCATGATCCTGGCACAGTTCTTTGACAGTCTCTATAGTGTAGGCCTTGTTTTCTGGATTGTCGATGATACGGCCGGGGAGGTGTTTCTGGAGATATTTGCGTAGGAGCGCATTACGCTGCCATTTTCTGTTCGCGGCATAGGGATTTATGATGCAGGTGACTTTTTTTGAATCGATTGTTTGAGTTTCTGGCATCGGTGGCTCTTTAACCTGAACTATTCATAATTCGGGTTTACAAAGTGTTCAACCATATATTTACCAGAAACTCCTTTATATCGCAAACCGCTTGTAATACGCGACAGTTTCTTCGATCCCCTCATCGAGTGAATACTGGGCTCTGAACCCAAAATCCCTCGAAGCTTTATCGGAGGAAAAAAGCCAGAATGTTTGGACCATCGCTCTCCAGGCCCGGCGTCCGAAATAGGATTTGACCAAGTGCATGGACTTAAGGATATCTGTTAACCAGGCGGCTGAGGTGATGATGCTTTCATACAGGGGTACATAAAGAGAGCTGCCAAGGACATATTTCTTGATCGTGAGGATGACCTCTTTCCACGAATAACCTCTCTCATCTGTGAGGTAGTAGATCTGCCGGTTGGTCCCTGGGGATTGTGAAGCCTGGAGTATACCGTTTACCAAATCTTTGACATAGATAAGGCTTGTGGTCTTTTGGTCGTGTTTCAACAACGGAACAAAACGTTTCTGTATGAGTTTGATCAACAGCTCCGTCTCCTGCTGGCGTGGTCCATAGACATTGGGCGGCCGGAGGATCGTTGCATCCATCCGGCCCCAATTCTCTGTGATGGCTTCCTCCCCTCTGAGCTTTGTCCGGCCATATTCTGATGTGGGGGCGGGAGTCCGTGTTTCATCCTGGATCTCGCCGGGGTTGGAGGGGCCTGCAGCCGCTATGGAGGAGACGTAGACAAACCGCTTAATATCTGGATTCTGCTGCAGGCAAGCTTGGATAAGGTTCCGGGTGAAAAGAAAATTCGCCCGTTCGTAAACTTCACGGCGTGCAGAGCGGATCCGTGCGGCCAGATGAAAGATATAGTCCTGTCCTTTCACAGCTTCTGCGAGAAAATCCCTGTCCTCCGCAGACCCTCTAAGGATATTTACAGGAAAATTTTCAAGGAAACCGGTCTTACTGTTTGGCCTCACCAGACATGTCACTCTCCAGTTTTGCTCTACAAGAGCTTCTATGAGATGGCTCCCGATGAAGCCTGTTGCGCCAGTGACCAGGGCCGTTAACGTCATTGTTCTGTGAGTATCCCGTTTCTTTTTCTATCTGTCAGCGCGCGATGATTTTTTTCTCACCTGTTGGCTTGACCAATTCGATTTTGTGTGCGAGTGGAGGGTCGAAAACACCATTGCCATCCACATCCACAAAAACAGGATTGGTGAGAGCATAGGGAAGAACCGCATCTTCCAGGAGACCCTCTTCTGATATTCTCTGAACCACAGGATAAAGGCTCTTCTTGCCTATGACCTCAGCGATGATGGTGACATCTCTGTCCAGAGTCAAGACGATGTCCTTATCGAACTTGACAGCGCTTGTGTCTTCTGCTTTGACAGGGAAAATGAGTTTCCTTTCGCCATTTATGAGGATCTTAACCTCGTCCACTGAGATCCAGGATGCACTCTGGACTTTCAGGTGGACGTTCACTTTCCCTCCGGTTGCCGAACAGGAATCTCCCGGAATAAAATTTTCGTTGACTGAAAGTTCAACAATAGGGGAATTACTGGCAAAAGAATGGCCTTTTTTGATCGCATCGATCACTGCCCTTGTGTCCAGATCTTTCCCCTTGCCTCCTTTGTAGTAGACATAGGTCCGGGAATAGCCGGGTTCGCCCCTGTCTATACTGTGTGAGTCTGAAGAGCCGACGAGGGGCTTGTAGTACCCCCTATTTAAA
>Ga0307380_10008798_pt1 | contig 12900 bp, 17 predicted proteins | sample UN3MG_FD_202239 | JGI IMG/M metagenome (GOLD analysis project Ga0307380, IMG submission 202239) | Soil microbial communities from Risofladan, Vaasa, Finland - UN-3 | ecosystem: Environmental > Terrestrial > Soil > Coastal area > Acid sulfate soil | place: Finland: Risofladan, Vaasa | collected... | reverse complement strand
TCCGGCGTTTGCTGTTCGACGCACCGAATGATGCGTGCGCTATTGATCCTGACATTCCTCTCTCTCTCCTGTCGCTTACGTCTCTCGATCATGGCTAGTTCTCGGTATATTCCCTCTATTAATTTCTTGGATGCGTAAGGGGCCGCATCCTTATGCCGATAATTCGGTGTTCCAGAATCAGCGCCCCAATCAAGTGGCGCATGGTTTGCGTTATGCCGTTCTTCGTAGAAATCATCCTCATCCATCAGGAAACCTCTGATAAGTTAAGAGGCTCGATAAACGACATCTCTGATAGGGTTTTGACCTTATCAGCGTAGAGAACATCTCTTCCCATCATGTACTCGGCGCGTCTGACGCCGTGAAGAATAGTGGTGTGGTCCCGCCCACCCATAAACTTTGCTATGCGCGGGTAACTCCAGCCGCGCAGATGTAGCGCCTTATACACAGCAAAGCGGGCGGGCATGAGAAACCCAAACTTGGCCGGGCCTATAATATCGCGCGGGTGGATGTTAAACATCTCGGATGCACAATTCAGCAATTCAGTTTTCAAGATGCTCTCCTTTCAGATATAGATAAATGCGCCGAAGGGCTTCGAGGTCTTTGTCCATTTGCGTCATGGCTGCGACAATCTCTTGGGAACAGGAAGGCTCTTTGTCCGCATCTGCTCCTAGATACATATAGAGCTTTGTCATAACTACCTCCCGTCGTTCCACTTGTCGTAGTCTTCGTCGTCGTAGACGGCTCTTGCTAGTATGATTGCGGCGTAAGCAGCTATTGCGGTAACGCCGAGGATAATCCCGGCGGTGGCAGCTATGATCTTAATCATTTCTCGTACCTCCTCGATTCTTTACCCTCTGCCGCAATCGGACAACCTTCCGCCCAACTCGGAACGGTCGTCATAATCTCTATCATTTCCTTTAGGCTACCATGCCCCTCTGGCACTTCGCAAATAATTTCGTCATGCACAGACATGATTACGGGATAGCCGCTCAATTCGAGGCGCATCATGGCCCCGGCCATAAGATCGCGCGCGGTAGCCTGGACAACATTCTCCGTAAGGAGTCCGCCCCAGATAAACTGGCTCGTCCATTGTCGCGTCACGCTGTTCAAGGTGTCTACCTCGACGGCTTCGCGCTTCTCGCCCCACGGTGTATCACGTTCTACAATGCGGGGGTTGTGGTACGTAAGGCACCGGCCAGACTTCAACGGCAGTCTCGCAAACGACCCACTTTGCGAGATCACCTCGCGGCAGTTCTCAAGGAACTCATCCTCTAATCGACGCCAGTAACCTGAGATCGCGCTGTTGGCTTCGCGGTAGACCGAAACGATGCGCTTGGCTTCGTCCGCGTCAACCTCAATGCCCATAGTTTTGCACTGCTCAGAGAAGCGTTTGCCGCCCATGCCATAACCGCAGCCCAAAATTGCCATCTTGCCGACTTGGCGTTCGCTGCCGGTGATCTTATCGACCGGCTTATTGTAGATGACCTTCGCCATCACCTTGTACATATCTCCGCCCGCAGCGAAGGTCTTGACAAGTTCCGTCTCGCCCGCCAGCCACGCCAGCACCCGCGCTTCGATTGCCGCATAGTCGGCAAAAAGTAGACGGTGATCGGGGGCCGCGATTAACATCGAGCGCAGCAAGTCGGCGGCAATTAGCGTCCCTGGCCCGTGGTCGCCTACGTTCTTTCCCGCCTTTAACTTAGCGATAATCTCATCAATCTCGCTTTGTTCGCGGGCTGGGCGAGGGAAGTTCTGTGGCTGGACAAGTTTACCGGACCAGCGGCCCGTCGCCGCACCGTGATAGACCAGCAGCCCGCGCATCCGGTCGTCAGACCCGGCGGCGTTCTCCAGGCTGTCGAGCTTGGCCGTGCTGGACTTGGCTCCGTTCTGGCGCAGTGAAAGAACTTTAGAAATAACTGGGTGTAGATCAGGCACCGCCAATAGTTGTGCTACCGTCGCCTTATCTACGCGCTTCGTAATCACACCATACTTATTCAACCAGCGAACGAGTTCTACACCGTTTGTAGCTTTAGGTACTTCGCCACCAGTTAGCCTGTAGATTTCTGAGTCAATTTGTTTCTTTGATTTATCAGAAAGCAACCGGATGCTATTAAGCAAATCGCAATCAAGCAACACGCCACGGTCGTTGATGCGCTGGTCGAGGTAGTAGATGTAGCGTTCAGCTTGATCCATTTCGATCAGTCGTTCAGCGACGGAAACTTCCGTCCTTACGTCCTGAAGGCAATACGCAATGAGCGCCTTTTTCTTGTCGGCGGTACCCCACCAAACATGGGTGCCGTCGGCCAAGGTTTTGCGGGGCCGTGCCATTCGGAGCATCAATGCTTGGCCGGTCTTGTCCTTTTGTTCCGCTACGCCAAGGACCGCTGCGGCTTGGCCTAATGCTCTAGGAAGGCCAATGGCGCTGGCCTGCGCCATCGTGCAGTGCCATTGCCTAATGGAAGTGCGCGGCCACTTGTGGCGCGCGGCCACGATCTTGTTCCAGATCACCCGTTCAAAGTTAGCGTTCCAAGCGCGCAACTTGCCGCCTTCGACGATGTGATCCTCGAGCCGCACGTCCATCTCCATGTCCGGCGTCCAAATCTTCGGCTCCTCATCGCCAAAGGCGTAGGCCATGCACCAGATGTCGGTCGAAGGGTCGTCGGCGTAGACGTAGACACCAGTCTTACGCAGATCGACCGCACTGCGAGTCTCAAAGTCGATTGATACGATCACGTAAGTCTCCTCGCCCCAAACAATTCCACACCCCATACCCGGCTGTCAAATAAAATGTTCGCTTGCATCGCCACGGGGTTCTGTGCCACCCTACGCGCCGCGCATATCATTGCAATTACAGGGCCGTAGGAGAGATTATGTTGACGTTCAAGAAGTTATACGATTCCGGGTTCAAGGAACTCGTTAGCGTTATCCCGCCAGCCGCGCCATTGTCGGAGCTGAGCAAGATCGCAACCGACCAGGCGGGCAAAGCACCCGGTAAGCAAAATGCACAGGGAACGTGGGGCGGATACGCATGGCAGGATTACTCGCCCACGGCCAATGACATTGAGCGTTGGGATCGAAGCCATGCCAACATAGGCTTGAAGGCGGGTAAGTATCCGGCTCTGGATATTGATGTCGTAAACGAACAGTTGGCGAACATCATAACGTCAATGGCCGAAAAGGCGCTGGGCAAAGCCCCGATCCGTATCGGACGCTATCCCAAACGGCTCCTGATGTATCGCACTGACGACCAGATCGGGCGGATGCGGCTGCGGTTCAAAGACGGCAAGGGCGTCGAGCAACTCGTAGAGTTACTGGGAGACGGTCAGCAGTATGTTATCGGCGGCATTCATCCCGTCACTCGCGAACCATACACTCTCGATCAGGATATCACGGCCAGAGGTCCGCGCTGTCTGCGCCGGGTCACACGCGAAATCGTCGAAAAGTTCTTCGCGGACCTGACGGAGACGCTGGAGATGTCGGGGTGCGAGATAATTCATGCCGATAAAAGCTCTGAGAGGGCTTCTGAGCGCCGAAACGTCGATCAGGCGGGGTTGGTAGCCGAAAACATGGAAAGGCTCTCAGCGGCGCTTAGAATGGTCGAGAATACGTCTGAGCATTTTCCCGACCGGGATGATTATATTCGGATGGGCTATGCGATCAAGGCTGCGGCTGGGCCGGACAATGAGGGTGAGGCGCTGGCGTTGTTTGTTGATTGGGCGATGCGGTGGGAGGATGGTGTCAACACTGTCGAGACGATTGAGGCGGACTGGGGCCGTATGCACCCGCCGTATGAGATTGGCTGGGAGTGGATTCAGGAGAAGGCGCGGGCGTTTGGCTGGAAGATGGAGGTCACTGAGTTCGAGGCGATTGAACGCGGCGGGGCGGATGATGATTTCGGGGACTTGATTGCGGGGCCGGGTGAGGGGCCGATTGAGTATTCGGACGGAGCCTTGGCTTCCAGGTTAGCGAGGTTGCACGTTTCGGATATCCGATACGTTGCTGGCGGGCTTGGCTGGATTGCTTGGGATGGGGTCAAGTGGGCGAGGGATGTCGCGCACAGGCACATGGCGTATACACGCGCGGTCTGCTCGAAGGCGTCGAACGAGGCACTCAAGTCGGATATGCCGACAGCCAAGGGTGAGAGAATCGCGGCGCGGTGTGCGTCGTGGCCGGTGATGCGTAACGTATCGCAGATCGCGGAGACTGATCCGGTCATGCAGGCCACGGTCGAGCAGCTCGACGCGGATATCTATCTGCTGAACACGAAAAGCGGGATCGTGGATTTGCGGACAAGCGAAGTCCTTCCGCACGATAGGTCGAAGCTATGCACGAAGGTCACTAGTGTCGAGGTGGATTCCATGTCACCGGCTCCGGTCTGGAATGCGTTTCTGAATGAGGCGTGTTCCGGGGATATGGAGTTGAAGGCGTATTTGCAGCGCCTTGCTGGGTATAGTGCGACGGGAAGCACGAAGGAACATGTACTGGCGTTTGCTTATGGCTCCGGGGGCAATGGCAAAGGTACGTTCCTCGGAGCGATAGGTGCGGTCCTTGGCGATTACGCTGCGGTGGCCAGTGCGGACGTATTCTTGGCGTCGAATACCCAGAGGCACCCGACAGAGTTGGCGGCGCTGATGGGGGCGCGGCTGGTTCACGCGCAGGAAATAGACCCGTCACGCAAGTGGGACGAAGCGAAGGTCAAAAGTCTTACGGGCGGTGACAGGATTTCGGCGCGGTTCATGCGGCGTGATCTGTTTGAGTTCTCTCCGCAGTTCACACTGGTGATTGCGGGCAACACTCGGCCTGAGATTACTAACGTCGATGACGCCATGCGGCGCAGGATGCACTTGATCCCGTTCGAGACGAAACCCGTGGTCAAGGATGTCGATTTGCCTGACAAGTTGAAAGAGGAATATCCGGCGATCTTGGCGTGGGTGGTCGAGGGGGCGAAGATGTGGCTGGAGCAAGGTCTTAATCCGCCTGAGAGCGTCCTGAAGGCCACTGAGGAATATCTTGCCGGGGAAGATGTCTTGGCTCGCTGGATTGCTGAATTCGGCATAATTGGCGAGGGCAGAGAAGCACCCACGACAGATGCGTTCCATGCGTTTCAGGATTGGGCCAAGGATAATAACGAGACGAAAGGCCGGAACTGGAGCCAGCGCAAGTTTACTCTGGAGATGAAGGCGCAGGGGTTCGACGTGACGAAAGATCGGGCATCACGATCCAGGCGTGTGTTCAAGGGGCTGGAGCTTCTGCTCGGCGATGAGGACGCGACGGTAGTTGAAGCAATGCGCGATCAGTCAGCGGCGGATGATTTCTTTGGGCTGGCGTTCGGGGTCATCAAGATTGAAAAGGGCGACGACGATGAGTGACCCGGTGAACAAGCCGCAACACTATCAGGGGCGCATCGAGTGCATAGACGCCATCGAGTCCGCCACGGCAGGTCTGGAAGGCCTCGAAGCGGTATGTACCGGGAACGTGCTGAAGTATGTCTGGCGATGGAAAAGAAAGAACGGGGTCGAGGATTTGAGAAAGGCGAAATGGTATCTCGAAAAATTGATAGAGATGCAGGGGGCATGAAAAAGGGGGCCAATCGGCCCCCTTCGTCTATGCACGGTGTCTACCGTGTGTGGGGCGCCGATTCTTGGCCGGTGGCATTACGGAAAGCGTCGAAGGCAGTCTCGCGGTCAGGGAATCGCCCCAAAAATATCCGCTCGCCGCCTATCAAAGCATTCGCCTCCCAAAGCGTTTGCCCCAGCTTATAAAAATGAACACGGGATACGCCATGCGCGAGAACTTGGTTCGGCTTACGCACAACCGGCTTGCGCGTAACCCTGTCCCGATCGCGCTGCGGTACTCTTACTTCCAAATTGGCCCAGCGGTTGTCGTCTTTATCGCCATTGATATGGCGGACCGGGTGCGGAGGCCATTCACCTGTCATCATGTGCCAGATGACGCGGTGAGCCATAACCGGACCAGCAGAAGTCATGACCCGAATGCCCCCTTTGACAGCCGTACCCGCCGGGCGTCCGGCGGGGAGAGTTCCTTTCGGCTCGCGGTAGGTCAGTTGGCCGGTGGTGGGGTTATAGTCGAAAGTTTTCGATATGCAGTCTAAAGTCGGCACCGGTGTGTTCCTTGTAAAAAGCACGGAAAACCGTGGGCGGACGCTTAGGGGACGCTTAGCTTGGCCTTGGGGACGCTTAAAACCGCAGTTTTCTGCGGGGCGGACGCTTAGGACACATCATCTGGCATAACCCTATACGTTTTGGGCATTCTAACACACATTTACTATATATACTATGTTAAAATGCCCAAACTCCTATAGGTCATGTTGGAAAAAAGCGTCCTAAGCGTCCCATGTGTCCCGAGATATTGAATTATAAGGATATTATTTTATCCACAAGCGTCCCCTAAGCGTCCCCAAGGCCGATTAAGCGTCCCCCCACAGGTTATACACAGGGGATACGCCTTAACGCGCGTAACACGGGCCGACTATCAATCCGCCAAGAGCGGGAGATCAATCATCGTCGCTGTAGGGATCGGGCAAGTCGTCCGCATCGAGATTTGATGAAGATACTTGCTTGATCGGCTCAGGGGTGATGTCGATCACCTCGGGCGTAGCTCCACCGCCTAGGTTAAGTTGCTTGAGGGCGTCGAGGTGCATCTGGTTGATGTTGACATGCACCGCCGCCTGTGCTGGCGCTGATTTGTATTTGTCCGGGTTTGTCACACCGGCCAGCCACTTTCTTGTTTCGACCCGGAGCCTGTCAGCGTTGGCCGACACCCCGTCCGATTGATCGGCGATGTCGAGGCACTCCTCCGCCCATTGATCCGCTGCGATTGATCGCGCTTGCGCGAATCTTTCCTGCCGCTCGGGGTCTTTCTTGATCCAGTGATACAGGGAGAGGTTTGATATTCCCATCTCCCGCGCCAGCCCGGCCATAGTCATGCCGCTGGCTATCTTTTCGAGTAGGGTATGCTCGCCAATCTTATCGAGATTGCTGGCGATTGTGCGCCGCCTAATGTGTCCGGCCATGTCATTCCTCATTGGGTTATTGAACGGCGCAGAATATAAAGCGGGGCCAGCCATTAGGCCAGCCCCGAGTTCTCATGTCAAAGCACTATCCCTGCCGGATTACGCCTAGCAGCAATTCAATGGTGCGGCTGATAGGGCGTTGTCCGGCTTCATAGTATTGAACCGTCCGCAATGTAACGCCTAGCCTATCGGCCAATTGTGTTTGCGTCAGGTCGAGAACCTGGCGCGCGGCTCTTAATTCCGCGCCGGTCATGCCAGCAACCCGCGCGCTCTACAGGATTGCCGCAAATGTTCAGCCGACAAGCCATAGATGCCGCCCGTGTTCATATATTCAACCCGGATTCGGTTAATGCGCCCGTCGATGCGCGCCATATCCTGCGCCAACTTGTCTCGCTCTGTGAATAGCAGCGCAGCATCCGCGCAGAGCTTGTCGGTTTCATATTTCACTCGGTCCATAGTCTCATTCCATCCCTAGACAGGTCGCGGACCTGTCGTTCAAGCGCCGCTATTTCCGCGCGCATAACGTCAATGGTCGCCAGGTACTCACTTTCGGCTTTAGTCTGCGCGCGCGCCTGCACTAGCCTTTCATCCTTTATTGCCAGGCGCTCGCCCAGGGCTATGGTTAATTCGTCGCCACTATCGCGCGCCTCTTCGATCAGCCTTTCAGCCGATTGATCGCGCCAGTATGTCCTATCGAATTTCATTGATCATCCCTTTCAATTCGGCTTTGATTGCCCTGGCCTTTTCACCGCGCCAGGCAGTGGCATTGCCAAGGAAATACCGGATAATATCGCGCGCCTCATCCTTATAGTACCGATCATTGACGCCTAGCAGGCATTGCATCGCATCCAGGTAGGGGCGCGCCGCGTAGTTAACGCGCCGCCAATCCCGCTCGATCTCTAACGCGATGGTACGAATAGGCCTAGTTTCTTGTGCCATTGTCTTTCCTTTCCTTTGTTAGGTTATGCTGCAAGCGCGCGCTTAACTACGCCCGCCATTTTCCGGCCACGGGCAAGGTATCCAATGACGGGGACGTCTTTGCTGTAGCAAGCGCGACATGGTCCGCATTTGCCCTCATTGTTCGCCGCGTGGCATAGCGTAACGCCCGCGCGTGGTTCCTTGTCTGTCACGATAGTGGACCCATGTACCCCCGCCACAAATTCGCCTGTCACGCTATCGCTAGAAGGCCGCACCATGACGTTAGGCAATGCTTGCATGGCTGCCAGAATGCCCTTGAATTTGGGGAATTTGTGCATGCGTGTCGGCAACCAATGCTGCACATTCGGGGTATTAAGCATCACAAGGTAAACTTTATTGGCAAGCCGAACGTCGTAAACGTCCCCGCTATCAAACCAGCGAAAAAACCTGTCATTGCGAAGCGCGAGGACCATGTCGCTAACCCATGCAACGCGTTTCCAATCTTCCCGATTGGCAATGCGTGGCGCCTTAACATTGGGGAAGCGATAGTTGCCGCCTACCGCGTAGCAGCCTTGGCAAGCAGGGACTAACTTCCCGTCCGCGCCAACCGAACCAGGACACGTCTCCACTGCCTGCAAAGACCATGAACGGACACCGTCGAGCTTGCTGGTCTTGGATATGTTAATTGTCATTGTCTTTCCTCCCTCACTTATCTGCGCGCCAAGCGGCGCCAATGATCATTGCCAGCAAGGCCAGCGTGATGAATGCGTTAAAGCTCATGGCGCGTCGGACCAAATGGCACGACGGCTAGCGATACAGGCGCCATACGCATTATCTATCTTGTCAACCGCGCGGCTAGCAGCCGGTCCGGTTTTGTATGTGGTGACCTTGCCGGTTACGCGATTGGTAACTTCGTAATGGGTGATAGTCATGTCGCTCTTTCCTCTTTGTTGATATCCCGACAATATGAACGCGGTTCGCATATGTCAATGCACTTTTTTCGATGAGCATTGATCGAATTAATCGATCACCGGTTTCCGCTGAATTATAGGTGAAAGCATACCGCCGGGCCTTGCTTTCCGCCGTGCATCTGACCCGAACTGGTCGGGCACTAAAACGCCTTACCAGCCTAGCCAAGCAATGAACCGCGCATAACCCGCTGATTTTGTTGGACTATTCGCAATGTGGATTGCTGGCGAAACGGCGCGCGGGCAGGGAAGCGGCTGGACCCCCCCCGGCCCTGGCCCCCCACCGGGGGTGGATTGGGATAAACCCCACAAACACCAAATTTCCGATAACTTGGATTTCTGTGATTGATTTTTTCTATCAATAATGGGCTTGATGAGTGTTAAGGCGTTTGTTACCAGAACGCGCATACAGACAGAGGAGATACAAATGGCTGTTTACGGTTACACTCGCGTCTCGACCGAAGACCAAGTCGAGAACACAAGCCTGGCCGATCAGGCCCGCCAGATAAAAGGCATCGCCCTGACGCATAATGTAGACGTTGACCATGTGTACGAAGAGAAAGGCGTATCCGGGGCCGTCCCTCTCTTCCGCCGGGAAGAAGGCTGCAAGCTGGCGTTTCTTCGCCCCGGCGATACGGTCATCGTATCGAAGCTCGACCGAATGTTCAGGGACGCCAGGGACGCACTGAACGTCATTGGTGATTGGGAAGAGGCCGGAATAAACCTGGTTATAAACGGCTACGGCAATGTTATGGATAAGAGCAATCCCAACGGGCGGTTCATGCTGGAGATTATGGCCGTGTTTAGCGGAGAGGAGCGCCGCCGGATCAAGGAACGGGTTCTAGCTGGTAGAAAGGCCAAGCGCGATGCAGGCGGCTTTTTAGGCGGAGAGGCTCCGTTTGGTTTTAGAAAGAGCGGCTACGGGCGGGGTTCAAAACTTGAGGAGTGTCCCGAAGAACAGGACGCCATCGTCACGATGAAAGCCGCCCGCTTGAAAGGCCAGAGCTACCGCAATATCGTGAAGATTGTCGAGAAACGCCACGGCATATCTATGAGCCACATAACTGTACGCCGCATTTTGATTGGAGAGCATTATGACCGCAGCCACAAACAGGTCTAAATCCAAGACGACAACGGACCCCCGACGCGCAGCCAAGGCCGCGAAAGAGGCGGCGGAACTTATGTCCGGCAGCAGTAAGCAGCAGCCGAACTTCTTTCTGACGTTTCTGACTAAATACCGGGACGACCCGGTAGGCTTTGTGCGAGACATTCTGCGGACCAAGCCAGACCCGTGGCAAGTCAAGTTTCTCGAAGCAATTCGTGACGGCAACCGACGTATTTCGGTTCGGTCTGGCCACGGTGTAGGGAAGTCTACCGCTGCCAGTTGGGCCATGCTTCACTACTTTTTGACGCGATATCCGGTCAAGGTTGTCGTCACCGCGCCGACCAGCGCCCAGTTGTTCGACGCCATGTTTGCTGAGTTGAAGCGGTGGGTGAACGAACTGCCCGACGTGCTGAAGACGCTTGTCGAAGTCAAAAGCGACCGCGTTGAATTGAAGGCCGCGCCAAGCGAAGCCTTTATCTCGGCCAGAACGAGCCGCGCCGAAACACCGGAAGCGTTGCAGGGTATCCACTCGGATAGCGTCCTCCTGGTTGCGGATGAAGCGTCGGGTATTCCTGAAAGCGTTTTTGAGGCTGCATCCGGTTCGATGTCGGGCCACACGGCGACAACCCTTCTGTTGGGCAACCCTACGCGAAACACGGGCCTGTTTTACGATACGCATAATAGGCTCAAAGGTGAGTGGACGACCTTCCACGTTAGCTGCATTGACTCGCCGCGCGTGTCGGAAGCCTTCGTCAAGGAGATGCAACTTCGGTATGGTGAAGACAGCCCGGCGTACCATGTGCGCGTATTGGGTAACTTCCCGCCCCGCGAAGAAGATACAGTCATACCCGTCGAGTTGATCGACAGCGCCATGAACCGCGAGATAAAGGTAAACGAAAATGCCGTAGCCGTTTGGGGGCTAGACGTTGCGCGTATGGGCAGCGACGCCAGCGCCCTTGCAAAACGTCGCGGCGCAGTTGTCGAAGAAGTGCAAACATGGAAAGGTTTGGACCTTATGCAACTGACCGGCGCGGTCGTTGCGGAGTATGAAAGTCTTCCGCCCAGCAAGCAGCCTGTCGAGATACTCGTCGATAGTATCGGCTTGGGCGCGGGTGTTCTCGACCGATTGCGCGAATTGGGTTTGCCCGCCAGAGGTATCAACGTGGCCGAAAGTCCGGCGCTCAAAGGGACATACGCTAATCTCCGGGCCGAACTGTGGTTCAAGTGCAAAGCGTGGCTGGCCAACCGGGACGTTCGTATTCCCAAGGATGAGCAACTTTTTGCCGAACTGGCCGGGCCAAGATATACGTTTACGTCCACCGGCAAGATGCAGGTCGAAAGTAAGGAGAGCATGAAGAAGCGCGGCCTCTCCAGCCCGGACAAGGCCGACGCCCTGTGCCTTTGTTTGGCGACAGATATAACTACAATAATGTATGGATACGGAATGAGCCGATCCGGGCCATTACGTCGAAACATAGCGGGTATTGTCTAGTAATGTTTTATAGCGTATTATTTAGTGGCTCCCCGTTCTCCTGTTACGGGTTGTAGCTCGGCGGGTTGTTCCTCTCTCCTCCCCGCTTGAAAACTTTGGGGCCGGAAGGTATACACTCCACCTTCCGGCCCCTTTTTTTAAAATGGAGAGGAAATGTCGGGCGAACAACGCGAGCGTATTTGCAGGGATTGCGGCGTATCCAGCAGAGATGTTGGGTTTCCCAAGAATCGCCCCCGCTGTTTGCCTTGTCATAAAGCCTTATCACGCACCTGGGCGAGCCAAGTTGGGGCCGGGCGGCGTGAACGAAACCTCAGAAAGCGTTATGGAATAGGCCAAGACTTCGTTGAATCATTGCGGAAACAGCAGAACCATAGCTGCGCTATATGCGAGGTGGCGTTCTCTGATATTCTAAGCTATAAGCACAATAATCGTGGCACGGTTATTGACCATTGCCACACACGCGGACGGGTTCGAGGGCTATTGTGCCATTCTTGCAATTTGTTATTGGGACACGCCAGGGATAGCGCAGAAACACTTGTACGCGCCGCCGATTATATTTCTCGTCATTTGGAGATACCTGATGAAGAAACCCAGCAAAATGCAGAAAAAGATTGGGAAAGTCATGGGCGAGTTCAAGGCGGGGAAACTCCACAGCGGAAGCAAATCTGGACCGACCGTGAAGAACCGTAAACAGGCGATTGCTATCGCCATGTCGGAAGGTCGTAAGGCGGGGAAGCGCAAATAATGGCTAAATACCGCAAGAACTCTAAGCCGACTAATGAAGAAATAGAGATGGCTATGAATAATGGCGTCTCTATCGAACAAGAAAACGGCGAAGTTTCTATAGAAATAGAAACTGAAGAAGAAGACACCGCAGTTACCGAAGACGAACTTCACGGTATTTTGTCTTCGGAAATAGATGACGCTGTTGACTATGTAGATAACGTAGTAAGCCCACAGCGCGCTCAAGCTGGTGAATACTACAAGGGCGAACCTTTCGGAAATGAAGAAGAAGGCCGCAGCCAGGTCGTCTCGATGGATGTGCGCGACACCGTGCAGGCCATCATGCCGTCGATCATGCGCGTATTCTTCTCCGCCAGCAATGTCGTGGAATACGCACCGAACGGCCCGGAAGATGTGGCTAACGCCGAACAGGCCACGGAATACGTTAATTATTGCCTTACACGAGACAATAACTTTTTCAACGTCTGCTACTCGTCATTCAAAGACGCGCTGATCCGCAAGAACGGCATCGTCAAGATTTGGTGGAACGACGCCAAGGATGTAGAGACGATTGACTACGAGGGACTGGACGAACAGGCTTACGCCGTTCTTCAGTCTGATCCGACTATCGAGATTGTAGAAGTCGAAGTCGAATATGGCG
>Ga0307380_10008797_pt1 | contig 12902 bp, 10 predicted proteins | sample UN3MG_FD_202239 | JGI IMG/M metagenome (GOLD analysis project Ga0307380, IMG submission 202239) | Soil microbial communities from Risofladan, Vaasa, Finland - UN-3 | ecosystem: Environmental > Terrestrial > Soil > Coastal area > Acid sulfate soil | place: Finland: Risofladan, Vaasa | collected... | reverse complement strand
CAAGCCACCCTGCGCGTGGATGCCAACGGCGCCTGGACCCGGGAGCAGGCCATCGAGCGTCTCTCCGACCTCCGCGATCTACCGGAGGCACATTTCGACTGGCTGCCGGCCGACCTCGACCAGCCATTGGCCGGCATCGAGCAACCGCTGGCCAAGGACGCCGACCTCGAACTGCCGTTGATCCACGACCTGGCCGCCGCACCCTTGATCCACGACGAATCGCTGGTCACCCTCGACGACGCCAAACGCCTCCATGACCTGGGCGTGGCCGACGGGTTCAACATCCGGATCAGCAAGTGCGGCGGGCTGCTGCCCTCCCTGCGCCTGGCCGACTTCGCCCGCCGGCATCACGCCATCATCCAACTCGGTTGCATGGTCGGCGAGACGAGCATCCTTTCGGCCGCCGGGCGCCGGTTCCTGGAGATGGTCCCCGGCGTCGCGTTCGCCGAGGGCTGGTTCGGGTCGTTTCTGCTGAGCAGCGACGTGACGCGCCGTCCGCTGCGCTTCCGATACGGAGGCCGAGGGCGCGACCTCCCCGGCCCCGGGCTCGGCGTCGAGGTCGACCCCAACCGTCTGGCCGCCCTCGACGCACAACCACCCATTGTCTGCAACCTCTGATACGGCGTCGACAAACGACGGGCCACCTCTACCGGGGCGCGACTCCGAGCGCCCGCTACAAGAGCGCCCCACGGACCGCCCGCACCGCCCGCCGGACGCGCGTCTCACCCGTCGCCTTGACGATCTCGCCCGGTGGGTCTACTGTGTGCCACCGACACGTTTGGGTGATTTCGAAACACAAGGATCGGCCCCGTGCCGCTCCACGACACAAGCAAGCGAAGGAGAAACCACCATGGCCCATAAACTGCCCCCGCTGCCGTACGACTTCGGCGCCCTCGAGCCCCACATCGACGCGAAGACGATGGAGATCCATCACGACAAGCACCACAATGCGTACGTCAACAACCTGAACAAGGCCCTGGAAGGCCACCCCGACCTGGCCGCCAAGAGCATCGAGGAACTCCTGGCCGGCGCCGCCACCCTGCCCGACAGCGTCCGCCAGCCCATCATCAACCACGGTGGCGGTCACGCCGCTCACGCGCTCCTCTGGACCATCATGGGCCCACACGCCGGCGGCGAGCCCACCGGCCCCCTGGCCGACGACATCAACGCCACCTTCGGCGGCTTCGCCCAGTTCAAGGACCAGCTCAGCAAGGCCGCCGCCACCCACTTCGGCAGCGGCTGGGCCTGGCTGTGCGTCGACGGCGGCGGCAAGCTGCTGCTTTACAGCACCGCCAACCAGGACTCGCCCCTTTCCCGCGGCCACACGCCCATCATGACGCTGGACGTCTGGGAGCACGCGTACTACCTCAACTACCAGAACCGCCGCCCGGACTACATCGCGGCCTGGTGGAACGTGGTCAACTGGAACGAGGTCGCCGCCCGATACGCCAAGGCCAAGGCCAAGAAGTAGCGCCGATCACCCGAACACCCGCGCTGTGACACTCGCCTGTCACCCCAAATGGCCTGCGAGGGCGCAGGGCCCTGCAAGTTGCCCGAACTCGCAGCGGTGGCGCCGGGACGCACGTGTCCAACGGCGTGGCGGCGGGCGTCCCGGCGGTGCATAATGCCCCCGATGAACGCGCCCGACGAACGGAGGGTCTGGGACGCCCGGCGGCTGAGTTCGCCGCACACCCAGCCGGATAAGGCCGACCGCATACGGGCCATGTTCGACGCCATCGCCCCGACCTACGAACGGGTCAACACTTTGTTCAGCGGCGGGCGGGACGCCTACTGGCGCCGTCGTGCGGTCGAGCTGGCCCGGGTCAACAAGGACGACGTCGCTCTGGATATCGCCTGCGGCACCGGCGACCAGGCCCGGGCATTGGCGCAATCCGGGGCGCGGTTGGTCGTCGGATGCGATTTCGCGCACAGGATGCTGTTGCGCGCCGCCCGACATCGCTCTGCACCCACGCTGTGCTGCCGGGCCGACGCCCTTCGCTTACCGTTCGCAGATGGTTCCGTCACGCTCACCACCTGCTCGTTCGGCGTGCGCAACTTCCAGGACCTCGACGCCGGCTTCCGCGAGATGCATCGCGTGCTCGCCCCCGGCGGACGAGCCCTGATCCTGGAGTTTACCCGACCGGCCAACCGGCTTCTGAGACCCGTCTACGAGTTCTACGCGTCGCGCGTGATGCCGGTACTGGCCGCCGGAATCAGCCGCGATCGCGTCGGGGCCTATCGCTATCTGCCCCGCTCGGTGGTATCCTTCTTCAGCGCGGGGGAAATGTGCGCCCGTCTGGTCGGCGCCGGCTTCCGCGAGGCGCGGGCCACCAGGCTGACGTTCGGAGTCGTGACCGTCTATGTAGCCCACAAGGCACCCGATGGCTGACACCAAGGGCAAAGCGAGACAACGCCCGGCCAGAGTTCCTGACCCGACCCGGACGCGCCCCGTCCCGGGCGCCTCTCGAAACGGGGCCACGCCCCAAGATGACGCGGCCCCGGTCGATATCTTTGACGTCTGGTCGCGCACCGGCAGCAAGTACCGCATCCGATCGATCATTCTTCTGCTGGTCAACTTGCTGCTCTTCGCGGGATTGGGATGCTTCGCCTTCTGGCTGCGAACCGGCACCGCCCTCGCCCCGGCCACGGGCGACTACTGGGCCACCTTCGCCGAGATCTTCAACCCCTCGCGCGAGACCGAGGTTACTCTGGGCAGCCTGGCCACCTTCCCGATCAGCGTCGAGGAAGTGCCGATGCAGATCGTCATCCTCGGGCTGCTGTTAGCGGCCCTGGTGTCGATCCCGATTCTGGTGTCGATTCTGTACCGCTTCCCGGCCTGCCTGCCGTTTCTGGGCGTGGTCGCCTTCCTGGCCATGATGCCCTGGTTGGCCATCACGCTGACCGGGTCGTGCGTGCTGGCCTCGGTGCGGCCGTTCCGCTTCCAGTTCCGGTTCGCCTCGGCACTGCTGGGGCTTCTGCTGGTCATGGTGTACTTCTACGGCGCGTCGCGCTCCGTGGCCACGCCGGTGGACCCGCTGGGCAGCCCGGCCGACCGCATCAAGTTCATCGCCCCCTGGATTCTGGCCGCCGTGGCGTCCTGCGCCCTGACCGGCTTCGTGCTGATGATCGCCCACATGGTGAACCATCGGCCCGGAGCCATCGCCCCCCTGCTGGCGCTGATGTTCGCCATACCGGTGGCCCTGTTCGAGTTCCGCGTAGGCCGTGACGAACTCCACTACCGCCTGCTGGAACACGCCTACGGGCCCGGCGCCGCCTGTTTCGCCGACCAGGACGTCACCGACGAGTTCGAGCGGGCGGTCCGCGCCGACTGGCTGTCCAGACCCGACCCCAAACCGCCGCGACAGGTGGTGGAAGACCAGATCGACCTCGCCTGGCGGGTGCACCTGGCCACCGGCCCGCACAACATCGAGATCGCCGACGATCGCACCGCCGCCGCCCAACGGGCCGACTGGTTCCTGGGGCACTATCCCGACAGCCGCTACGCCGTCAACGCCCTCTACGTCAAGGGCATGGCACTGGACCTCCGAGTGGACGAGACGGCCTTCCGCTACGACCGCATGCTGCGCTTCTTCGGCAAGCACGGCGCCGCCTTCCCTTCCGAATCATCGCGCCGCTGTTGGATGATGGTGGTCACCAACGGGCCCGGGAGCCCGATGGCCGCCGTCGCCATGCTGCGACTGGCCACGCTCGACGCCCGGGCCGGCGAGATCGCCCAGGCCACCGCCTGGTTGAACCGGCTGATCGACGATTTCGACCGCAACCATGCCACCCTTCAGCGCGAAACGCCCAACAACATCCTGACCCGCAAACCCGTCGCAGCCACGCTCGCCGTCCCGCTCAATGAGACCCTGCTGGAAGCACACCACCTGCTCTTGCTGCTGAGAAACAACCGCGATCCCCTGTACGGCTTCCACCCGGTCATGGAGATGCTGCGCCTCTACCCCAAGACGCCGCACTACTGCGAGAACCTGCGCGGGCTGCTCGACCGATACCCCACCGCTCAGATCGCCGACAACATCGAGTTGGAAATCGCCCTGGCCACGCCCGACATCCAAGAGAAGATCGCCCTGCTGGAGGCCTGCGTCGAGCGCTACCCCCAGGGCGACGCCCTCCCGGAAATCCTGTACAGGCTGGGCGACGCGCTCTGCGAGGCCGACCGACCCGTCGAAGCCAGACAGTACTACGAGCGCGTCCTGCACGACTATCCCGACTCGATCTGGCGACACCAGGCCGAGGGACGCCTTCGCGTCCTGGTCCTGCCGCCCGCTTCCGCAACCGCATCGGACGGCACCTGAGGAGCAATCCGCGTGAACAGGCGAATCGTGGTCGGCATCACCGGCGCCAGCGGAGCCGCCTATGCGCGCCGACTCGTCCAGTGCCTGGTCGCGAGCGACGTCGAGGTCCACCTTGTCTGCTCACCGCTGGGCCGCCGATTGCTGAACGACGAACTGGGCATCAACGAGCCGAGCGCCGAATCGCTCGTGGGACACGAAACCGAGCGTCTCATGATCTACGACCACCGCGACGTCGGCTGTCGCCTGGCCAGCGGGTCCTTCCTGACCGACGGGATGATCATCTGTCCCGCCTCGACCAACACCATGGCCGCGATCGCCGCCGGCCTGGGCGACAACCTGATCGCCAGGGCGGCCGCCGTGACGCTCAAGGAGCGGCGCCGGCTGATTGTGGTCCCACGCGAAATGCCCTGGACCGCGATCGACCTGCGCAACGCCCTGCGGGTCAGCGAGGCAGGCGGCATCATCTGCCCCGCCTCGCCCGGCTTCTACATGGGCCCCGAGAAGGTGGATGACCTCGTAGACTTCGTTGTCGGCAAGCTGCTCGACCTGGTGGGCGTGGAACACCAACTCGACGTTCGCTGGGACGAACCCCGGGCATGACCGAGCCCCGCGACACAACCTTGTCACCCCCGGCGGCGCCGGCAACGGTAAGGGGGCGGGTGCGCCTCTGGGGCGAGATGATCAAGTTCTCGCACTCGATCTTCGCTCTGCCCTTCGCCCTGATGGGCGCCTTTCTGGCCGGCCGGCAGATCGAGGGCCTGGGCCGTCCGCGGCTCGGGCAGATCGTGTTGATCGTCGTGTGCATGGTGGCGGCCAGAAGCACCGCCATGACCTTCAACCGGATCGCCGACGCCGCCATCGACGCCCGCAACCCGCGGACCGCCTCACGACCGCTGCCCTCGGGACGGCTGAGCCCCACCGCCGCCTGGGCGTTCCTGGCCCTGGCCGTGTTGACCTTCGGGATCGGCTGCCTGGGGTTTTACCGCTTCTACGGCAACCATTGGCCCATCCTGCTCAGCGGCCCGGTTCTGCTCTATCTCTACGCTTACTCCTACGCCAAGCGATTCACCCGCTGGTCGCACCTCTGGCTGGGCAGTGCCATCGCCCTGTCACCCGTGGCCGCCTGGGTGGCAATCGACCCGGCCACCGTCGGCCGGCCGGCCGTGACCCTGATGGGCGCCGCGGCCCTGTGGATCGCCGGGTTCGACATCATCTACGCCTGCCAGGACATCGAGGTGGACCGCCGCGACGGGCTTCACAGCCTGCCCGCCCGGATCGGGCCGGCCGGGGCCTTGCTGGTGGCCCGCCTGTTTCACGCCGGCACCGTCGTGCTGCTCGTTGCCTTGGCCGTGGTAGCCGGGCTGGGCTGGGTCTACCTGGTCGGTGTGGCCGCCGTCGCCGTGCTGTTGGCCGTCGAGAACAGCCTGGTCCGAGCGGACGACTTCTCGCGGGTCAACCTGGCATTCTTCACCACCAACGGGATCGTCAGCGTGGTGCTCTGCGCCCTGACCCTGACGGACGTCTTGACAGATCGCCCGCCGCTGTTTACCTATCCTGGCACGGAGTCGCGTTCGGCAGTAAGCTAGCGGCTAGCCAGTGTCCTTGAGAACGGGATCGGAGGGGGCGTCCCATCTAACCCCCGTGGCAACCGTGCCGACCAGCGGGCCAGTTGCCGACAACGAGTCTTCGCGGAGGTCCCTTGATGGAGAGACCCCAGCAGAAGGAGCAGTTCAGCAACGCTTACGTCAGAGCGGTGGCTGCCACAGCCGGCTACACGCTCTATAAGCCGGAAGTTGACGACGACAGTGTAGATTGGGGCATCGCAGCGTCAGGGGGCAAGGGAACCACCCGATCACCTAGGATAGAACTCCAATTGAAGTGCACTTCGCAAGACCTTTTGGACGATGGGAACCTCAAGTACGCCCTGAAGGCCAAGAACTACAACGAGCTTCGTCCAGAGGACTACCAGGTTCCCCGGATTCTTGTGGTTGTCCTGGTCCCAAACGAGGTTACCCAGTGGCTGAGGCACTCGGAAGAGTCGCTCGCGATGTATCGCTGCGGGTATTGGGTGTCAATCCGTGGGTGGAATGAGACGCCCAACACGGAGACCGTGACCGTCACCATCCCACGGCAACAGCAGTTTACGGTCGAGAACCTGAGTAGCATAATGGTCCGCGTTGGCGATGGGGGTGTGCCATGAGGGCGACTATCCGGGATGCGGCGACCTTGGCGGCTTTGCGTCCTCTGGAACTCACGGCGTATCTGCGCGCCTCTGGGTGGCAGAAGGCCCATGTCGACCCGAGTAGGTCAACAACATGGACCCTCCAAGACCAATGTGGCGAAGAATTCGAAATCGTACTGCCTCGGCACACGAGGATTGGCGATTTCGCCCTGCGCATGGGCGACATCCTCAGGACCCTTGAAGCAGTCGAAGAGCGGTCGCAGATCGAGATCCTGAGCGATCTGTTCACCGCGTCTGCCGATGTCGTCCGCCTACGGATCCCGGAAGCTGAGGGTTCCGACGGCACCATCCCGATCGAGGAGGGCGCCCAGGTCATTCAAAAGGCCCGGGACATGATGATGGCTGCCGCGTGCGCCGCTATCGACCGCCGACCCTACTTCCCGACCAGGAAACCGAACAAGGCCACAGAGTATCTGCGCAAAGTCCGTATGGGCCAAACCGAGCGAGGAAGCTACGTCGTTACGATCATCTCCCCTGTCGCCCCGGCGTTGGCACCTGGCGAGGGCGAAAGACTGTTCGAGGTTGAGGACCCCTTCGAACGGCAGGTGACAACCACCTTGGCCCAGGCTCTTGCGGCGATGCAGGGCGCGGCCGAGCAGGCCGCCGCAACCGGGAATCTAACCGCGTTCCAGGACGCGGTGCCCAAAGGGGTAACCGCGAATCTGTGTGACGCCGTCGCTGGTTTCTGTAGGGGCGAGGGCTATCGCGGGCTAAACGTCGCTTTCTCTTGGTCACGCTCCCGTCCGGTAGCGACGGGCGTTGCCAGGGAGATTTCGCTCGAGCCCGATGCCATGCCCATGATCGAAGAAGCTGGTAGGGTGTTTAGGGAGACCTCGGACTTGGACGACTTCGAGCTTCGTGGCCCGGTCGTGAAGCTCGAAAGGGGTGAGGGGGAAGCCACAGGCAAGGTTACTGTCTTGGGATTCGTGGACGATCAACCTCGCAAGATCAAGCTTGAACTCCCGGAAACGGAATATCTCACGGCAATCCAGGCGCACAAACAACAGCAGACCGTGAACTGCTATGGGGTATTGGTTCGGGAGGGCAAATCCTTCAGGCTGAGCAACCCACGGCGCCTTGTCGTCGAGCCTGACGACTGACCTTGGCCCGCGGACAAGGATGCCCCCCGGCAAGACTCGCTTGCGACGTAGAGTCGGCAGTGAAACAGCTTACGCTGGCAGCGATCCTGCTGTTGTATGCCGCCGTCTCGATCGCGGGGATCGGCTGGGGACTGCCCTCGCGCGACGTCGACCGCGGCCTGTTCACCCGGGGCGAACCGTGGACCGGCGAAAGGATCGCCCGTCTGGCCGGGACGCATCAGAAGTCGAGCCCGACACGCGGGGCCGACGTGGACGTCGATCCGCTGGACACAACCGACCGGCCCATCCTGCTGACCAAAACCGACGAACAGGCCGCCGCCATCTATCTGCGGTACCGCCTCTACACCCACCAGCCGGACGAGATGATCACCATGATGGCCCTGGCCCAGATGCACCCGGGCAATTGGGACTTCGATCCACGGCTCTACCAGTACGGCGGGCTGTTCATCTATCCGGTCGGTGGGCTGATCAAGTTCTGCGGCCTCGTCGGGCTGATCGAGGTGCGGTCCGACCTGACCTACTACCTGGACCACCCCGACGAGTTCGGCCGGTTCTACATCGCGGCCCGGGCATACGTGGTCGCCTGGGGCCTGATCGGTGTCCTGGTCATGTATCTAATCGCCCGTCGCCTGGCGAACTACCAGGCCGGGCTGTTCGGGGCGTTACTGTTCGTCCTGCTGCCCGTGGTGATCTGCATGTCGCACGAGGCCAAGCCGCACCTGCCCGGAGCGGTCCTGATGCTGCTGGCCGTCCTGTTCGCCATGCACTACGCCGACACGGGCAAGCGGCGGCACTGGCTGGCACTGTGCCTGGCCTGCGGCGCGGCGTTCGGGATGGTGCTGTCGTCGCTGCCCATCTTCGTCCTGATCCCGCTGGTCGAGATCATTCGTATCGGCAGGAAAGACACCGCATGGGCACATGCCCTGCGACGCACCGTCGTCGGCGTCGCCCTGGCCGTTGCGGTGTATGCCGTCACCAATCCCTACATCCCCATCAACCTGATCGCCAACCGCGAGGTGCTGCGCAGCAACTTCGGCAACTCGCTGGCCATGTACGAGATCGACCGCCTGGGCGAGGGATTCCTTCGCATGCTGGCCCTGACCGTCGAGGGCGCGACCTGGCCGATCCTGCTGGTCGGCATCGCGGCCACGATCTGGCTGGTCCGCAGTCAGCGATGGTCGGCCGCACCGCTGGTCGTGCCGGCCGGTCTGATCTTCGTGCAGTTCGTTCTGATCGGCGCGGGCAAGCCAGCGGAGTACGGCCGATTCGGCGTATTCGCCGACGCAGCTCTGGTCGTGGCCACAGCGTTCGCGCTGACACGGAAATGGAGACGCCGGCGGGAATGGATCAACGGGCTGGCGGCCGCCGCGGTTGTCGTGTGGGTCGGGCTGTTCGGATTCCACTACCTGCACAACTTCCTGGCCGATAGCGGACCCGACAACACCCGTCACCGGGCGGCGGAACGGCTGGCCGCACTCGACGGGCCGATCGGCCTCCTGGCCGAACCCGCCCCCTATTGCTGTCCACCGCTGGATTTCGCCCACCGCGAAGTATGGCTCTTCCCGTCTGTTGATGACTGGACCCGACGTGTTCAGGCGACACCGGCCGACGATTCGCCTGCAACGCCGCGAATCCTGATCGCCACACGGGATCACCCACCCGTCGAAGGGAACGGTCCCACACTTGACCGGTGGGCCCTGCTGCCGGACGACGATCGCCCGTCGAAGCCCTCGCCGATCAGTTGGGCCAACAAGCCGATCTGCGCCCGGCAGTCGGCACCAGGGCCGTGACACTTCCGGCGGCACTCGGTTTGGGGTGCCACGGGCGGCTTGTCCGCCCGTGTGGTCTCTCGGGTGGGCGTGTGGAGCACACACACTGGCAGGCAAGCTGCCAGTGGCACCCACCTAAACCGTCACGCACCCGTCGGCACCGGCGCCCGTCGCTCCGATCCTACGGTTCGCTGGTGATCATTCGGACCAACTCGAGCATGCGCTCGCGGTCGGCGTGGTCCGGCTCGAGTTCGAGCGTCAGACGCCACTGGCGCGACGCGTCGGCCGTGCGCCCCGCCTCGAACAACGCGTTGCCCAGCAGATAGTGAAGGTCCGCCGACGCCGGCGCCTCCTTGGCCGCCAACTCCAGATAGCGGATGTAGTTCTTCAGATCGCCCTCGGCGCTGTAGTAGTCGGCCACTCGACGATAGGCCGTAATCAGATGCTTGCCGTATCGAGGCTCGTCGAGGGCGATGGCCCGCTTCATCCGGTCGAGGTAGCCTTCCAGGTCGTCTGCACCCCGGCAGGCGAGGGCATAGTGGTAGTTGTACCGGGCCCGTTCCTCTTCGGGCACCGTCTCCTCGATCCGCCGGTAGATGTCCAGCGCTGGGACGTGTCGGCCCGCCGCCAGCCAGATGTCCGCGTGCAGCAGATAAATCCGCGGCGTGTCCAGGCCGCCGTCAAGCGCCCGCTGCACGTGGTAGATGGCCGAATCAGAGGGAGCGACGAAGAACCGATCCCGTTCCTCGGGCACCGGCTCGATCAGGTAGCAACCATCCTGCACGCGACCCGCCACCCCGCCGGCGATGGTGCGGGTCTCCATCTTCCCGATGTAGTTCCCCAACTCGTACGCGGCCCGGGCCGCCTGGTAGTGAAGCTGCGGCGTGTCCGAACCCAACCGCTGCGCTTCCGCATACGAGCCCGCCGCCAGGCCGAACTTCTGCTCCGCAAGATACACGTCGCCAAGCAGGCAGTGCGTCTCCCCGTCCACCGCCCGAAGCCGAACGGCCGTCCGCAACGCCTGCCGAGCCTCGGGCAACCGCCCGAGCCGTAGGTAAGCCGCCCCCAACAAGCGGTGGGCCTCGAAGCCGGCTTTGTCCTCCGGCAGCCCCTTCAGCGTCTCGATGACCTGCTCGTAGTTCCCCTCTTCGACGAATTGCCGTGCCAGCGCAACGGCATCGCCCTCGTCGGACGGTGACGACTGCCGGCTCCAGCCGACCGTCGCCGTCGCGCCCAGCCAGCAACCCACCAACATGAACGGAACACATCGAGTCATGGTCACCGGTTGTAACACGGCGCGCCCGATGCGACGGTCCGGCGCCCGGCCGTTGGATCTCTAGTCGGCCGGCGGGCGCTTGCCGAACTCGGGATTGACCAGCAGCGACCCCCCTGCCGTGCGACGCGGGTCCGGGCCCTCACCCATTCGCGGTCGCAGATCGAGCAGTTCCGCCACCTTTGCCTCGGGCAACCGCTCGACGTTGCCCACCAGCTTGGCCAGGATCAGAGCGTGACAGTAGGCGTCAACCGCTTCGGTGTTCCAGCAGGCCCGCTCGAGCGTCGGCCCCCAACTCACCGTCCCGTGATTGCTCAGCACCACGGTGTTGGCCCGCCCGATGTAGGGTCGAATCATCGCGGCGAACGCGTCACCGCCGGGCGTCTCGTAGTCGGCCCGCGGCACCTCTCCCAGAAACACCTCGATCTCCGGCAGGACCCCCGTCGGAATGTCCTCGCGGGCAATCGCGAACGCCAGCGCGTGCGGTGGATGGCAATGCACCACACCCCGAGCGCCCGGCTCGGTGCGGTAGACCTCCAGGTGAAGGGCCAGTTCGCTGGTCGGCCGGCGCTCGCCGGAAAGCCGCTTGCCCTCCAGGTCGATCACGCAGAGATCGTCCGGTTGCATGAACCCCTTGCTGATCAGCGTCGGCGTGCACAGCACCCGGTCGGCGGCCATCCGGCACGAAAGGTTCCCCGCGTTACCCGCCACGAAGCACCGGGCGTACAGCCGCCGACCGATCTCGCAAACCTGTTCCCGCAGCGTTTTCTCGTCAGTCATGATCGCCCATCTTCGCGCCAAACGCGCTCGCTGTCCACGCCGGCGCCCGCGACGATGGCAGACGTCGTACAGCTCACCCGCTTCGCTAGAGAAGGGAACACCGCGTCCGGCTCACTCCCAAGGGCCGGTGAAGCCCTCGGAGAAGTCCTCGTAGTCGGGCAGGTCCACCAGCCCACTGCCGTCCAGGTCGAAAAGACCGGTGCACGCGGGCGATGACTCGCCGAAGCAGCGCTGCAGCGCCGCAAAGTCCGACAGATCGAGGTCGCCGTCGCCGTCGGTGTCGGCCGGCACCGGTGGCTGCTGGTACCAGAAACCCACGGAGGTCCACACCGAGCCGACCTGGGCGTACCGATTTTCGACTTTCACCTCGATCGAACTCGAAAAGCCCACCCGGTCGGCGATGTACCAGCGGAACTGATCCGCCCGGGCGTATTCAACGCCATCCTCATGATGCACGTAGAGGATACCGTGCAGCGGGCGGATCGCGGACTCCGGCCGGGGGCCCTCCGGCTCGTCGAGCATGAGAGCCGTCCAGTTGTAGTAATAGCCGCCGTTGTATGCGTCTTCTAACCCCGTGCCGTAGAGCGTCTCGGTCCCATCTACCGTAATCACCTCGTCGCCTTCTAACATGGCGAAAGACCAGGCGTCCTGCTCGACATAGAGGAGATTTCCGGCGTAATGCCCTCGGCCGGTGACCGAAATAATCGGGTGATAAACCTCGGCGGCCTGGCAAACGTGCGTGTACGCGCTGGCGTGAAGGTAACACATGTCCGTGGCGACCGGGCCAGGCTCATATTCCACGACGGCCGAGTCGATCGCAACGGGCGAGCCCGTCGAGTTGACCAGCGACACGCGCACCCGCTGCCGGAACGGCATCGGCCAATAGCAATAGAACCCGTCCGGCGAGTCCGTGCCCAGCGGCAGGCCGGCGTAGGATGCCCGCAGATGCCCCGCTCCGAAGAAGTTTGCCACCGACACGTCGATGGCAGCGGCAGCGCCGTCATCGTACGTCACTGCCAGGCGCAACCCGTCCAGCTCATCGTCGGTGGCCGCGTCCATCCGCACGTTGATCCGGCGGACCAGACCCGGACCGGTCACGTCGGCCAACACGATGGAACCGCCGGCGGGAACCGGACCCGCCGGTGTGGTCACGACCACGGCGCCCGGGCTGCTGCCGCCCGGGTGTTGCCCGGCGTTGTCGAACAGGGCCGCGACGGCCGCCCGTTCCGACTGCTGCTCCGGCGTAAGCGTCCCGTCGTAGCTGGTCAGGTCCGTACTCACCGGGTACAGCGAGTAGGTGTATTGATAGTAGTGTCGGTTCGGCGACCAGCCGCTCGCGGGGAGCAGTTTGTTGACCGTCTCGATTCGCAGAGCGCCGGCAAACGGGATCGGCTCATAGCTGACCTGACCGCCCGCACAGGT
>Ga0307380_10008796_pt1 | contig 12903 bp, 11 predicted proteins | sample UN3MG_FD_202239 | JGI IMG/M metagenome (GOLD analysis project Ga0307380, IMG submission 202239) | Soil microbial communities from Risofladan, Vaasa, Finland - UN-3 | ecosystem: Environmental > Terrestrial > Soil > Coastal area > Acid sulfate soil | place: Finland: Risofladan, Vaasa | collected... | reverse complement strand
GCGTTTCCCCGTCACGGGCCGCTGTCGCAAGTGGCGGTCCGTCTGGTGGACGCGGGGCACCTCGGGCAGAAGAGCGGGTCGGGCGTCTACCGGTACGAGACGGGCGACCGCACGCCGCACCCCAGCGAGGCGACCGGCCGCATCGTCGCCGAGGTGCAGCAGGAAACCGGCCTCACCCCGCGCCAGGTCGGCGCCGACGAGATCACCCGCCGGCTGGTCCTGCGGATGGTCGGCGAAGCGTTTCACGTGATGGGCGAGGGGATCGCCCAGCGCGAATCGGACCTCGATGCCGCCACCGTCCTGGGGATGGGGTTCCCCGACTTCCGTGGCGGCGTGATGAGGTATGCCCGCGATGTCGGATTGTCGAACGTGCTTGCGGACCTTGAGGAACTGGCCGCCCGGTGCGGCGAGCGGTTCTTGCCGCCCGGCCTTTTGCGAGAGATGGAAGGAGCAGGATGATGCCGGAGACCGCCGAACGAAGAGAATTCGAAGCCACCGGGAAGATGAAGGCCGTCATGGGGAAGTACTTCACGGAACTCGCGCAGGGGCCCGAGCAGGGGGCGAAGACGGCCTGGTGCACCAGCGTCGGCCCGGCCGAACTGCTGCGGGCCCTCGGCTTCAACGTGTACTTTCCCGAGAACCACGGGGCCATGCTCGGCGCCACCCGCATGGCCACCGATCTCATTCCCCTGGCCAACGCCCGCGGCTTCTCGCCCGACATCTGCTCGTACCTGACGAGCGACGTCGGGTCGTACCTGAAGGGCGAGAGCCCGCTGCACAAGATGAAACTGCCCGGTCCGCCCAAGGCCGACGTCCTGGTCTTCAACACCAACCAGTGCCGCGACGTGAAGGACTGGTTCCAGTTCTACGCCCGCGAGTGGGACGTGCCGTGCCTGGGCATCCACACGCCGCGCGCCATCGGCGATCTTGGCGACTCCATCATCGACGACGTGGCCCGACAGACCGAGGCCCTGGTCGAACCGCTCGAAGAGGTGGCCGGCGCGAAACTCGACCCCGACCGCCTGAAAGACACAATCGATCTGTCGAGGCAATGCACCGTGCTGTGGAAGGCCGTCCTCGACACGGCCGCCAACGTGCCGTCGCCCCTCACGTTCTTCGACGGGACCATCCAGATGGGCCCGGCGGTGGTGCTGCGCGGCCACCCGGACGCGGTGGATTACTACGAGGTGCTTCGGACGGAATTGGAGCAGCGCGTGGCCGACGGGGTGGCGGCGGTCGGCGGTGAACGCTTTCGCATCTACTGGGAGGGGATGCCCATCTGGGGCAAACTCAAGGGCCTTTCCACCCAGTTCCTCGACCTGAAGGCCTGTGTCGTGGCCTCGACCTACTGCAACAGTTGGGTCTTCGAGGACCTCGACCCCGCCGATCCGTTCCGCAGCATGGCCCACGCGTACTCCGAGATCTTCATCTGCCGCAGCGACGACCGCAAAGAGCGGTACATGGAGCAGATGGTGGCGACGTTCAAGGTGGACGGCATCCTCTTCCACGACGCCAAGACCTGCCCGAACAACTCGAACAACCGCTACCAGATGCCCCAGCGGCTCCAGGAGAAACTGGGCAAGCCGTTCCTCGTCGTCAACGGCGACCTGAACGACCTGCGCCTGTATTCGGAGGAGCAGACGCGGACCAACATCGAAGCCTTCGTCGAACAGTTGGCCGAAGCGTAGGACGGCCGGGGTGGCATGGCTACGCAACCAGGCGTACGTAGTTAGCGTTGTCATTCTGAGGGTCGCCTCGGCGACCCGAAGAATCTCGCCGTGGTCTTTGATGTTTCGTCCGTTGCACGGCGAGACCCTTCGCTTCGCTCAGGGTGACAGCCACAACCGACACGCTAAAGACGTACAAGCATAGCCATGGCACCCCTCGAAAGGGAATCGTGCAATGCCGTACTACTGTGGCGTGGACATCGGCGCGTCGGCCGCCAAACTCGTCATCATCGACGAGGCGGCGCAGACGGTGGCCAAGGCGGTCCGCCGCTCGGGCGTCGATTACGCCGCCACGGCCGAGGCATGTCTCGCCGAGGCGCTGGCGGCGGCGGGCCTCGCGCGGGACGACATCGCCGCCTCGCTTTCCACCGGCTACGGCCGCGACAACGTCCCCTGGGCCGACGGGCGGATGACCGAGATCGCCTGCCACGGACACGGCGCCTGGCACCATTTCCGCCGGGCCATGACGGTCATCGACATCGGAGCCCAGGACAGCAAGGTCATGCACCTCGACGGCGCCGGCCGCCGCACCAGTTTCAAGATGAACCGCAAGTGCGCCGCCGGCACGGGCGCCTTCATCGAGGAGATCGCGTACCGGCTCGACCTGCCCCTCGGGGACCTGAACGGCCTGGCCGAGCGGTCCACCAGGGACGTGACGCTCGGCAGTTTCTGCACCGTCTTTGCCGCCACCGAGATCCTGGAACGCATCCGCGCGGGCGAAGCGGCCGAGGACATCGTCAAAGGGGCCTTCCGCAGCGTCGTCAAACGCATCTTCGAGATGGACACCGTGGACGGCGCCCTCGTGATGACCGGCGGCGTGGTGGCGTACAATCCGTACCTGACGACGCTCGTGGAGGAGTCGTTCGGGGCAGAGGTCCTCGTGCCGCCCGATCCCCAGCACGTCGGGGCATTCGGAGCCGCCCTGCTGGCACGGGAGCGGGCCCGGAAAGGAGAGCAACCATGCTGATCAGGAATCCCCCCGTCGAGGTCGCCCCCAACCTCCTGATGCTCGGGACGACGGCGTACCCGCTCTTCCTCTGCAAGGGCGACGGCGAGGGCGCCGTCTTTGAAGGCGGAACCGGCGCCATGGGGCCCGTCCTCCGACGCCAACTCAGGCGCCTCGGGATCGACACGAGCACCGTCACGCAGGTGGTCGTCACGCACGCGCACCCCGACCACGTGATGGCCGTCCCGATGCTTCGCGAGATGTTTCCCGGGGTGACGGTCCTGGCGTCGTCGTCGGCCGCCGCCGTCATGTCGGCCGAGAAGGCCATGGCCTTCTTCCAGCAGGTGGACGACGCGCTGACCGCCTCGCTCCTTGCGGCCGGGATGATTACCGACGCCGACCGTCCCCAGCCGCTCGCCGAACCGCGCATCGCCGTGGACCGCATCATCAAGGAGGGCGACACGATCGCCGTCGCAGGCGCCGCCTCGTTCACGGTGCTCGAAACGCCGGGGCACAGCGACGGCAGCCTGAGTTTCCACGACTCCGCCGGCGACGTGCTCCTCATCTCCGACGCCACCGGCTACTACCTGCCCGACGACCAGTACTGGTGGCCGAACTACTTCACCGGCTACGCAACGTACCTGGAATCGATGCGGCGGCTGGCCGGCCTCGGCGCCGGAGTCCTCTGCCTCAGCCATAACGGCGTCGTCACCGGTGTCGAGGACGTGCAGGCCTACTTCGACGGCGCGATTGCCGCCACTGAGGAGTATCACGGGCGCATCGTCGAGGGGACAAAAGCGGGCAAGTCCGTCCGGCAGATTGCCGAAGAACTGGGCGCAGAGGTGTACGAGAAGACGCCGCTCCTGCCGATCGAGTTCTTCCAGAAGAACTGCGGCCTGCTCGTCAAACAGTCGCTGCGGCACGAGGGGTTGAGTGCAGAGGGCCGTTGAGGCCTGTGAAACCAATGTAATCGCGCGTGTGGCACGGCCGGCTTGTCCGGCCGTGGGGAAGCCCTCCGGCACACACGGCTGGACTAGCCAGCCGTGCCACACGGTTTGACTCATTCTACCCGGAGCAACAGAAAGGCCTTGAGAGAGGACTGCCATGCCACAGTCGCGCGTCGTCGGAACCGGCCATTACCTGCCGCCAAGGGTCGTCACGAACTTCGACGTCATGAAAATGATGGAGACCAGTGACGAGTTCATCGTCTCGCGGACGGGCGTCCGCGAGAGGCGGCACGCCGAGGCGGACCAGAGCGCCTCGGACCTGGCGGTTCCCGCGTGCCGCGCGGCCGTCGAGGACGCCGGCATCGACATGGCCGACATCGACCTCCTCATCATGAACACGATCACCCCCGACGCTGCCGACCCGGGGTGCGCGTTCTTCCTCCAGGACAAACTCGGCGTGCCCGGCATCGCCGTCATGGACATCCGCCAGCAGTGCGCCGGCCTGATTTACGGGATGGCCATCGCCGATCATTTCGTCCGGGCGGGGACCTACCGCCATGTGCTCATCGCGTGCAGCGAGGTCCTCTCGAAACGCATGGACGGGTCGTACGACGGCCGCAACATCGCCATCCTTCTGGGCGACGGGGCGGGGGCCGTTGTCGTGGGACCGGCGGACGACGGGCAGAAGGGCATCCTCTCGACCATCCTCCACGCCGACGGCAGTCATGCCAAGGACCTCTATACCGCAGCGCCCGGCAGCGCCCTCGGTCGCGTCGAGCACATCACCAAGGACGACATCGACGCCGGCCGCGTCCATTTCCGGATGGACGGCAAAGCGGTCTTCGTGAACGGCGTCGCGCGGATGTCGGAGGCCGTGTTGGAGTCGTTCCAGGCGAACGGCATCACGATGGACGACATCGACGTGCTCATTCCGCACCAGGCCAACCTGCGGATGCTGGAGGCCATCATCGAACGCACCCAGGCGCCGCAGGAGAAGGTCTTCGTGAACGTCGAGAAGTACGGCAACATGGCGTCGGCGTGCCTGCCCATCGCGTTCGACCAGGCCCGCAAGAACGGCATGGCGGGCGATGGGAAACTCGTGCTGCTCGTGGCCTTCGGCTCCGGCTTCGTCTGGGCCTCGGCGCTGCTGCGGATGTGACGTGGTCTTGGCGGTGGAATGGCCACGCTACGGCTGCTGCGACGCCAGCGTCTGGGCCGCCGTCTCGCGGAGTTTGAACCGCTTGATCTTGCCCGTGGCCGTCTTGGGCAGCGTCTTCACGAACTCCACCCATCGCGGATACTTGTACTTGGCCGTCTTGCTCTTGACGAAGTCCTGAAGTTCCGTCGCCAGCGCATCCGACGGGTCGTGCCCGTCCTTGAGGACGATGTACGCGTACGGCTTGATGAGGCCCTCTGCGTCGGCCGCGGCCGCGATGCCGCTCTCCAAAACCGCCGGGTGCTCCTGAAGCAGCGCCTCGACGTCGGTGGGCCAGACCGCCATGCCGCTGACCTTCATCATGTCGTCGCTGCGGCCGGCGTACCAGAAGTAGCCGTCCTCATCCATCCGGAACTTGTCGTGCGTGTCGATCCACTCGCCCAGGAACGTGTGCTTGGTCTGCTCGTGCTTGTTCCAGTACCCCAGGGCGATGCTGTCGCCCTTGATCAGGAGGTTGCCGATCTCGCCGGTCGGCGCCTCGTTGCCCGCTTCGTCCACGATTCTGGCCTCGTAACCGGGCACGATCTCGCCCGTGCTGCCGGCCTTGGCGCGGCCGGGCCGGTTCGAGATGAAGATGTGCAGGATCTCGGTCGAACCGATGCCGTCGAGAATCTCGACGCCGAAACGGTCGCGCCATTTCTCGAAGATGGGCTTCGGCAGCGGCTCGCCGGCCGAAACGCACATGCGGACGCGGCCCAGGCTCGTCCGCCCCGCTTTCTCGGCCGTATGCAGCAGGGCGGCGTAACTGGTGGGGACGCTGTAGAAGACCGTCGGCCCCTGCGTGTCGATGACCTCGAACACGGTGTCGGGCATGGGCCTGCCGGGCAGAAGCACGTTTGCGCCCCCCATCCGCAGGGCGAAATAAAGGCCGTTGCCCAGTCCGTAGGCGAAGAACAGTTTCGCCACCGAAAAACACACGTCCGATTCCTCCAGCCCCAGGATGTCGCGGGCGTACAGGTCGGCCGCCGCGATCATGTCGTGGTGCAGGTGGATGGCCCCCTTCGGAAACCCCGTTGTGCCGCTGCTGTACAGCCAGAACGCCGCATCGTCTTTGCTGGTATCGACGGGGTCGAGTTGCGGCGAGGCGCCCGCCAGAAGGCCGTCGAGGCTCTCAGGGCCTTCCGCCGCGTCACCCGAAACGTAGATGTGCTCCAGGTACTTGAGATTCCCCCGGATTTCAGCGATGCGGTCCACGAGCGACGAATGCACCACGAGGACCCGCGCGCGGCTGTCGTTGAGCAGATACTCGTAATCGGCCGGCATCAGCAGGGTGTTCATCGGGATGGCCACCGCCCCGATCTTCATCGCCCCGAAAAACGTGAACGGGAATTCGGGCGTATCGGGCACCAGGATGCCCACCCGCTCTTCCATGCGGATGCCGAGGCCTTTCAGGGCGTTTCCGAACCGGTTCACCCCCTCATAGAGGTCGCGGTAGGTGACGGTCCGGTCGCCGCACAGGATGGCGGTCTTTTCGCCCCGGCCCGCGGCGACGTGAGTATCGACAAAGACGGCGGCCGCATTCAGCCGCTCTGGTAACTGGAGGTCAGCCATACCGTTTTCCCCTTGCGGCGACGCGAGACGGCGATTCTAGGCCCCCCGGCCCCGGAGGTCAAGGAAATGTGCGGCCAGGGGGCCCCCAGCCGTACCCGATGCCTCACGCCAAGGCGCCAAGCCGCCAAGAACAGATGCCTCGATTCTGCTTTTTCTTTGCGCCTTTGCGTCTTGGCGTGCGGCCCGCGCCTCGCCGCTCGTGGCTTGCGGCTTGTGGCTTGCGGCTGCCGTTATATACTTTACGAAAACGGCCTTTCTTTGGACCCCCCAAAATGGCGCTTTTCGGCGGGTCGAAGCCCGTTTCTGGCCTGGAAACGGCGTTTCGGCCCTCAAATGTTAAGATAGGCAAGGCAAAACGCGCGTCGTTTTGATCGGTTTCTTGCTCCTTTTTGCTCAAACTTAGTCCGTTCTTCGTCCTTTTTACCCCTTTTTTAACCCCCATGCAGCGGGGTCAATAGGTGCTAAAGTATACAAAATGGCGGGACGGACGAGGCTGGAGGCCGGAGACCGGAGGCTGGAGGCACGGCAAATTGTTAGAACTCTAACAATCGCGGGAGGCGAAAAACGGCCTTGGCGCTATCGAAAAGGGCGATTTCGGCCAAAGGGCCGCGCAAGGCCGGATTCGACGTATGGCCCGAATGCAATATGTCAGGCCGAAAACGGGCGATCCGCGCAAGCGCTTGTGTCGCAAGGACTTACGTCTCGGATGGGGTGGGGGAAGTTGTTAGAACTCTAACAAAAAACGGCAACAGCGACAGATCTTAACGCAGAGCCCGCAGAGGGTAAGGAGAGAACGCGGAGAACGGCAGGGAATTGGGTAACGGCGACGGCAACAGCCCTTTTAGCCGCGCCCCGAAGGGAAGCGGGTATCGGCAGGCCAGCGGCGACGGACCTTAAGCAGCCAGCCACCCTGGCAGGGCAAGCCTGCCGTGGCTTGACCGCGGCACGAGCCGTACCCGTGCCAGGGAGCACGCAGAGGGCACAGAGAGAACGCGGAGAACGGCAAGGAACTGGCTAACGGCAAACAGCGAAAGGCAAGCGGCAAGAGCCTGAAAGGCTCGGATTCATCAGCCCGGGGCAACGCCCTGGGGTGAGGATCAGACCCGCCCACCTGCCAAATCCGTCCTGAAAGGGCGGAACACGTTTCTTCCGCCCCTACAGGGCTCAGGAATGGGTGCGTGTGTGGTTCGGTAACCCAGGGCGTTGCCCTGGGCTACTGGCTTGGCGCCCCGTTGGGGCTGACGGCGGCAGGCGGCAACCCGCCTTCGCCAGCCTACTCCGCCGTAGCAGCCTCGGCTGCGAAGGCTGGAAGGCTATGGCGGGCAAGCGGCAGGGGGCTTTTTGGCCGCACCCCGGCATCGAATGACCGGCGACCCGTGACAAGGAACTTGGGACATTGGCGCGGTTTTCCCCGCTTGCCGCGTTGAGCCTCTCGCCTGTCGCTTCCCAGGCCTGCCGATCATGCTGCACAGGGGGCCTGAATTAAGTAAGACGTCCCCGGAATCGCTTCGTAATCGACCGGGGCCACGTCCTCCACGAAGACCTTGACGTCATAGCCCGCCTGCTTCAAGCGCGTGGCCAGGACCACCGTTCCCAGACGCGGCAGTTTCCAGCGACTGAAGACGTGCCGCTCGGGGGACTTCGGTTCGACGAGGACGATTTTCTTGATCATGATTCCTTGCCTTTCACTCCGCCAGACTGCGCCGGCCTTCGTTTACCGCGACCGCATCGAGTGGGATGTTGCCGCCGGCGGCCACGAGTTGCTGCCCCTCACGCGAGAGCAGGAACCGCAGGAACTCCGCCGCCGGGCCGCCGAGCGGTTGACGCGGCGGCTTGTTCACGCAGATGTAGAGGAACCGGTCCAGCGGGTAGTTGTGGCTGCGGACATTCTCCGCCGTCGGGGCATAGAAGCGGCCATCGGGCCCGGCCAGCGGGACCACCCGCACTCCCTTGCAGGCGAAAAAGATGCTGGCGAACCCGATCGCTCCTGGATTCGCGGCGACGCCTTGCACGATCGACGACCCGCCGCCCTCAACCCGCAGCGCCAGCCGAAACGGCTCGTCATGCAGCACCTGGTTCCGGAAGCTCTGATGGGCACCATCCTCCGGACCGTAGCCGTAGAGAGTGATCGGGAGATCCGCCCAGCCGCCCGTGAGTCCGACCTCGCCCCAAGTCTCAATCGAACGGATGCCGGGGCGCTGTGCCTGGGAGAAGATTCCGTCCAACTGCCCAAGCGTCAACCCCGGCACCGGGTTCTTCTTCCCGACGTAGATCGCCAAGGCATCGGCAGCCACCTTGATCTCGGTCGGCGGGTAGCCGTACTTCTTTGTGAAGCCCTGCGCCTCCTTGGGCGTGAGCGGCCGGCTCATCGGCACGAGGTCGGCCCGGCCCTCCAGGAGCGCTTCGGGGCCGATGCTTATCGGGCTGGCGGTGACTTGCAGTGTGACGTCCGGATACATGCGCCGAAACTCGGCCGCGAGGCGGGCCACAAGATTGGTGGTCGTGGACGCGCCGATGCTGGTAATCTCCCCCGTGAGACCAACTGCGGGCACATAGAACGGCAGCACGTCAGACGAGACCGGCGTGTTCGTCGCAGCACCCTCGGCACCAGGTGGCGCGGCGGCAGCCCTGTCGGCAGTTTGGTCGCGAGCTACGGGTGCGGAACAACCCGCCGCGAGGGCCCAGAGGAGAGCCATGGCCATCGTCAGAGGCAGCCTTGTCATTCGGACACCCCCTCTCGACCCGCGCCGCCCGCGCTGGTCCCCGGGCCGGCCTCGTGGCCAATGGCGTGCCCCGCCTCCGACCTCGGTCCTGCCGTGTTGCTTGCCAGCCTCCTGATGAGCCGCCGCATCAGCGCGAAGGCGGTCGCCAGGCAGATGATGAGCATCGCGAACAGGGCGCCCAGGGCCGCGTAGGCTTTCCGGAAGAAGCTGTTCAGGACCTGTTGGCTCCTCTCGACCGCCTTCGTCACCTGCTCGTCGGCCGACTGGTTCACCTGCTGAACCCGGCGGTCCCATTCCGACGATTCGAGCAAGTCGTTCGACGACTTGAGCACCTCGTTCACCTTGCCCGCAGTTGCCGCCAGTTCCTTCAGGGCCACCGCGTACTCGCGGATGTCGAAGGGGCGAGATCCCGCGGCGGTGCTCCACCTGTCCCACGAGTCGTACCGGCCAAAGAGGGTGTCTGCCATCTTGAACGTCTCTTTGAGTGAGTCGCTGGCCGGCCCCACGGAGGTGACAAGTTCTTTTGCCTCGCTTACGGCGGCCCTCACATTGGCGACCGTCGCGTCCGCCCGCTTCAGGCGCTCGTCGAGGGCGGCGAGGATGGCTTCCCGCTCGGCGGCGACGTTCTTCGGCAGTTGCTCGGCCTGATCGGTCAGGCGATGTATGTCCGTAAGGTACATACCCAGTTCGGGGGTGGCGAGCATCCCATCTTGCAGCGCCTCCACCTGCCAGCGCAGCAGAGTGGGCTCGCGCTTGAGTTGGTAGAACATCCGCTCGGTGAGCAGGCGGGCCTCCTCGATGGCCTGGCCTGCCTGTCCGACGGAGGCGGACAACCCGCCGGCCTTGAGCACCTCGGCGTCGGCGGACCTGCCGCGGCCGATGGCAAAGTTGGAAAAGCGGACAGAGCATACTCGGACCATGTCGGGGTTTCGATGCCGCCAGTCCCAGAGCAGGTAGTCCAGCAGGTCAATCTGGTCGGGCCGGAGCACCTGAGCCGCCAGCGCCCAACACTCCACTCGGCCGTGGTGCAGGGCTCGGACCAGTACCTCTGCCCGGTCCCCGAAGACTTCCGTTGCCTTGTCGTCGTCGATCCACACCTGGCTGACCAGCGTGGTAACGACAACCAGGTCGAGCACCCGCGTGAAGGCGTCGGCGTTGCTGGCGATGTCGTAAACGTTCGTGGCGCCGTTCAACAGCAGTCCCTGCGCTTCGCGGCGCTGCACCAGGTCGGGGTTATCCTTCTTCAGGGCGTCGCAGGCGGAAGAGAGCAGGCCGACGTAACGATCGGCGAAGGCGCGGGTCAACTCGTCGAGTTCCGCTGACCCGATGGTTGGGCCGCCTGAGGCCAGACCGCCCTTCGTCGAGCCCCCCTGTTCCGGGCCGACTTGGCGCTGCATGTGCTTCGTCGGGCCGACCGCCGGCGTGGCGCACCCGCCGCACACAAGCGCCGCGATCCCGATCCACAGGAAGGTGCACATGCGCACGTTCATGAATGTGTTCTCCAAAGGCAGGCGCAACTCGGGTGGCTGACCTACCCCGGCAACCTCCGTCCCTGGATCAGGCGAATGAGCACGACGATCAGGGCCGCCGCCAGCAGGATGTGGATGAACCCGCCCACCGTGTACGACGTGACCATGCCGAGCAGCCACATCAGCACGAGCACGATCGCAACCGCCCAGAGCAGTGTCTTGAGATTCATGGCACTCACCTTCCGTAGTGCCGAGCGCAGTTGGGCGGCGGGCGCGAGTGCCTCGCCGCCCGCGCGCGGGACCTGCTTCCAGCACATGGCCCAAGAACTACGGCCCGACAACCTTCACCGTGAAGTCCTTCGACGTTGGCGCCCCGGTTTCCGGTGTCGCAGCAATATGGAGCAGATACTCGCCCAGGGCCGCGTCCTGGGGCGCCGTGATCTGGAACTGCACATCAGGCGAGTCGCTGGCTTTGACCACAACCTTGCTCGGCTCCACACGGATGCCGCTGGTTACCGTGGCTTCCAGCGTGACGTCCTGCTTGAAATACTTGTCTCTCTCCAGAGAGACGGTCACCGTCTGGCGGTCGCCCTGTTTGACCTTCGTAGCGAAGATCGGGCCGCCGGCAATCTTGAAGCCTTCGTCCGAGGACAGGCTTCCGCCTCGGGAGCTGGCGCAGCCGGAAAGGGCTGCTACCGTCAATGCCATCGCAATCATGAGTGCCGTCTTCATTTTCGCGTCCTTTCAAGAAGGTGGACCTTGGTCAACAACCGCCGGCCGCACATTAGTTGGCCTCCGCCACCAAGCGCGGACTGCTTTACGTCCGGAGTTCCGAGTTTTCTCCCATGGTGCTTGCCCACGTGAACGGCGCCGTGTCCGCCGGCCACGGCACAGGCCGTACCCGTCGGCGAGGGCCGCCGTGGCGGACCCGTGCCAGGGTGCCGAAGCACGCCCACTGTCGAAGTCGGACCTGTGTAGACTACCCCGAAATGTCTGCAACCGCAAGTGCAATGTTTGGCGTCGCAGGGGATCGCCGCCGGCCACCCTGGCACGGCCACAGGCCGTTCCGTGGCTGGCGGGACGGCATGCGGCCGTGCCAGGGGCTCGCCCTCCCAAGGTGCCGTGGCCGGGTGCGGTTCTCGCCCACTCGGTCGGAACATGGTCACCCTCCGGGCTGACCATGCCACCCGCCCTCTGGCAGGGCGCGATTGGCGCGGCGGGGGCTCCAGACCCGCCGCGCAACACGCCCATGCTTTCGCGAGCGAAAGCATGGCACCCGGCTCCAGACCCCCGCCTACGGGGTGTTGGTGGGGCCAAGGTGGGGAATGTGACCGGGAGCTTCCGCTCCCGGCTCGCCGGCGGGCGAAAGCATGGCACGCGCCGCGACCGTTACGTCGAAAGCGCGGCGGGTGCGGAGACCCGCCGCGCAACACTCGGCGGAAGCACGGCGCCCGGCTCCAGAGTGCCTACCGGCGTCGGTGCAGCGTGGTGCGTTGCCGGCGGGCGCGACGGAGCAGGGCGGTTGCTGCCGGTATCAGAAGCAGGCTTAACGTCGCCGGTTCGGGCAACAGGATGACGTTGTCCAGGCCGCTGATATCGGTCGGGAGTCCGTCGACGAACTCGGCCAGGATGACGAGGCCGTCGAGACTTGTCAGGACCGAGGCGAACTGGCCGCTGGTGGGCGGTTGGCCGTCGCTGACGCGGATCCACCCGGCATCCTCGGTCATGCCGATGGCGCGGCCGTGCCAGGCGGGGTACACCGACGTGGGCGTATCGTAGTGGCAGATGAGTTCCAGGCCGTTCGTGCCGCGCATGCCGACCCAACTGGTGGACTGGTCGGGCGCCAGGTAGGCGGCGACGTCGAACGTCAGGTCGTGGCCGTAGGCAGCGGAGACGTTGCCGAGGAACGCCGCCGGGGCGGCGAATCCGAAGGCGCCCGTGTCGGGGTCCTGGCCCCAGATGAATCCGCCCGGATGGCCGCCCGTCGCCGACCAGGTCACCGGCCCCTCGTAGCCGTGGGTCGAGACGACCTTCCAGCCGTCGTCGCCCGTCTCGAAGGTGCTCGATGCGATGAAGTCCGCGTGCGCCGCCTGCATCGAGGCGAGGAGCAGGGCGAGGGCCATGAGGCCACAGCGTAGGGTAGTGTTCACGGGTTATCCTTTCGGTTCGGTCGCCTTGCCGGCGTATCGGCCGAGGCTTGTCGGCTGCCGCGCGGCAAAAAGGGCGATCTCCGAGGCTGCCTCCCCCGGAAATCGCCCTTGGAACGATTCAGATTCGGTTGCGGTCGAACGGGCCCGGCGTCGGACCGTCCGGCGTCCGACGTG
>Ga0307380_10008795_pt1 | contig 12905 bp, 13 predicted proteins | sample UN3MG_FD_202239 | JGI IMG/M metagenome (GOLD analysis project Ga0307380, IMG submission 202239) | Soil microbial communities from Risofladan, Vaasa, Finland - UN-3 | ecosystem: Environmental > Terrestrial > Soil > Coastal area > Acid sulfate soil | place: Finland: Risofladan, Vaasa | collected... | reverse complement strand
TCTTTTTGAATTTTCTATCAAAGGGAGAGCCTTTCAGGTTATTCAGCGCAGGAACTATTCCTCTTGGCAATATAGCTATAAGTCTTAAAGTTGGCGCTGGTCTCTTTGCCATATTTATTGCCTTGGTGTTATTAAAATTTGAATGGGAGAAAAAAGAATGATAATATATCTGCTTTGTCTTATGCTTTTCTGTTGCGGACTTTATTGCATTTTAAGAAAAAGAAATATTATCAAGATTATTTTGGGAATTATCATCGCAGAATACGCTGTGAATCTTTTCTTTATACTGGTAGCTTATCGTATGGAAGGCAGGGCTCCAATTCTTTCATCTGGGGTTGAAATTATTAATATGGTTGATCCTCTTCCTCAAGCGCTTGTCCTTACTTCAATTGTAATTGGGCTGGCAACAACAGCATTGCTTGTGGCTATCGCAATGAGAATTTATGAAAAGTACGGGACATTTGATATTACGAAAATCAAGGAGCTCAAAGGATGATGGCCATATCTAATATAATACCACTTTTTGTGGCTATATCTTTATTGGGAGCATTTTTAACTTCAATAATTGGCAAGAGGTTAAAATGGCTGCCAGATTTAATGGGAAGCTTAACAACACTTGTTTTATTAGGTCTTTCTCTCTTAGCGGTGCGGGCGATAGCCACACAAGGTACCCTTGTATATAGTGTTGGCAGCTGGAAGTTACCCGTTGGAATAGCTCTTGTATTGGACGGTTTAACGGTCTTTATGCTAATTACTGTAAACCTAATAGCGTTTTTCATTTCCATTTATTCAATAAGTTATATGAATAGATTTACCTCTAAATGGAAATTTTATACATTATTCCTGTTGATGGTGGCTGGGATGAACGGGGTAGTGGTAGCCGGTGACATATTTAATCTATTTGTATTTTTAGAAATTGCCTCTGTTGCAAGTTATGCTTTAGTTGCTTTTGGTACTGAACGTCATGAACTTGAAGCGGCTTTTAAATATACTGTAATGAGTACCGTAGGTTCACTTTTTATCCTTCTTGGAATCGTATTCTTATATAGCTATACCTCTACATTGAATATGGCGGATATGGCAAATGTCCTGGCACAAAAAGGCATGAGTAATATAGTTATTATGGTGAGCATCTTATTTATTATGGGATTTGGGCTTAAGGCAGCGCTTGTTCCTTTTCATGCCTGGCTTCCGGATGCCCATCCATCCGCACCGGCTCCTATATCGGCAATGCTTTCAGGGGTATTGATAAAATCACTGGGAATATATACATTATGCAGGTTTTTCTATAATATAATTGGAATAAATTCTTCATTCTCTTCAATATTGATGATTCTAGGAACTTTGTCGATGGTTATCGGAGTATTTTTAGCTATTGGGCAATGGGATTTTAAGCGACTTCTGGCCTACCACTCCATAAGTCAGATTGGGTATGTTATCCTGGGAATTGGTCTGGGCACCCCGCTTGGTATAATAGGAGGTTTGTTCCATCTTTTTAACCACTCCGTATTTAAATCATTGCTATTTTTAAATTCAGGAGCAGTGGAATATGCTACCGGTACGCGAGATTTGAAAAAAATGGGAGGACTAATGACAAAAATGCCTGTTACTGGTACCACCACCCTTATTGCCTCTATGTCAATTGCAGGTATTCCTCCTTTTAATGGTTTCTGGAGTAAATTAATTATTATAATCGCAGCTGTGCAGGCTAATCGCTTAGGATATGCTTTCTGGGCTGTTTTAGCAAGTATATTAACTTTAGCATCTTTTACGAAGGTTATGAAGTATGCCTTCTTTGGTGAACTGAGGAAGAGATGGAGCGAAATAAAGGAAGTACCTTTTTTTATGAAAATAGCGATGGCAATTCTGGCACTTATTTGTGTAGTTGGAGGAGTTTTGCTCATTTCTAATATAAACGAGGTTTTTCTTAAGCCCGCTTCTGACGTACTTTTAGAAGGTACAAAATATGCTGATATAATCTTTAAGGGGATACAGTAGATGAAGAGTAGAATAATTATGTTTTTCGTAACATTTATAACATGGTGTCTTTTAAGCTGGGTGCCAGATTGGCAGCACCTTGTTGTTGGTGGATTTGTTTCTGCATTTGTTACCTTTATGATAGGAGATTTATTTATAACCCGGCCACATGTGTTAAAACATCCGTTGCGGTATTGGTATTTTTTTGCTTATTATTTACCTTTATTCTTATGGGAATGCTTAAAAGCTAATCTGGATGTTGCATACCGTGTCTTGCATCCTCGGTTACCTATAAATCCAGGAATAGTTAAAGTAAGGAGTAAATTAACGACAGATACGGCCTTAACATTTTTAGCTAACTCCATAACCTTAACACCAGGCACTATGAGTGTTGATATAGATAAAGATAATGGTATTCTGTATATACACTGGATTGACGTAAAGACAAAAGATGTTGAATCTGCCACGAAAATTATTGTTGAACGCTTTGAAAAAATATTGAAAAAGATTTTTGATTAGAGGTAGGATATGAAGGTATTTAGATGGTTTATAGGTATGATTTTTTTAGTGGGGATTGTTATTTTAATTGTAATACGCCCGCTGCCATTTCTTTTTTATCCCGATCTTCCCTATATTGGGTTTTTAGGTAGAGTTCTCTACATAATCATTCTGGCATGTATTTTATGCCTTTACCGAGTATGGAGAGGTCCAACCGGAGCTGATAGGATAGTTGCCGTTGACATTCTGGGTATTTTGATTGTCGGACTATGTGCAGTTTTGACTATTTCAACAGGGAGGTCCTGGTACATAGATATAGGAATAGCATGGGCGCTTCAGAGTTTTATATGCGCACTTGCGCTTTCTAAGTATTTGGAGGGGAAAGGATTTGATGATTAACATTATAGGTTTGATATTTATTAGTATAGGTCTAACTTTTGATGTCTTGGGGTGTCTGGGGCTTGTACGTCTTCCGGATGTATATTGTCGTCTGCAGGCAGCTACAAAGTGCGTTACTCTGGGTACCTGCAGTATTCTATTTGGCACATTTCTTATAGTAGGATTCACTGCTGCTGGAATAAAATCCCTCTTATGTATAATATTTGTTATTTTAACCGCTCCAGTAGCAGCACATGCTATAGCAAGAGGTGCACATAGAGCAGGAGTAAAACTCTGGAAAGATAGCATTGTTGATAAATATGCGGAAGATAAAGAGGGAGAAGCTTAAAGCAGGATTAAGTAATAAATAAGGATATAATTATAATATGAAACTTCCAAAAGTAAGAGAATTAATAGAAGCGATAAAAGCATTTATCAAGGGACCATATACTTCTAAATTTCCAATGGAACCGCATACGGCTCATCCAAATTTCAGGGGTCAGCCTAAATTTAATCAAGAAAAGTGTGTTGGTTGTCTTGCGTGTAGTGAAGTATGTCCCGTAGAAGCAATTGACCATAAAGATATAGTAGATGAGAATGCTAATGCCAAACGAATTATAATCCATTATACGGATACCTGTATATTCTGCGGACAGTGTGAGGCTGCATGTATTGTTGATCACGAAGGGGTCAAATTAAGTAACGATTGGGAACTTTCATTTTTTGACCGCAGCGAATCCGATGAGAGGATAGAGAAAGAGCTGCAGCTCTGTGAAATCTGTGGTAAACCTATTGCCTGTAAGGACCATTTAAAGTGGATATCTGAAAAAATAGGTGAGTTAACCTATTCAAATCCTACCCTTTATCTGTCCCGCCTAAAAAGCCTTGGGATTATAGATGAGAATATTATATCAGTATTAAAAGACGAGGGACGTTCTGACCGGGTAAAAATTCTTTGTGCCCGTTGTAGAAGAGAAACTACCTTAACTACGAAGTGAAAAATATAAAATGAATGAATAAAATTTAATAAAGAAATTATGATAGATGGAAAAAGATATAGGGCACACAGAAAATACCTTCAAAGATATCCTTAAGAAAAATATAATGATTGACGTATTAACTGTTTCAGCTACTTCAGCTTAAGAGGCGGCAGATAAGATGGTTAAAGATGGAGTTAAAGCCATTTTAATTTTTGCCCCTACCTACATAATATTACTACTAGAAATTAAGTTACATAATGTTGATTTATCTATTGAATTTGAAGGGTTGACCTATTACTTATCTTCATAATAAAATTATTCCTATTTTAATTTTGTGATATTTTTCACAAAATCATAAATAAACATCCTCATTAATGTAAAAATTGTTGGATAATTGTATTTTTTAAGAAAGAAATATGAGTTTAGATCAAAAATAACTATTAAGTAAAGTTTCCAAAAATATTAAAAATTAGAAATTAGAAAGGGATGATAAAAGATGGAAGATCTTATGATAAGCGAAGTAACTAACTGTTATGAGAATAAATCAGAAAATCTTATACAAATACTTCGAGGAATTCATAAAAAACAAAATTATATTACTCCTACCCAATTGGATGAAGTAGCTCAAAAGTTGAATCTTCCTTTAAGTAAAGTGTATGGAGCAGTCACTTTTTATACATTATTAAGTTCAAAGCCCAAAGGTAAATATGTATTAAGAATTTGTTCCAGTACTCCTTGTCATATAGCAAGAAGTGAAGATTTATTAAATTACCTAAAGGAAAAATTAGAAATTCAAGAAGGAGAAACTAGCGCAGATGGACTTTTTACTTTAGAATTAACTAGTTGTTTAGGTCTTTGTGCAGTTGCTCCAGCAATAATGGTGAATGCTAAAATATATAGTAATTTGAATACTAAGAAATTAGGCCAAATAATTGAAAAATGTAAAAGAGGAAAAATAGAAACAGAGAAATTAACCAGTTTAGGAGAAAATATTTTAGGTAATAAAGAGGATAGGGTAGTTTTACAAAATTGTGGAATTATTAATCCCGAATCAATCGAAGAATATAAATTAAAAAGCGGATATACTGCTTTATCTAAAGCAATTAAAGAGATGACCCCTCAAGAAGTAATTAATGAAGTAAAAAAATCAAAATTAGTAGGTCGAGGAGGGGCAGCTTTCCCTACAGGTTTAAAATGGGAATTTACTTTTAGAGCAGCAGATAAACCTAAATATATTGTTTGCAATGCAGACGAGGGGGAACCAGGAACTTTTAAAGACCGTTTAATTTTAGAAGGCGATCCTTATAGGGTTATTGAAGCAATGGCTATTGCGGGGTATGCTGTTGGTGCAGAATATGGTTATATTTATATTCGTGGAGAATACAGTCTCTCTATAAAGAGAATAAATCTAGCTATCAATAAGGCTAGAGAAAATAATTTTTTAGGAAAAAATATTTTCGGAACTAATTTCTCCTTTGATATAAAAATTAGAGAAGGAGCAGGAGCTTATATTTGTGGTGATGAGACTGCGCTCATGGAATCTATTGAAGGGAAAAGAGGGGGGCCGAGATTAAAACCTCCTTATCCTCCTACCTCAGGGCTTTGGAACAAACCGACAGTAATAAACAATGTAGAAACTTTATCCAATATACCTTTGATTATTTTAAAAGGAGCAAATTGGTATAATAAAATTGGACTTTCTGAAAGCACAGGAACAAAAGTGCTCACCCTTTTAGGAGATGTAAAAAATCAAGGAGCAGTAGAAGTACCATTAGGAACAAATTTAAAAGATATTATTTACCATATTGGTGGTGGTATTACCGAAGGAAAGAAATTAAAGATGGTTCAATTAGGAGGTTCTTCAGGAAGTTATTTATCCCCGGATATGATAGATATATCTTTAGATTATAAGGTTTTATCTCAAGCTGGCTTAACTCTGGGTTCGGGTGTGGTATTAGTCTTATGTGAAGATAGGTGTGTGGTAGATATAGTAAGAAATATAGCTCGCTTTTTCCAACATGAATCTTGTGGTAAATGCACCCCTTGCAGAGAAGGTACAGATATAATATATCAAATTTTAACTAAGATATCTTTGGGAAAAGGCGAAAACAATGATTTAGAAACCTTAAAATTACTAGGAGAAACTATGAAAGATGCTTCTTTTTGTGGATTAGGACAGACTGCTCCAAATTCTTTATTAGATACTTTAAAGCTTTTTACCAACGAATATGCTCAACATATTCAAAAGAAAGGTTGTCCTTTAAAGGTTTGTAGTTATTGATAAAAATTCATTGAAAAAAATATTTTTAGAAAAGAAATTTCGACATAAATCAGTTATGAGAGAAAAAGGAAGAAGCTTTATAATGCAAGAAATAAAATTGAACTTAGATGGTCAAGATATAATAGCAGAAGAAGGGTTAACTGTACTTGATGCAGCTAAACAAGCAGGGATTAAGATTCCTACTTTATGTGCTATGCCTGAGTTAGGATTTACTCCTGGTTCTTGCCGGGTTTGTGTAGTAGAAATTGAAGGCGAACCAACTTTATCGGCATCTTGTATGACTGATGTAAGAGAAGGAATGGTAATTTATACTAATAGCGAAAGGGTTATAAAAGCACGCAGAATTGTTGTAGAATTATTAATTTCTAATCATCCTCTGGATTGTATGACCTGTGAGAAAAGTGGGTCTTGTATTTTAGAAGACCTGACTTATGATTTTGGCATAAAGAAATCCAGATTTGAACAAAATAAAAAAGAGATTACTATTAATAATAATAATCCTTTTATTGTAAGAGAATTGAATAAATGTGTGCTGTGTGGAAGGTGCGTAGAAATATGCAATGAAATTCAGCAATCAAATATTCTTGATTTTGGGTATCGGGGGACAAAAACAGAGATTGTAGTAGACGGAGGGGTTGATTTAAAAAATTCAAACTGCGTATTTTGCGGACAGTGTGTTGCAGTCTGCCCGGTAGGTGCATTGACAGATAAAGAAGCTCAAGGGAAGGGTAGAACTTGGGAATTTGAGAAAATAAAAACTACCTGTAATTATTGCGGATGCGGATGTAACTTTGATTTTAATGTGAAAGAAGGAAAAGTGGTTAAAGTCACTTCTAATCCCGAGAGTATAGTTAATGGAATTAATCTCTGTGTAAAAGGACGTTTCGGCTATGATTATATTCATCGAGATGACCGTTTGACGACACCCCTAATTAAGAAAAACGGTAAATTTGAGAAAGCCAGCTGGGAAGAAGCTCTGCAGTTAGTTAGTGATAAATTCAGCCAGATTAAGAAAGAGAATGGTAGTGACGGTTTAGCAGTTCTTTCCTCTGCTAAATGTACCAATGAAGAAAATTATCTTTTAATGAAATTTAGCCGAGCTGTTTTAGGAACTAATAATGTAGACCATTGCGCTCGTTTATGTCATTCAGCGACTGTTGCTGGTTTAGCTCAAGCCTTTGGCAGTGGAGCAATGACTAATTCGATAGAGGAGATTGCCAATGCTTCGGTAATTTATTTAACTGGTTCCAATACTACCGAAAACCATCCCGTAATCGCTCTGGAGATTAAAAAGGCAGTTATTAAAAATGGGGCAAAATTAATTGTGGCTGACCCTCGGGAAATTGAACTGACCAAATACGCTACTCTCTGGTTAAGGCAACGACCTGGTACTGATGTAGCTTTATTTAATGGATTGATGAATGTAATCATCAGCGAAGGATTAGAAGATAAAGAATTTATTGCTCAAAGAACGGAAGGGTATGAGGATTTAAAAAAGACTGTGCTCAAATATACTCCTGAAATAGCAGAAAAAATTACCGGTGTATCGGCTGAAGATATTCGAAAAGCAGCCAGGATTTATGCAACTGCTCCCACTGCTTCTCTGATTTACTCGATGGGAATTACCCAGCATACCACCGGAACAGATAATGTATTATCTACTGCCAACATTGCTATGCTTACTGGTAATGTAGGAAAAGAAAGCGCCGGAGTTAATCCTTTGCGTGGGCAGAGTAATGTACAAGGAGCTTGCGATTTAGGAGCATTGCCGGATGTTTATTCCGGATATCAAAAAGTCACTGATCCTCAAATTAAAGAAAAATTTTCTAAAGCCTGGGGAGTTGATTTGTCCGATAAAGTAGGATTAACCGTAGTGGAAATTTTGAATGCTGCTTATGATGGAAATATTAAAGGTGTATTTATTATGGCAGAAAATCCGGCTATGTCTGACCCAGACCTCGATCATACTCGAGAAGCACTAAAGAGAGTGGAATTTTTAGTAGTATCTGATATTTTTATGACTGAAACTGCTGAATTAGCTGATGTAGTATTGCCAGGAGTTACTATTGCTGAGAAAGACGGGACCCTCACTAATACTGAAAGAAGAGTTCAGAGAATTAGAAAGGCTGTTGAGCCTGTAGGCGAATCTAAACCAGAGTGGAAGATTATCTGTGAATTGGCTCAAAAGATGGGTTACAATATGAAGTACAATAATCCAGCAGAAATAATGGAAGAAATTGCTAGTCTTACTCCTATTTATGGCTGTATGTATTATAATCGACTAGAAAAAGCAGGATTGCAATGGCCTTGTTTAGATATCAATCATCCGGGAACCAAATATTTACATAAAAATAAATTCATTCGTGGAAAAGGAAAATTCTCTGCAGTAGAATTCAAAGAAGCAGCCGAACTACCAGACAAGGAATACCCTTTCCTCTTTACCACTGGCCGGGTATTATACCAGTTTCACACAGGAACTGTAACTCGGAGATCTAAAGGATTAAACGAGATCTATCCAGAAGCACTAGTGGAGATTAACCCTCAAGATGCGCAAGAGCTAAAGGTCGAAGACGGAGAATTTGTAGAAGTAACCTCTCGTCGAGGAAAAATCAAAGCTAAAGCAAAAGTTACTGAAAAATCAGGAAAAGGTGTGGTTTTTATGAGTTTCCATTTCCGCGAAGCAGCAGCAAATTTACTTACTAATGCTGCCCTGGATCCGGTAGCTAAGATTCCCGAATATAAAGTATGTGCGGTAAAAGTAAAAAAAACATTAATAAAATAATATTTTGAGCACACACAAAGAAGTAAAAGGTTACTGTAAACTTTGGTAGGGTAGTTAAAAAAAGAAAAGAATATTTATTGCTTTTATTTTCCTATCTCCTTTTTCTCTAGCCCCTTTCTTTTTCTTTACGCGATACACGATACTATATACTCGATACTGGTTTATACTGATTTATAACTTTATAATCGAGACGAAATGATATATAATATGAAAATTAAAGAGAATAAAAAAAAACTCCGTTTAACAGCAATTATTTTAGCAGGGGGAAAAAGCAGCAGGATAGGTTCGGATCAAGATAAAGCAATACTCAAATTAAATGGAAAACGCCTTATCGACATAGTAATATCAAAACTCAAGCACATAGTAGGAGGCAATATTATTATAGTCGGCCCTCCAGAGAAATATCCCTCTTACAAACAAGTAGTATCAGATCTATTTTACCAAAAAGGTCTTTTGGTGGGTTTATATTCTGGTTTGAAAGCATCTGCTTCTCAATATAATTTGGTAGTAGGTTGCGATATGCCTTTTTTGAAGGTTGAGCTGCTCCGATATATGGGGGATAAGATTGATTTTAACGATATTATTATTCCTCGTTACGCCAAGAGTTATGTAGAACCCTTATGTGCTATTTATAGTAAAGATTGCTTGGAAGTTATGAAGAGAAATATTGAAGCCGGAATTCTATCGATTAGAAGAATTTTTCCTTATTTAAAAGTTAGGTATATTGAAGAAGAAGAGATAAAGAGGGTCGATCCGGATTTTAATTCTTTTTTTAATATTAATTATAAAGAAGACTTTATTAGGGCAGAAGAATTGATAAGAAAAATGGGGTAAAAAAGCAATTGTCAAAAAAACAATACTATAAAAAGATTTACTTCAACAGAATTATAAAGGGGGAGAAAGAGAAAGAGGAAATTTCAGATATTATAGTTCAAGAATCTTTTCTTTCTGTTATTTTAAATAAAGAAAAAGTAATAACTTTAAAGTGTAGTCCAGAAGATTATGATTATTTAGGAATAGGATTTCTCTATACTTCAGGTATTTTACAGAAAAAAGAGGATATTAACTCTATCGTGGTAGATGAAGAACAAAAGATGATTAAAATAAAGGCGAAAAATATTTACTCACACTTGGAAAGCTCTTGGAGAGATAGCTTAATTCCCCGGAAATCTAATATAATAGATGAAAAGTTGATAAGTAAATTATTACTGGTAAAGAGTTTTTTAAAAATTGAAAGCAGTATAATATTTTCCTTGATGCATGCTATGCAAAAAAGAGCTAAACTTTTCAAACTTACCGGTGGAGTGCATAGCTGTGCTTTGGCTAATCAGCAAGGCTCTATAATATTATTTAGTGAAGATATAAGTCGTTATAATACCATCGATAAAATTTTAGGAGAGGCCTTTTTAAAGAATATACCCCGGGAGGATAAAATAATTTTAACCTCTTGTCGGATAACTTCCGATATCTTAACAAAGATTGCTGTAGGAAGAGTGCCGATGATTATTTCTCGAGCAGCCCCTACAGATTGGGCTGTTGAATTGGCTCAAAAAATAGGAATAACATTGGTGGGTTTCGTCCGAGGAAAAAGAATGAATATTTATACTCATCCCGAACGGATAGAAGTTTAATGATTAACCTAAGGAGTTGCTAAACAGATTATGCCAGAAGAAGAGATAATTATTGCTATTGATCCGGGAACCAAAAAGTGCGGCTATGCAGTTGTGGATTCTAATTTGAGTGTTTTGCAAAGAGAAGTAATCTCCACAGAGAAGATAGCAAAAACTATCGAAGATATTTTGAATATTTATAAGATAAATAAAATTATTTTAGGGAACGGCACTAATTACAAAAATATAGAGGAGAGATTAAAAAATCACTTTTCTATATTAAAGATAATTTTAATTGAAGAAAAATTTAGCACTTTAGAGGCGAGAAAAAAATACTTTGAGGCACATCCACCCCAAGGCATTTCTAAGCTTATTCCTTTATCCTTAAGAGTGCCCCCCTGTCATTATGATGATTTTGTAGCAGTTATTCTAGCAGAAAAGTATTTTAGAAACAGTCGTTAGTGAATAGTGAATAGTCGTTAGCATATGGTTAGCGTATAGCGTACAGCGTGGAGCGTATAGTATACAAAATACACTAATATGTAATAGTTTAATATTAAAAATTGACTAATTAAGTTCGTATTACGTGAAATTGTAAAAAATTTTTAGCTCATAATATACAAATATTGCTTTTAATGTAGGGGTCGGATTAATCCGACCCGAGTTTTGCGGGCTTGATAAATCAAGCCCCTACACATTAATTATTTGTGATTGCTCATCAATTATTTTTCTATTCGCTATACGCTAGTTTGTACGAGATACAAGATACGAGATACGAAACATGTTTTGCGAGATGAATTGATGAATTGATTTTTTAAAGAATGAATTATAATTTACACGGAGGGAAAGAAAATTGACCAAAGTAAAAGTTTTTACCAATATTTTAAAAGCTAATGATAGCATAGCTCAAAAAAACAGAGACATATTTAATAAAAATAAAGTTTATACCATTAATTTAATGAGTTCTCCCGGGTCTGGTAAGACCAGCCTTTTAGAAAGAACCATAGATTCACTGAAGAATGAATTAAAGATTGCAGTTATAGAGGGAGATCTTCAAACTACTAATGATGCTGAGAGGATAGAAAAATATAATATTCCGGTGACTCAAATAAACACTGACGGAGCTTGCCATCTTGATGCTAATATGGTAGATGGTGTACTGGGCAGCTATAATTTTAAAGAAACGGACCTTTTTGTTATTGAAAATGTGGGCAATTTAGTTTGTCCTGCAGGATTTGATTTAGGGGAAGATGATAGGGTAGTGATGGTGAGTATACCCGAAGGGGACGATAAGCCTATAAAATATCCGGTGATATTCCGCAAAGCAAGTGTGGTTTTAATAAATAAGATTGATTTATTAGCTTATACAAATTTTAACATAGCCAAAACAAAGAAAGACTCTTTAAATATAAATCCTAATTTAAAGATATTTGAAATTTCCTGTAAGACCGGAGAAGGTTTAGATAACTGGTTTGATTGGCTAAGAGAACAGGTAAGAAAAAAAAGAGATGAAAATTAGAAAAAATATAATTATCAAAGGCATTGTCCAGGGGGTCGGGTTCCGACCCTTTATTCATAAATTAGTACAAAATTACAATTTATCAGGTTGGGTCCTTAATTCAAACCAAGGCGTGGAAATGGATATAGAGGGGAAAACGGAAGAATTAAATAATTTTATTATTGACATAAAAGAGAAGCTTCCTCCTTTGGCCAGGATTGAAAAAATAGAAGTAAATCAACTTCCCTTAATAGGCTATAAAGGATTTTCCATTAAGAAGAGTATAGTAAAAGAAGAGGACGGCTTTGTATTAGTCTCCCCGGATATAAGTATATGTAAAGACTGCCTGCAAGAATTATTCGACCCTCATAATCGACGTTTCCGTTATCCTTTTATAAATTGTACTAATTGTGGTCCCCGTTTTACCATTATAAAAGACATCCCCTATGATCGTGAGAAGACTACTATGAGTACTTTTAAAATGTGCCCACAATGTCAAAGCGAGTATGAAAACATAGAGGATAGAAGATATCATGCTCAACCAAATGCCTGTGCCGATTGTGGTCCGCAGGTATCTCTTTACCAAAATAAAAAAAGGTTAGAGGATATTGACCCTATAGAAGAGGCTGTTAAACTCTTAAAAAAGGGGAAAATTGGCGCAATTAAGGGGTTGGGAGGTTTTCACCTGGCCTGTGATGCAACCAATAATAAAGCAGTTGCAAGATTACGACGGTTAAAAAATAGAGAAACGAAACCCTTTGCCCTGATGTCTTTCGATTTAGAAAAGATTAATCAATACTGTGAAGTTAAAAAGAAAGAAGAAGAATGGTTAATAAATCAGTCCCGTCCCGTTGTCCTCTTAAAGAAAAAGAAAAACAATTTAATTTCTCCTTTAGTAGCA
>Ga0307380_10008794_pt1 | contig 12906 bp, 13 predicted proteins | sample UN3MG_FD_202239 | JGI IMG/M metagenome (GOLD analysis project Ga0307380, IMG submission 202239) | Soil microbial communities from Risofladan, Vaasa, Finland - UN-3 | ecosystem: Environmental > Terrestrial > Soil > Coastal area > Acid sulfate soil | place: Finland: Risofladan, Vaasa | collected... | reverse complement strand
AATAAATGTCAATAATATTTTTTAAAATTTCTTATTTTATTAAATTTTAATATTACAGTCCAGCCTTCTCTTTGAAGCATAGCAGTTATCCTGGGAGTGCCGTATCGTCCGTACTGGGCCACTAGATCAATTATGCGTCTTGTGAGCTTGTCTTCATCTGGAAGCTTCTTTATCTGGTGTCTCTGGGTAGCTCTATTCTGTCCGATTGCCCGGCAAGCACGCCTCTGGGATATACCATACTTTTCCTTTGCAGCATTTACAGTATATCTTCGCTTGGCCTTAGCTTACAAGTTTCCCTTAAGCCGCATCCTTTAGTATGGCCAGATCCAGGGCCTGGTCAGCCACGAGCTTTTTTAGCCGGGAATTTTCTTTTTCTAGTTCTTTTAGCCGCTTGGCCTGGTTGATCCTCATTCCGCCGTATTCTTTCCTCCAGCGGTAGTAGGTCTGTTCGGTAATGCCCAGGTGCCTTGCAGCTTGAGCAGCGGTACTGCCCTGGCTTAAAAGAACTTCGGCTTCTCTTAAAGAGTTAATAATCTGTTCCGGGGTATAGTGTTTTCTTGGCATAGTCCTTTCCTCCTTTTTTCTATTTTACTGGCCCGTATTCTAACTTTCAATTAGGACTAGTTTTGGGGGAAAGGTCAATTTGTTTAATTATTTTTATGTGTTTTTAGGCTTATATTCACTTAGTTTGAATTCTCGGATAAGCACATAGGCATACAAAATAATAATAAAAAAATTGAATAAATTAGATGATAAGAATATAAAAAAATCCTTACTTAATATTTCTTAAATTTTTTATTATAGAACTCCACCCTTTCTCCGTCAGGATAAACAGGTTTAAAATTTGAGCCTAATCTTTTAAAACCTTCCTCCAACGAATTGAATATACCTGATCCCTATCCGGCTATAATAGCCGCACCCTTCACAGCAAGATCCTCTTCCGGATCCCCGGGTATAAGTATTTTTAGCCCGGTGATGTCGGCAATTATCTTTTGCCAGATCATGCTCCTGGTGCCTCCACCGGACATTTTTATCTTGTTTCCTCCGATATTACTTTCTTTCATTACTTCAAGGATCTTCCTGAGTTGAAAACCTATTCCTTCCATTATTGCTTTAACCATATCCCTGTAATCATGTCCTATTTCAATACCAAGAAAATCTGCTTTCCTCCCGATATTAAAATCCGGTCCATATGCACCGGTAAGATAGGGGTGGTAGATTATTTGATTGGATTTTCCGGTAAAAATATCATAATCCCGGTCTATAATGTCAAATAATTGTTTTTCATTTTCAAAATTCATTATTTTTCTTGCAAACCAGTTAAGTGATGCTCCTGCAGAAGGAATAGAATAAACAAAACCATATTTACTCTTTATTATATTCCTTCCGATAGAAAAAAACCTGTCTGTGTCAAAAATAGGTCTGCCAAGCATTTTGAATATCACCCATGCAGTACCGGTAGCAAGAAGAATCTCATTTTCATTAAAAATACCTGCACCTATTCCGGCACAGTACTGATCATGGCCTCCATTTATAAGTTTTACTCCTGGATTCAGACCAAGTCTATTGCAGATCTTCTTGTCCAGAAACCCTATTACTTCTCCTGAATCTTTGACCTCTGAAAATTTACTATTATCAAAGCCGATCAATTCCAATAAATAAGGATCCCAGCTATTATCCTTTATATTATAGAATAAGGTAATTGATGCATTGGAAGGGTCTTGAATATTTTTTCCTGATAACTTTTTTAAAGCATAATCATTGACAAATAATACTTTATATATTTTTTTGAATAATTCCCTGCGGTTCTTCTTTAACCACTCCAGTATTAAAAAGGACATACCTGAATCAAGCCGCCATCCAGTTCTCTTAAAAAAATCGATATTCTTTTCTTGAAGGTCTCTTCTTACCCTGAGAATATCTTCTCCCCTCCTGTCCAGCCATGTAATTGCCTTGCAGACTGGCTGAAAATCCCCGTCAACTGGTACAATAGTCCCTCCCTGGGTCGACAGTGATATGGCTTCCAGTTTATTTTTGACATCATTATTTATTAATAGCTTTTCCAATACTGAAATCACACCATTGATCCAGTCAGCAGGATCCTGCTCGTGATATTTTTCTTTAGGGGTATGACTTTTATAAGGCAGGGAGTATTTTACTATCAGTTTACCTTCGGTAGAATATATTGCACCTTTGATATTGGTAGTGCCTATATCTATTCCACATATATATTTTGTCTTCATTTTACAAGTTAGATATTCAGTTAAGATTGTACTTTTTTGCTGCCTCTTCCGGCTTCATATCCTCATTGATGACTTCATTTAAAGCCTTTACCAGTAAAGGTGGGTTCTCCGCCATAAAAATATTCCTGCCCAAAATTATTCCCCTTGCTCCACGGGAAACACTTTCATACGCCTTCTTTAAGACAGCAAGGTCTGTACCAAGTTTTTCAGCACCGATTGTGAATACTGGTACCGGGGTGTTTTCTACTACTTCGTTAAAATCTTCTCCCGTAAAGAAGGTCTTTACCATATCTGCTCCAAGTTCTACCATTACCCTGCTTACCCTTTTGACTTTTTCATTTAACTGCTTTTTTGTAATATCCATATGCTCAACCACATAGCATTCTCCTATTAATGGTATTCCGAGCTTTTCCTTTTGCCTTACAACCTCTGAGAATATGGCTACATTATCTGCCTCCCTTTTTTGGGCATCCTTTTCCTCAAGGAATAGGGAGCATATTACTGCTTCTGCCCCGGCCTGGACAGCTTCCTCAACAGTGGTGGCTATTATTGTATTTCCTTCCCTGTAATCAAGTGGGTAGTAAAAAGAAGAAGTCCAGTTTATTCTTACTACTGGTAATGGTGAATCCACATTCCCGAAAAGGTCCCAGTTTCTCTTTAACATAAATCTTGGTAAAAGAAGACCGTCTGTTGTGAGGCAGTTTTCTATTGCTTTCCTTGCATTTTCTATACCTGGCTGGAAACCATATTCCATAACGTGGTCAAGGGCCGAGATAACCAGGTTTTTTTTACCCTTAAAAAGTTTTTTGATTCTGATTTCAATTCCTGACACTATAATACCCTTTCCAAATAAAAAATCATACATACAATTATTACAAAAGTATTTTTGGTGATCAAACCTAACAAAACACCTGTTTTTGGATCAAAAATCTCTTTTCTATTCTGGCGGAAATAATAGGTTATCAATACCAGCTAAGATCTGAGTCCTGCGGAATATCCTGTACTATAGTCTCTGACAGGTAAACATCTGCTTTTCTTATCTGCAGAAGGGAAGACGGGACTTTCTGCGTAACAGGACCATGGAGAGCAAATCTTACTGTAAATCTTTGCTAAGATATTGGAGTAGTACTTATGGTTTGCTCCAAGATAATTAATATTAGATTAAAATAAGTATTGATTTATGCTATTACTATCTTCTTCCAAATTTTAAACTACTTAGACTCTGAATTCCTTTACTTGTGAATTAAATCCATAGTTTCAATTGATTTTGGAAGCACTTTTATAATATTGCCATCTTCATCTCTTGCTGCACCTAGAATTCCCAATTTCTCCAGTATTTCTGGAGCATTGGAAATGAATTGACCATCAATAGAGCCAAATCCTAGGTAAATATCATCATCAATGACTATCACCGGAACTATATATTTATGTACCAATTCTATTAATTCCAGTTTATTTTTATCATCTTTTAGATTCTTTGCCTCGAATTCAACATTCATCGCGGTAAGATAGGTTTTTGCAATAACACAATCAAAACACCCTTGGTCATAATATAATGTTACTTTCATAACTCTTCCTCTCTAAAAATTTTAAAAATAGGTTTTTTTATCCTTATATATTCTATAAAATCACCTCCCAGGTCTTGGTCTGCTTTAAATAATATTGCCATTTTTGTCAATTCTTTTTACTCTATTATTTCTTTCATAAACTATTACTGTAAAAGATGTGTTTATTTTATCTTGTGGTTTCATCTTTATAGCTGTTTCATTTTCAATTGCTTTGGTTAATCCAATAAGAGAAAAGCTTGAACATAACTCCAAAGCCATACATTGTACCCTCCCCCACCACGGAGCTTTTTTAAAGATTTCTTTATCTTTATTGTAATATTTAAATTCTTCATTCATGTTTTAATCGTTTTATCAATAATATTTGAATATTAAACTCACTAAACTTACTTCGTCTTTTTACTGCTTCAATAACTTTTAAAAGATTCTAATACTCTCTTATTAAAACTAAGATCACTTCTTACATAAGTTTTGTTGAGACTTTGATTTTTTTCCGAACCAAGTAATGATTTTTTTAATTTCTACTTCTCTTTATCCCTTGATGCCAGTCATACTTATACCCTTAACAAAAAATCTCTGGAAGAAACCATATATTATAAGTATAGGAGCTAAAACAATTGTTGCCGTAGCTAATGATGGACCTGCAATAACACCACCTTCTGACATTGAATATCTTCCAAGAAGAAGTGGTAAGGTCATCATTTCATTACTTCTAACAACAACAAGAGGCCATAAGAATTCATCATAAGTCCAAAGAAAAGATAAAATTCCGACCACACCAATAGCTGGCTTAACAAGTGGTAATATTATCTTAAAATAAATCCTCCATTCCGTAGCTCCATCAACTTTCGCAGCTTCTATAAGTTCACTAGGTATTCCATATATAAATTGCCTCATTAGAAAAATGCTAAATGCGTTAATCAAAAATGGAAAAACAAGTCCAATATATGTATCAGCAAGATTTATTTTACTGATCATATAATATAGTGGAATTATCACAATTTGTATTGGTATCATTACACTACCTAATACAATGAAAAACAGAATTTCTTTTCCCCAAAATCTAAACTTTGCAAATAAAAAACCTGCTAGAGATGCTCCAAAAATTGTAGAAATTGTTGCAACTATAGCCACCAAAATACTATTAAAATAAGATCGATAAATAGGCATTTCATTTATCACTCTTTTATAATTTTCAAGAGTCCAATTAGATGAAAACAATTTAAATTCAATATTAATTATTTCTATATTAGGTTTGAATGAAGATATTATCATCCATATAAAAGGAAAAATCATGAAAAAACATCCAATTATTAATAGAATATGTATAGTAGTATTTGTAAATATTGATGCGATAAAATATTTATTTATTTTGTTTATTCTTCTCATAATATTCTTAATACTCCCATTTTTGCTGGAATGACTTGATTTCCATTAATACTAAACCAAATAATAAAATAAAAATTACCAAGGAAATCACTGCTCCTGTGCCAGCCTTAAAACTGCGAAAAGCTTCAAGATATAATTTTACAACTAAAACTTGAGTAGAATTCATTGGACCCCCGGGAGGGCTTGTGGTCATCATATAAATTTGTGTGAAAACTCTTAATGCATTTATTGAATAAATAGCAATTAGAAAAATAATTTGTGGTCTAATTAAAGGTATTGTTATTTTAAAAAATTGAGTGATTGAAGATGCACCATCTATTCTTGATGAATCATAAATTGACTCCGGTATCTCCTCCATTCCCGCATGAAGTATTATTACCCTCAGACCAGTTTCTTTCCAAACATCCATTATTATTATTGACAAAAGTGCTGTATTTGGATCAGCTAAAAAACGGGGTGGGCTAACAGGAAACATACTTAATATCATCTTTGCAAAAATTCCTACTTCAGGATAATAAAGCAGTTTCCATACCATAGAAACAGCAACAAGTGATGTAACTACAGGGGCAAAAAATAAAGCAATATATATTTTTTTTGCTAATCCAGAAGTTCTTTTAATAAATCCGGCTATTATCAAAGAACTCACCATTCCAATCGTAACCATAATTATTAGGTACATAAAGTTATTAATTAATGCCTTCAAAAAAACTGGATCCCTAAATAAAAACTTATAATTGTTTAAACCAACAAATATCCAATTACCTGATAAATCTGATTTTGAAAAGGACATGTATAAATTAAAAATAAAAGGCCATATTCCAACAAAAATATAATAAGTTAATACTATTAGGCTGACTATTATTACAAAACTTCTAATGTGGTTTCTCTTTAAAAGGATATTCTTCAAAGGATACCTCTTTCACCCAATAAAATAATTTGGTATTGAGGATTCTTTGAAAGAATCCTCAATACCAAATATAAATCCTACATTTTTTCTTGCTCTTTGAGAGTAGCATTGGTAGTTAAATAATCCAACATCTCATCAATTGTTTTTTCACCAAGAAAAACACTTTGCATTTCTTGGAAGATAAGAGTTTCTTGAAGCTCATTAGATGTCAACTTAGAAGGTATTAATTCTACATTTGGTAAATAATTCGATGCAACCATTTCAACAACTGCTTTATTACCTGATAATTTACCTTCTTCAGCAAGCTTTATTAAATTATCAATATATGCTTTACTTCCAGGGAGCCCAACCCAATATTGACTATCAATTGGAATATCATAAAAAGCTGGATTTTCAATTATCTCTCTTAAGAAAATTAATGCTGCATTTAGTTTATCCCCTTCAAGTCGTTTTGAAATAGCAAGACAAGCAAAAGGAGCAGTTGCATGTACATTTTTATCAGTACCTTCTATCTTTGGCATATACATATAACCAAGTTCTAAATCTGGATATTGATCCACCCAGGCACCTAATGCCCAAGGACCTAAATTCATCATAGCTATTAACTTATTTGGAAACGCTGTAAATACATCACCTTCGTAAGGATTATATATTTTCTCATCAACAAATGATTTTATTATTTCCATTGATTTTTTAGCTTCTGGTATATTATAATTCCATTCACCTGTTTCTTGGTTGAACAATTTATCAGACGCCCCCTGAGCAGCTATCAAATCATTTAATAAATATCCAGTGTGCAAATAGCCAAAACTCATACCACTTCTTGCAATACTACCATCTTCATTATACTTAGTAAGTTTCTTTGCTACATCTTTTAAATCATCCCAGGTTTCAATAGTTGAAGGATCAACACCTGCTTCATCCATCAAATCCTTATGATAGATTATCCCAGCATTTATTGCACCTGATGAAAATGGAACTCCGTAAATATTATTATCACTTCCATACATATATAGAAGTGTTTGTTTAAAGACCTTTTCATTAAACTCATCTGCACTATAAAGGTCAGGAGTAAGAGTTCCAAATACTCCAGTCAAATCCATATTTACTACCCAAGTATCATAAAACATAAACACATCAGGCTCATTACCTGCTAAAATCGCAGGAAATATTTTGGTAGCTAATTCTTCAAATGGTACCAGCATTACATTTACTTTTATATTTGGATATTTTTCTTCAAACACTGTTATCCAAGTATCTATCCATAATTTTCCACCCGGCCAATCTTGCCACCAAAGATCTATTGATACTTCCTCAGCAGAGATTTCTTCTGCTGGTGCTTCTTCTTCCTCTACCATAGCTTCCTCTTCGGGTGCAGCACCTTCCTTACAACCAATTCCAACAAAAACCATTGAAGCTATAAAAATTAAAGCCAACAACCATATCGCACATCTCTTCATTTGAATCACCTCTTTAAAGTTTTATAGATTAGTAATAGAATTTCGCAGAGATTTGTTTATATTTGTTGCAACCGGTGTGTGCAATTTAAACAAATCTCACTTTTTTTATCATAAAATCACCCCCCTGTTTTAATTACTTAAAAATACAATAGTTTTTAAGTTCTTTTGTTTCTATAAACACCTCCTCTTCAATAAATTTACTCTATTACAAACATAACAAACTCTCCCCACTGTCAAAACATCCTTCATCACATTATAATGTTGTCCTGATAATACCTTCTCTTTCTTATGGATTTTTAAATTTCTATTCCTTAATCTGCCAAAACAATCATCAAACCTAACAGAATATAAAAATATTTTTTATAAACAATCAAATAAGATTTTACCTTCAACAATAGTCATATATACATTAATATCTTTGTCAATAACTATAATATCTGCATCTTTTCCGACTTCTATACTTCCTTTATCCTTTTGAATACCTAAAACTTTTGCTGGATTGAAAGTAGCCATAAGCAATCCATCTCTTAAATTTACATCTGTATGTATCATTATACTTTTAACTGATAGGTCCATAGTCATTGCACTCCCACTTATTTGACCAGAACTTTGTACATTAACTCCATCTTTTATGTATATTTCTTCTCCATCTGGCATGAAGGCTTTCCCATTTTTTGGAAGGCCTGCAGTAATCAGAGAATCAGTTACTAATACTGTTTTGTCTATTCCTTTACACCTCAGTATAATTTTAAGTACAGTTGGTTTTATATGAATCCCTTTAACATCGCAAATAACTTCAGCCATTACATCATCTCTCATCATCAAATATTCATTTACTCCTGGAATAAAAACCCCACTGATATTCTGTTCTGGTATTGGACTAGTGTTATATAAATGTGTTACTAATTTTACACCACTTCTAATTGCTTTATCTAAAATTGAATAATCTGCATTAGTATGACCAATTGAAAGTATAACTCCTTTTTCTTTCAAATATATAATAGCCTTTATGGATTCTTTTAGTTCTGGTGAGATAGTTACTATTTTTAGATATTTACCTATACTTTCCTGCAATCTTCGTAAATATTGTAGATCGATTTCATAAGAACAATATTTTGGACCAGCAGCTCCAGCATAGTCTGGATATAGAAATGGACCTTCAAGATTTATTCCTAATGGTTTTGCACCAACAACTCCCTTTTGGATTAATTTTGTCAATTTAATCGCAGATTCAATAATTTTCTCAGCTGGAACCATGGCACCAATTGTAGGTACAAAACTAGTTACACCCTTGCTAACCCTGAATTTAGCATCTTCTAATAATAAATCAGGTGAGTTAGAATAATCTTTCCCTAAAGCACCATGGGTGTGGATATCAATCAAGCCAGGAGCAGATATTTTTGCTTTCAAATCAATAACTTTATTTGAATTATTTTTAAAATAATTAAATTCTTCAATATCTCTTTCAGTAATTCCAACAAAATGGATGAGCTTATCTTTAATTACAAGAAATCCATCTGGAATTTCATAAAAAGGTGTTATTATTTTAGTATTCGTTAACAATATCATTTTTTCTATTATCTTTTTTTAATTTTATAAATTTTAAAGATTATTAATTTTTTAACCAGTAATTTGTATATAATATTTAATACTTAGTTTAAATATAAATTCATACTAAACTTTTAACCTTTTCTGTCCTTTTATTAATACTAAGTTAAGCTCTAAATTTCATCTATATTCTGTGCAATTGTCTCAGAAATATAAATATCGGTTTTTCTAGTCTGTAAAATTGTAGCAGGTACTTTATGAGTTACTGGTCCATGCAGTGCAAATCTTACAGTGAATCTTTGCCACGAAACAGATGTAGAAGCTATTGTAAAAGGATTCCATGAGCTTCGCAGCTTTGCACTTATTATTTGTTTTGGTCCTATTGTTGCTGCTCTTGGTGGAATGTTTGACCAGTCTCCACTCATACCAAAATCAGGATCAAGACAGCTCTGTGCAATAGTAAAAGGAGAAAGTGTTACTATCCTTGGGCCCATTTCCTTCCATTCTTCCAGGCTTCCTTCAAATTCCTTTGAACCCGGCTCAATAAAGGCTATATGACCACTCCATCCAATTCCCCCATAGCAAACATCAGCACCACCTAAATCTTCTATCATTTTTCCATAATCATTAAAATTTTTATTGGTGGGCCCTAAAATTTGGTTTTTGGGTGGTCTTAATTTTTTATCAATATTGTAATAAAAATTATTCATCATAGCATATAAAAATCCTTTCTTGTAAGTTTCCGGTGCAATATTTCCATCCTCATCAGCCCATTCATCCATATTAAAAGTATAAAGATTTTTACAATTAATCTTATGCTTATTTATTAAATAGGCTAATTTCCTATATTGAGGATGCGGTTGAGGGAGAATTAATACTAATTTTTTATTTTCTTCATAAGCTCCCTTTATCCTAGAGAATATATCCCATACTCCCATAAAATCCATATCATCATCTTTTATTACTCTAATTTTGACCTCAGGATTTGGATGATTGGTAATATTTTCTCTTTTAATATTTCTAATTTTTTTACATATTTTAGGATTCCTAAAAGGTACCCACTCAGATGGTTTAAACTCAAACTTATTCATTTTAAAATCCTCCTAAATTTTAAACCCTAGTTTTATTTCTTTATTTTCTAAGCCCATTTTTACCTTCGTATAATTAATTACCCGTTTGGGTCAAATCTCCAGAGATTTACAGGAATATTTCCAACATCTGCAAAATAAATTCTATCTTTGTCGTCAATTGCAGCTCTCCAACCGGTGGCGTTGATACCATCCTTTATCATCAGGCCATGATTATTTATAATATTGTCTTTGATATTATAAGACATCATATAGGAGCCTTGGTCTGTAGCTAAAATATGATAAAGATTTCCACTCTTATCGAAAGCAAAGTTTACAATCCTAATAGGATTCCCTTCAATTTTTTCTTCCAAAGGGTATCCTAGGTCCTCTAAAATTACTTTATCCTTTTCTGGCCAAAATCTCATTATTCTCGTATTTAAATAACCTCCACAATAAACTTTCTTGTCTGGCCCAAGTGCGGAATCGCACATCATACTAAATAATCTACCGTCATTCCATTTAGGATGAGATAAAAAAGTATCAGTAAATATTATTTTTAATGTTTTTGGATTTATCCTTACTATTCTTCCATAATAATCACTAAAAAATATATTCTCTTCATTATAATGAACCATAGATAAAGGATAATGTTCTGATACTTTTCCAAGATCAATTAGATTACGCCCCTTCATATCAAAAGTGATAAGATGAGATAAGGGATAGGTTATTCCAAAGAACCTACCGGAATTCTCATCAAGAATCATTAAGGGAAGACCTTGCCTGGGAGCTACAATCCCAAAACATTCAATATCATCATTGGTGCTATCATAGTAATATAAATAGGCCCCCTTAAAATATTTATACCCATCATTCATCATGGCATAAGGGTGCCAAAACTTTTCCCCTTTAGGAGGTGTTGTAACATGGGTGGAACCATACATTTTTAAATCAGATGTAGGACATAAAGAAAAATGTATCTTACCCTGGGTAGCCCTACCAGATTCTGGATAATCACCAGTGATTTCAGATATATCCAATATATGATTTAATTTTTCCTTTTCAGTATCAAAATTATAAAGTTGGGCTATTCCTCCTGAAGTAAATTCCATACATAATCCAATATAAACCTTTTTATCTGTTCCCATAACAAGAGACCAGCAAGTATCATTCTCTGGATGATCATAAAAAGTAAAATAATCTAACTTCTTTGGATCCATTAAATTTCTATTCATTTTTTTTTCACCTCGACACTTTTATACTTAACAAACATTTAGAAGTTTAAAAAATATAAATATTTCCCTTTATACCTTTTTGATCTAATATTTATTTCCTTAATCAATCAAAATTATTTAAAAATTTAATTTTTTCGTAGAACCTTGGTGCAAACAATTTCTATTCTTTAAAATATTTTGGAAAATAAATATATAAATTTGATCTATTATCACTATCTCCAATAAATATTTCTCCATCATTTCCTAAAACCATTACTGAAGGTTCATGACAAAATCCATTTTTTGGCCTATATCCTACAATGTTCCCAAGGTCCTTAAAACCATTTTTATTATACTTGAAAAGATTTCCTAATCCTCTATTTACTGTAGAGGTAGCTCCAAATATACTTCCATCATCTTCTACTATAAATGCTCTAAGATCGTAATTTTCATCCGGTCTTCCAAAATTGAATATTTCATTTCTACAAATATCATATTTAAATAGGTAACTATCTTGAGATGTGCAACCATAAATCACTCCTTCTCTAAAGATCATCTTCCTTGCACCTGCAAGATATTCTCGACCTTTTTGGGAAGGCACAAGCTTTCCTGTCTTATAAAACTTCCTTTCAGAAATATTGAATCTGAAAATTTCTCCTCCATGAAGAACACCAAATATATTACCATTATCATCACAACAAAATGCTTTAGATGATTCTTTCTCTAATTCAACAATTACATCTAAATTTTCTTTATCAATATTTAATTTAAATACTTTTCCTGTTTTACTAAGATAATAAATGTTCTTATCCCAATTATTGAATGCAGATTCAATGAAGCTTTCGCCCTCAATAACAGCATTTGTCTCTTCTATTGGACCAAAATAATTTAAGGAGTAATGATCAATATGATCTGTATCAGCGTCATGCTTTAGAATTATAGTATTATTTTCACTATCGGTAACTGAAAAATATACAAAGTTATTCACACTTTTAATTGAATTTTCATTTATTTTTTTATTACCAACTTTTCCTAAGTCCATCATCAGCTTTTTTTTATCCATAAAAAATAGATAATCTTCATCGCCTGAAATTGCACCATATAATGCCCCATTTTTACTATATACATAAAGAGCAATAATCTTATAATCATTGCCACCTATTGGACCATACATTAAATCTAATAATGGAAAACAAAAAACAGAACCTTCTGAAATAAAAGGATCACCAAGATATTGTTTTTCTAATCTTATCCTTCTCAATTCATCAGACTCTCCTTCTTTGCTTGGTATACCAGGTCCAGATGCAATTTTTCTTTTTATTTTTTTACTTTTTGAGTCCATATTCATCCTCCTATAAAACTTCGATTTTCATTTCTTTAATGGTTGTTAGATAAATATTATGCAAGTCTAACAATATTTCTTGACTCTACTTTGTCAATAACATTCAATAGCACTCCGCCATGGACTTTTTCTACCCTTCCTTCTCTTTCAAGTTCATTTAAATCTCTATGT
>Ga0307380_10008791_pt1 | contig 12907 bp, 16 predicted proteins | sample UN3MG_FD_202239 | JGI IMG/M metagenome (GOLD analysis project Ga0307380, IMG submission 202239) | Soil microbial communities from Risofladan, Vaasa, Finland - UN-3 | ecosystem: Environmental > Terrestrial > Soil > Coastal area > Acid sulfate soil | place: Finland: Risofladan, Vaasa | collected... | reverse complement strand
ATCAGATCAGTGGACTACGGCGACGAGACTCCCGAGGAGGCGGAGGAGCGCTGGATCGAACAGGAGATGGAAGATCCGGACGGTGTGTTTGCGGGAGGCGCCACCGGCGGCGGCATCTTCGGCGACGCACCGATCGCCACGCGCACGTACGACCCAGGGGCGCGGCGTCGGACCGTGGATCTGGACAACGCTCGCGCAAGCGCGTTGGAGAAGCGCGTCACCGTCAAGGTGCTGACCAAGATTGCTGAGAAGCTCGGGTGCGACCTGGAGGATATCGGAGAGCTGGCCTCGGGCTCGGCTCCCCGCCGACAGCTCCCCGGGCGCAAGCGGAGGCGTCGTTGAGTTTTTCGGAGGTTGGTCGGGCGGCCATCCCGCTACCGGAGGTCACCTTCAGCCGGAAGGATCCGCAGACGTACGTGGTACTCATTGCGCGGGCCGGGCCCGAGGGGGTGCTGCTTGGTACGCAGCACTTCAAGCCCGCCGGGACGGAGTTCGCAACGACCCTGGACCTATTCGAGGCTGGGTTCGTGCCCGAGGATATGCTCGTGGCTGCCATGGCCATGATGCCGCTCGATGCGGCTGTCAGGCTGATGGGAAGATTTGTGGCGAGTGCGCCCGACACGGACAAGCCGGCAGCAAAGCGAGTGGCCGACCACTTGATAGCCCGCCGCGGGGATGGGCCCAAAAAGCCGTCTTAAAGCCGTGTAGGGTAGTGTAGTTGTTTCACGTGGAATACGCGAAAGTATGGGATCTAACCCGTTCCGCACGGTGTTTTATATAGGATGGAAGCTATGACCATGGAGCGCTTCTACTTCGTGATGGCCGTGGTGGCCGCCTTCAACGTGTTCGCCATCGTGTGGACAGCGCTCAAATTCCGTCGGCTGCGGTGCGAGCGGGACGAAGCGGTGCGGGCCGCCGAGAAGTCGGTGAACGAGTCAGAGCAGCTGGTTGGGAAGGCCATCCGCGAGATCGAGCGCTGGCGCGCGCTGGCGGACCAGCATCAACAGCGGGCGGATCGGCAGTTCCATCTGATCGAGGGCTCGCTGCAAGAGCGCGATGGGATTTGGAAGATATATCGCGACCATGCGCTCGGGGCCCAGGGGGCCCAGGAACTGCTGTTCTCGGAGATCGAGCGGATGTTCCGCTTCATCCGACAAAAAGCGAAGCAGCACGGCTTCGAGCCGTGGGAGATCAGCGGCAGCCTGCAGCGCGTGCTGAACGCCTACCAGTGCGAGCATGCCGATGAAAACGCGGCTAAGAAAGCCGTGTTGGGGGAAAAGGAGCGGATTCGGGATGGCATCCGCTGCAATATCGAAACGGCCGCGCGAGACGCGCTACTTAGCCAGAAGCGCGGCCCTTAGGGATCCCGCCAGTTGACACCGGCGAAGTCAGGCTTACCATGAGCGGAGCATGTCCGACGACGAGGAGAGGCCCGACGACGAGCCTGGGAACGAGGAGTGTCTGATCGAAGCCACGGACGAAGGCGACGACGTCTGGAGTCCGTTCGACGCAGAGTACGGGGACGTCGAACTGGGAGCGGTGCCGAAGGCGAAGGGCGAGGATGGTCTGCCGGGCTACTCGGCTCCGGTCGAGCAGAGTGACATCCCTGCTCTGAACCCGCGCACCCTGGTGTGCATGGGGATCTACTCGGAGTTCGTGCTGCGGGACCAGTGGGGAGAGATCGTGGTGCGCTTCCCGCGGGAGAAAGTACAGCGGTCGGCGCACGGAATCTTCCGCGTGGATGCAAATGACGCGATGGTCGCATTCCGTACGTACATCGACGACGCGGTGATAAAGATGGCGTCGCAGGAAGCTCCAGACCGGAAGACCATGCTGGGCCAGCTCGTCGAGAAGTGCAGAGTCTCCTGTTGCGGCCCTTTAGGGTTTGGTTCCCCCGTGCAGGACGACAAGTGGGTCGAGGTTGAACCGATTCGTCCGCCCTGTATCCATTACGCACGGCAGGCGACTCAGGCCGCCTTCAACCCAGCGAACAGGGAGTATCCTCGTCTGTGCTCCGCGCGGCGTACCACCGAGGGCGCGATGATGGGTGTGGGCAACCTCGGTTTATGGGCATGCGACATGCGCTGCCCACGCGATGCAGAGACGGAACGAGTACTCGACAACTTCGATGTGGACAAGGAGGAGCAAGGCAAGAATCGCACCTACCTCTCCATCTTCGACATGAAGCCGCAACAAGGCGGCGCCGGTGGGATCTTGGGCGGCAACGGAGGCGAGGTATGAGCGACGAGAGCGAAGCGGATAGCGTCGAGGAGTCGGAAGACGGAGCGGAGTACGAGAGCACGGGAGACGAGTTCCGCGCTTTGCTGACCGAATGCGAGGAGTCGCGCACGAAGCTCTTGCAGTACGCCAACCGAGTGCAAGGGCGGTCCCCGGAGGCGGCCGAGGTCGTGCGCCAGATCGCCGGTGAGCTGTTGCCGCTCATGGAGACTGTCGTGATGGCCTCGGGTGCGGCCTTCGAAGCCATCGAGCAAGAGGTGGAAGAAACCGGAAGTGGCGAAGGTCTCGACGCCGAAGACGCGGTCAACTTCTATCGCACGCTCGTCGCGGATCTGAAGTTCATCGACGAGGCACTGGTGGTTGCCGTGGGAGATGAGCAACGCGCTGCAGTCGATGCGTTGAAGGCCATGAACGAGGAAATGTTGAAGCGCGTCGTCGAGCTGAGCGACGAAGAGGAGAGCGACCTCCGGGCACAGGCGGAGGAGCGTCCCATGGTGCAGCTTGAGGAGGACGCTGGGGTCAATTAGGTGGAAGGGGAGCAGCTGGACGTCAAGCGGCCAGTCGAGGCCACTGAGTCGCAGGTGATGCGCGATGCGGAGCGCCTGGGGCTCGATGCAGAGGAGCGTGAGACGTGGCTGCGGGCTACGCCGAAGATGCGTGGTCTGATGAAGGCGCAGCATCATCGTCGTCTGAAGGGGATGGCTCGGAAGTTCGGGCTCAATCCTGAGCGCTTCTTGGAGTTGAACCCAGAGCAACGCGACGAGGCGGTTAGCAAGGCGCGTGCAGAGGTTGAAGCGAAGCGTGAAGCGGTGCTGCAGAAGCATAGCACTGCCCACCAGACGGAGCCTGAGCTGCACAACGACGTTACCCCCAGGGTCTACAGTGACAGCGATGATGTGCCGGCGACCGAGCAGAGAGCCGGAGTACGCGACGGGGTGAGTATCGGCCGGGTGACGGAGCGGCATGATGATCTGTTTGGAGATCGTCCTCCGCGCACGCTCACGGATATGTACGCTCGTTGGCCCATCGGGCGTCCCGGGGGCGAGGACTTCTCCCTGCGCGTCGAAAGACTGCAACCGAAGAAGCACAACGGCGTCGACTGCTCGGGATATCTGGGGGATATACGAAATATCGTGGTCAACGAGTCACTGTTCGCTCGATACTTTGGTGGGCGCGAATACCACGTCCAGGTCTACGGACCTCACCCACAGGGCAGGCGCGACGCGAACGGAGACATCATCATCAAAGCGCTGACCGACCCCGTCTTGGTGACGGTGCCGCACTTGCCGCCAAACCTATCCATCATTCCTTCTGCGGTGACCCAGCAACAGGCAAACCAGGACAAATCCATGCCCGATCTACAGAATCCGTTTGCTGCTGCCTTCCCGGTGCAGCAACAGCCGCCCACAACTCAATCGGATGCGTCGATCTTCAAGAGCGCAACTGATTTTGTCAGCCGGTTCGTCCCACAGCAGCAGCCGAAGTCGGAGGACGGAACACCGCCGAAGCACGTCTTCGATTGGATGGCGACGCAGACGAACACGCAGGCAGAGTTGGCCAAACATGACTCCGAAGCACGCGAGCGCATTTTGCGCGACCAACTGGTAGCCGAGCAGAAGCGAGCCGAAGAGGTGCGTGCGGAGCTACAGAAGTTCAAGGATGAGTTCGAGCGGGCTCGGAACAACGGTGGCAGCCAAACGGTGGACATCCTCAAACTGGGGGAAGGTAGCAACCAACGCATCCACGATCACTATCGCTTTGAGATACAGACGCTACGCACCAGCCACGACGACCAGTTGAAGACGATCAACGAGAGACATCACGAAGAGATCCGTAGGATGGAGGAGCGTATTCGCGACTCCGAGCTGACTCATCGTGCTGCTCTCGACGAGGAGCGACGACGACGCGAGGAAGACGAGAAGCGCCTGCGTAAGGAGATGGCTGACGTGCGCCAGCAGGAACGCGACGACGCTGAGCGGCGCATACGCGAAGCGAAGGAGCGAGCCGATGAGCGGATGAAGGATATCGAGAAGGCGCATGAGCGCGAGCTACGGACCGAGCAGTCGAACGCGAAGGTAGTGACCTCCACGGAGAAGACCAGGCTGGAGTACGAGATCGAGCACCTAAAGACGCGGGCCGACGAGTTACAGCGTGATCTTGATGAGGCCAAGGAGGAAGCGGAGAAGCACAAGGATCCGGTCGCCGTCGTGAATGAGTGGGAACATACTGCCAAGAAGATGGGCTGGAAGAAGGGCGACGAGGAGGCGGAGAAGCCGTGGCAGACGCTGCTCAACGCGGCTGGTGCCGGTATCGGTCAGGCACTCGGGAAGATCGACCCCAACGCATTGCTGACCGCGTTCAAGGAACGGGGCCAGCCGGGACCACAGCGGAGGCAGATGCCTCCGCAACAGCAGCGGCCGCAGCTTCCTCCGCAGCCGGGCGCTCAGGGTCAGCAGCGCGCACCCGTAGCTGGGCCGTCGCGTCGGGCGATGCAGTGGGCTTCCCAGGGTCTGCCGGTCGCGGCGCCGGACGAGGCGGTGGCGTCTCCGTCGCCTCGTCCGCCGCAGGCCGGCGGGGCGAGCCCCATCCCCCCGGGCGTTGTGGGCCCCGGTGGTGAGGAGGCTGTGGACCCTGCTCGCTCCGGGTCGGCGGCTCCTCCGCCGCCGGTGCAGCACGAACCGCCGCAGGCCGAGCCGGCGCAGCCCGAGCCTCGTCCCGCACCCGAGCTTCCAAAGCACAAACTCGTGGAAGCGTTCGGGAGTCAGGCCGCCCTCGGCTTTTTGCAGGCGGCGGAGGGGGCGATCAACTCGGCCGTACCTCCAGCCCAGTTTGTGGACATGCTTTTCCAGCAGTATCCAGAGCCCGCCCGTAGACTAGGAGGCGAGTTCAGTGACGCGGATGCTATTGAACTTGTGGAGGAAATGGCTCGTGAGGTCCCGGAAGTGATGACTTCACCCATCTTGCGCAAGGACGGCCGAAAGTGGCTTCAGCAGATGTGGGAAGCCCTACGGGGCCACTCCGGGACGCCTGCCCCGGATGCTCAGCCGGTCGGTTGACGCTTCCAGCTTGAGAGTCAGCCCGTCAGCCTGTACGCTCTGTAGCAGCGGGGTGCGTCCGACGCCCGGCGTTGGGCTCGTATGTACTCTTTCGCGGCGCACCCCCAGACGGTCACTCGATCAGCCACTGGAGCGCTGCCATATCTTGCCACGCGCCCAGTCACACTGAGCGGCTTCAGCGGCGCGCCAGACACGCTGCGCGAAATGGTGGACGCCGCGCAAGGCGACCGGGGGGAGCGTTCGGTCGTCCTACGTGCGCTGGTCGAGGAGATCACGGCGGGTATCTGGCCGAAGGACTACGTAGGAGAGATCCTTGCCATCCGCAACTTTGCGGCCGAGCACATCCGCTACATCAATGACCCGCAGCATGTCGAGCTGGTCAAGAGCCCGCAGACCATAGCGGAGGAGTTCTTCGAGCGGGGCATCGCCGTTGGCGACTGTGACGATATCGGTTGCTTCATATCGTCGAGCCACCTGCAGCTCGGGCGCAACTGCCAGATTGTAGCAGTTGGGTTTGGGCCGGCCGGTCACTACACGCATGTGTTCGAGCGGTGTCAGGAACCGCGCACCGGAGTGTGGGTGATCTGCGATCCGGTGGCGGGCACTCGCGAGCGCGAGATGGCTCGTCGGGCCACCACCTGGCAAATCTGGTCGCTGGACGAACCCCCGAGCCGGGGGGCGGTGGAGGAGCGATGAACCGATGACGCTCGGCCAGACCAACTGGGCACCGGTGGACTCCGGCTACTTTGCGGCGGTGGAGGAGGCGGCGGCAGAGCGCCAGCGACTCCAGGAGATAGCGGACCAGGGGACGCTCACGATGGAGCAGGCTCTGCTGCAAATGCCGGAGTGTATTCCACGAGCGCTACAGCAGGAGATTGTGAGCGTGTGTTCTGTCCAGGAGGATCAAACTGTGCGTGGGTACAATGGATTGGGGCGAGGGTTGCGTGGTGTCGCCGCGCTCGGGCAGCTGACGGTGGAACAATATCGTCGAGCCTACGCGAGCTACCTTGTCGATCATCGCAAATGGGAGGAGGAGCGCGCCATCTATGAGCAGGCCGTCGCCCAGCACAGCTCGTGGAGCCAGCTCACCTACAACTACCGTATGGCCTACGGCGCGTGGCAAGCGGCGCACGCGCAGTGGGAGCAGGCCATGGCAACCTACACCGCTTGCGGAACAGAGTGGGATGCCTACCTGCAAGAACGCAACGACGTGCAGCGTGTACGTGACGAGATTTCAGCGTACTACGAGAGCATCAGGCAGGCCGTCGAACAGCGCTGGGGTGTGAGGCCGCGCGAGTCGTGCATCAACGCGCAGTTCCGGGCGCAGATGCAGAGTTTGTGTCAGAGCACGCAGTATCACGCGCAGGTGGTGGCGGGGTTGGGCGGTCAGGTGACCATCGGTGGGATCACCTACGGCACGGATACCGATGGCGTGCCGTACTGTGCGAAGGCGGAGTTGCCGCTTTGCCAAGCGATGCCGCAGTACCCGGAGTCGCCGATGAGCTGCGGTCCATCTCCAGGCGCGGAGCCGCAGCCGCCGAGTAGGCCCGGCAATGAGCCGAGCGTCCCCGTGTTGCGCAACGAGCCGCAGCCGCCGGCTCCGCCGGCGGGCGTGACAATGCCGCCTTGCATCCCGGCTGCCCTAAAGCAGGAAGCTACGGTAGAGTGTCAGGAAGGTAGCATGAATGGTCTGATTGGGTTGGGTCAACTTCCCGAGCCGTATGCGTCGGCTCCGTGCGCGGCAGCGCAGCTCCCGACTTGCGAGGAGCTGGAGGAGGAGGAGAAGGCACGTCGCCAGAGCGTGATGGTGGGCGGCATTCTGCTGCTGGTGGCATTGGGCGGAGGCTATGCCGTCTATCGCGCCGTGAAGAAGAAGGGGAGGCGGTAATGGCTGCTCGTGCCCATGGCCTTCGGCCACCGTATCCGGGCTACCGCAATCAGCCCTTCACGGGCGACTTGCCGCCGCCCCCGATCAACGAGGCCGATGTTCGGCCGGCCGGGATGAACCCGGCCTACACCCAGTACGCGGGCGCTCACGGCCGAATGCTGGCCGGCGTTGGCGAGTACATCAGCGAACGGACACCGCACATGAACATGACGAGCGCAGAAGCAATCCAGGACTACCCGAACGAGCTGAACATCCTGCAGCAAGCCGACGACGTGGTTGGCAACGGCGTCTTCGACCCGCCAGGTAGCCACGGCAACGTCCACGCGGATGACGGCATCTTCCAGGACCACATGAGCCTACCGGGCTACGTGGCGCGAGACAAGTTCTACACGCCGAGCGAGGTACGTGACGCCAGCACGGACCAGCCGGTCATGTACGTACCCGGTGGGGCCGTCGCCATCGACCGCGCGCAACGGCAGGCGTTTCAGGACACGTTGCTCTGGCAGCTTCCGCCTGGCGTGAACCCTTGGGAGCCGCCATCGGCGCCGTCCCAGAGCATTGTCCAGCCGAGAGACGCGGCGTGGCCGGTGGGACAGACGGAGAGTGGCGACACCGCAGCTGCGCGCGCGACCAAGACCTTCGTGATGGTGGCCGCCGCCGGTCTGAGCATCGGCATGTTGGCCGCGCTCGTGATGCCCACCAAGCCCAAGGGCAAGATGACGACCAACCGGCGCAGGCGCCGACGGACCAGGAGATAGATATGTACGTTCGATCCGCAAGCACGCTTCCTCGATACGCACCAGTGCCGGGGATGGGGGAGTACTTCGAGGGTGAACACGCTCCGTCGGTGACGGCGTACCGTGATGGATCGCTCGGGCTGGCGGCTACCCGTCAGGTCATGCGTCGGCGTCCACGTATTCGCCAAATCCGTGGCGTTGGCCAGTACGCGCAAGCGGCGGCGGGGTGCGAGGCTGTCGGAGCAGCCGACTTCATCTTCTCGCCGGGCATCGCTGCCATGCGGGCTGCCAGAAATCAGACGCGAGGCTGCGGCGCACTTGGGCGTGGGCCCGATGGACTTGGTCAGCTCGACACTGCTGCCGGAGCGATGGGTGGCGCCATGTTGGCGGCCATGGTCGTCGGCACCATCATCGTGGGTGCGCTCTCGTACCAGGCTGGCAAGGCAATGACGCCGTCGGGCAGCTCCAAGAAGACCTGGGGTTGGATCGGCGTGCCGGTTGGGATGTTCACCGGCGCGGGCGGGCTCGGCATCATGGGCTGGGTCAGCAACGCCAAGAGCAAGTAGACAGCCTGCAAGTCCAGAATCAGAATCTGGCGTTGCCCACTTGGGAGATAGACACGAGGCACTGATGACCGTCAGTATGTACGATCCAGCCAGCTACCCGCGCGGCGTCCCGAACCCATACGGGCCGCGCGTGCACGCCTGGAATGGCGGACCGTGGGACCAAGGCACGCGCTATCACGGCAGCGTCTGGACGCGGCCGCAGTGGGATCCGCGTTGGGCCGCACGCCCGTTCGCTGGCCTTGGCGCCACCACTCGTCCCCCGCCAGTGGATATCCCCGACAAGTGCTGGCAGCGCGCTGGCTTCACTCCCTGCTACGAGCGCGTGCTCGACACGGCTTGGGACTGGTGCGAGGAACCGCTCGGCGCTGGGGGATATCCTCGGTGGCAGGAGGAGTACGGCAGCGTCGAGGCGTGTGCCGACCTGAACGCCAGGTGGGGAACGAAGGAGTACTGCGCCCAGTACTGCCCCGAGCTGGGCTCCGACCCGAACCTGCCCTACTACATCGCTGCGGGCCTTGGCGTGCTGATGATCGGCGCGGCAATGGCCCTCAAGCAGAAGAGAGAGAAGTGAACATGCGACAGGTGGACACGCGCGGTGGGATCTTCGCCGAGGAGGGGTACGGAGGAGGCGTCTTCAACCAGAACGTGGCGTTCGGTGGGGTGGGACGTACCTGCGAGACTGCTCCGTCTGGTCTGGGTCAGTTCGTCGTAGACTTCCCGCAGAGGTGCTGGGAGAACGATGCCTTCCGTGACTGCTACTACCAGTACGTCGGCTACGCGGGGAGCGACTGCAACGACCCGAGCGTCGTCGAAATGTACACAGACCGAGAAGACTGTGTACGCGACCTGGCGCAGTACGACGTCTGGCAGCACTGCGTAACCGAGTACTGCACGGCGTCCGGACAGCAGCCTCCACAAAGCGTGCCGAAGTACGAACCGTACCCGTGGAATGTGAAATCCGAACAGACGAAAAACCTGCAGGCCGATATCAACCTCGTACTGCGCGAGCGCGGCTGTGAGACCATCGCCGAGGACGGTCTGCTTGGCCCCACGACTTGCGGCGCGGCACGCTACGTCGATCCGAGCATCGTACCGACCACGTGCACCAAGTTCACGGAACCGGATTGTCCGGACGTCGAGCAGCCGCCGCCCCCACAACCCCTGCCGCCGCCCCCGGATATTTCTCAGTGTCCACCGGGGCAGCGCATGATCGGTGGGGCATGCACCCCGATTGCAAGTACAACTCCGTCGAAGCAGGGGCTGAAGCTCGGGTGGTTGGTTGGGGGTCTGCTCATCGCGAGCGCCGTTGGGGGCGGGATCGCATATGCTGCCAAGAAGAAGAAGGGAGCGGGAGGCCGGTAGTGAGCGAGTGCACGGGATTTGTCCACGGCGGGGTCATTACCCGTGACCCGGGGCCGGAGACGGTGTGCATCGACCTTGCGAACGAGGTTGTGATGCGCGAGACCAAGTTTTTGGTCGGCGCGCTGACGGACACCGCCATGCGGCTTGACACGGACGTATGGACGCCGGGGGATGCTGCCGCGTTTCGGCTCTGGGTGGCAGAGCGCGGGGAGGGCGACGACTTCCGGAACGTCTCGGGCTACCCCGTCCCCACCGGGGACGGGGTTCTGCACATGCTCGAAAACGCGGGCTGGCCGAACGACCCAATCGTGGGAGCGAATCTGCCGCAGCTCAGCGCAGCGGCCAACCGGGCCGCTGCGATGGACGGAGAGGCGTTCCGGATCTTTCCGGTCTATCTTGAGACGGGCAACCCGCGGCTCGGCGCGGCGGTGGAGCCCACGATTCCATCGGACGCTCCACCACCTCCTGCTCGGTGGGGCGAGCCGGTGCTGCCGGGTCAGGACGACACGCAAACCGTGGAAGAAGCCGAGATCATCGCGGCGAAAAGCAGAACGGTGACGGCCGCGCTGGTGTTGTTCGGGGCGGCAGCAATCGTGGCCGTAATGATCTACAGAGGATAGTCATGCACAAGTACGTTGATCAGAGTGACCTGAACGCCATGTATGACCAGATGGCCCTGCGTGGGCTCGGCGCCCATGAGTATCTGGACACGAGCAATCTGAATGCTCCGTACGACTACAGCCCCCCGTTCAACATGGTCGGTTCCGGGATCTTGGCGAACACCGGACTCGGCTCACTTGGGGCGACGAGCCTTAGCTACCCGTGGCGGCAGGAAAGTGCGGACACGCGGGAGCTACAGCGAGTGCTCAACGTCACGCTGCGTGATTCCGGGCGCTGCCCAATCGCGGAGGACGGCGTGCTTGGTCCTGGCACTTGCGGAGCCGCACGGTTCGTGATCGACGAGCTGGGGATCAGCGGTCAGTCACCTCCGGCTACGTGCGAGAGCTTCAGCGCTCCGGGGCGTCCGCCGTGCGGGGGAGGGACTACCCCTAGCCCGCCGACACCGAGCGACACGGAGCTGGTCGCACCGCGACGTTCCGGCGCGGGCATGGGTTCAGATACTCTCTGGCTGGTCGGCGGCTTCGGGGTTGCCGCACTGCTGATCGGGGGCGCCATTGTCATGAAGAAGAAGCGGCGAGGACGGTAGATATGTACGGACTCTCTGGAAACATCGAGGCTGTTCAGCGCAACCTAGGCGTGCCAAGTTCGGGCACCTGGGATGCACTCACGAGCGGCGCCTTGCCGTCCTACCAGCAGGTAGGTCGAGGGGCGCTGCCCATGTTCCCAACCGGACAGCCTGATCCGGCGACGCTCATCAACCTCGGCTACTACGATCCACTGCAGGATATGCCCATGCGCCAGCGCGTCTACCTCGAAGGAGGTGAGCGCCCCGGGACCTTCTGGCGTGACCTCGGCGTTGCTGGTAGCCAAGTGCCGCAGTGGGCGTGGTTGGCCATCGGCGCCCTCGCGCTCGGGTTGGCGTACTGGAGCCATCGCAAGGATCGTCCGAAGCGGAGGGCGTGATGGGTCTGACCGATATCGCCCGCTCTGCCTACGGAAAAGTGAACGCCGTCGATTGGGACGAGCTGCGTCAACAGACTGGGCTTGGCCCCGAAGACGTGGTCTACAACATCGCCTTCATCGACTACATGGCGGCTCTTGGGGAGCGTCTGTTGGCGATCCGGGCATCGGTGGATCTGAGCTGGGATATCCAGAGCCCAGAGGCAGCCATCGCCTTCAATATGGCCGAACGGAACGTCATCAGCGTCGAGGCATCCGTGCAGCGCGCGATCTCGCTCAATGCACAACGTATGGACGCCGAGCTGGTCATGGACCTGGAGCTGTTCCGTGCCGTCATCACGAAGATATACAAGGACGCTTTGGAGGGTTGTCTCACTCACATCCAGTACATTCTGCAGTTGGCCGGCGTGGAGCCACGGGAGATCGCGCAGAGCGCCGATCACGTTTCTGTTGCGGTGGAGTCGCTGGAGTGGTTGTTGGAGTACGGCGTACTGAACCCGATTCTGCGAAAACCGAGGGCCGTCGAGCCCTGGATGGGACGGATGCTGGAAGGAGCGTCCCCGGCATCTGGGCTGGGCGCGTGGCAGGTGGCGTTGGCCATCGGCATCAGTGCGGCGGTCGTTGTCGCCGTCATTGCGGCGGCTCTCGTCGTGGACGAGGAGAATGGAAGGCTGGCGGCGCAGCGTGAGGCGATCTGTGCGGAGGCGATGCGCAATCCGGACGACGAGTACCATCGTCGCGTCTTGGATGCTTGCGTCGAGCTGAACAAGGCGGCTCAGGAGAACATGCAGCCACCAGGGATCGAGGGCATCAACAAGGCGCTGATGATCGCTGCGGTGGGTCTCGTGATCTACGGTGCGGTCCTGATGGCCCCGCACTTCACCCGAGCCCTCGGGAAGGCCAAGGTAGAAAGCCAGCGAACGAAGGAGGCGGCCTAGTGGTCGTCCTTTCCCAGTGGCAGCCGGATGGCGGTTACATCTACTACGAGGCTGACCGTTACACTACTCCGTTGGGCGACGACTTACCTGACCCGGTCATGCCCGAGCCGACGCAGCTCGGGGTTCCTTCGTTGGAGACGGGGCATCCCTTGCCGCGTCGATCTCGGCGCGTTGGCGAGGGAGATATGCCGCGCGGAGTGATCGTGCCTATGGATACCTCACGACTCGGCGAGATGCTTCCCATGTGCGGTTCACCCCTACTCTGGGCGCTGGGCGGAGCCGCGGTGGTAGGAGTCATCTGGCTGGCATTCAAGGGGCGCTGATGGGACGCGCCCGCGTTGTGGACACACGGAAGGATGCGGAGGATATCTTTCGCACCTTCCATGCTCGCAACTCAGCGCGTGAGGTGACCGTCAACTGGACGTGGCCCAGCGCCATGATCGAGGCCGGCGTGGGCCAGGCGGAAATGTATTCCTCGAATAAGTGGAAACTCGACCTCAAGGAGTACGAGGACTACAAGCACATCGCCGAGTCGCCACGC
>Ga0307380_10008790_pt1 | contig 12908 bp, 6 predicted proteins | sample UN3MG_FD_202239 | JGI IMG/M metagenome (GOLD analysis project Ga0307380, IMG submission 202239) | Soil microbial communities from Risofladan, Vaasa, Finland - UN-3 | ecosystem: Environmental > Terrestrial > Soil > Coastal area > Acid sulfate soil | place: Finland: Risofladan, Vaasa | collected... | reverse complement strand
CGAAGTGGTCATTTCTGGAGGGGACCTTACTCTTGAAATTGAGAACAAAGAGACCGTAACTTTAACTGCTGATATCCTGAGATTTGACCTCAGCACATAAATAAGGGTTGGAAAATATTTTACCTATCTATCTAAGGAGAAGCATCCATGGCCGCAGATTTTTTCAGAATTAACCGAGGATTGGAAATTTTCAGTGATACTGATTTTCAGACATCACTGATCCAAATTCTAACAGACACAGTTGGTCCCGACACACAAGCAGACGCGATTGCGGCTCCTGTTGGTTCGTTGTGGGTCATCAATGCTGGTAATGCAACAACAACTAAGATCTACCAGCGCTTTCAAGACGTCAATGACGACTTGACAGATTGGAGAGATATTTCTGACGATAGTTCGTGGAGAGAACCAGCGCAAGTTTGTGATAGCTCGTTCTTTCTTCCAGTTGGTACGCCAGCTAGCACGATTGTTGTTGACGGTGAAGTGGTCGCTGACGGTGGACGTGTTCTGTTTCTTGCACTTGCAGGATACGATACGTTTGACGTAACACCAGCAACCATCGGCACGTTTGCTTCAGCAATTGGTGCTGCAACATATGACTTTGACGCCGACATCGATGGTGTTGGTAACCAAGCTCTTTCAATCGTACTAACGGGTGGTGAAACATACAACGCAATTGCAGCTCTTATGTCTGCTGTAGTTGTTGGTGGTTCAGCACAATACGACGATACACTAAGTGCATTCGCCGTAATCAGCGACAACCTAACTGATACAGGTTCAACCGTAGTTCTAGCAGCAGGAACAGCTGGTTCTGGTGGTGGCGACTTGTTTGCAGCATTGGCAGCAGCTGACACGAAAACATTCACAGCAGGAACAGCAGTCCCAGGTCCTGGCTCAAACGTTTATGTCTACGACCAACCATCAGGAACATTCTTCACAGATCCAGCCAACGGTGCTACATCTGGCGATGCAGTCTACGTTCAGACTGGCACGTGTGCTGATGCATTGTACTTCTACAATGGAACAATTTGGATTAGTACTGTAGGTGGTACAGCAGCTGAAGAAGGCTTCATTCGCGACTTTATTGGTAAGGATGGAACAGGTCCTGAAACACCTGACTATTCGACACCAACAGAATCACAGTCAGGTGATGAACCTTCAGACCGCGATCCGTTCACTGATGCAACAGGTAAAGGAACAGCAGCAGCATCGATGGGTTATGTCGCTTACGACAATGACAACCTTGAACTTGCTATTGCAAAGCTTAACAATGAAATGTTCCAAAACAACCGTCACCTTTATGCAACAGCTGTCCAGGTCCTTGCGGACATTATGCCAGCTTATGTAAACTGTGCGAAGTGGGTTGTTTATGTAGCAGACGCAGGCCGCTTCCGTGCATACGATGTGTTTGCAGTGAACGATGGTGCAACAGGCGTTGACTTTACAACATCAAACAGTTTGAGCTTGGGTTCTGGTGCTATTACAGGTCTCACCATCGATGTGACAGCAGCAGCTGGCGCGTTTACGTTGACAGTTACAACATCGGAAAACGTCACCATTGAAATTCGTCGATACGCAACACTAGGCTCAGCAGGCGTTGGCGGTGTAACAGGCTTTGTCGGTGCACTACACGTCCAAGCTGTATAAACTAGAACGTAGGTAGTTACGGACAGGGGCTTCTTCGGAAGCCCCTTTCCTTTTCCATAAATAGAATCATACATTTAGGGAACAAAAATGGCTGATCTGAATAGAGCATTTACGGTTGACGCAAACGGCATTGCCCTCGGCGACGGTACACCTGGAACCATACAAGCGGCAATCTTTAACGGTTCGATCGATCCGTCGGTCACTGGACAAGCTGCACCGGTCGGTTCAATCTTTCTTCGTTCCGATGGTGTCGTATTCGTCAAAAAGGACGCTGCTGACACAGACTGGGTACCATTCTCAACTACTGATCAAAACTCAGGACTCTTAGGTTTAGGCGATTGGAGATTCTCTACTAATATAACTCCTCCACCAGCAGACAAAGGTTTTAGGTTCAACGACATCGACCCTGCTAGTGCAACGAAGTTGTATATTGACTACGACAATCAGGCTGGCATTGACATGACAGCGTTTATTCAAGAGATTACCGTAGGCTCGGTTGTTTATCTTCAGCAATTTGACGACGCAACAATTGGCCTTGTTGCGGAGGTTACAGGCAATACAGATCAAACGACATACGCCGAGCTCGACCTCGGCAACGTTGCGGTCACTGGAATCCTTGTAAACAATAAGACGTTTATTGCTGTCGTCGCGTACTCAGGATCAGGGTTGCCGGATCCTGGCTCAAGTGGGATCGTGGTGCGAACAGCGCTAAATACTACCATTGCTCGAACAATTGCTGAAGGTACAGTTAGAATTGAAGTTACAAATGGCGATGGAGTTGCTGGAAATCCAACTATTGACGCAAGAGAGATGCGGTTTGCCAATCTCTTGGCGTTTGCTGCGGCACATGGATAAGGGTATAACAAAATGCTAAGACTAGATACAACAACACGAACACTACAAATTCAATTGTCAGGTGCCGTAACTACCAATCAGTTGCCAGTTCTTGTCGCCTATTCCGACAAAGCCGCAACCACGTATGATGGTAATTCACAAGCTTCTACGACAAACGACACAACAGCAGTATCAATTTGTGATGCTCCAGCTGCAAGTGTGGTTCGTGATATTGACTATTTGTCTGTTTGGAATCGTGATACAGTAAGTCAAATTGTGTCGATCATCTTCGACGATAATGGAACACCATACACACTTCTTCGTATTACTCTTACAATAGGTGAACAGTTAGTATACACTCACGCAGAAGGGTGGTCATCAAACGATACCAACGGTCGTCGCAAAGTTGAAATCATTTCAACGCCGGGAACTGCATATGTCAACATGACCGATGGAACAAATACATCCATCGCTGTTGGTGCTGACACGTTTAGGTTTCGTTCAGCTAACGACCGCCTGGCCGTTCTCGTTGGTGATGATGACGTTACATTCGGCGATAACCTGCTGTTGACATTAGACGAAGGCAACATCGTTCACAACAACTTGTCAGGCTTGCAAGGTGGCACGGCTGGTGAGTTTTACCATTTGACACTACCGGAAGATACGACCGTAGTCAATTTGACAGCTCTTGCAAACGGTATTGTTGTCAAGACCGGAGCAAACACATTTGCTAATCGTACACTAACACAACCAGCCGCCGGTATCACAATTTCAAATGCTGATGGCGTTGCTGGTAACCCAACATTTGCACTTGCAAATGATCTAGCAGCATTGGAAGGACTCGGCTCAACTGGTATCGCTGTTCGTACAGCAGCTGATACGTGGGTGCAACGTACAATTACAGGAACAACAAATCAGATTACCTTGACAGATGGCGATGGCGTTGCTGGTAATCCAATCATAGCGATAGCATCAAATACAATCCTCCCTGGAACTGAATCTGCAACAGTTCCTATGGGTACCACAGCAGAACGTCCGGTTACACCATTGCCGGGTATGATACGTTACAATACCGACATTAATTGTTATGAGGCTTGGTCGGAAGATGCAATAGCTTGGCAATGTATTGACACCAGTGTTGAAGGAAACGCTGTTAAACAATTAATATCAGGACAATTAGCTCATCAGTCTGGTACAACGCTAATTCCCTTTGACAACACACCACCTCTTGTAACCGAAGGCACACAGTTCTTTACTCAAAACATAACGACTGAGACAGCTGGCGGTCGCGTTGTTATTTGGTTTTCTACTATTGTTACAGTTAGTAATGCAAACCGCGTTGCAACAATTGCATTGTTTAGGGATAGTGTTCTAATTGGTGTTACAGCAGTTGGTGCTCCAAGTACAAACTCCCCTGTAACAGCTACGTTTATTGTTTCAGATTCACCTGGTGCAGCTGGAACATATGCATATTCTGGACGAATTGGACTTAGTGGTAGTGCAACGTGGTATGTTGGTGGATTTACGCCAGATGCTAACTATGGTGGCCAAGCAAACACCAACAACCAATATGTTGCTTTAAGGATTGAATAATATGACACTAAAGGTACCAACATATATTGAAATTATCGGAGAGATGTATCCGACGGTGCAGGTATCAGCTGGTGGTCCGCTGTACAGCGACCTCGTCTGGCATGCTGGTGATTCATTGCCTTCACAAGTTGATTTGGATGCAGCAATCCTTACAGCTGTGAAACTTTTACAGCGCAAGGTTGTTAACGACTATCGTTCCGTCAAATTGTATGGTGGCTATACACATCCACACGTTTATCCAATTACTGATGTCACCACTGGTTTGAATGGAACGTTCGTTGTTGATAGTGATGCTACAATTGAGTTTCCGGCAGCTGCTGCATTTATTGTCACAGGATCAACAGGCAACGATGGAGCGTGGACAGTTTCCTCAAGTTCATATGATGGTGGTACAACAAAAACTACTCTTACAGTCACAGGTACAATCCCTGATGCGACCGTTGATGGTTCGACTGTTGTGTATATTCCATGGAATAGTGCACCAGTTGATATCCAAAACCTCAATGCCATCATCACACTAATCCTTGCTGGTGCAATAACTACCGACGTTGAATGGCACGACTTTATTAATATCAGCCACATGATGACATCCACACAGCTAGTTACGTTGGCAGGTGGTCTTGGTGTGTTTGCACAAACTTGCTATGCTGTTAGTTGGGTTCATAAGAATGCCATTGACGCTTTGACGACCGTTGCTGAGATTGAAGCCTACGACTATACAACCAGCTGGCCGGCATAAATATTGAGATAATAAGGATCCTCTAATGCGCGTTGACTTTCAGCAAGGTATTGTTACATATCCAATTACCGGAACTCTGCAATCATTCCTTGCAAAAACGGGTGTTTATGTCTCTTTACAAACTGCGAACGGACAAACCGACGTCACGTTTGCTCATGGTAGCACAAACTATCTGTTGACAGAAGCCTCCGACGTTGATAACGCCTGGGGCCCGATTCCAACAAACACAAACACGTGGTTGTTTTGGAACATCAATCCTCAAACAGCAGTTCGTACGTTTGGTATTACGCTGCTTGCGCCGTTATATGGACCAACCTTTCCTGTCTCACCAACATCAGGACAACACTTCTTTAACACAACCGATAAGAAGATGTACGTGTGGGAATCAGGCAATTGGCGTCTTGTGTTGCGTGTGTTTGCTGCCTTAGTTCTTAATGCAGTGTTTACTCCTCTAGGCTCGGGATTCCCTTCGACGCCGTTTGCAGGAACACAAGTTGGATTGTCAGGAATACCAAACAGCACAGGTCGTATTATTGTTGACGACACAGCAGCACCAATACGTCGAGTGAACGGTGAGTTCTTCACAACAGAGACTGACTTCTTTGTTAACGGTTCGCCAGTTAACACAATTCGACTCGAGGCGAATGTACTTTCGGGAACATCAACAGCCTTGGCAAACATGGGAGCGTATCAAGTTGTTAGGTATCCAGCGTTTGGTAAAATCAACGTTGCAACATACAACGATCTGCAAACAACAATCATCGCAATGCTTGTTGAAGAGTTGACAGTTGGAGAAACAGGTACAGTAATTACGCAGGGCACAATCACAAATCCAGCTTGGAACTTCAGTACAGTAGGTGCGGAACTGTGGGTTGATGGAAATGGTGTTCTCACAGAAACCGATCCTCACCTTAGCGATCCGATAACCTATCCTACAGGCAAGCCAGCTATTGGTCGTGTGATCACGCCAACGATGATCTTCTTTGATCAAGGCTTGGGTGGTAAGGGCGATACAGGAAATCCTGGTCCAGCAGCCACAGTTGATCTCGCAACCAATTCAGTAGCGGGCATTTCAAAACTTTCGATTGCTGCTCTTGATCCTTCGAATCCAATTGTAGTTGGTGACAACGATCCACGAATGAGCGATGCTCGTACACCACTTGCACACAACCAAGCTGCAACGACGGTTACGTTTACACCATACGGATCGTTGACAGCACCAAACGTCCAACTCGTGCTGCAACAAGTCGAAGACACGAAGGTCGGTACGGCTGGCGACACAATGACAGGTCCACTTACATTGAGTGGAAACCCAACAGCACCTCTTCATGCAGTACCAAGACAATATATCGACAACTTAACGTTGGATGGTTTAGCAGATGTTACATTAATCGTTCCTTCACCAGGTGATTTCTTGTATTACACGGGTGCAGTGTGGACAAGCCACACGTTGATCCTTGATGATATTAGCGACATCGATGACTCTGGTGCAAATCCGGGCGATGTTCTCACCTATAACGGTGTAGATTGGGTACCTGTTAGTGGTGGTGGCTCAATCACGTTGAACAATCTAACAGACGTTGCTATCAGTGGTGGACAAGGTGAAAACGCATGGCTTCGTTGGGATCAAACTGCAATGGAATGGCAGGATACGACAGGCATGCCATACGACATGCACTTTTTCATGCCTGGAAAAGCATCTGGAATTAGCGGCACGGTGATGGGTGGCATTGTTCTACCCCGCGACGTGTATATCACAGACCAATTTGCAGCGACGCAAATGTGGTGTGAAGTCCCTTCGACCACAGCCCCTGTCCAATTTAACGTGTATGTTGATGGTGGTCTTGTAGCAGAAGTTACCTTCGCCATTGGCAGCAATACAGGTACTATCAATGAATTTATTGGCTCTCCATATGTGATTGCCCAAGGCTCTCGAATGACCGTTATTCCTGACGCGGACAACAGTGAGATTGAAGACGTAATGTTGACGTTTGTTGGATGCACAACAAAGCTAGTTTGCGAACCAGTTATACCGTAAACCTGCAGAATTCCTCTCCTTGATTTCTACAACTCCCGACCGGGCGTGAATCCCCGAAGATTTGGGGAAGTTAGATAAATAATACAAAGGCATGCATGCTGCAAGGAGAATCCACAATGCGTATTCAGTTTAGACAAGGTCTCGTACGTACTCCTGCTGGTTTTCTATCAGTGGGCGTTAACGTAGTTAGTCTGGTTGTTCCATCATTCGACAACGTCTCAATGACGTTTGCTGATGGAGACACAGATTACCTCTTGGTTGAAAGACTATCAGTTAACAACGCTTGGGCAAGTCTTCCAGGCACGACAGTTTGGCTATACTGGGACATCAACACAGTAACTGCTGAAAGAACATTTGGTTTTACATCTGTTTCTCCTGTTGCTCAACCAACAGCACCAATTGCTCCTGCAAACGATCAGCATTGGTTTGATACTTCAACCTTCACAATGAAGGTGTGGAGCTCAAGTGGTGGAAGATGGGTTCGTAGAATCCGTGTATTTGCTTGTAAGTTGGATGGTGGTACAGTTCTAATCAGCATGAGTATCAATTCACCTATCTTCTATGGCACACAGGCTGGTTCGATTGCCGAAGTACAAATCAACGCTGGTTCGTTTGTGTTTGACGCAGACGGATATGCACTACGCAAAGCAGACGGCACGTTTTTCACAACGGAAGATCAAGCTGTCACAAGTATTGCGTCAAGCTCACAAGTAAAGTTTGGTAGCCTTGTCATTAATGCGCAAGCAGCTGCAAACATTGCACAATATTCTGTTGTTCGTTTCACAGACTACAACCAAATTGTTTCTGCAAACAATTTCCTCGTTGACAACGGTGCGTATGGTATTGTTGAAGACGCACTTGTTACTGGTGACTCAGCCAACGTTGTGATGGAAGGTTTGATCACTAATGCAGGATGGGATTTCTCAGTAACAGGCGGTGGTCCAAGCATCAACGATCCAGTTCGTTTCCCAGCACCATTGACTGTTAACACACCGTTGTATGTTGATAACATGGGTCTGTTGACATCAGTCGTTCCAGTAACACCAATCATTATTGCAGCAGTAGTAGACACAAGTTCGATTCTGCTTCGTCCATCAAGCCTGTTCATGGACATGACAAACGATCCAGCAACGACATCAAACTTAGGCACAGTGTTGTTGAGCGTTGGTCCTGTTGATCCAGCAGCACCAATCGTAGTTGGTGACAATGATCCAAGGATCACGCCAGTTCTGACACACATCGCTGATGCAACGGTTCACATCACAGCAGCACAAAACACATTCTTGGATTCGATTACAGCACCAGGTATTGTTATCCACAAAGCCGACAATACATCGGTACAACGTTCATTGGTACAACCAGCAGAAGGTATCACGATCACAAATGCTGATGGTCAAGCTGGTAACCCAACGTTTACTCTTGCAAATGACTTGCTCGGTCTTGAAGGTCTAACAACAGCAGGTCTATCTGCACGTACAGCTCCAAACACATGGGTAACACGTTCAGTTGTTGCTCCTGCTGCGGGTATTACTGTTACAGACGGTGATGGTGTTGCAGGCAATCCAACTCTTGTCCTCGCAAATGACTTGGCTGGCGTTGAAGGTCTTGGAGCTCTCGGTCTTGCAACTCGCTGGGCCCCAGACTCATGGACAGTAAGAACAATCACAGGTCCTGCTGAAGGTATTACAGTTACAGATGGTGATGGCGTCGCAGGCAACCCAACACTTTCTCTATCGAACGACTTGGCGTCTATTGAAGGTCTAGCGGGCGTTGGCTTCGGTGCACGTGCAGCAGGTGACACGTGGGCATTACGTACATTTACAGCACCAGCAGCAGGTTTCTCAATCACACCAAACGACGGTACAGCAAACCCAGTGTTTGCTCTTACGAATGACTTGGCTGGTGTTGAAGGTCTTGGTACAACAGGTATTGCAGTTCGTGCCGCAGCCGATTCGTGGGTAACGAAGGCTATTTCCGCATCGGCATCAGAAATTGAAGTAACAAACGGTGACGGTACAGCTGGTGGTGATATCATTCTTGGTCTGCCAGACGTTGGCACACCAATTGTAGATTCTCTACAACGCATCACAACAGATCAGTGGGGTCGTGTAAGTGGATCTTCCGCTCCGACACAAACTGATATTGAAACAGCACTTGGCTTCCATCCAGTAGAAAGCGGCGGCGACACAATGTCTGGCGCATTAGACATGGGCACCAACTGGGTTAGAAATGTTCTAACACCAGCTCTTGGAACAGACGCTGCTAACAAGGCATATGTTGATTCAGTTGCAACAGGTCTTGATGTAAAAGCAAGCGTTCGTGTTGCTTCAGTTGCTGACGTAAACGTTTCTTCACCAGGCAGCCCAATTGATGGTGTAGCAATGGTAAACGGTGATCGTGTTCTTCTTAAAGATCAATCGGTCCCAACAGAGAACGGCATATACGATTACGATTCAACAGTCACACCAATGACGCGTTCAGCAGATTTTGTTGATCCGTTTGTATCATCGGGTGCATTTACATTTGTTGAAGAAGGCGCAGTTAACGCAAATAGTGGTTGGGTTCTGATTACAGACGATCCAATTACAATTGGTATTACATCGCTAGCATTTGAACAGTTCAGTGGTGCTGGTCAGATCACAGCTGGCACAGGTATGACAAAGGCAGGCAACACGCTGAACGTTGGTGCTGTTGCTGGTCAATTGGTTGCAAACGCAAGTGATCTTGGGTTGGCAACAACAGGTATTACACCAGCCATCTACAAAGCATTGACAATTGATGCTTACGGTCGTGCTACAGCAGGTACAAACCCAACAACGTTGGGCGGATACGGTATCACTGACGCACAACCACTTGACTCTGATCTAACAGCAATTGCTGGTCTATCGTTGACAGGTGTGATGGTTCGCACGGGTGCTGGTACTGCTTCGATTCGTTCAGTAACAGGTCTTGTAAATGAAATCACAGTAACAAACGGCGACGGTGTTGCAGGCAACATTGCTGTTGGACTTGCTAACAACCCCGTCGTTCCAGGCAACAATCAAATGGTTGTTCCATCTGGTAGTACAGGTCAAGAAACTGGTTCGACTAACGGCTCGATCCGCTACAATTCAGACACCAGCAAGATGCGTATGTTTGAAGGTGGCTCGTGGAAGAATGTTGGCACAGTAACATCAGTTGCTATGACTCCTCCTATTGCGGGCATTAGCATTGCAGGTAGTCCTATAACGGGTTCCGGTACGTTTGTTCTTTCCTTGAATGGTGAATTAGCAGCTATCGAAGCAACAGCTGGTGGTCCGTATGGCATGGCCGCACACATTGGAGCCGGTTCGTGGACTTCAAGAACCATCAACGGTACAGCAAGTAATATTGATGTAACAAATGGTTCTGGTCTTGCAGGTGACCCAACGGTTAACCTAGCACCAACAGGTATCACACCTGGTGTGTTCCAATCTCTAACAATTGATTCTTTCGGTCGTGCTACAGCAGGTACAAATCCATCAACATTGGCCGGTTACGGCATTGTAGATGCACAACCACTTGACTCAACGTTGACTGCATTGGCAGTCTTCAATACAAATGGCTTGTTCGTTCAGACAGCAGCTGACACCTTTACTGGTCGTCTGTTGGTCGCACCTGCACAGGGTATTACGATCGCAGACACAGATGGTGTAGCAGGCAATCCAACATTTGCACTTGCAAATGACTTGGCAGCCCTTGAAGGACTTGCAGGAACAGGTATTGCTCGACGTACAGGCGCTGATACATGGTCGGTTGGCACAACAGTAACAGTTGCTGAAGGTGGAACAGACCTAACAACAGTTGGTGCAGCCAACCAAGTTCTTGGTACAAACGCTGGTGCAACAGCTCTCGAATACAAGACTGTCACAGCAGGCGTTGGCGTATCTGTTGTACAGGGTGTTGGTTCGATTACAGTTGCAACACAAACACTGAAAGCTTCTCTAGGATTTACGTTTGGTGCGATTGCAGCTAACGATGTTGGTGATTCGTCCAACACGTTGACTGTAACAGGAGCCGTTGTAGGTGATGTTGTAACACTTGGCTTGCCTGTAGCGATCCCAGCCGGATTCACATATAATGCACACGTAAGTGCTGCGGACACTGTAACAGTGCGTGCGCATGGTAGTGCTTCAAGTGGTGTGGGTGCAGGGGCAGCGGACGCAACAATTAACGTTATTGTGATGAAGTACGCGAGCTTCTAAATCGGTGGAATTCCACTGCAATCCAGAGCCGGCGAGTCCGGCTCTTTTTGTTGCCACTTACGATAAATAATACTAACGCCGAGAATAAGGTGACAAAACATGCGAATTTCGTTTAGACAGGGTATCGTACAGTATCAAAATCCGGGCTTTCTTGCTGTAGGTTTCCCATACGTCGATTTGGTAGTGGTAGACACGCCGACTATCGTGGCATTTGCCGACGAGACAACGGACTATCTTTACATTGAACAAGAGACTGTTCCTAACGCTTGGGGACCAATATTTCTTGCCACCGATCAATGGCTTTACTGGGATATCAACCGAAGCACAGGCGTTCGGACGTTTGGTATTACTCTCCTTGAGCCTGTAGCTCAACCAACTCCACCAATTGCACCAGCAAACGATCAACACTGGTTTGACACTAGTGTTAATTCGATGAAGGTGTTTAATGGAACATACTGGTACACACGGCTTCGAGTTTTTGCATGTCAATTGTCAAACGGTACAGTTCCAATCAGCGTAAGCATCAACTCACCAACATCGTTTGATGGTACACAAGCTGGTATTGTAGGAGAATTCTACGTTGGACAAATTCTGTTTGATGCAACTACTGGCTTGCCTCTAAAGACATCGGACGGTTTCTTCATTACAACAGAAAATCAACTTGTAGTAAAAACAATCTCAACGAGCGACATCAAGTTTGCATCGTTGGTTGTATCAGCGGTGGCGGACCAAGTTCTTGCCTCATACACCATTGTCAAGTTCGTTGCGTTTGGACACATTGAACATGCGGATGCCTTTACAGCAACACAACCGGGTCAATTTGGTATCATTCAAAATGGTGTTGTAGTTGGTGAATTTGTTAATGTCGTCGTCGAAGGAGCAATTTCAAATCCAGCTTGGAGTTGGCCAACAGTAAACGAATATCTGTATTCGGATAGTACTGGTGTTCTTACGACAACGCCTCCTGTTCCCCAAGCAATACCTGTTGCAACTGTTGTTGATGTATCCACGATTGTTCTCGGTTCGCCGAAGAGCTTTGTATCGATCACCAACATTACTAATCCTGCAACACCACTTGCTGACGAGGTTACGCAGGGAACTGTTCGTTTAAACATTCCAGCAACAGTCGTTACAGATCCAGTCGCAGTTGGTGACAACGATCCACGATTGTCTGATGATCGTTTCCCACTTGCACACACGCATCCACAATCGGACATAACAGACCTTACAACTGATTTAGATGCCCGCGTATTGGTCGCTGGCGATACAATGACAGGTGACCTAGTGCTTTTTGCTGGTGCTCCTGCAACTGCTGCAAGTGCAACACCAAAGAGTTATGTTGATACGTTGTTTTCAACGGCAAGTACCTACTTCGCATTGATTATTCACACTCACGCCATCGCAGACGTGGTAGGATTACAAACGGCGCTCGACGGATTGGTTGAAGTGGCTGGTGATACAATGCTCGGTTTCTTGACATTGAATGCTGATCCAGTTCTTCCATTACACGCAGCAACAAAACAATATGTTGATGCAGCTTCAGCCGTCGCAATTCCTCTGAACGAGATTGTATTTGGCACGGGTCCAGCTATAACATCAGCTTCCGAATTTACTTACGATCTTCTGACAGGTGCATTAGATGTTAACTCAACGCTTGCAGTTGCGTCACCTGGTAGTGTCACGATTAAAGGTGCTGATGGTTCGGCACTGATTCCAGGTGGTTCTGTTGCTATTAGCAGCGGCACGTCGGCGGGCAATGATGCCGGCTCAATTGCCATCACTGGTGCAGACACTTCAGGATTTCTTGGGACGCTTCCTGGTGATGTTATTATTCAAA
>Ga0307380_10008788_pt1 | contig 12909 bp, 9 predicted proteins | sample UN3MG_FD_202239 | JGI IMG/M metagenome (GOLD analysis project Ga0307380, IMG submission 202239) | Soil microbial communities from Risofladan, Vaasa, Finland - UN-3 | ecosystem: Environmental > Terrestrial > Soil > Coastal area > Acid sulfate soil | place: Finland: Risofladan, Vaasa | collected... | reverse complement strand
GCAAAACTATCATATAATGCTTTTTCGGTTTTGCGTAATCGAGTTCATTTTATAACTTATGAGGTAGTTTCAAATTGGCACAGTAAAACTTATGAATTAGTAACACTAGAAGATAAACTAACCATAGGGTAGACCGAGAATTTTCCCGTGCAGATGTTCCCCTTGATAATCATTCTTCAGCGCAGCTATCGGCCAAATGATGGGGTTCTGAATATTTTTTCTTCCCATCTATACTTTCTTAAATTTTTTATCTTGAAGTATTTTTTGCAAAAAAGAAGGATTTTATAAACCTTTTGTCGTATTAATACTAAGGTGTAGAAAAATTAGAAAATGTTAATTCTTTTGACCGCTAGTGGCGATTCAATAAGGTAAATATATATTCTTGAAGTGTCACAAAGAATCGTCCTTGACACATATCCGCAGAACGTTAGTCGCAAGTCTAGGCAATGGTAATATGATTAATAATATATCGATAAAAGATTATAAGAAAATTAAATTAATTTTGGAGGGATAATATGATAGAAGCACTTGAAAAAGAAAAACAATATTACATTAAGCATGTTTCAGAATGGATAGATGTAAACCAGTTTAAATTTGTTCTTATAAAAGATGATAACCTTATCGGATTTTATAATTCTATACAAGAAGCATTTGAAAATGGATTATTAAAATTTGGTTTGGAAGATTTTTTTATTAAACAAATATTACCCAAGAATACTACAAATATCTCGTTTCTTGGACAATTCTTTCTTGTAGAAAAGTAGGTATAAAGTGGAAAATCGCAAAGAAAGAAGAAGAGAAGAACAAGAATTGAGAAGAATCAAAAAAAAGCTAAATTCTGAAAATCCTACGATGTTATTTGAGTATCAAGTTAATCAATTGCAAGGTCTTGGTCCTATAATCAATACATATATCACAATAACTGATTCACATAAAAAACTATTAGAACAATCTGGATTACTAATACCAGAACCTGTTAAGTGTAGATTTTTAATTGACACTGGCGCTCATAAGTCTCTTGTTAAGCATGAAATTGCTGAACAAGCTAAGATCAAACTCATAAGTACGGATAATCCTATTCAAGGTGTTGGTGTAGATGCTACTGGTAAATCATATATTGGTAGGATACTTTTTATTTGTGAATCTAAAAAAGTACGGGGAGCAAAACATAATATTTTTGTAGATACAGAGATCGCAAGCGGTACATTAAACAATAATCAATTTATAGATGGCTTAATAGGTAGGGATGTGTTACATCATTTTGAGCTAAAATATAATGGAAAAACCGGAGAAGTTACTTTAATTTATCAAAAAAAATAGACTGATTTTTCCAGACTTGGACCTAACGAGACTATTGGGTGAATAAAAGAAGTCGGATCTTTTGCATTAGATATAACTTTTTTAAATTAAGTTTTTTTTATTTTTAGCAAAAAGAAAGATTTTCAAAAAAAGATAGTATATATAATATAAAGGACTTCAACTAAAATTAAATATAGTAACCTGTATGAAGGTAGCAGGAGAGATTTTTTCTTTTCATCATAAAAGAAAAGGCGCCGAAGAGGAAAGATATTAAAAGTATCAAAACTTTCAGGCAAAGGGACTGTTATCGGACAGAACTCTGGAGAGCTTTATGCAAAAAAGCACCGACGGGGCAATTCCTAATCTTTAGGAATAACCTTACAGAGTTTACTAAAAGAATTATCTCCTAATTACATAGGAAGAATCTTTCAGGTAAAAAGACAGAGTAAGGGAGTAATTTAATTATTTTCTTACTCCGTCTTTTTTGTATTAAATAAAAATATTTTGGAAGAGTGCACAAAAGAGGGATTTAATATATAGAAATAAATATGTCAAATGTGAAGACTTGGCCCCATTAAACTTATAGATCGAGGATAATGCATGAACAATAAACTCTTTTTGGCTATTTCGAATGAACTGAGTCGCTATATTGATTTGTTAAATGCGAAAAAAAAACAGGGTAGTTTACATTTTCCCGTGAGTTATTTGAACCAAATTGCTAGAACTCTTTTTCCCGCTCTGAAAAAATCTGGTTTTTGTACCCTTCCGATTCCGGGAAAACCTCATTGGGATCCAGAAGATGAGTATTTTGAGGAGCAAAGAGAAGCATCCCGTCGAGGAATAAAAATTGAGCGCGCATATCTTTTCCCTCTTAAAAGCATGTATAATAATCCAATTGTTCAACAACAAATTGAGTTGGATAAGCAAGCTGGTATTGAGATACATTTATTATATATTGGTGATTGTTTAAGGAATAATCTGTTGCCTTTTTCAGGTTCATTAGAGTTTAGTCTATGGGATGATGATGTAGCTTTATTTCCTTTATTCTCGAAAGAGAAAAATGTAGCAATGGAATTTATTTTATCTTCGAGACAAGAGGATATCGAGTTTGTCAAATATAAGTGGCACTCAATTTTTCAGCAATCAAGGAACATGAAGATGATTTTTGAACTGGAATCAGAGTTGGATTTGGAAGAACCTATGCTTATAACAGCGTCAGTAGCTGATTTTTTAGCAAAAGCAATATGTGAAGGTAATCAAGTAGATGAAGAGGATTGTTGTTGGTATCATTCAGTGTGGCAGTATCTAAGAATTCTTGATCTTGTTTCTACGCCAACCTGGCATTCTAATTTTTATAAAACTCAACTTTCCCTATTAGCTCAAGATAATAGACCAATTTCTATTTTAATTTCTGGAACAGCTGACTACTCAGTATTAGCTTACGTTTTATGGGCTTTTCGAGAATACTCCGATGAGAATTTAAACATAGTTACGTTGGATTTATGTGAAACCCCCTTATTTCTGTGTAAATGGTATGGGAAACACGTTAATAGAACCATAGAAACAGTTGCCAGTGACATCCTTACATATAATTCGAATAATTATTTTGATGTAATTATAAGCGATGCCTTTTTAACAAGATTCCCCTTAGATTTCAGAAAAAAGGTTCTTAAAAAATGGTATTCTCTTTTAAATAAAAATGGAAAGGTAGTCACAACAGTTAGATTAGGAGGGAATGTAACTGGTATTCCTAGAAGAGGCTCTGAAGAAAAAGCTGATCAATTTGCACGAGAAATTAAGAGCGTTGGAAGATATTGGAGTGATTTCTTACCAATTCGAATTGATGAATTATCGGAAAGAGGTCGTGAATATGCATTAAAAATGACTAGCTATTCTGCTGGGTCAAGACAAAATATAATTGAGTTGTTTCGAGATTTTAATTTTGAAGTAATCCACTATGAAGATAATGATGTAAAAGGTGAATTAGAATCTACAAAATATCTTGATTTGGTTTGCATAAAAGATCATAAATTGAGAGGACAAATTGATGGTTGATTACCAGACTTTAAAGAAATTATTAAAAAAAATAGATAATAATTCTATCAAGCAGTGGTCAGAAAAAGAAATAAAGAAAGGTGTCGTTGTCGAAAGTATAAATCTCATACTAGAATCAATTGGAATTAAGAAAAAATATGAAATCGTGAGAGGCGATCAAGATAGATTATTATACATCAGAGACTGGATAAGGTGGCAAGATTTAAGAGTGAAAATTGTAGGAATTGAAGCTATTCAAGTCAGTATAAAAAAAGATAATTCTCTTGCTGAGGAATTGAAGGATATTTCTAGAGAAGCATTAACATTTATCATTTTGCCCAATAATAATCTTATTCAATTTTTCTCAAGTAAAGAATTCAGTAATCTAATAATAATGTTGCCAAATGATATTTTAGCATTACTGAATAAAAATTGTACTATTGAGGAAGTTATTAATTTTAAATTATATCGTACAATCTACTTAGAAAAGGATACTATCGAATCTCAATTTGATAGCAATTTATACTTAGATTTTAAAGCTGACTATGAATCTCTAGATAACTATTCTCTTTCAATTTCTGAAATATTAAAACAGAAAAATCTTTCTCCTGATGAATGGGCTGATCATCCACTAACCGATAGAATCAATCTAGGATTAACTAGACAAGAGATACAGGTATTAATTGGACTTAGTGCAAGTGGTAAAACTACACTTGCACTGCAAGTGGGTTGGAATCAAGAGTTATTAGGTAAGGAAATTCAATATATCAATATTGCTCAAGTTAAAAAAAATCCCAAATTTCTATTTACCAATTTATTACAGTATTTTCAAACCAGCTCTCCTTATTTAGTTATTTTTGATGATACTCAGTCAAACCCAAACCTTTCTCGTTATATATCCAAGACCATTTATATATTACAGAAGACATCGCTTAATATTGGTACAGGATTTTTATTTCTTGTTTGGCCAGATTTCGCAATTGAACTTTTAACTCATATAGTTGATAGTAAAGCTATTCATATTCGGGCAGAACAAATTAGGCCAGGAATAATTACTAGATTTGCAAAGGGTATTCCAAAGGATCAAATTAAAAAAATTATTAAGGCTTTTGGAACTGATTTATTTTTATTAAGAGAGAGTATTAGCTATATTGTCTTAAATAGAAAAATACCCACTATTAATGACCTTGCAAACCAAACATGGGAAAGATGGAGAGAGATAGGGATAAGTCAATTTGAACCGGAAGCAAAAAGAATTTTGTTAATTACTTCATCACTTGGGAGATTCGATTTACCAATTTCAAAGGAACTTCTAATGAATAGTGCCCAGGTTGATTTCACTTATGTTCAGAATTTGCTTGATTTACAAATTTTACGCCAAAGTATGAACATGTATTCTCTGGGACATAGATCATTTTCGTCATTAATTGGAGATTGGTTGTATGAGCAAGGCGTTTGGTCTGATCTCGAAAAAAAGGGAGGGCCAGCGAAGATATCAGATGTCATTCATGATTACTTAAGATCGTTATCACCTTCAAAAACAGTTGAAACTCTTCGATTTTTACATACTCAATCCGGTTTCAAAGGATATTCTAAATTATCACATCGAACGGGTGCATTAATAGAAATATGGCAAATGTTTGATTCTGTTTTAGAGCGAATTTCTTATCAACAATTTCAAGATCCAACTTGGGGGAGATCATCAATTTCAACAATGTTTGCAGTCCAAGCGTTATGTTCAGTTGGAAGATATCGAGATGTTTTAGAAAGTATGAATTTTTTAAGATCACTCTGGAGTGTTGATAGGAAAGGAAATGTTCAAATTGATATAACAAAAGATGCCACAATAGAAGATTTTAAAAGAATTGGTCAGTGCATGTTTCAGGAAGATAAAATATTAGCAAAGGCACAAGATGATACTATAAAATTGACTTCAGCTAAAGATATAGATATATTTAGAATGTTTAAATCTTGGCTATATGGAGTGCTGATTTCTGCAGAGGCCTCGTTTGATAGAAATAGTGAACATATAAAAAAGTTAATAAACCATAAACTTAAGATTGCTTTGAAAAATGGTGCTTATTATCCAGAGCGTGTCCCTTGGGTGACAGCAAGGGTATTATTAGGATTGTCAGCAGCAGGGGTAACCGCTGCTAATAATAAGATTGTTCGTAATTCGATAAATTGGCTTCTTCGTGATAGACGAAGTAATGGAGCGTCTGCGAAAGGTATTTGGGAATCTGGAACAGGTACTTGGAATTCTACATTAGAGACTACTTCTATGGTGGTGCTAGCATTAATAAATTGTGGATTAGACCCTAATGATGAGAGACTTAACAGCGCAAAGAGATTAATAATTTCTAGTCGTATAAATTGGACGACTAGTTCTTCAAATATATTAGATGGAGCAATATCAGCAGAGGCTTATTTAGCAACAGGAGGTTCATGGGATGATATCGCAGAGGAGGTTCGCCAATTATCGATTTGGACTAAAACTGAATCCTTTTGGAAATCTGCGACAAAGAGTGCAAAAGAAACTTTTGATCAAACATGTCGTGTTTCACAACCTGCATGTCATCTTGTCAATGTAGGCTGGAATGCTATTAAGGCCGATTTGCCATCATTAGTCAATGCATTAGCTGTTCTAGCAACTGATAAAAGTATAATTGAAGAAAAAAAAGATGAAAAAGTTCTTTTTAAAATTCCCGCGAAAAAAGTCGAGTTCCGATATCCTATTGTGGAACTATTGCAATCTATTTCAGAATTATCTTTGTCAAGAATTACAGTTATAGGTAACTATAGGAGATATAATGAAAGAAGTCGAAATCTCTTAATAGATTGGAGTAAAAGAATTATGTCCCCTCTCCAAAAATCATCTCTAGCTCATGAGAATTTCTTAGTTTGGGCAAGTCCAGGAAGTGGCAAGACTTTTTTTATTGAAGAAATTGCAAGAGCTATGAAAAATAACGTTAAATACTTTGAATTTGATATCGTTAAAATGTCAAGGAGTGAGATTAAAGAGGACTTATTAAAATTATCCAAAGAGAATATGCCTGTATTATGTTTAATTGATGAAATAGATACAAGAGCTGAAGAGTCTTGGCCATATGAAGTTATTCTTCCATATTTAAATCTAAATACATATCCATCAAAGAGAGCTGTTTTTGTTTTAATTGGGAGTACTAGAAGTGGTATAGAAGGACTTGCTGCTTCAATTAAGAATCGTCCAAAAGGTCGAGATATTCTTGATAGGATTCCATTTGATAAGAGATTTGTAATTGATCCTCTTGATGACATGGACAAAGTAGCCTTAATGTCTAGTCACATTTTAGGGGCCGCAAAAAGTAAGGATTACAATGTGGATTCAATTGAAAAATTTGCATTATACTATGTTGTCATAAATGAGAATTTGACTAGTCCTAGACAAATTAAAAATTTAGCTATTTCAACTATTCAACGATTACCAGCAAATGAAACTAAAGTTCGTTATATAGACCTATTTGAGAGAAACGATTTAAATATTCATCGATTATGGATTGAACATCAGAAAATTGCAGAAAAATTATCTGATGTCTTCATTTATATAAAAGAATAAACAGGAGGTTTCTATTATGAAGAAGAATATAAAAGTAATCATTATTCACGGGAGTTATGGTTCCCCTGAGGGAAATTGGTTTCCATGGTTGAGCAAAGAACTTGAAGCAAGAGGATTAGAAACTGCACGTCCAAAATTACCTACACCTGGAGGACAAAAATTACAAAACTGGCTAAAAGAATTTAAAATTCAAGTTGGAGCAATTAATTCTAATAGTATTTTAGTAGGTCATAGTCTATCCCCCGCTTTTATTTTACATTTAGTGCAATCGTTAGATCATTCGATATTTGGTACATTCTTAGTCGCCCCTTTCATAAGATTATTAAATTTGCAAGAATTTGATAAAGTGAATATTTCGTTTGTTCAAGGTCCTTTTGATTGGGAGAAAATTAAGAAGAATATGGGTACCATAAAAATTTATGCATCTGATAATGATCCATATGTTCCCTTTGAAGCTGTCAGGGAGATAGCTGATAAATTAGGAGTAGATATTACATTAATTAAGGGAGCAGGACATATCAATGAGTCTTCAGGATATACCAAATTTCCTTTAATTCGTGATGATATTTTATCTCTGGTAAGTTCATAGATTTTTTTATCGAATTGTCACGGGGACGGTTCTTTGTGCGGCCAGGCTTAGGTCGTGATATTTAGCAGGTGGAAACCCTGTCTGGTAAGATTATAGCCAAATCGTAGGTAACAAGTCTTGGAGTCTTTTGGAGTAATCCATAATATTTAAGCGTAGACAGTTAGGTAATAGGCCTGTAAAAATGAAATCTCAATAATATTTCCGTGATTGAACCCCGAAATGTTCGCTAATAGGAAGGTCGACGATCTGAAGAAGTCGGAAGACTATATCTTGCCCTCCGTTTAAGGCAAGGAGAGCAAGGCTTCCCCGGGGTCAGAGAGCCAGGCATGTTACATCATGATATCACGGCAACCTGGGAGACCCTGCTGATTCTTCCTAAAATAGGGGAGTATGGTAAATGATACAAAGTGAAGATATCAAATAATCAGCAGGGAGTCGGATAGCCCTATAGTAATTATGACCTCGGGTAATGCCGAGTGAGGAAAGGGAGCTACATATTATCGTTCTTATTGAGGACACATTAACTACGCCTTAAGGAGTAGATAAATTAATGGAAACGAAATTAGTAAGAATAGTCCAAATAGCTAAGATAATATGAAGAGCCGAATGCCTAAATTGGGCACGTTCGGATCTGTGAGGGGTGGGCTATCAATTAGCCAGGGAACAAATATTGTGACACTTCCATTAAGGAAACGGGAAGTAACGGGGAATATAAAGCTGTTTCTAAAGTTAAGAGATACCCATCTACTCGACTGACAATAAAATATGACAGTGGTTCTGTGGCACATTTATTGATTAAATAATTAATTAACAAGGAGAAAAAGAGAGGAACAGGAAAACTGATTTTTAGCTAAGTAATGAAGATAAATATATACAGAATTCGAGGATTATCAGTTTTTATAGGAAAAAATGGTAAGGCTTTAAAACGCAGTAAATATAAGGGTTTCTGCGTTTTTTTGTTATATGGGATGTCGATAGTGCATTTAAAATAGGGAGAAAATGAGGTGAAGGATTACTAAAAATTGTATTTTTAGGAGGATGAAAGCCTTGCAAAATAAGGGTTTTAGCGAAATATTGTCATAGCAGCGTTTTTTAAGACTGGTTAAGGTGATTGATCATATTTTTTAAAATAGGCGCTTAAAATAGCTTATTTTAGATGTAGGTTGAAAGCCTTATTATATAAGGCTTTCAAGAAGGTATTTTTCCACAGACTTTACACATTTTCCCCATTTATAAGTAAATATGGTTAATATTAATTCCTCTGTTATCGTGAGCTTTCGAAGAAAGCGCGGCAATCTCATCTCGCAATTATTTTTCAAAAAAAGAAGGGTTTATAAACCTTTTACTTAATAATTTGATATATCGATTTTTTTTATGGTGTTTTATTTGAAAAAGAAGGATTTTTATTAAATTATGTAGTATAGTTAAGGTAGCAAAATTTTATTCTACTGCAAGGTGCAATAGTGGATTAGTAAAAACCTTAAGTATATGTTAGAAAATCCTCTTTATAAAGGCACGTCTTATTATAAGGATAATAATATAAAAAATAAAGATTTAGCTTTATTTTAATACTTTTAAGTTAAATATCCGTATAAAAATTATGTTATTTTTTATACAGTGAGTCGGGTATAAATACCTATTTCTAATTTTAAAAGAAGAGGAGTTATAATGGAAATAAATAGATTAAAAATGGAAGGGGAAACAATGGCAGAAAGAGGAGAAAGCCAATTCTGGGCTTATGAAATAGGCAATAACGATGCTCAAAAAGATTTAGTTCTATTGGACAATGTCCAATTCATTTATGAATTATCTCTGGCAGAATTGGAGCTAAAGGCTTTAGGTATTAATTTTGAGGTAACAAATGGATTAAGAGAATTTAGAATATTAAATAAATCAGATGAAAATAAAGAGTTAATAAAGAAAAAAGGGGCATATTACAAAACTGTTAATGGACAATCTACAGACTATTTTCAAATCATTCAGAAAAATCAAACTCGTTCTGTAAATCAATATTTAACTCACTGGATATACCCATATAAAGGAAAATTTCATCCACAAATGATAAGAGCATTACTTAATATAATTGGCTTAAAAGAAGGCGATACTGTTTTTGAACCTTTTTCAGGGAGTGGAACAACAGAACTTGAAGCTCAATTATTGGGAATAAATTTTGTAGGAATAGATATTTCTCCTCTTTGTGTTATGCAAGGAAGAGTAAAAACAGAATCTATTTATGTTTTGGATGAAATTCTAAAAATAAAAGATGAGGTAATTTCTAAACTAGCCAACAATTTGTTTTCTACTGAAGCAAATTACTATGAAATGGTAGAAAAATTGACTTCCGATGAAAGAGTAAGAAATTTCTATAAAATGGCAAGGCTTTTAGCAGTAAGTGACAATTCAAGAAGAAATAGAAATTTTGAAACTTCTTTTATTAAAAACCTAAATCTGATGATTGCTTCAGCAAAAGATTTTATAGAAATAAAAGAAAAACTGAATTTAAAACTGGGAGATGTAAAAACTGAATTTGGAGATTCAAGAAATATAAAATTACCCGATAATTCAGTAGATGGAATAATTACTTCCCCACCTTACTCAATCGCTCTTGATTATATCCAAAACGATATTCATTCATTTAAAGATCTAGGATATGATGTGTTAAGAATGAGTAAAGATTTCATTGGAGTTAGGGGGAATGGAAGAAGTAAAGTAGAACTTTATAATGAGGATATGAAAAAATCATATAGTGAAATGTATAGGATAGTTAAATCTAATCGATATGCCGTTATAGTTATTGGAAATGCTACTTATCAAGGAAAAGAAATAAAAACTGTTGAATTTACTATTAAATATATGGAAAGTCTTGGATTCAGACTGGTCAAAAATATAAATAAAATAATTTTTGGCCTTTACAATATAATGAAGAAAGAAAATATATTAATCTTTAGGAAGGAAAAATAGATATGGACAACAATGAATATACTAAAAAACTTGAGAATGTTATAAAACAAATGCTTCAACCTTTAAAAGATGTTCCTTTTAATCTTGTCATAGAAACCATGACAAGTAAAAAAGTTTTATCTTTTGATTTTACAAAATCAGATCATCAAAAGGTGTTAGCTTTATTAAAGAAATCCGCATTAAATGCAGGAAGGGAGATAAATAAAACAGGAATTTTAAGGTCAAGACCAAATGAAGTAGGAAATGATATAGAGCCTTATACCAGGATTGCATTAAATTCACTGGGTTTAAATGCAAGCATCCCAGCAGGCCCAAGCGGAAATAAAAAATCTATGGGATATCCCGATATATTGTTCTGGTTCAACGAGACTCCTTATTATTTAGAATGTAAAACGTATAATATTGAGAATATAGGAACATCACAAAGAAGTTTTTATTTTTCGCCATCTGATGAATTTAAAGTAATCTATAATGCGCCTCATTTTATATTGTCATTTGAAATCTATGTTGCTGGAGAAAGTGGAAAAAAACATATTTATAAGTGTAAGCACTACAAAATATTATCTATAGAATCACTATCGCTGGATGTAAAGTATGAATTTAATTCTGACAACAAGAGAATGTATTCAGGTAGGAATGGAGCAGTTATCCTAGCAGAAGGAGAGATTGAATAATAAATATTGCGACGTTTTATAAAAGGCTCGTATCTTATGCCTTATATATGGGAGATTAAAGCAAAGGATATGTTTATGCAAGTAATAGCTTTAATTAATCAAAAAGGCGGGGTAGGCAAGACTACCTGCGCTATTAAAATATTGGAGCGGGCTTAAATAAGCTTAATAAGAAGGTCCTGTCTTTAAAATGGCTATACCTACTTTTATAATATATGGTTAGAATAAGAGTAGGGAATATACTTATTGATAAATAAGGGATAATAAGCCATACACAGAGTTTATAGTAATTGCAGGAAGGTTAATAAACTCCTTTAGTTTATAGATATTTCGTAATTCTTTTATAATTTGGTTCCAATTAGGAAACGATAGGGAAGCCAGATAACAGTTAGTTTTATTATTTTATTGAAGAACTAACTGATTTAATTTAATTTTATCTATTATAATATTTCCCCTAAAAGTTCCAAACGTATCCAATAGGGGGAGCCGAACAAGATTCGAACTTTTTAAGTGTAAAGAGCATGATTGTACTAGCTCAATAATTCGGTATCTTTTTCTAACTTTTTGTAAAGGGTCTGATAAGTCCAGTTTCTTAATGTTTTCTTAAATAATTAGAATATTACAGGGAACAATTCTTTGTTATGCTTTTATCATATTTTAAGAAATTACAGTACGTCAAATGCAAAAGTCTATCAATCCATTTATTCTTCATAATCTAAAAATTCTATCTTATTTCCCATACATCACACAATTCAAGTTATACAACCTTATGAAGAAATAGTATTATTTAAATTGCATTTTATTTTACCTACATGAGTGATTAATGTGAACTTGTGAAGAATGAAAGCTTCCTTTTAGATATAACTATGGGATTTTCTTTGAAAAAAGTAAAACTTGATTTATTCAAGGGATAGGAAAAATTGAAATGAAAATATTAGCAGTGGATTTTGACGGTGTCATTAGTGATAGTGCTTTAAAATCTTTATTTGTAAGTCATAATGCCTATTGTCAATATTTTGGTTCGAAAGTAAAGAAAAATTTTGGCGGGGAATTATTTACTTTTGATAATTGGGAAGAGATGCAAAAACAATATAAAAAAGAAATGGATGATTATCACCACTCAAGTTGTAAAACCTTATACATAAATAGTATAATTAAAAATAATTCGTTTCACAGAACTACATAAAATAATCAGAAAAAAGAAAAAAGTCAAAATAAATTAAAATCTAAATGGACAAAGAGTGATTAGTGGAGATATCTGAATGGATAATCAGAAAATGAACAAAGGCCAAATAAGAGCAATCCGGGGAAGTGTGGTTGATGCTTTTTTCCCGCAGTTCCTTCCCAAGATAAATTACCAATTGAAATCCGGTGATGCGATTATCGAGGTAACGCTTCATCTTGATGCCACGACGGTGAGAGGCATTGCCTTAACGCCTACTCAAGGGCTAAAAAGGGGAGATGAAATCATTGACATGGGGCATCCTTTGCAGGTGCCCGTGGGGTCCGGATTATTGGGGCGAATGTTTAATGTTTTTGGAGAACCGATTGATGGAGGAGATGTTTTAACGCCTGAAAAATTAGTATCAATATATCAAAAATCTCTTCCTCTTGCCGAACGGGCTACGGCGACAGATATTTATGAGACCGGGATAAAGGTGATTGACGTTCTGGCTCCTTTGGAAAAAGGTGGAAAAGCCGGTTTGTTTGGCGGTGCCGGAGTCGGCAAGACGGTTCTGATTATGGAGATGATTCACAAT
>Ga0307380_10008787_pt1 | contig 12909 bp, 9 predicted proteins | sample UN3MG_FD_202239 | JGI IMG/M metagenome (GOLD analysis project Ga0307380, IMG submission 202239) | Soil microbial communities from Risofladan, Vaasa, Finland - UN-3 | ecosystem: Environmental > Terrestrial > Soil > Coastal area > Acid sulfate soil | place: Finland: Risofladan, Vaasa | collected... | reverse complement strand
ACTACTCTCTCGATGAAGGGACGGGTAAGACTGCCCACGATATGTCGGGCAATGGACACGATGGAACCCTGCCGGATAGCGGCGTAACCTGGATACCATCCGGAGTCATCAACGGCGGAATCAACATTGACGGCACGACAGGCAGCGATATTAAACTGGGTACCTGGAATCCGGCTGAGGGAACGGGACAACTGACTCTGGCGTTTTGGATCAACTGGGCCCATGACGGCAACGCAAACCAGGGCCTGATCAGCAAAAGAGATGGCGGCTGGAGTATAGACTCAACGATGTTTGATTTTCGCTTGCTGAATGCCATTGATAGCTTTCGGTTTCATCATGGAGGAGGCGCCATAGTAACAGCCCCTGACGGTGTATTGACCCCGTTTATCGGGCAATGGGCACACGTGGCCGTCACCTTTGACGGAACCACAGCCAGGCTTTATCTCAACGGTGATGAGGTACAGTCCGGTGCGTTTTCTCTTGCCAATAAGACCACCGCGGAGATGAGAATAGGTTCCTACAACAGCGGCAGTCCAACCTTTAATGGCGACATGGATGAAGTCCGCATCTACAATCGGGCTCTGACGCAGGCCGATTTAGCGGGTATTTAGTTACAGTGGACACATATGAATAAATCAAGAGGATTTACATTAATAGAGCTTCTGGTGGTAATTGCTATCATCGCGCTATTGATGGCGATACTGATGCCTTCACTGCAAAGGGTAAGGAGACAGGCAAAAACAGTCTCTTGCCAGGCGCAACTTCGTCAGTGGGGCGTCATTTTCTCCGCATATACAGGCGATTACGATGGCTATTTCATGCAGGGCTGGACAGGCACTGCCGAGTATCCGTGGGCACAGGGCAGGTGGATATGGATAAACGCACTGCGGCCGTACTACAGTGATCCTAAGATGCGTCTGTGCCCCATGGCCGCGAAATTCATTCTGGATGAGAGCGGTAACGATACCGGCGCCCGGCCGCCCTATGCTGCTTACGGTATCATCAACCGGGGAGATGAGTATGCGTATATAAACGGTGACTACACCAGCTATATGATAAATTGGTGGGTCAACAGATGTCCGCCCGGATTTAGCGTGACCTGGGGTGAGGAACGGCAATTCTGGAAAAACACGGATGTCAGAGGTGCAGGTAACATCCCTGTGTTTGGGGACGGCAGCTTCTGGCTTGCCAGACCGAACCATACGGACTCGCCACCTGACTATGATGGTCAGTGGAACTGGGCGGACGCTCCTGGGACGATGGGTATGAAGAGAATAATGGTGAACCGGCACGACGGGTTCACCAATTGGCTCTTTATGGACTGGTCCATCAGGAAGATGGGGCTTAAGCAGGCCTACACATACAAATGGAGTCGCACCTTTGACACAGGAGGTATTTGGACAGCAGCGGGTGGGCTCCGGTCCAGCGACTGGCCGCCATGGATGAGAAAGTTTAAAGAATACTACTGAACACTTCAGATTACTGCAGTGCCAGACACATAGGACGAATGGGCAATTGCGACCGATGTTGACCGCAAACGTATGACATGGAAGTCCTGGAGTTATCGCTATAATGAAAAACAAAATGTCCGCTCTGAAGCTGTTGTTGTCAGCCTGTTTATGCCTGATTTCTTCTTCCGCCGGAGCGCAAACTGTTCTGGTCGAGGCTGAGAGTTTTGCCAATCGGGGCGGCTGGGTTATCGACCAGCAGTTTATGGACCAGATGGGTTCGCCGTTCCTGATGGCCCACGGTCTGGGCGTTCCCTGCGCAGACGCGACGAAAAAAGTCGTCTTTCCCGAAACGGGCACTTGGCGCGTGTGGGTGCGCACGCGTAACTGGGTCTCGAACTGGGGCTTCGAGGAGGGGCCGGGCCAGTTTCAACTTGTCGTAAATGGCAAGACGCTGGACGCGGTGTTCGGCAAATCGGGCGGCGCGTGGCACTGGCAAGACGGCGGTTCGGTCGCGATAGAGGGCGGTAATGTCTCCCTGGCGCTGCGCGACCTGACCGGCTTCAACGGCCGGTGCGACGCCATCGTGTTCGCCAAGGACCGCGGTTTTCGGCCGCCGAACGAGTTGGAGGCGCTCGCCGCGTTTCGAAAACGCGCTCTGGAGCTGCCCACCGCTCCGCGGGACGCGGGCGAGTTCGACCTCGTTGTTGTTGGCGGCGGCGTGGCGGGGACGGCGGCGGCGGTTTCCGCCGCGCGGTTGGGTGTGAGAGTGGCGCTGATCCAGGACCGCCCCGTCTTGGGTGGCAACAGCAGTTCCGAAGTACGTGTCTCGCCGGGCGGCAATCTCAACCAAGAGCCCTATCCCGCCCTGGGCAACCTGGTGTGGGAAATCGTGCCGGTCGTATCCAAAGGCAACGCCCACGAAGCCGCAGCTTTCGAGGACGACAAGAAACAGCAAGTGGTGGACGCCGAAGACAACATCAGCCTCTTCCTCAATACCCACGCGTTTCGAGTCGAGGTCAGTGGCAACAAGATTTCGGCCGTCGTAACCAAAAACATCAAAACTGGTGAGGAACTGCGGTTCCCCGGACGATTCTTCGCCGATTGTACGGGTGACGGGACCATCGGCTACCTGGCCGGCGCGGATTGTCGCATGGGGCGCGAGGGCCGCCCGGAGACGGGTGAGTCCCTGGCGCCGGAAAAAGCGGACGCCATGACGATGGGCGCAACGGTAATGTGGCGTTCCCGGCAGTCCGCCGGCCCCACGTCCTTCCCCAAATGCCCGTGGGCCGTCCAGTTCAGCGAGCACAACGCCCGCCGCACTACCAAGGCCGAATGGTTCTGGGAGACGGGGATGAATCTCGATCAAATCGAGCAGTTCGAGCAGATCCGCGACCACGGGCTCCGCGCGGCGTTCGGCAACTGGGACTTTGTGAAGAACAAGAGCCGGGACCGGGCGGTGTTCGCCGACCGCGAATTGGAGTGGGTGGCGTATATCAGCGGCAAGCGCGAGTCGCGGCGCTTGCTGGGCGACGTCATTTTGAAGCAGCAGGATATTCTGGGCCGCAGGGAGTTTCCCGACGCGGCGGTGACGTGTACGTGGTCCATCGACCTGCACTACCCGGATCCAAAAAACACCGAGGATTTTCCAGGCGAGGAGTTCCTGTCGATCGCCGTACACGAACGTTACAAACCGGGCTATGCTATTCCCTATCGTTGTTTTTACTCTCGCAACATCGAGAATCTGTTCATGGCGGGACGCAATATCAGCGTCACCCACGTGGCGCTGGGGACCGTTCGCGTGATGCGCACCACGGGCATGATGGGAGAGGTGGTTGGTATGGCCGCGTCGATCTGCAAAGACTGCGATACAACGCCCAGAGGCGTGTATCAGGACCATCTCGAGAAACTCAAGGCGCTCATGCGAAAGGGCATCGGTGCCCCGCCCCCTCCGCCGCCTCCACCTCCACCTCCGCCCACGCCGCCCGCATGGCTTGATAAGGCGGGAAAGAACCTCGCTCGGACTGCGCGAGTGACCGTTTCGGGCAACTACGACCGGAAGACATATCCCGTCGCCAACATCAACGACGGCCGCTACAACGTCAACGATAACAGCCTTCGGTGGGTAAGCGACAATAACGCCCCGGACACGGTCGAGCTGACATGGGACACCCCACAGACGTTCAACGCCGCGCGCATCATCACCGGCCAGAGCGGCGGCGGCCGCCCTCAAACGCCTATCACTGGTTTTTCGCTTCAGTATTACGCAGAAAACCAGTGGCGGGACATTCCCGGAGCGCGCGTCGCCGCTAACACGTCGATCGACTGGGGCGGCAAATTCGACCGCATCACCGCCTCAAGGTTCCGTATCGTGGTTTACGAGACGCCCGGCGGCCTGACGCGCATCTGGGAATTCGAGGTTTATAACTTGCCGGAATTCGAGCAGACGACGGAAAAGGCGCGTCAGGCCAGCTAAGGTCTTGTTTATGCCAAAGGTTTGTCACAGACTGGCTGCGACACGCCGACCCGGCGACCGGGCTCATCTCAGGAAACCGGTATTCCGAGCATTTGTTTTTTTTGCCAGTACTCATAGCCCCTCGCCTTGTGTTTGGGGGGGAGAGGGACTTTGCAATCTGTGATTTTGAAAATGCTTCTGCCATTGACGCGATTGAAACGGAGTGCGCCACAGCAAAGCTGATCCACACCCTGGGCGGGCAGGCACTGAGTCTCGAATTGCTCTCGTCAGAAGAGCGGCCTATAGTGACGTTCAATCTACCGGAGCCACGCAGGAATTTATCCGCGAGACGCTCCGTGGAGATTGAAATAAGAAACAGGAATGACAAACCGGCAGTCCTGACGTTCTGGGCTCTTTCGGGAGCCGCCTGGGGCGGCCCGACGACGCTTCAAACATAGTTGTGCGACGGCCGGCAATCGCCGGACCGCAGCCGCTGGGGGTTTAGTACGTCCATGTCCAACGGAAATGAACGACCATGCGAAGGACCGTCACGCTCATCACCGACCTGCTGTTGGAGCTGCTGGCCGCGCTGAGGGTCGAAAAATATGACAACAAATGTGACAAGAAAGGAACGCAAGCATGAATATGCTCAGATTGCAGGTAGTCGCAAATCTTGCGGCTTTGTTGCTGGCATCGCTCTTCTCGTCAGACGGAATCTTCGCCGCAACGGCGGTGCCGCCCGGCTACAAGCTCGTTTGGGCGGATGAGTTTGACGGGAGAGCCGTCGACGAATCCGCATGGAATTACCGGCTCGGCAGCAAGAAGTTCTCGCGCTGTTCGAAGAAGGATGTTTCCCTTGTAGATGGTGCGATGAAGATTTCGCTTGTACGTCGCGGGGATTCGTTCGGCGGCGGCGGTCTCATTACGAAACGGTCGTTCCGCAGCGGTTATTTTGAAACGAGCGTAAAGACGGATGGCGGTCCGGGCTGGCACGAGGCGTTCTGGACCTGCTGGGCGGACAGCGTCGCGACGCTGAAAGCACCGGAAATCAAGACGCCGGCCCGCATCGAAATCGATTGCTTCGAGCAGACCGGATCGCTCGACGAGCGCAGATTCTCCTACGGGGCGATTCAGTGGCATCCGCTGCACGGCGGGATCATCCGGAAAATCCATGAGACCGATGCCGATCTTTCCGCAGGATTCCACACCTACGGTTTCGAGTGCAGCGACGACTACGTGGCCTTTTTTTTCGACGGGGAGATGCTTGCCACGGCCGGTCTTCGCGGGATCGGACAGACCAAATTCCATGTTTGGTTGAGCTGCATTGCAATGGCCCCGAACGCGCAGGCCAAAAACGGCGCCGTATTATTCGACTACCTGCGCTGCTACGAGATCGATCCCGCCGCGTATCCGACGCGACGGGATGCCGTGCTTGCCGCAATGGCTGCGGTCGAGCGATCCGACATAACGCCGCGCCCTGCGGACGTCGATTACTGGGTCGAAGCGGAGGATTTTGCTGTGCCTGGTACATGGAAGAAAGAACGCGATGGCAGCGCGATCATCCTGAAGGGCAGGGAAAAAAAGGATCCCGCATTATCCGAGACGGATCTGACGGCGCGTACGGCGATAAGGATCGCGCAGGCGGGAGCCTACCGGCTCTGGGTGCGTGCGTGCGATTACGAGAAGAGTATGCCCGGCAGGCGCACCTTCACGGCTGCCGTAAACGGTATGAGCGCGGGAAAAACCTTCGGGACCCACGGCAAGGAAGGCTATGAGTGGCAGGACGGCGGAATGTTCGAACTGCCCGCGGGAGCCATTACGCTGGAATTGACCGACGTGTCGCAGTATTTCGCGCGATGCGACCGGCTTCTGCTCACCCGCGATCTTGAGTATGTGCCGAAAGGCCCCGGCGGCGCGGCGAACGCGGATCACACGGCGGCACAATGAACACGGGATTTTGCATAGCTTTCGCAGTTGGGATCGCTTTCTTACAACCTCATCGAGGCCCGCGCCGAGTCAAAGGATGTGTCCAAGGAACATCCAGAGATCGCCGATCGGCTGACCAAGATTCTATCAGCCTCGCCCCGTTTCTTGGCTTGTGCCTTTCTCTTAGCATCATTGCGACACGTTCCCGCAGTTCAACGTCAGAGCCCAGATCAAGCTCACGCCACCTCTATGCCGGACGCCGCCTAGCCAGTAAGCAGGTATCCGCCAGGCCCTCATCGTATAGGCTTGGCCTGATTAGTCGGTTTCACTGGCGAGCCTCTCCCGGATGGTAGAACTCTACCTCCCAAATGCGGGCGATGTTTCCAGATGTGCCGCTGGCCACAAGACGAATACGATTCGACTGAACGGCAGGGAATGTCGAGACAAGCTCTGCTCTGGCTCTGCGTATAGTGCGCAAGCCTTCGATATCCTCCCAGCCATTCTCCTGGTAATACTGTAGTCTGAAATGATTGATGGGATCCCTCACTTGGCTGCCATCAAACCAACCACTGATGATCCGCACGGCACTAATCGTGCGCGGTTCGGGCCATGAAAACGTCACACAGGTGGGAGAATGTGACGGACTGCTTAGCCAGCGGAGACTGTTATCCTTTGTATCATAGCGGCCGTCATTGATGTTTTCTTTGGGATATTGGCTGGCGTCATAATTCGATGAGACCGTAATCTCGGCATCTCGCGCCAGATTGTCCCCAGCCATTTCGAGCCATTTGGCCGTATCTTCTCCGATCATCATCGCTTTGAGCTGAGGAAGATGGTCTTCATAGAGGCCGCGAGGGGTCGTGTGGTACTTTTTGCACAGAGAGGCAGCCATGCCCACGACTTCGCCCATCATGCCGCATGTTCGCATCACTCGCACCGCTCCAAGGGCTTCATGCGTGACACTAATGTCTCGGCCCGCCATGAACAGGTTTTCGATATTTCGAGAGTACAGGCATCGATAGGGAATCCAATAAGGTTTGGAGTAATTCGTGTAATATGCCTTGGAGATAAACTCATCGCCCGCAAAGCCCTTATCGTATGACGGATCTGGCAGGTGCAGGTCAATACTCCACGTGGCTGGGACACACCTGTCGGGATAAACAACACCATCGACGATCTCCTGCTTGGTCAGGATGACGTCTCCCAACAGGCGGCGGGACTCGCGCTTACCCGATATGTAAGCGGCCCAATTTAGCTTGTGATTGGGATACAGACGGCGGACGTTCTTCAAAGCATCCCATGCACCGTACATGGCCCTGAAGTTCAGATCCCGGATGTACTCTCCTTTCCCGAAAGGATCAAGGTAGAAACCGCTCTCCCAGAACCAGGCGCCCAGATTCTTCTCTTCGGCGGGAAACGGCTTTTCACTCAAATCAATTGCCCACGGACATCGGGGAAAAGACGTCGGCTTGCCGGTATCTATCACATTCCACAGATTGCACGGACCCATGTGCCCGTCCAGGGTAATCTCATAGTCGGCTCCCGCCAGATAGCCGATGCAGCCATCACCTGTACAATCAGCAAAGTATTTGCCGGTAAAACGTAAGCGCTCGCCCGTCACTATATGTTGGGCAACCACTCCGGTGATTGCCTTGCTTCGTGTCTCAACCCGGATCGCGCGATACTGCAGGAACAACGATATGTCCTTCTCTGCCCGGACCAGCCCCATTCTTCCTTGGTCTTCGTAGAGTTCTGCCGTATTCTCCGGGCCGTAATGAGCCCGTCGCGCCGGTTCGAGTTCTGCGACGACGTCGCCAATTCGCGGATAGGGATCAAAGTTCGTATCACCTCCCAACCAGACACGTACCTCTGAACTGTTGTTGCCGCCCAAAACCGGCCGGTCCTGGATCAGCGCCACCTTCACTCCACGTCGTGCCGCATTGAGCGATGCACACGTTCCGGCGATTCCTCCACCAACAACGACCAGATCATATTGTCCGGCCTCACTTGGCTCGTTGGGCATAGCTAATAATGTTCGCCGCCAGGTGGACATGGAAGGGTCGTTGTTTGGCGGCTTGAAGTCAAGGTCTTTCGTGAACAGGATCGCGTCACAACGTCCCTCAAATCCGGTCAGATCGTGAAGAGCCAGCGTGACGGATACGTCTTCGATATCTGCCGTACCGCCATTCTGCCAATGCCATTCGGCTCCTTCGGTGCCAAAGGTCGTCTCGAGCTTTCGGCCCGCCACACTTACCTGAAACCGTCCTGGAGAGCCGAGAGCACCCCAGGGAGCCACCCAGTCTCGGGTCCTTACCCATACTCTGTATGTACCCGCCTCTGGGAATGTAACCTCGGTGGTCGCGTCGGCTACCGAAATCCCCAAACCATGGGCTAAAAGAAAGGGTGAACCCATCTGGTCCATGAACTGTTGATCGAGCACCCATCCGCCCAGGCTGTCAAAGCTCTCAGCCTCGACAAGTACGCCGGCCGTAGAGGCCGAACACGATACGACTGATGTCAACAACACGACAAGGCACAACCACATGAGAATAAGCAGATATCGCATTTGAGTCCACCTCGAAAGTAGAGCCTCTTGTTCTGTTGTTGAACCATCCTGACGCACAAAACGCAGGACAGCACAACGCTTTGCAGACCATGTAAGGTTTCACGTGTTCCTTTTCTCAGTTACTTGTACAGTATATCAGACACATTTGGAGATGCAAATTATAGTACTCCTTTTGGCGCCTGTTGGTTACGTATTGACATTGGCCAAGTTCACACCCTGGTCGGCAAAGATCTGCAAATCGATTACCCACTCTGCTTCGCTGCAACCGGCGTTGGCGCGATTGCTGCGGCAGTTTCGCCATTGTTTTGGCCGCGACAAGACCTTCGCGTATTTGGAAAAGTATATCCTGGGCCTCCTCTCGGATGTGAAACGCAAATCGATCGAGCCCATCGCCTTGGCCGCCGGGGTGGCGGTGCGCACCCTGCAGGAATTCCTGGCGTTCTTTCGTTGGGATGAGGACCGCGCGGGCCACCAGTTGATTCGGCTGGTGGCCCATGAACACAGCAGCCGAGAAGCCATCGGTGTCCCTACCGCGACCACTTCTTCGGCAATACTCCGGGGCGATTTGTCTGTCCAGCACAGCGCGATCATGGGATCGCCAGGGCCCGAACGGTCAGGCAATTGTAAAAGTTATTATGACGCGCCCTCTAATGTTGGACGTTTGGCCAGAGGCGCGGGCTGGAACGACAGAAACAGGACATCATGAGAGGCAATCTGAACCAGTTGGCTCTGGGCCTCACTGAGCATCATCGATTGGCTATTCCAGACATCCTGAACAGCCACCGCAGGACTGGATGAGAGTCCCAAGAAGGTCGGGGTGACAGTGACGCCTTGCGTGTTACCACTTCGGTTGAACACGCCCACCCAGCCCGTATCGCTGTGGCCCTTCTTCAGGGCCCGCCAGACCTCCACGCCATCGCATTCGAACAGGAGTTCGCCCATGACGCCGTTCTGATTGCAGGCGAGCATCTCGCGATTCGTGATCAGGCCCAGGGAATGGGCATCCAGGCTCGGCAGGTCCCCCCCCATCATGAGGGGCGATGCAGCCAAGGCCCGCAGCGTTATAAAGGTACGCTTCTGGGCCTCCCTGAGCTGGCACCAGCGGTGTACGCCCTTGCCGGCCAGGGCGATATCCCCTTTACTCATGACACCCTGATCCTTGCCGTTGGGAGACATCAACTGAAGCTGGCCAAAGGGGATCATGTCCATGTCGATCCAAAAACCCGGTTGCCCGTTGCCCTGCCACTTATGCCAAGCCGTGAAACATTGGTCAATGCCCTCCTGCTCGTCCCAGATGTCCTCGGTCACGCGCAGCATATTGGCCATACGGAACGACGCAATGGCATTGGGATCCACAGTTCCCCCTGGTGAAAGGCTTAAGGTAATGGGCTTATTGCATTTCCGGATGGCCTGGGCCACGGCCTCGACTTCTGCGGGATAGGGCACGATGTCATCGTACTTGATGAAGTCCACGCCCAAATCGGCGACATGTTGAATCAGTCCATCGTACCATGCCTGCCCCCCGGGCTTGGTCATGTCCACGCCGTAACAGTATTTACACCACGTGCAGTTGGATTGGGGATCGGTACTGGCCACATCCCGCGCCGTGTAGGTGGTCCCCTTAATCGGTAGGTTCAATTCATAGGCCTTGCGCGGAATCCCGCGCATCAGATGGACACCGAATTTGAGGCCCAATTCGTGACATCGATCTGCAATGGGCCTGAGGTCGTGGGGAAAGTAAACCTGCGACGGTAGGAAGTGTCCATACTCGTTGAGATTCACGTCGTGGGCGTGTTTTTCTGCGGGATACAGGGTGCCCGGTTGCAGTGTATATTCTCCGAACCAACCGTTATCCACCACAAAGTACTCGTAGCCAAAGGGCTTCAGTTTTTCGGCCATGGCCTCGACATTGGCCAAGGCCGCCTTTTCATGGAGATAGACACCGTAACTGTCAAAGCTGTTCCACCCCATGGGGGGCGTGGGCGCCAGTGCGGCTTGAGGATTGGCTCCTGTGCTATAAGGCAACATCAAACCAATCAATAGGGTGACAGCGATAGCGGATTTCATTTTAAGACTCGTCATTAAGTTTTCTTCCTTTGGGCTTAGTGTAGTGCTTCATATGTCTTTCTCGACCTTGTTTTTCTTCCGCATATCCTTTGGGAGGTTGTCAACGATCGGAGTGAGCATGTTCTTTTGTGCCTTTACCAAGATAGTGAGGTTGGAGATCAACTCCGATACACGCACTCAAGCCGGGTCGATTCCAAGTTTCGCGGCATCGATGTCCACCTGTATCCCCTCCTTGCCCTCCGGTGCATACAGGGTGATTACACATATTAGTTTTGACATTTTCATTTTGTTAGTCTTTTCCATTATTACCACTCCAGCTTAACAACATCCAGCAATGCGGTTGTCTGGTCGCCCGGAATAGTGAAGGTAAGCGATTTGTCCTTAAACTCATAACCAAGTGTGCTGCCGGTTGCCAGGATTGAAACTGCGGAAGGTTCTTTGCTCACATTGCTGACAGTGACGATCTTATCCTTCGGTTTGTAGTCATAATTGCCCATGGAACCGTTGTCAGGGGCCAGGAACTCGCCCTCTTCATCCTGTGGCCAGGCGAAGAGATACCAGGTCTTGCCGTTGTCTTTGGTCGTAACCGGGACATTGACCTGTTCGGGCCAGGGACCGCCTTGGGCTCCGACGAGTGCTTCCCTGTTCTTGTCCATCCAGCCGCCCAGCACTTCGCAGAGACCATAGAAATAGTCGGGCATGGTACCGTCGGGGAAAGGTCCGATGTCGGCCAGGCTGTAGCCGTCCCAGGAGCGGCATTTGGCCAAATTGGCCAGGACCTTGACCGCGGGGGTCCCTCGGCCGGTGTCCGGGCCCTTTCCGCCGGCAAACCAGCCGCCGCGCATGCACCAGCAAAACTCCCATGGACCCGATGGACGCAGAGTCGGAAAATGATTCTCAGCCGTGCCAAGATCGCCGAACTTCGGCTCTTCACCCCAGTTGTTGTAACGCGGATTGAGGAGAATCTCAGGTTGATGCCTCAGCAGCAGAGCTTTGGCCTCATCGTGATGAAAATCAAGGCCTACTCTAGGCCAGTTAAAACCATCAAACCAGGCATAGTCGACCTTCCCGTAACGTGTCAACAATTCTTCCATGCAGGGAAATACGTCTTGTTCAAGCCACTTATCCAGAATTGGTTGAAGCTCTTCTTTTGTCATGTCTACAAACGTTCCACCACGTTGCCATTCGTCCTTTAGTTTTGGGAAATTGCGGTATGGGAACTCTTCTGAATTCCACATCCAGTTGATCGGTGAAAAATAAAACCCCACAGCGAGATCGTTCTTGCGGCAGGCCTTGACCCACGGATCCAGGAGGTCCCGGCCACCCAGGTATTGCTTGACACCCCAGCCGCCGACTTCCTCGGTTTTTGAGGGCCAGAGCATGAACCCTGCATGATGACGGGTGGTGAGTACTGAATATGCGAAACCACCTCTCCTGGCAGCCGCCATCCATTTGTCCGGGTCATAGTCCTTGGCCGTGAACGTCTTGGGCCATTCGGCAACCAGCTTGTCGTGAGCTGCCTTGCCGCCCAACAGAGCCCAGCCATTCAGGCCCCAATGAATGAAGAGCCCCATGCCTGTTCCATCTTTCATCCACGACGGGACCGGGCGGACTTCGGCAGGTTTGACAGGGAGGCCGTCATAGCGCAGGCGAGCGAGCTCTTCCCCGTTGTAGAATCCGCCCATGAGTATTTTTACCCATTTGAGTTCGAGCGGATGGTCAGCATCCTTGGTTATTTTTATATAACGGCCCGGCTTGTTGATGGATATGTTCCAACCGTAGGCCTCGCCCTCAGTAATCCATGTCGCGTCACTTTCCCAGGTCTTCTTGTCTTTGCTGATGGAGATTTTCAGACCAACCTGATTTGTCTGGTTGCCGCGGTTTTTGATGACTACTGAGGTTATCTTGTCCTCGGTACCAAGGTCAATAATGACACCCACATCTTTTCCTGGCGCAATACTGATGGCATAGGCATCTTCTTTTTGGTTACTGTAGAACTCGCCGGCTGCGGTTAGAAAACCGGGCAGCGGTTCCTTCTTGCTTTCGCCAATGATTTCATAACTGGCATACTTGGATAGCCAGGCACGTTTGATCGATGCCGATGCGGGAATCGTACTTGCAAAGATCAGTGCGAGTAGTAGTGTGTATTGTGCCTTAAACATGTTATTACCTTCTTTCTTAACAAGTGTCTTCTATCTTGTCTTTCCGCGGACAGCCGCAGAGATACCAGGTCTTGTCTCTTGTTGTCACAAGCAGATTGCTCTTTTTCCGGCCAGGGGCTCCCGTTTAAATATTCAATGGCTTCGCGACCGTGCTTCATCCAACCCGTCAGTTCTTTGCATATGGTGTAGTTGTACTGCGCAACATTATTAAAGAAATGTAACTCATTTATGCGATTAACTTTCCAGGGGAATGGTCCCCATGGAAAGGGAACGTCATGGAGCGAC
>Ga0307380_10008785_pt1 | contig 12912 bp, 6 predicted proteins | sample UN3MG_FD_202239 | JGI IMG/M metagenome (GOLD analysis project Ga0307380, IMG submission 202239) | Soil microbial communities from Risofladan, Vaasa, Finland - UN-3 | ecosystem: Environmental > Terrestrial > Soil > Coastal area > Acid sulfate soil | place: Finland: Risofladan, Vaasa | collected... | reverse complement strand
CGCGCCATCGAGAGCCAACCTTTGCAATCTCTTTCGGCGGCCTCCATTCGGATTTGCCGCATCACCTCGGGGTCGGCCCGCATTGCGGCGGCGCGTTCGGCGGCGGTCCGGCCGGCCTCCGTGCCGGGGAAGTTCTTCGCCAGCGCCTCCAGTGCGACGAAGCGCTCGGCAATCGCTCTTTTCTTCTCACCCTTTTCGTACTCGGCCAGCGCCTGGGCGGCCTTGTGTTCGAGGCGGCCCTTCTCGACGGCCGCCCAGACCAGTTTGTCCGCTCTCAGGGCCTTGAGTTGTTCCCGGGCCTTCCCTGCCTGCTCCGACCTGGGTGCAACTGCGATGACCGCTTCCAGGCGAACGCTCGCCTCCCAATGCTTCTTCTCCTCGAGAAGCGCCTCGGCGTCGGCCATCTGCTTCCCGGCGGCCTCGGCGAGCGCAGCCTTGACGGCTTCGGCGCGGCCCTTGACTTTCGGCTCGATCCAGGCATACGGTTGCGTGTCCATCTCGGGATCGTCCGTCACGACGATCCACCGGTCGAAGTTGTCGAACTTCTCGTTGAAACGGCAGAAGTAGATATTGCTGCCCTGCGGCGAGTACTGCATGTTTGGGTGCGGGCCGCTGAAGGTGTAGAACCGCTTGTCATAGCGGGCGAATCCGCACCACCAGAACTGCGGGGTGCCTCGGACCTCGCTGGCCCCCGGGGCTTGGCTGGCAAAGTCAATGTACCGTTTGTTGGAGCCGTCCCGGTTGTACACGTAGATGCCGCTGTGGTTCTGGGCCCGCATGTGCGTGACCAGGCTCAGGTCCGGCGCCATGCCCGGCGTGCACCCGCCATCGGACACCAACTTGGGATCCCCGTTGGGCAGAGCGCAGATGCCCACCGGCCCTTGGTTCCAGCGGGTGACCGCGTGCTTGCCGTCCCGCGATACCTCCCACTTGTCATTCGTGTTGTTCTTGTCCCAGACCAGTTCCTTCTTGGTCAGGTCGTCGATCTGGTAGCGGTATACCGGCTGAATCTTGTTGCTGTTCTCAGCTTCCTTGACGTAGACCCACTCGGTGCCCGGCGGGTCTTCGGCCACGGCCACCGCCATCTTGACGTCCAGGAGCTTGTGGGCGTTCTTGCCGTCCCAGTCGCTGATCCACACCTCGCCGGTCTTGGCCTTCTCGGGCCCGACGGTCCAGACCACCCGCTTGCCGCTGGGGGCGATCATGACGTGGCTGTAGGTGGATGGCTCGGGCGTCAGGACGCGCTCGGTGCCGCCGTTCTCGTCGGTGTCGAGGACGATGATCCGCCAGATGGGCGGCTCATTCGCATCGATCGGGCCGAAGGGGTGGCCCTTGCCTTCGCTGCCGCGGATCCAGGCGATCTTGGTCCGTGCGCCGGTCATCTTGCGAATCCTGGCGGCGGTGGACTCTTCAGCCGTTGCGGGCCCGGCCAGCCCGGCCAGCAAAACCGCGGCGATCAGCAGGACCACGGGCAGCTTGTTGACGTGCTTCATGGACATGAGGCGTCTCTTTCGGTTCTCTGTTGAAAGATCGCAGACACCCGGCGCCGGTTCGGCGGCTGGTTTCTGCCAAGTGCAGGCCTCGGGCCAACGGCTACTTGCCGGTCGGTTTCTCGTCGTCGCGCTGGGGGCTGACGTCGTAGTAGAGCTTCAGGTCGGGCGCCTGCTCCAGCGTGTCCGACAGCCACTGCGACTCCAATGGTTTCCCAAATGCACTTGGCCCGCGACTGTCGCAGGCGGCTACTTCTTGTCCAGCGAATAGTAAAGGTCGCTCATCGTCTTGCCGTCGGCGGTGCAGAAGTCGAAGTAGTAGCCGTAGCCGAAGAAGGCGCTGCCCTGCTTGAGGACAACTTCATTCCAGCCGGCCTTGAGCTCGACCTCGGTCTTGACGGTACCCGGGGTGGCGCCGCGCTGCTGCTTGTCGGCGAGGGCTTCTTTTCCGTTGATCCACACCCGCATCCAGCCGGCCTGGCCGGTGTGCATGATGGCCTTGCGGATGTCTGGGCTCTTGACGTACGTCAGGCAGTACGTCACGGCCATCTGGTTGGGCACCTTGGCCTCGTCCTGGTAGTAGTCATAGAGGTTGAGGTAACCCAGGTGCTCGACGTGCGGCCCGCCGGGGATGGCCCGGATGGCGGGGCTGGGCGTCCACTTGAGCGGCACGCCGGCCTTGAGGTAGTCGTCCCATTGTTTGACGAGGGCGCCCCAGCCGTCCCACTTTGGGCGGGCTGTGTCGGAAGGCAGCGGGCAGGTCTTGGTGATGTCGATGCCGCCGGCCAGTTCCTTCTCGGGGCCGAAGTCCACGTCATAGCTCTTGAACGGCCCGCCGCCGTGCGGGTCGTCGGTGAAGTTCGGCAGCGGGCCCAGCAGCAGCCAGCGGCGATCAATCATCAGCGTGCTGGCCAGGCTCGTCTCCAGGCCGTTGGCCTGGGCCGTGAAAGTGGCCTGCCAGTTGTAGCCGGGGAGCTTGAAGTTGGGCACCATCACGTCGACAGTCACTTCGCGGCTGCCGGGAATCGGGCCGAAATCCTGCTCGATCGGGCCGACCTTCGAGGGGCCTTGCAGTTCCAGGCGAATCTTGCCGCTGACGGGCTTGTTGGTGATGTTGCCGACGAGCACGGAGACTGGCTGCCTGGCCTCGTCGAACGTCTTGGGCACGGCCATCGACAACGCCACCGGGCAGCCGACCTTGAACCACTTGCGCGACCAGTCGATGACGCGGCCCTGCGCGTCGGCAACCAACACGTCAGCGGGCAGCTTGCGGAACTTGCCTTTGTTGAGTTCTGGGTCCTTGATGATCATCAGCGTCACGGTGCCGGTGGCGCCCTTGGCGACACTGATGGGCTCGCCATCAGGCTTCTCGGCCTTGAGGCTCTCTTCCAGCGTGAGCTTGGCCAGGCCCTTCCAGTCCTTGTCGGTGTTGTTCTTGATGGTGACGACCATCGGCTCTTTCAGCGTGGCGCCCATCTGGGAGTCAAGCACGGTGTCGATCTGCAGCCCCTCGGCCGGCGAGGGGGCCTTGCCGGAGTCGATCCAGACGTACGAATGGGTGTCCATCTCCGGGTTGTCGGTGACGACGATCCACTGGTCGAAGTTGTCGAACTTCTCATTGAAGCGGCACAGGTAGATGTTCGAGCCGTTGGGGTTGTAGGTCATACTGGTGTGCGGGCCGATGAAGCTGTAGAAACGCTTGTCATAGCGGGCGAAGTTGCACCACCAGAACTGCGGCAGCGGTACGTCCTTGGCGCCGGGGGCCTGGCTGGCAAAGTCAATGTACCGTTCGTTGGAGCCGTCCCGGTTGTACACGTAGATGCCGCTGTGCCCCTGGGGCCGCATGTGCGTGACCAGGCTCAGGTCCGGCGCCATGCCCGGCGTGCACCCGCCGCCGGACACCAACTTGGGATCCCCGTTGGGCAGAGCGCAGATGCCCACCGGCCCGGCGTTCCAGCGGGTGACGGCGTACTTGCCGTCCCGCGATACCTCCCACTTGTCATTCGTGTTGTTCTTGTCCCAGACCAGTTCCTTCTTGGTCAGGTCGTCGATCTGGTAGCGGTATACCGGCTGAATCTTGTTGCTGTTCTCAGCTTCCTTGACGTAGACCCATTCGGTTCCCGGCGGATCTTCGGCCACGGCGGCGGTGCAACCCTGGTCCAGCAGCTTTTTCTGGTTCGTTCCGTCCCAGTCGCTGATCCATATTTCGCCGCCCTTGTTCAAGTCGCCCCCGCTCCACAGCACGCGCTTGCCGCTGGGGGTGATCTCGATGTGGTGGTACGCGCCGGGTTTCTCGGTGAGGTAGCGTTCCTGGCCGCCGTTCTCATCGGTGTCGATCACCACGATGCGCCAGATGTTGGGCTCCACGTTCATGCCGGGGCCGAAGGGGTGGCCTTTGCCGCCGCTGGCCCGTATCCAGGCGATCTTCGTCCGCGCCCCGGTCATCTGCCGGATCTTCGAGGCCACGCTCTGCTCGGCCATCGCCGCCCCGGCCATGCAGCCCAGGACCATCACCACAACAAGCCCAACTCCCAGCCGACGAATACACTTCATGGACATGACAGGTTTCCTTGGGTTCTCGGTTCTCCGCACAGGCCGGGCGCCCGCCCGCCACTTCAAGGTGGAGCACCCGCCGCGGGCAGGGCATACCGGCTAGGGGACGCCGGCTACTTGCCGGTCGGCTTCTCGTCGTCGCGCTGGGGGCTGACGTCGTAGTAGAGCCTCAGGTCGGGCGCCTGCTCCAGCGTGTCCGACAGCCACTGCGACTCCAATTGCCGGTTCTCGCTGTTGAGCTCCAGCGTCAGCTCGTAACTCTTGCCGATCGGGCGTGTGGCGATGGGCAGGATTCGCTTCTCCATCATCGCCCAGGTGGCCACACGGATCTTTTTGTCGTCGTACTTGCCTTCCAGGACCTTCTCGACCTCGTATTCATAGACCGCCAGCGCCTGGAAGTAGGGCTGGATGTGCTTGGCCTGGGGCACGTCCGAGCGGGCGACGAGCTTGCCGACGATCCTCAGCACGGCCGGGGCTTTGCGGGCCGATACCTTCTTGAGCCACGCGTCGGATTCCGTCTTGGCCTCCTCGGCCGTCAGGGCGCGGCTGTAGAGGGCAATGCCCTCGATGGTGCCCAGCCACGGGCGGCCTCCCGCGGCGTTGTCCCCGAAGGTCAGCGGTCCATCCGTGGCCCAAGGCTTCAGGTCGCCCTTGGGCGAACCCTTCAGTTCGACAGGCTTGCCGTTGACGTAGCAGGCGAGCGCGTCGTTCTCGTAGGTCACGATCAGGTGGACCGGGCTGGCGCCGTCCAGCTTGCACAGTTCGAGGGTCGAAGGCTTCTTGTCGCCCCCGGCCAGCAGGGAAAAGACCATCTTGTCCTTGTCCTGGACCAAGACGAAATTGGCCCCGTCATGGTCCCTGCCCAGGGCGATGATGTCGCCGCTCTGGCCGTCCTTGGCCGTCTGGGCGGCGGGCGTGAGATACGCCTCGACGGTCAACGCGCCGGTCCTGGCACACTGGGCGGCCACGTAATCCTGGGCTCCCTCGGCCACGAAGGAACCCCCGAAGGGCACCATCGCGAAGTTCCGGTCGAACCGGGCGGTGAGGCGGGCCGGCATCTGGTAGGCCTCGTTGGGCCTGCCGTCCTTCCGGAAGGCCACCGGAGGAGTCTTGAAATGCCCGCTCTCGAAGGCGAAGACCAGCCCTTCCTTGCTGGTGGGCCAGGTGGCCGGGGCAACCTGCTCGGCCCCCGAGCCGTAGGCCAGGACCACCAGGGCTGCACACGTGGTGACGCAAGAGATGAAGGTGTTTCTCATCCTGTTTGCTCCATTGCGGTGCCCAGGCCCTCGTCAAGGGCCTTGGATCCCATGCTCCAGGTTCCAGGTACGCCGATCATGGACCGGCCGTGTCATACGCCAGGTCCGTCATCTCCTTGCCCTGGGCATCGAGGAAGTCGGCCGAGAATCCGAAGAACGCGTAGCGCTGCCTAAACTTGACCAGCACCTCGTTGGTGCCTTTCTTGAGTTCGATGTTCTGGCGGGTCGTGTCACAGAACGGGTAGCGGCTGAAGTCGACCTCGACGACCTCCTTGCCGTTGACCCAAACTTTGGTCGTGCCCACGCCGCCCGGGCACAGCGTCGCCTTGCGGTCGTCGGGACTCTTGACGTAGATCACGCCATAGCCCATCTTGCCACCTGACGACCCGCGGCCGAAGGGCCCATTTATGTAGCCGTTCGCATCGGCCTTGCGCATCTCCCACTTCTGGTCCTTCTTGAGAGGGTAGGTCTTGACGATGTCCTTAAGGGTTTCGATCTCCTGCGGGGTTTTCCAGGCCGCTCCGCCATTCCCGAAGCCGCCGATAAGGTTCCACTGCTGCTGCGGACCGCTCGTCAGCCGCGAGGCCGTCGTGGCGAAGTACGTTGGCAAGTCCGGGCTGAGCTCCAACGTGTCACTGATGTTCTCCTCCTTGAACTGCGTGCAGATGGTCATCGGTTCCAGCACCAGACGTACCTGCGTGCCGATGGGCCATTGGACGATGCGGACGCTGAGCATGTCCAGCACGGCCCAATGGGCCACGCGGACCCTCTTGGCCTTGTACTCTCCGTCAAGCACTTTGGCCACCTCGTACTCGAACACGGTCAGCGCGCGCTTGTAGGGGGCGATCTCCTTGGGCAGCAGCACCTGCGATGAAGCCACCATCTTGGCCTCCACCTCCAGCCGCGGCGGCGCCTTGCGCTGGGCCATCAGGTCGCGATAGACCTGGTAGTTGGCCTTGGCCTCCTCGGCCGACAGGGCCCGGCAGTAGCTGGCGACGCCCTCGATCGTGCCGCGCCACCGGTGGCCATCCAAGTCGTTGCCCATGGTCACCTCCGGCGGCTTGTAGCCGTTGAGGTCGTCCTGGATTTGGTCAGTGTTCACCACCTCTTGACCGTTGACAAGAATCAGCAGCTTGCCGGGCTGATAGCTGACGACGACGTGGTAGGGTTGCTTGGCCTTGACCGTGGCCAACTCGAAGCTCTTGCCGGCGTACTCGAAGCGGAGCTTGTCCTTGTCCTGCCAGAAGCCGTAGCGCAGGACCGACTGCCTAGTGCTGTCCAGGTCGCGCGGCGTCATGGTGAATTCGTAGCTGAACTGGTGCGTCTGCCGCACGGCGTTGCTGAAGGCGGCCGCCACGCCGTAGATGGTGGCCCCGCCGCCGTCAAAGACCAGCGCCTGGTTGCGGTCCAGCCACGTAAGCCCGCTCAGGTTCGGCGTCGCGGTTCGGACCTCGTTGGTGAACGGGTCGCGGATGGTGTTGGGCTTGTCGCCGGTCTGCCACAGGCAGATCAGGTCCTTCATGTTCGTCGGCCAGGGGCTTACGGGAATCGCCAGGCGCGTCTTCTCCATCTTGCTGGGATGCTGGGCCAGGTCGGTCACGTTGTCGATGGTCAGCCAATCGTTCTGCCTGGGTCTCTGGGCCAGCAGGATGTGCAGCGTGCGGCCCGACTCGCCGGCTGAGACCTTCTCGATGCCGATCTTGGATTCCAGTTCGACCTTGACGTCCTTGAGCTGCACCGGCTCGTCGAAGGTGACAATCAACTCCCGCGCCTTCTCCAGCGTGGCGCCCAAGGCAATGGGCGGCTTGGCCGGCCGGACGTTCACCAGGCCGCGGAGCGTCTTGTCGCCCGCGACGGCCTTGACGACGTACATGCCGGGCTTGTCGTATGTGTGCCTGCCTGCGGCACCCTTGTCTGTGGCGCCGTCGCCGAAATCCCACTGTGCCTGCCCGCCCAAGTCCTTGGCCGAAAACTCGATGCTGTAGGGAGCCTTGCCGCCGCCATACCCCAGTTCGGGCGTTGCCTGCCAGATATCCGGGAAGCGGTCGCATAGCTCGCCGAACGTGTACTGCACCGGCCTGGAGACCGCGTCGAGCGTCTTGGGGTCTAGGCGAACCACGAAGATCTTGTAGGGGCTCCGGCTACAGCCGAAATACCCGCCCTCGTCGTCCTGGATGAACTTGGCGGGGTCGCACGCCACGAACGCCAGCAGCATGTTGTTGTCGCTGATCATCGAGCAGTACAGGTGGCCGCGGCGGTCGGGCAGCTCGTGCCCGGTGATGATCGGGTTGATGACGCGCGTGGCCAGGTTCATCTTGGCGACCACCTCGCCGCCGTGCATCCAGAAGCCCCAGTTGCCGTCCTGCGTGAAGTAAGGCTGGCAGCCGCCCAGGGACGGCAAGAAGTTGATCTTCTGCGTCTTGGCGTCGTAGGGGCAGAATGTGCTGAAACAGGCCGTCATGTGCGTGAGCGCGGCGTTGGGCAGCCAGCCCGGATTGTCGCCCTGGCCCATGTAGATCGGTGTACTCTGGCCTGTGGTGAGGTTCAGCCGGTACGTGTCCCTCTTCGCGTCCAGGTGCGCTATCTCGTTGTCGTTGAGCCACACGACCGCGCGGCTCCAGCCGTAAGTGCGAGCGTCGGGCACGATGACCTTGTCGCCCGTGCCGTCGATGTTGATCAGGTGCAGCGGTAACTTCCTCTGCTCGTCGGTTAGCTTGCTGTTGTCCTTCTCCCGTGGTAGACTGAGGTAGGCGACGCGTTTGCCGTCGGGGCTGATGTGAGCAGCGATGTGAACGCGCCCGTCTTCACGCGGGCTCAGGCGGCGCAGGCCCGTGCCGTCGAGCTTGATTGTCCAGAGCGACCAGACGCCTTCGTCGCGGCGGGTCTCCCAGACGATGAAGCCGTCGCCCAGTTCAGCGATGGCCTTCTGGGCCGGGGCCCAGGCGGCCGGGTCGCTCGTCTCGGCTGGCCAGGGGGATGCCTTGGCGCCCTCGCCCGCCAACGCCACTGCCGCCATCGAAAGCACCATCACGCCTACGCACGCGATTATCGTTCGACGCACCATCTTCGACTCCTTAGTTGCAGCCGGGATTTCCCAGATAGGGATTGCGCTTTGCAGGTTCGAATTTCGAAGGAGAGGATTGGCCGATGCCTGTTCGCTTGTTAACCTGCGCCGGCGGCGGGTTTTTCTGCGCTGCTGGAAAGTATACTAAGTGGAAACCCTCCTCGAAGGAAGAGACTAGACACCTTTTTCGGACCCATCCTTCGTGGAGAGTTTGGTGGGTAGGGAGCCACACACAACCCTGCCTCCGAAGGCCCCCTGGTGCAAGTGGAAGTATAACCAACAGAATGGGCATAGTCAAGGTAAAATCTTCTGAAAAACAGAGAGAGGGGCCGCCCGGGTTACGGTCCCCCTGTTCCCGGGTGTGCGCCAATTGCCTTGCCTTCTGAGTCGCTTGGTCGACACGCTTACGGGATTCCCCGTGGCCCAGAATCTCCACGGTTTCCCCCCAATGCGGAGTGCGGCCCGCCTTCGTACCGGCACACCGGGACTACGGCGGGTGAAAATGCGGAATGAAAAACTAGAGAAGGGCCTCGGCCTTCACCAGGGCTTCGTCGAGTCGTTCCAAGCACTCCCGCTTGCCCAAAATCTCCATCGTTTCAAAGAGCGGTGTTGAGATCTTGCGACAGGTGATGGCTACGCGGAGGGACATGAAAAGGTCGCCGGCCTTCCAGCCGATTGTCTCGGCCAGCGCCCGGCAGGCGGCTTCGAGGGTCTCGGCTTTCCACGGCTCCGCCTTGGCCAGGCGGGAGCGCAACTGTTCAAGGGCGGCGCGCGTCTCGGCGGCCGTCTTAATCGGCGTTTTCTTTTTGCCTTTCGTGGGAACGAGGTCCTGGGAATCGTAAGGCAGGGGCGAAATGAAAAAGGCGGTGCTGTCGGCGAACTCGCCGAGGCGGCGCAAGCGCTCCTGAACGAGGGACACAATCTTGCGGACGTCGGCCTCGTCATACTTTTCGGTGAGTTCGGCTGGCATGAAGCCTTCGTCCGTTAGCCGCGCGGCCAGGTTCTCGATGCTGAGGCGGCGAATCCACATGCCGCTCAGCCACTCGAACTTCTCGGTGTCGAAGACGGGGCCGGTCGTCGTCGCGCGGTCCCAGGAGAATTCCCGCATGAACTCCTCGCGCGAGAAGATTTCGCGGCCGTCGGGCATCGAGTGGCCGAGCATCCCGAGGAAGTTGACGACCGCCTCGGCCAGATACCCCTGCTCGCGGTACCAGAGGACGTTGGTGGGATTTTTGCGTTTCGAGAGTTTCGAGCGGTCGGGATTTCGGATGAGCGGCATGTGGTAAAACAGGGGCGGGTCCCACCCGAAGGCCGCATAGAGGAGCACGTGTTTCGGTGTGGAGGTGATCCATTCCTCGGCGCGGATGACGTGGGTGATGCCCATCAAGTGATCGTCCACGACATTGGCCAGGTGATAGGTGGGCAGGCCGTCGCTTTTGAGGAGGACCTGGTCGTCGATGCGTGCGTTTTCGAAGACGACCGGTCCGCGCAGGCCGTCGGTGAACGCAGTTTCGCCATCCAGGGGCACAGCCAGTCGGACCGTGTGGGGTTCGCCGCAAGAGGCGCGGCGTGCGGCCTCGTCGGGGTCGATGGCGCGGCATCGGCGGTCGTATCCGGTGGCCTCGCCGCCTTTTTGCCTTTCATCGCGGATGTCTTTCAGGCGTTCGGGCGTGCAGAAGCACCGGTAGGCGCGGCCGGAGGCGATGAGTTGGTCGGCGTGCTTTAGGTAAAGGTCGGCGCGTTCGCTCTGGCGGTAGGGTCCGACGGGTCCGCCCTTGTCGGGTCCTTCGTCGTAATCGAGGCCGAGCCATTCGATGGCGCGGAGGAACATCTGCTCGGCGCCTTCGACGAATCGGGCGCGGTCGGTGTCCTCGATGCGGACGAGGAATTGTCCGCCCTGTTGCCGGGCGAAGGCCCAGTTGATGAGGGCGACGTAGAGGTTGCCGATGTGGGGTTCGCCGGTGGGGCTGGGGGCGATGCGGGTGCGGACAGGTTTGGACGTTTCGGTCATCGTTGTGCTCGTTTTTTGCTCGCGCGCCGGGCAAGCCCGGCGGCTAAATGTTTGACACGCCGTGTCCAAATGCGCGCCGCTCAGTTCGTCCCGCCAACGGAGGGCGGGCCGGCAGCCGATGATTGCGGCGCGCGACCGTCAAGGCGGCTACGAGCGTCCGGGGTTGATCAGCCGGGACTCGCCCTCCGATTCCGATTCGGGCGCCTCAGCAGGCTTCTTCGGCTCGGCCCTCTCCGTGGGGAAGTCGACTATCGTGTCGTCGGGCGACGTGGTTTCGGCGGAGGTTTCCGGCGATTCGGTCGCACCGGACGTAGGCGCTTCGGCGGGCTCTTCGGCGGGCTCTTCGGCGGGCTCTTCGGCCGGCTCTTCAGGCGGCTCTTCAGGCGGCTCTTCAGGCGGTCCGGAGGCGATCTCGGCCGGTTCGGGCGTCCGGATGGGTTTGGCCCATCGCGCCACTTGCTGGCGAACGGTCGGCTGGTCAGGGTTCAATTCCAAACTCCGGTGCCACTCTTCGAGGGCCTGCCGTCGGAGTCGGTCCTGCACGGGATTTTTAATGTAGAAGATCATGAAGATGGCGGCGAGGCTGTTGCGGGAGCGCCAATCGTCCGGCTGCATCTTCAGCGCGGTTTGGAACTGCTCGATGGCTGCGCCGTATCGTTTCTGTTTGGTGTAGGCGTAGGCGAGGCGTTTTCGGATGATGGGCGAGTTGGGGTCCAGGTCGGCGGCGATGGCGAACTCTTCGAGCGCCTTTTCGATTCGGCCCTGGCGCAGGTAAGCGGTGCCAAGATTCATGTGGACGGGCGCCTGGTTGGAGTCGAGTTCGATGCTTTTGCGGTAGGCCCTGATGGCCTGATACAGTTCGCCGCGCGCGTCGTATACAGCGCCGAGGTTCGACCACGCGTAGCCGTGGGTCGGGTCGAGTTCGACGGCCTTTGCGGCGTGGGTCTGGGCGTTGCCGAGGTCTCCCAACCGAAAATAGACGACGCCCAGGTTGACTCGGACGGGAACGTTGTCGGGGTCGAGACCGACAGCCGTCTCGTAGGTGCCGGCGGCTTCCTGGTCGCGTTCGAGGGCCTGGTAGACGCGGCCGAGGCGGTAACGGTAGGTGAACTCCATGGGCATGATTTCGATGGCGCGGTGGTAGGGATGGATGGCCTTCTCCAACTGGCCCTGTTCGCGGAAGACGTCGCCGATGCCGGCGTAGGCGACAGCGAGGCTGGAGTCGAGTTCGATGGCGGCCTCGAATTTCTCCAGTGCCGCCTGGAGGTCCTGCTCGTCGAAGGCGAGGTATCCCTGTCCGTAGTGGCGGAGCGCCTCTTCGCGGTTGCAGCCGCTTGCAAGCGCTGCCGCGAGAACCAGTATAATGCCGACGCGTTTCACGGGGCCCGCCTTCCCGGGAATTTGGGGATTCCTCCCACGGAGCGGATTCTACACGGGGCTCGGATGATTGTCAAAAAGTCCTTGGTCGCCTGGCCGGCGCAGAGGAAGGGGGGCGGCCTTCCTGCCTCCGGGTCGCCGATAAACTCCCTGGACACGCGGGGGGAGGCGTGGATAGACTCACGTGCGGTGTGAAGGCGCCGTGCGGACTTTCGGAGGAGGTCGCCTGGTGTTTTGGCAACGGATAGCGCTGCTGGTGGTGGCGGCGGCGTTTTCGGGCGTGACCGTCATGCTGGTCCGCAAACGCCGCCTGCGTAAGGCGTGCGCGGTTCCCTGGCTCGCGGCGGGGCTAGTGGTGTTGATCTTTGGCGTGGCGCCGAGGGCGCTGGCGAGTCATGGGGTGCTTGTCGCGCTGGTGTTCCTGGCGGCCGCGGTGCTTTACGGCTGGGTGGTGATGTTGGGGCACTCGGAGCGAGAAAAAGCCCTGGCCGAGGAAGTGGCGACCCTCAAGGATGAGGTCGAAGGGTTGCGGGGGGAACTGAAGGAAGTGAAGCAGACGCCTCCGGAGCCGAAGCCCAAGCCCCCAGCCCTGCGCACGTAGGCTCGGGGTTTGAGTTGACGCCGCCGGGAGGCTGCGGTATAGTGCCCCTGGCAATTGAATAGGCGCATCTTATCGAGAGTGGCTGAGGGAAGGGCCCGACGACGCCACAGCAACCGGTCCGCTGGAGCCGCAGGCGAAAGTGGATGCTGGTGCTAACTCCCGCCCTATCTTCGGGGAAAGATAAGGGAAGCGCTGCGGACCGTTCCGCACGCCTCTTCTTATCCGGTCCATGTGGACCTGTCCCAGGGAAGAGGCGTTTTTCGTCCCACTCTCGCCGGAAGCGCCCTCGAGGAAAGGCAATCCATGGACGATCTATCCTCTTGCGGGTTTGACACGCGAGCCCTGCACGCCGGATACATCCCCGACGCCGAAACCGGCGCCCGGGCGGTTCCGATCTGGCAGACCACGAGTTACGTGTTCAAGGATACGGCCCACGCGGCGCGGCTGTTTGCGCTGGAGGAGTTCGGCAACATTTACACGCGCATCATGAACCCGACGACCGATGTGCTGGAAAAGCGCGTGGCGGCGCTGGAAGGCGGCGTGGCGGGGCTGGCTTTCTC
>Ga0307380_10008784_pt1 | contig 12913 bp, 11 predicted proteins | sample UN3MG_FD_202239 | JGI IMG/M metagenome (GOLD analysis project Ga0307380, IMG submission 202239) | Soil microbial communities from Risofladan, Vaasa, Finland - UN-3 | ecosystem: Environmental > Terrestrial > Soil > Coastal area > Acid sulfate soil | place: Finland: Risofladan, Vaasa | collected... | reverse complement strand
GGGTTTGTTGACCGGGCGGGGAGGGGGTCGCAGAATGGACAAGTCGGGATGGTCCAAGGGGGTGACAGGGCAGGGCGCGTCGGGCGCGAGGATTCGGCCGGTGAGACCGGGCGTTCGGACTGCCGGGATGGGATGCGGGCGCAACGTGCGGTGTTGGGTGAGCGTGTGCTGCTCGGAGCGAGCGAGCGATGGCAGGAAGAAGTAAGCCCGACCCCCTTCTCTCACGAGAAACGAGCTGCGTCCCCTTTTCCTATCCCTACTCCAGGAAATCCAGTTGGTCCTTCATCGCCTGGTCGACGCGTTCGAAAACCCGCATGGGCCACTCGGTTAGTCGGTACTCCATGCTCTGAGACGAGACTTGGAATCGCTTGGCCAACTGCCTTGCGAGTTGCCTCTTGATCGCACCGGGGTCGCCGAACCCCGCCGCGCGCACGAAGAGGCGGTACAAGCGAGCGGCCTCGGACAGAACCGCATCAGCGGGCATCAGGATCGCCGCTGCGAAGCGCTTGGCGTTGCGTTCCATTTCGACGTTGCGGTAGTGGCGTTGAAACTCCCTGAAGTCGTCGATCGTGTGAACTGCATCGATGACCTTGCGGTGTAGGATCAAATGTCCCAGTTCTTCGGCCACCGTCATCCGGTAGCGCGCGGGAACGTTGTCAGCCAACCATTCGTCAATGTAAACGAGCAAGTCACCCGTTTCGGGGTCGCGGAGCACCATTCCCTCGACACCATGGTTGGTGCGCAGCCCAGGCCAGATGTCCAGTACGACGCCTTCGAGTTGCTCGAGTAGAAGGTCAACGTCTACGGGAATCGAGATGGCGTCGCCATATCGTTTGGACAGGAAATCTCGAGCACGGCGTTCGAGCTCACCGGCAGAGTAGGTGGGCGGCTCAGGTAGGGCCATCCTGTTGCCCTCCGTGGCGTGTTTCGATGTCCTCGATCAACTTGGCGATCTCCTCATCCTCAAGCTGGCGGTTGTCGATCGTGCGGAGCAGCGTGGGAACCAGTTTCCGGCTCGTCACGTGCCGCAGGTCGGCCGGGAGTTCGCCGGCCGCGGTGGCCGCGTCGAAGAAGCCCGTCCATTCGTCAGACCCTTCCACCAAGCCAAGCGCATCGGCAATCTCGTGGAGCTTTTCGCCGTCCGCCGGGGGATTCCGTCTGCCGTGCTCGAGGGCGCTCAGATTCGACGGCTGCAGATCCACCATCTCGGCAAAGCGGCGGAGGCCGATTTCGGCTTTCAGCCGCAGACGCTTCAGAATGGCACCGAACTGCGCGGACATAGCCAGCCCCTTCCTCGCTCGTTTCTCGCCGGTTCACGCTCTTCCCTCTCCCCCTGTTATCACTATATGATAACACGCAAATCCAGGTCTGTCAAGCGGTTTTGTGCGTCTCGGGCGGGTCAACGTCTCGATCTGACAGCGGACGCGGACAGCCTTACCCGGGACCGTGGGCTCTGATGTCGAACAGCGGGCCGGGGCGTCCGTCAACGGGCCGGGCCATGGTGTCCTACCGCCCTATCGCATACTCCAGGCAGGCCAGTTGGGGCGTCATCGCCTGGACGGGGCGCTCGGGTACGCGCATCGACCGCTAGGGGCGCGTCCGCTCATTCTCCTTCCGGTCAGACATCGCCCACGCTTCAACGAAGACGGCGACCGTTTCCTTGTCCCCGGTCTGCATCGCCCTCCTCAGGCAGACCGCGTGAGGGTAGTTTTCTCCCAGCGTCTTCTCAATGGCCGACAGCGTTCGCACCGCCCTGCAAACGTCAAAGGCCTCCCTTGCTGCCGCCTTGATGTGCTCAACGTCCCTGCTCATCATGCACTCCTGTCTTCATCCTTGAATACCTGCCGCATGCGCGGCGCGCTCGACGGCGGCGATTCGTTGTTCGCCTACGTTCCATATTCGTGGGGTTGGCGACCCGGCCGGCGGGTTGAGTTTGGGCCGGTCGTGCAGGGGCACGCCTCACCCTGTTCTGGACGACCTCGCTTCTTTTGGCGAGTGATCGGCGTTTTGCGCGCGGGGTAGTTGCCATCGCTGGCCTCCTTCAGCGGAGGCAGCGGGGACGTGGTATGGTAGGAGACTACCTCTACCCTGGATTGAGCCGGGATACTCCCAGTCTTCCCGGCTTGGCCATCCCCGTGATAAACTGGCAAGAGAGCCCACAGGAAATGCCAAGAAACCTGCACAAAATAGCACAGATTCTGGCAACTTCCGTTGGATTCTGTTGCAATATGGCCATTCTAGAGGTAGTCTTGGGACATCCGGGGATATCCTCGGCTTAGTCGGGTTGTCCTTGGTTCCCGTCGCCTCACGATCGGTCCAAAGACAACCTACCAATACCACGCCCCCGGCCACCATCCGGGGGCGTCGTCTTGCGCTCACACAACGCCCAAGACGACCATTTGCTTCTATGTCTAGTCTGTACCCCACGTTTTAACGAGGGGCAACCGTATCCATCCGAAGTTTTTCACTCGCGCCTCTAACCTTCCGTGACACAGACACATAGCGCCCGAAAATCTTCTCCCTGACAAGGCGCTTCGCCGGAGATATCACCGCGACCTTCTCCAAACCCTACAGAAAAAGCCGGCAATCCCACGGGGGACCTGCCGGCTTTGGTAGCACCAACGCTGCAGGACCCCGTGACCCACACTCCCGTCGGCCAGGGCCACGTGGTCCCAACCAGATTGTCGTCCCAACAATTAGGCCGACGGGTTCATTTTGCAGCCTTCGCCCCACACAGGCAAAAGCACCCATTGCTGGATCAGCCCGATCCAGGCCCAGACAGACTGCCCCTTCTCGCTTCGGGCGGTGGCGCGATCGGCCCGACCCCCCGGCCGGGACCCACGTCCGCACCACGAATGCAGCACGATACTTCAAGATGCGCCGGGTGTCAAGGACTTTGCCAGCAAAACGGTGGCGGGGCGTGACACCCCCATCCGCCCCACCTCCAGCATGATCGCACTGGCCTTGACCCTGTCCGCCTCGGCGTAGACCTCCGTCGTCACTCGGCTATGGTGCCGCAGCAGCACGCGGGCTGCCTCGATCCCATATTGCCTTCGCATCCGGGTGGCGAAGTTGTGTCGCAACTCGTGCGGATGCCAGCGCGGGACGATCCGCTCGCTGTCCGGGTGCAGCCCCCTGGCTTCCTTGGCCGCCACGTCGGCGTCGTCGCACGCTCGCACGATCGGTCGTGGGTAACTCTCTCTCGTGTACTGGTCAGTCGGGCCGCGCTTCGGTCGTCTCTTCGGGCGGCGCCCCCCGGAGGCGGAATGCGCTGTTCACGGGTTGTTCTACGGGTCTACCGAGAAAGGACTGGGCGATACAGGACTTGAACCTGTGACCTCCTGCATGTCGAGCAGGCGCTCTAGCCAACTGAGCTAATCGCCCTTGCGGCAAGGCACATTACAGGGCGTCGGGGCGGGCCTGTCAACATGGGCGGCGAGACGACGTTCGGCAAGGGTGCGTGACACTTCCGGCGGCATTCGGTTTTGGATGCCACGGGCGGCTTGTCCGGCCGTGTGGGCTCTCGGGCGGGCGTTTTGAGCACACACACTGGCAGGCAAGCTGCCAGTGGCAGCCGCCCGTTTCCGTCGCCCCTTCCAGGGGCTCCGCTTCGTATCGGCACTGCCGACCCAGGGCTCGCTTCGCATCGCCCTGGGCTGTATTCCCTCGTCCGCTCCGCGGACTTTCAACGGTGTGAGGCCGCCTGAAGTGTCATGCACCCAGCCGCCAATGCCAGTGTCGCCGCCAACGCCGATGTTCCCGCCGGATGCCGACCGGCGCCCTTGCCGGGCGTCGCCAGGCGGCGCCGAGCGGTGCCAAGCGGCGCCAGACCGCGCCACGGCACGTTTGATGCCGGGTACAGCTTGTTTATGCCGATTGGGTGTCCCGCGAGTCGGCGTGTCCGGGGCGACAGAGTCCGCGCGAACTGAAGTTCGCGGCTCGGGACGGGTTTCGCTCGCGGCTCGGGACGGGTTCCGCTCGCGGCTCGGGAAACGGCAGAGTCATCCTGGGACTGGTATGAAACGGACCTGCCGGCCCTGGGGATCAGGCCGCGGCCATTCGGGCTCGCAGGTCGTCCATCAACTGATCGAACGAATGGGCGAAGGCCGCCACCCCGTCCACCCGAAGTTGCTCGGTCACCGCGTCCATGCTGATGCCCAGTTCACCGAGCCGGGCGGTCAGGCGGTGGGCCTGGTCCAGGTCGGTGTCGATGGTGCGGGCGACCACGCCGTGGTCCTTGAACGCGTCCAACGTCGCGGGCGGCACGGTGTTCACCGTGTCCGGGCCGATCAGGTTGTCCACGTAATACGTGTCGGGATAGCGCGGGTCCTTGGTGCTGGTCGAGGCCCACAGCGGGCGCTGCACCCGGGCACCCGATCCGGCCAGCTTCCGGAACCGTGGCTGGGCGAATATCTCGGCGAAGGCCGCGTAGGCGATGCGCGTGTTGGCGATGGCGGCTTGACCGAAGAGCGACTCCGCCTCCTTCTGCCCGGCCTCGACCCGGGCCGCCAGCAGCTTGTCCACGGCCGAGTCCACCCGGCTGACGAAGAACGAAGCCACCGAGGCCACCGAGGCCGGATCACCGCCGGCCGAGACGAGGTCCTCGAGCCCCTGCAGGTAGGCCTCGGTCACCCGCCGGTAAACCTCGCAGGAGAAGATCAGGGTGACGTTGACGTTCACGCCGGCCGCGATGGTCGCCCGCACGGCCGGTAACCCTTCGTCGGTGGCCGGAATCTTGATCATCACGTTGAGCCGATTGATCGTCCGGAACAGCCGCTGGGCCTCGCTGATGGTCACCCGCGTGTCGTAGGCCAGGCCCGGGTCGACCTCGAGGCTCACGTAGCCGTCTCGGCGGGCGGACCCGTCGTACACCGGGCGCAGGATGTCCGCCGCCGCCCGGATGTCATCGACGACCAGAGTCTCGTAGACCTGGGCGTCGCTCTTGCCGTCCGCGATCAAGCCCGCGAGCGCTTCGTCGTAGTCGTCGCTGCCGCTGATGGCCTTCTGGAAGATGGTCGGGTTCGAGGTCATGCCCACGACGCCGTCGGCCACGAACTTGTCCAACTCACCTGAAGCGATCATGCCGCGGCGAATGTTGTCGTACCACAAGGACTGCCCCGCGTCGGCCAAGGCCCGGATTCGTTCGTGCACGAAAGTTCCTCCTCTCTATCGAGCCGCACGCGCCATCGCGCCCCTGGCCGCTGCTACCACGGACTCGACCGTGATTCCCCGATCCGCCATAGCTTCAGGCCCCGGGGCACTGGTTCCGAAATCGTCGCAGGAGACGATGGCCCCATCCGGCCCGACGAACCGCCGCCACCCCATGGCCACGCCCGCCTCGACGGCGACTCGCCCGCCCACCTCAGGCGGTAACACCTGACGACGATACTCCTCGTCCTGCCGGTCGAAAGTCTCCTGACAGGGCATGGAGACTACGCGCACCGCAACGCCCTCACCGGCCAGCTTGGCGCGAGCGCCCAGGCAGAGCTGAACCTCGCTGCCCGTTCCGATCAGAATGACCTCCGGCCGCCCGGCGCAGTCCGCCAGCACGTACGCCCCGCGCAGCAGCCCCTCGGCCGGCGCCAGGGCCGCGCGATCAAGCGTTGGAACGGACTGCCGCGTCAGAACCAGCGCCACCGGATGGTCCGTGGTTTCCAGCGCGTAGCGCCACGCACAAGCGGTCTCGTTTGCGTCCGCCGGGCGGACCACGTCCAGGTGGGGAATGGCGCGCAGGGCCGCGAGCTGCTCGACCGGCTGGTGTGTCGGCCCGTCCTCGCCCACTCCGAGACTGTCGTGCGTGAACACGTAGATCACCGGCTGGCCCATCATCGCCGCCAGCCGGATCGACGGCCGCATATAATCGCTGAACACAAGGAACGTGGCCGTGTAGGGCCGCAGACCCGACAGCGACAATCCGCTGGCGATCGCCGCCATGGCGTGCTCGCGAATACCGAAGTACAGGTTCCGGCCGTCGTACGCGCCGGGGCCGAAGGCGCTCTTATCGCCCACCAGCGTGTTGTTCGACGCGGCCAGGTCGGCCGATCCACCGAACAACCACGGGACTTTTGCCGCCATGGCCGTGAGCACCTTGCCGCCCGCTTTTCGGGTCGCCAGACCCTTGCCGTCCGGCGGAAAGGTCGGCAGGTCCGCATCCCATCCCGGCGGCAGGTCCCGGGCGGCCATCAGCTCCCATCGGGCGGCAAGATCTGGGTGTTCCTGACGGTAGGCTTCGAATCGCCCGCCCCACTCCTCCTCCAGCCGACGTCCCTTTTCCACCGAGCGGTCCCGCATATGCCCGGTCACTTCTTGCGACACGTGGAAGTCGAGCCCGGGATCCCAGCCATAGACCGCCTTGGTGGCCCGCACTTCGTCAACGCCCAGCGGCGAGCCGTGTGCCGCCGGCGTGTCCTGCTTGTTGGGGCTCCCATAACCGATGTGGGATCTCACGACGACCAACGACGGCCGATCGGCCGTTGCGACCGCACCTTCGATGGCCCGTGTCAGCGCGTCGAGATCATCGGCGTCGGCCACCTGCTCGACGTGCCAGCCGTAGGCTTCGAAGCGCCGGCCGACGTCCTCGGTAAACGTAAGCCGCGTCCGGCCGTCGATCGTGATCCCGTTGCAGTCGTATACCCAGATCAGGTTGCCCAGCGCCAGATGACCCGCGAGCGAGGCCGCCTCACTGGCCACGCCCTCCATCAGGTCGCCGTCGCTGCACAGGGCAAACACCCGATAATCGAACAGCTCGTGTCCCGGCCGGTTGAAGTGCTGCGCCAGCCAGGTGCCGGCGATGGCCATGCCCACACTGTTGCCCACGCCCTGTCCCAGCGGGCCGGTCGTCGTCTCGACGCCGGGAACGAGGCCGAACTCGGGGTGCCCCGCACACTTGGCGTGCAGTTGACGGAACTCCTTCAGGTCCTCCATGGTCAGGTCGTAGCCGGTCAGGTGCAGCATGCTGTACAGCAGCATCGAGGCATGACCCATCGAGAGCACGAACCGATCCCGGTTCGGAAAGTCCGGGTTCGCCGGGTTGAACCTGAGGAACCGGTCGGCCAGAACGTAGGCCACCGGGGCCATGCCCATGGGCGCGCCGGGATGACCCGAATTCGCCTTCTGGATCGCATCCATGGCCAGCGTTCGGATCGTATTGATGCACAAGAGGTCGAGGCGGCGGGCGTCATCCATGTTGACCGGTCATTCTCCTGTTTGAACCCGGGTGGCACGCTACCCGCAGCCCGGCGTGGATTCAAGCGTCGAGAGCCACAAGCCGAATCGGTCGAGGGGGGCCGACCTCGCCCGAAACCACGCCAAGCCGGCTAGCCAGACCGACGATTGCGGCCGGCGGTCTCCCAGTTAGCCGAGCTCCGCGATTCTGTTCGGCCCAGCTCCGCGTTATCGGCAGTGAAGGCGCCCGGCCACTCACGGCGCCGGGGTGGTACACGCCGGTGGTCCGGCCCTGCCGTGCGCACCTTCAACCCGATAAGTACGCCACAATCACCCGTTCGGAAAGATCGTGCCAGTGACAGAGCGAAGAGGGCTGCGCCGACCCGTTTCAATGACACCGAATTTGCAGTGAAAACGCAATCAGGCCCTTCCTGCGGGGTCTGACGATGACCGGCTGGTGAAGCCCCCCGAAGCGTCGTTTTCTCCGTTTTCGATTGCTATGAACCGCCCCATCGTGGTACAATCCGCGTGGAGAGAGAGGTACGGGGCCCTGAGGAGGTGTCCCGGGATCGCGGCGATGGGCATGCCGATCGCTCGCGGTTTGGAGGAATGGTGGGAGAGAGGGAAGTTTGCGTTCAGTTCGTAGTGCAACCGGGCGGTTGCTGATCGTCCATCCGGAGCCGAAGTTAAGCACGACGTTGGAGGAAGCTCTTTCGCGGCGTGCTGCTGTTGTGCGCCGGGTGCATACCGTCGCCGAGGCCACGCGGGCACTTACCGTCGAGCCGGTCTTCCCGGTGGTTCTGATCTCGGCCCACGCCGGAACCGGACGCATCTCGCAGCTCGACGAGCAGTTGCTGGATACCATTTCGGCGATTCACCGGGCCTCTGCCGAGTCCCAGATCATCCTCCTCGTATCCGACACCGTCAGCGTTGAAACCTGTTGTCGGGCCATCGAATGCGGGGCCGGGGATTTTCTCGAGGTGAGCGGCGGTCGGGTGGATGAACAGGCCCTGTCCCGCCGGATCGACCAGGCAATGCGCCGCTACGAGCGAGCCGTTGCCGCTGCCGCATCCCTTCACTCGCACCAGCACTTCGATCAGGCCGGCATCGTGGCTCAGAGCCGCCTGATGGCCGATGTCCTGACCCGCGCCTCGCAGGCCGCGGAGATCTCCGACGCGCCCGTCCTGATCTACGGCGAGTCGGGAACCGGAAAGCAACTGCTGGCCGAGATGATTCACCGGCTCGATCCCAAGCGCGGCGACCAGCCGTTCCTGACCGTGAACTGTGCGGCCATCACCGGGACCCTGGCCGAGAGCGCCATGTTCGGACACGTCAAGGGGGCCTATACCGGGGCGACAGACAAGCGGGCCGGCTACTTCCGGGCCGCGAACCACGGCACCATCTTCCTCGACGAGATCGGGGAGTTGGAAGCGACCCTCCAACCCAAACTGCTGCGTGTCTTGCAGGAAGGCCTGATTCTTCCGGTCGGGTCCGACATCGAGGAACCGGTCGACATCCGCGTCCTGGCCGCCAGCAACCGCCGGTTGTCCGACTTGGTCGAGGAGGGCTCGTTCCGGCTCGACCTCTACCAGAGGCTCTACGTCATCTCGATCGAGATCCCGCCGTTGCGGGAACGTCCCGAGGACATCGAGGAGCTGGTGCCGTACTTCGTCCGCAAGTATGCCCGCCAGTATGGCCGCGACATCGCCCACGTCGACCGCCGCGTATACCAGTTCCTGTCCACCTGTGCGTTGGAGGGCAACGTCCGCGAGCTGGAGAACGCCGTCCGTCAGATCGTGGCCTTCAAGACCAGCGGTGATGAGATCCTGCTGGCCGACATCCCCGCCAGTCTGCGACGCCAGTGTGTCAAGCCCACCCGCCCGGTCGTGCCCCGCGAACTGGTCGAGAACGCCTGTGATCTGATCGACCGGGGCGTGATCACCCTGCCGGAGTTCGTGGCCGAGTGCGAGCGCCAGGTCCTGGCCAACGCCATCCACCGCTCGACGCGGCCCAGCGCCGACCTGGCCGAGAAGCTCGGCCTGTCCCGCCGCACCCTCTACAACAAGCGGCGCAGATACGATCTGTAAGCGCCGTGGGCCCCCCGGCCATCGTCGTTCATGGCACCGACTACGCGCCCTGGCTTCATACCCGCCAGGATCAGGCGCAACGCTCGCCTCGCGGCGGCGGCGGTCTCCAGTCCGCTGCAGCGGGTGATCCCGTTATCCTAGTGGTTCCCGCAGGAAGTCGCGGTGGCAGCCGGCGCAGAGGTCGAAGCGCAGGCTGCGGTAGGTCTGATCCTCGACCTCGTCGGGATCGGCGGTCCGGAGCTGTTCCACGATGGACTCGAGTTCGTCTTCGCCGTCGCGCTGGAGAGCATCTGCATCGAATTCCAGTGGCCCGGCCGCAGCGTACAATTCCATCTTCACGATGAACCGCGCGGCATCGTTGGCTCCCAGGGGGCGGCCGCATCGGTCACACTCGTAGCGGATCATCCCCACGCCCCTGCGTCGAGCCGTGCTCCAGTCCAGCCGGCGACAAGCGGACGAGCTTCAGGGCCCTCACCGCCCATGGCTCCGCTCGATGAGCAGATCGAGCGTCGCAGCCGCCGCGCCCCGATCCACCGCCTCGGCGGCAAGTCGAACACCGTCGCGCAAGCTCTCGGCACGCCCGCCGACCAGGATGGCCGCTCCGGCATTGAGCAACGCGTGGTCCCGCCGGGGCCCCGCTTCGCCGGCCAGGATGTGCCGCAACGCCTCGGCGCTCTCCGCGGCCGAGCCGACCCGTAGCGAATCCAGCGACGCGCGAGACAGTCCGCACCGCTCCGGAATCATCTCGAAGGTCCGGATCACGCCGCCGTCCAGCTCGGCCACGTGCGACGGCCCGGTGATGGTCAGATCACACAGCCCGTCGCACCCGTGCACAACCCAGGCCTTCACGGCGCCGAGTTCGCGCAGGGCCGTGGCGATGGTGTCGATCCAGCTCGGCCGGGACACACCCACGACCTGACGTCGAACGCCGGCCGGGTTGACCAGCGGGCCGACCAGATTGAACAGAGTACGGATTCCCAGAGCCGTCCGCACCGGCGCGGCATGCCTCATGGCCGGGTGCAGCGCGCGGGCATACAGGAATCCGATCTTCGCGTCCTGCAGACAGCGCTCGACGCTGGGCACGTCGGCCTCGATGTTGACGCCGAGCGCTTCGAGCGCTTCGGCGCTGCCGCTGGCCCGCGTGTGCGTGCGGTTCCCGTGCTTGGCTACCGGCACGCCGGCCGCCGCCGCAACGATCGCCGCCGCGGTCGAGACGTTGAACGTGCTGATCCCATCGCCACCCGTGCCGCAGGTGTCGACCGTGTCAGGGTCGCAGCGCACCGGCGTCACCCGCTCTCGCATGGCCTGGGCGGCGCCGACGATTTCGTCCACGGTCTCGCCCTTGACGGCCAGCGCGACCAGCAGTCCCGCCATAACCGGCAGGTCCATTTGCCCGGACATGATCCGTTCAAAAGCGAGGCGGGTGTCCTCCCGCGACAGGCTGCCGCCGGCAACGATCTGTTCCAGGAACTCCTTCACGCTTGCACCACGTGGTTAACCTGCACCACCGACCATCTCATTGACCGGTCGGCCAGGTCACGCATAATAGCAGCTACACTCACGCACCGCGAATCATTCGTGCCGCACGAATGCCGCGGCGGTCCGGCGGCCGGCAGCGATCAAGATCGGATGTTCGACACCACCGACGACACCATCGTGGCTGTTTCAACGGGCCCCGGGTCGGCTTGGCGGGGCATCCTGAGGTTGTCGGGACCCGACGCCCTACGGATCGCCTCCCGGCTCTTTTGCCCCAACGACGGCGGCGATCTGCTCGAGCGCCCCGGCTTCACGCGGCTGTTCGGTCGTCTGCAGCTCAACGACCGCCGTTCTCTGCCGGCTGAGTGCTACATCTTCCGCGCCCCGCGCAGCTACACAAGACAGGACTGCGTTGAACTGCACGCGCCCGGCTCCCCTCCCCTGCTGGCCATGTTAACCGATCGGGCCATCGAACGCGGCGCCCGCCCGGCCGGCCCCGGTGAGTTCACCGCCCGGGCGTTTCTGGCGGGTGCCATGGACCTGATGCAGGCGGAGGCCGTCGCGGCCACCATTCGGGCGCGCAGCGACGCCGAACTTCGCGCCGCACGATCGCTCAAGCGTGGTGAGCTGGCTGACCGGCTCGCGGACGTCTGCCAACGCCTCACCGAACTGGCCGCCCTCGTCGAGGCCGACATCGACTTCGCTGAGGAACCCATCGACTTCATCTCCCCAGACGAGCTGCGCGACCGACTGGACCGCCTGCTGGGACAACTCGGCTCCCTGCTCGATCGGGCCGAATCGACCGAACGTCTGGCCGATCTGCCCACCGTGTTGCTGATCGGCCGACCCAACGCCGGCAAGAGCAGCCTGCTCAACGCACTCTCCGGGATGGATCGGGCCATCTGCTCGGCCGTTGCCGGCACGACGCGCGACGTGCTCTCCGCTCCGATGGCCCTGAGGCACGGCGAGGCTATCCTGCTCGATGCCGCCGGTCACGACGCCCAAGCCGGGGCCCTGGGCGACCTGACCCGGCAGGTGACCCGATCCACCGCCCGGCAGGCCGACTTGATCTGCCTGGTCGTCGATCTCACCCGACCGACGGACGAACCGGTCCGGGAGCCGCTGGACATCGCCGGTCGATCGTCGGCGGTGATCGCTGCCAACAAGATCGATTTAGTCGACGAGGCGGTGGTGTCCCGGGTAACCACGCGGCTGGCCGCAGTCGGCGTCGGGCCGGTCTGTCCGGTCAGTGCCGCGACCGGGATGGGGCTGGCGTTGCTGCGCGAGACCATAGAAACCCAGTTGGCCGCCCGTATCGGACACGGCGATCACCGGGCCATCGCCCTGACCTCGCGACAAGCCCGGAGTCTTCGGGAGGCCCGGGCCGCGCTGGAACGCGCTCGCGCGTTGGCGGCCGGCGCCCAACAGACCATCGATGCCGCCGATGTCCTGGCTCTCGAACTCCGTGAGGGCCTCGACGCGCTGGGCCAGGTGACCGGCGCGGTGACGACGGACGACCTGCTGGGTCGGGTCTTTTCCTCGTTCTGCATCGGGAAGTAGGGGCGCCGGGGTTGGGCCACGCCGGACCGGCCCGGATGCCAGGGCGGCACACCTGCCGGGACGTCGCCATACGCTCGTCCTGCGTAGGCGCACAAACGGCGGGCACCCGAATCGACGCCCGCCGTGTATCCTACCCACCGAGCCCGGACGTTGGCACCGCTCCAGAAACCCGCAACGGCATCGCGTGATGTTCCATTTCGAGCCGCCGCCCGGTGCTCCTGCGGTGCACGATCGTTGGAGACGAGGCTACAGAATCCGACCCGGCGGCTTTTCCATGTCGCGCTTGGGCTTCTTCTGCTTCTCTTTCTTCTTGGTCGGCTTGGTGGCCCGCTCGGTCTCTTTCTTCTCCTCCCGGTCGCTCGCTTCCCGAGTCGGGGCCCGGCTCCGACCCGTGTCACGCACCGTGTCCCGGCTGCGATCTCGCTCCCGCTCGCGGGTCGTCGTCTCTTCTTTCTTCTTCTCCGGCTTCTCGGGCTCGTTCTGGTCCTGCTTCGGCGCCGGCGCTCGGTAAACCGCTTCCGGCTCCGACGAGCCGCCCGACATCAGCGCCCAAGCCCCGACTCCGACCCCGGCTACCGCCAACACCACCACGATCGGAATCCAGATCTTGCTGGAACCACCTGCCT
>Ga0307380_10008782_pt1 | contig 12913 bp, 10 predicted proteins | sample UN3MG_FD_202239 | JGI IMG/M metagenome (GOLD analysis project Ga0307380, IMG submission 202239) | Soil microbial communities from Risofladan, Vaasa, Finland - UN-3 | ecosystem: Environmental > Terrestrial > Soil > Coastal area > Acid sulfate soil | place: Finland: Risofladan, Vaasa | collected... | reverse complement strand
CTTTCAGGCTCAACAATCCTTTCGACTATTTTGGCATCGACATATTCAGGATGTTTTTCCAGTACCGGTCCCAAAGAGTCAAGAACCTCTTTAACCGCCTGGAGGAATTCTAATTCGCCCGAATTACGTTTTTGGACCTGCTCGTAAACGGCGTTAATAACAGTGTTTGAAGTCATTTAAGTAATCTCCATTAACAATCATAATTTGTTTTTTTCGTTTTTTTGCAACTATTAAAATAAGTTAAACTAATAGGAAAACCCCATAATTGTGTTGCTAACATCAAAAGTAAACCGTTAAAATAGCACACTTAAGGAGTATAGTACAAGAAATTAATGTTAATACAATCTATTAGGGTAGCTTATAATGCACATAGATACATTAAAGGTATTCTGTGATTTAGCGGATTTGCGAAGTTTCTCAAGAACTGCTGAAAAACACCTTTTAAGTCAATCTGCGGTCTCACAGCAGCTTGCACAACTTGAGCTTGCTCATAAGTGTCAGTTGATAAACCGCAAAAAAAGACCTATTGAACTAACTAAGGCAGGGCAGTTGCTTTACCAGGCCTCTAAAGATATGCTTGACAGATATGAACAGCTCAAGAACGAGCTGAATGCCTTGCAGAAGTCTTCTGTGAGCAGGGTAAACGTAGCTGCGATTTTCAGTATCGGGATGCATACACTGCCTGACTACGTTAAGAAATTTATGGTCAGCTATCCGAATGTTAATGTCCATATTGAATATTTTAGTGCCAGCAGGATTTATGAGCTGGTTTTATCCGGTAATGTCGATATCGGCCTTGTAGCTGTCCCTAAAAGAGACAAAAGACTCGAAGTGTATGACTTTGAGGATGAGCCGCTGGTTATGGTCTGCAGTCCGAAACATCCGTTTTCGCATGAACAGCAGATCGATATTCACAGGCTACAGTTTGAAAAATTCATCGCTTTTGAGAAAAATGTTCCCACGCGGGCGTGGATAGATAGTATTCTGGAGCGTTATAATGTTGCTGTCCGGCCGGTGATGGAGTTCGATAACATCGAAACGGTCAAACGGGCGGTGGAAATAAATTCGGGAATCAGTATATTGCCTCAAACGGCCATCCTTCCAGAGCTAAGCAGTGGAACAATAAAGGCAATTACCTTTTCTAATGAAAAATTTGTTAGAACTACCGGAATAATTCTTCGTAAAGGTAAAATTATAGGCCAGGCTGGCCGATACTTTATTGAGTTGCTGCGCAAAAAACGTGAAGCATAAATATATGGACGAGTGGGTGCATAGACGCAGCCACAAAGTATTATAGATGCAGATTAAAGCTGTGATATTTGATTTGGACGGCACTATAACCCAGCCTTTCTTTGATTTTGATGCCATTCGGGAAGAAATAGGCCTGGCCAGAGATTCCGGGCCTCTTCTGGAGTCGATGGAAAAGATGACCGTTCGGCAGCGGCAGGATGCCGAGAAAATACTTCATTATCATGAGCAAAAAGCGGTAACAGAATCCAGACTTAACGCCAATGCGAAACAGACGCTTTCGGCGCTTCGTGCAGCAGGTATTCATATCGGGGTCTTGACGCGTAATAAGCGTGAAAATGCCCTTGCTATCGCCAAAAAGCACGAGCTGGAATTCGATACTGTTATCGGTCGAGAAGACGGGCCGGTCAAGCCCGATGCTTTCGGGGTGTTGCGTATATGTGAGCAATTCGGCGTGGAACCTGAGGAAACTATGCTGGTAGGCGATTACCTCTTTGATTTACTCAGTGCAAAGGCGGCAGGTGCTGTCGCAGTGCTTCTGGCTAATCACAGTCAAGCCGACGAATTTGTCGAGCATGCGGATTTTTGTGTTGAAGATATCAGCCGGATACTTGAAATAATCGATGGTAAAAAATAGTGATTAGAGAAAAAGGAACTCGGAATAATGAATAAAAAGATAATTATCAAATCAGCCATTATTTTGTTATCAGCGGTGAGCGCTTGTTTGGCTTCTGAGGGCAAGGTAGCTTGTAAGTGCCCGAATTGTTCTAATACAAAACGGCCGACAGAGCAAAAGACTAATGAAGCCGATAAGGTCTTAAAACAGTTGAATCAGAAAACATCGGAGCTTATGTCCATTCAGGCACAGATTGAGTATAAATTCATTCAGCCGTTGCTCGAATCGGAAAAGCTGCAGAAAGGTGTTTTTTATTATGACAAGATAGGCAGCAGTTCAAAGCTGAGACTAAATTTTCAAACGAGGACAATAGATGATGAGGAAGAAGAAAAATACGTCGAGGAATATATCGTGCTCGACGGCGCCTATCTTTCTCATCCCGGGCACCGGTTCGAAGGGATGTGGGCTGTTCAGATCGACTACGAAATGGAGGGAATCAAGTATATTCAATTAGCCGATGCCCAAGACCCGAATAAGCCGATAGATGTTTTTGATTTGATTAACAAGAATTTTCCAATGGTTGGTTTTTCCAGGATTGAAGATATAAAAAAGGAGTTTGAGATAACGTTAGTTGAGCAAAAAAAGTCCGGACCCGAAGATTTTATTCAAGTACATTTGAAAGTTAAGCCGAATTCGATTTATAAAGATGACTACGTATCTATCGATTTCTGGATTGATAAGAAATTGGGTCTGCCAACTAAAATAGTGACGGTTTCGACCGAGCCGGCTACTGAGCCGGTAGAGCTGAAGGATGTTTTCGAGATAAAATTTCTCAAGCCGAAATTCAATAATAAAATAGACAAGAAGGTTTTCGACTTTAAGATACCCGCAGGTTTCGATGAGCCGGACATAATGCCGTTACCGAAAAAGAGCGAACGAAAATAATATGGTTTTAGTAACCGTTACTGATAAAGCTTTTCAAAAGTTGATAGCAAAACGTGCCCGGATATTGCTTGGCCTTGCGCGCCACCTGTCAGAGTGTAATACGAACGACAAAGTTATGATACGTCCGTTTCTGGGCCAATTGCTTTCACAATCTATGCAGATTGAAGAGCTTCTCGACGCCTACGATGCAGGCAACAGTTGCCGCTGGTGTTCATTCAGGTCACTGACGGCGGCGATGAAGCTTTTTTCTGACGTAAGTTATGAGCTGCTCCACATTCAACACTCATTGCCTGCTTATCGGCTTTTGCCGATCGAAAGAAATTTCGTCAAGGCAACGGAAGAGGCACTTGAGTTTACCGGCGACGTACTTTTGCGGGCGGGAAAGCAAATGATCGACAGAGCCGGCCAGCTTGGCCTTGCGATTCCACAGGGAAGTTTACGTGAGAAATCTTACACAGAGGATCTGCCGGCCGGCCGACTGCCACATGACTGCGGCACGCGCAGGATAGAGACAGTCTCCGAAACAGTAACTTTACTTGCCACGGCCTTTTTGAATTTGGCTGCTGACAGTAAAGATGTTCGCGCTGCCAGTCGGGCTAAGCCTAAAGCATACGCTTCCTACGTTCTGGATTCGATTAGCGAGGAAATGTTGCGAAGTCTCGAGCTTCGATTCCACAATCTTCAGTCACTGTACGATACATACGTCTCAGGTACTGAAGCAGAAGATTTGGATACAGACTTGCCTGTTTTGAGAGGCCATATAAGCGTTGTTTTTCATTTGCTGAAAACGGCCACATCATTCGCCCACTATTACGAGCGGCATGTGAATAAGGATATGTGCGATTCACAAACTCGATTTAAGCCACTGGTACAGGCCGAGGAACTGCTGCTGGTTCTGATGAACTACTCGGTTACGAGCATAAGTCTGTATATTGATTGTGCCGAGCATCTGTGTCATAGGATGCTCAAGCGCTACGCTGAGGTTGGCCGAGTCGAAGTGTCCGTTCCTTCCTATCGCGGGTTTCATGTTCGCCCGTCAACGCTGATTTCCAAGCTTGTCCTGCATTATGGAAGCGAAGTTCGTATGCAGATGGACGAGGAGGATTACAATGCAGGCTCACCGCTGGAGCTGTTCCGTGCCAATGAGAAGGTAAACGCGCAAAAACGACGGTGGCTGGCCTCGGAAATCGTCCATCTTAAGATTATCAGGGAACAGGAACAGGCCGGCCAGAGCAAAATTGATCCTATCGTGAGAAGCGTTGTACTGACATTGGCTGAGCGAGGGAAACTAATCCTGTACGAGCAGCCTCTGCAGTTGCCGGAAGAACCGACTGAAAAGGAAGGGACGCTGCTGGAAAAGGTTACCGGCGAAATAGCCCGGCTGCTGGCAATGGGTAAGATCGATGTGGATGCTCATTTGACCGCAACCTTTATCGGGGACAAGCGGGTCCTGGCTGATATAAAGTTATTGGCAGAGTCGGGATATGGCGAGGATAAATTCGGTAACAACGTTCCTCTGCCGGAAAAACTTTTTTACTTGCGTAGATGAGCCGGAGATAATCCCAGCTAAAGAAAGAAACAAAATCAATTGTCATTGTGAGGCCGGCGAAGTCCCGCACTAATTAGAAATGAGCCTAAGATTAATTGGGGCCGGATGGCTATCTCACAATTGTTCATTGTGTATTGCATCATGGATGTTGTACCGGGCGATGCGAAAGGCTTGCAATGAGCTAAAATAGAAATGGAAAGGGTAAAAATGTCAAAGGGTTTAGTTATCTATTACTCAAGAACAGGTAATACCAAAGAGATGGCCCAGATAATAGCAAAGGCTATGAATGAGACTGATTTGCCGACCGAATGCAAGTCCATCAGCGATGTAGAAGCTAAGGACGTGTTCGGTTATGATGCAATAGTAATCGGCTCTCCGACATATTATGGCCAGATGGCGGCGCAGGTTAAACAGTTGATAGATGATTTGGTAGGCAGGCACGGCAAGCTCGACGGTAAAGTGGGAGCTGCATTTACCAGTTCGGCAAATATCGGCGGTGGTAATGAGACCACGATTATTGGCATATTAGAGGCGATGCTTATCTGCGGCATGGTGGTACAGGGTGATCCTAAAGGTGACCACTATGGGCCGGTTTCCATTAGTAAGCCCGACCAGCGTGTAGAGAAACAATGTCAGCGCTGCGGCCGGAGAGTGGCGGAACTGACCAATAAAATGACGACCTGACAGGCTGATGCTTCGTTTTGGGAGACTTTCCAGGTTTCTCGAATGCCCGAAATCACGTAAAAATTCATCAAATTGTGAAAAAAATAAATATCGTTTTTTTAAAAAAAAGCCATTTTTCTTTGACAAAACAGTAAAATACCGTTAAGTTTTGGGCGATTTTAATCGAAAAAACGGCAGTGTTAATCCACAAAGTGGAGGCATCTTAAATGCAAGAGTATGAAGACCTGAAAAGGCTGGTTGCCGAAGTTGAAAACGATATCAGCAAAGCCGAGGGCGGAAATAAGGCGGCAGGAACGCGGGTTCGCAAGCAAATGCAGAAAGTAAAGCAGGCTGCTCAAGTTGTTCGCAATCGCGTTCTTGAAATCAGATCGGCCCAATAGCCATCACAAGTATTCGTAAAATACTTGTATAATTATGTATCATACGTTGTGTATGTTGCGCGTTGAAGTATTGCGTATGAACAGTTGTGATGATAATACGCAATATGAAAGCGCGGGAAGTTTTTATTAAGGACAATAATGCCTCCTCCCTTATTATTTGATTTATCGTCAATAGATCTTCAAGCCGAGCCTGTATTCGACAGGGAGGCAATTTGCAAAGTAAATCCCCAGCGATTTGAGATGCAGCATCTTGATGGTATCCTTTGGGTTGATAAGGACAAGCGTTTGATTTTAGGCTACAAGGATGTAACGGATAGCGAATTCTGGATTCGTGGGCACATCCCTGGTCGGCCTTTGATGCCGGGAGTAATAATGGTTGAGGCGGCAGCCCAGCTTTCGAGCTTTTTTATGAAGCAGATTTATGAATTGGAAGGCTTTGTCGGTTTTGCCGGTATCAATTCAGCGAAGTTCCGCTCCGTTGTAGAGCCGGGCCAAAGATTATATCTGCTTGGACATATTACGAAATTCAAACGCCGGAGAGACACCGCCCATGTTACAACAAGTGTACAGGGAGTCGTCGATGGCTCTATGGTATTTGAAACGGCCATATCCGGCATGAAAGTTTGAACGGTCGGGTGGTTTCATTTTCATAATCCTTTTTTGAAAAAGCGTTAGCGTTCATTTTGGCTTTTGAAATTGGGTTTGAATTGGGTTTGTTTTTTATAGCCCATAGCCGCATTTTTCTTCATAATCCTTTGTAAATACACACTTTGCATCATTTTTGCCCTTTCGGGAATTGGGTTTGAATTGGGTTTGTTTTGGCTTTAATTGGGTTTGTTTGGCTTTGTTTTTTCCGAATAACCAAATGTCCAATTACTCGTATTTACTTGTCGCAAAAGAGCTTAAGTTAATTTTTGCCTACTTGACTTTGGGTTTGTTTTGCATAAAAGAGCTGATTTGTAGAGCGTTCTCTACAGATGTAGAGGGCAAGTTAGTTAAGAGTGAGCTAAATCCGCCGCGGCGGATAAAGTGCCTAAAGTGAGCTAAATCCGCCGCGGCGGATAAAGTTAAGTATTTCATATTCCAGATCTCATATTTCATATTGTCTCAGTGAGGGCCCCCTTAGAATGCATGGCATTCTAAATAAGGGGGCAGGGAAAAAAGTAGTCCCTCTATAATTAGACGAGTGTGCAGTTTTGAACCGAAAATTTGGCTATTTTTTTTGGGTCTTTGCTCGTAAGTTGTTATTAAAAAAGGAGATAAAAAATTTTGAAAATTTATATTTTTGTTTTTAGGTGTGAGCGTTTTTGATCGAAAATTCCTCGAATTTTCGTTCGTATCTCGTGAAGCGTATTGCGTAGTATCGATGGTTTTTTGATCAGTTTATTGTTCTTGGCAGTTTCAATTCTCAAAGCAAGCTTTGTCATAGAAACCAGCCTTCGTCCACCGGGCAGCTTATCGCTGCCCACTTATGAATAATCCAGCTCAAAAAGTGGCAAAAAAAAGTGGTGCAGCAATTCTACCTGAGGCCAGCATGAACATCGTACAATCACGGAGACGCGAAGCGGCGGAGTGAATATAACCAGCGTGAACCGAAGGTAGAAATACGGTTAGTGAATGGGTGTATGCGTGGATGAGTTGATGCGAGATGCGAATTATTATTTTTTCTTTACAATAATACATCAATAGTGTATTTTATCTTTAGATGAGCGAGCATGCGAAACATCATGGATTTGTGGCTTCATAAAAATAGGATGGTTGTCAATAGTTTTTAGTCACTAGTTAGTTTAGCTGTTAAGTAGAAATCATCCATTAATTATCTTTTTTGCTTCTTTGATGTTGATGCGCGCTTTATGACCATGCTTTTCGAGCAACGCTAATAAGTTACTGCCATTTAACAGTGTAATTGGTTTATCTTTCGCAAATTCATAAGAGTCCTTACCATAATCAGATGTGGTTACTAGGATCCCTTTGGTAGCACCCTCATTCATAACTGTGCCATACAAATCACGCACAGCGCTTACACCAACAGTGTTTGTATATCGTTTTGCCTGTATAATTATCTTGCCACCTCTAATAGGGTCTGGGTCGAAAGCAACAGCATCGACACCACCATCCGAACTAGCTTGAGTGACCTTTACTTCACCACCATTTGCGATAAATTCCTTCTCAAATATCTCACGAACAAGATGTTCGAAGTCTTCCCAATTCATCGCAGCAATATTTACACTATCATCTAATTGATAAGCTATTTCCTTTCCATCAACAAATCTTTTGTCTGATTTATCCAGTTTTATAATGGGTGGAATTGGTGTTAAATCAATAAGTTTAGCCGCAGAAACACCTTTAAGGTGTTTAAAAGTAGCTTTTGGGTCTATATTTGATAAGTCAAATGTAATGAATTTACTTTTTTCTGCTGACACAGAGACAATGACTTTTGTTTCTTCAATTCCAGTTGCTGGATTTCTAGTAGTTACTATGCCATTAAAAGCAACTCCATCTAATGCGTTTACGATATCTGCTTCAAAAAGCTCATGTATTGTTCTAATACATATCTGATATATGACACTTTCGTATAGCGTTTTTTTAGCTGACTCTGTCAGTTGTTTTTCTATTATCTCATCGCGTGCCTTGACGTACTTGTAAGATTCGATTGTTGGTAATTGCTCTGGTGACGGAAGAATATAATCCAATACTATCATTTTACTCGCTTCGCGAAACTCTAAATTCCAATTTTTGGGGAAACAATCGGGATATTGCGAATTTGTTAACACCAAATCACAGTATTCTTCAATCGCCTTTGGGTCAGCAGAATGATATCTTTCTTTAATATTTTCTAGCGCATCGTTATCCCGCTTTTTTTCATCCTCAAAGGCACATTTTGCTTTTTCAAATGCGTTTAATGTTTTTTGAAACGTCATCTCCCGATTATCATTTTCTAATTTTAACTGTTCAACCTGTGTTTTCCATTGGTTAAGTCTTTTTTCATACTTAACGACAATTGCTCCACCTCGAAAGAGCCTGCTAAAAAATCCGTACTCTCTTTTTACTTCATTTAAAGTTGGACGCTCGGATGGCTTTTGTTTATCAAAACTTGTTGGACGTCCATAATTATTAAACTGAATAAAATTGTATTCTTGTCCCTTGCCGCTAATTTCTTCAGGATTGCAGCGAAATGGTTCTTTTCGTTTGATAGAATCCCAGTCTACTGCATCATTAACATCAATTGTATGAAGAAGTATTCGTTTTAATGTCTCAATAGATTCAGATGCTATTCGGTTCATTTCATCAACTGAATCTGCTCGTTTTTCTTTGTGTAAAATATTTATATGTCGCTTGTACTTATCCTCCCAACTTCGCAGTATTTCTTCGATTTTCCCTCTAAGTAAATAAAAATCCGACGATTTAAGAGTCTTCGATAAGTGGAGTTCTGGAAAATCAAGATCAATGCCATAGCTTGTGGGATTTCCTCTGGTATTATAGTTTTGATAAAGTGAAGATATCTTTACTTTTCCAGAAAGAAAATCAGGAATAAAAAATTTAAAGCTTAATTTGTTTTCATAGCTCATTTCTTATTTCATCCTTATTCTATATTAAATAAAGCACTGTTTTTGTATACTTTCCATAATCATTAATTTGTGGCTTTCCCAAGTTTATCCATCATCATGTCATTCGTTACTTTCGCCTATTCCTTCTTACTAACAATCATTCGTCAATGTCCCTATTTTTTTGAGACAACAAGCAACGACAGTATTTCTTCTTCGAATTTACCATTGCATTGACATGTCGTTCCTTGGGAGAACCGATCTCGCTGACCAGAATTGAAGGAAATCGTGTCTGTGGTGTTCATTGGATATCCTTGGTATCCCGTTTGAATTACAGACTTGGTCAAAACATATCTTGCATTAGCCGTAATCTTCGTCTGCTTAGGTCCAAGTTCTTCTACAATGATATTCATGCGGCCATCTAAATCCATCTTTCGTACTATATTCCAAAGCCCTGTGTTATTCAAAAGTTCAAATTGTTGATGTGCTTTGGAAGTTGGAAAATTGTAAGTTCTTTTACCTGCTAAGTTGCTTACGAGCGAATGTATCCGGCCACAATCAACATATTTCTCTGGGTCACCGCTATAACTAATGTTGATCAGGCCAGACTCCTTATCTAAGTTGTTGATTACAAAGAATGTTCTTCCCAGTGCAGGGACAATTTCCTTCCAAACATCGTCCTTGCCTTTATCGACGACAATGGAATTATTAAAAGCTGTGGCCTCTTTTGGAGGCGTATAGTTGTATTCACTTGCACAGCCTGCCATGGCTAGCATCACTAAAGATATTAAAATACAATGTTTTGTCGATTTCATAGTTTTTCTCCTTTTCTAAATTCATTTATGAGTATGAGCATTTCCCGCCAAAGCAATTTCGTATCTCATATTTCGCTGCATTGTTCAAGATGTCCGCATCACGCATTTAGGGGTAGAGAATAACGGAGAAAAGATAGAAAAGCAAAAGAAATATCGAATATTCAGCAAGGAATTTTAGTGGATTAGAGAATTTAGCCCTTCGTCTCCGCTCAGGATGAAGGGGGATATAGCATTTCTACCCACCGGCCCCCTGTTATATGCCAAGGGAGTTCTTCTCGGGGGTAAACTCCAAAGTAAGTGAGCTCACATTCCCCTGCTGCGAGTCAAGTTAGAAGCACTGTAATTTAGTTTTGAATTTTGAGTGTTTGGTTTTGAGTAGATTGTTGAGCGGACAGCTTATAGCGTAGAGCGTACAGAGAAATGAGGTCTATTATTATTTTCTGTCTAATCATCTTTGGGGGGTGTTTCTGTGGATTCGTTCTTTGCGACAAAAGGCGCTGATTGTGAAAGAGTACCGTTGAAGCGGAGGAGAAAATCGGTTATTATGAGGACCGCAGTTTGCAGGAGTACTGTTTATGAAGTCATACGAAAAAACCAAGCTAAAAGAGAGCGAGCATATCTTTCAGTTGAATGGTTTTGTTGTATAGGGGATACCCATGAGCAAGAGAATAGTCATTGTTGCCCTAATAAGCCTAATACTTACATCAAATGCATATTCCAAGCAGGAAGATATATCTTCTTTCGTAGTCGTCAGCAAGCGTGATGCCCGTTATTTCGAGCTGTCTAACGGCAGCCCCTACATCCCGATCGGCTTCAATTTAGTCAATCCTCCAAGAGAAGAGGAGTTCGAGCGAATCTTCAAGATCATGGCGGAAAATAAGATTAACTATTGCCGTGTCTGGATAAGCCATCGCGACTGGGATGTCGAGCATGAAAAATGCCTGCAATTCGATCCTGACCGTGCAAAAACCATAGACCATTTCCTTTCGCTTGCCCGTAAGAACGGAATCCGAGTGAAGATGTGTCTCGAATACTTCCGCGACATCCGCGGGGACAGAAACAGGTGGTCCGACAACACACTGTACCACAAGGCCAACGGCGGTCCCTATGAGAGTATGCACGAATATCTCTCCTCGGAAAAGGGGCGTTCGCATTTCAAGGCAAAACTCGACTGGTATGCCGGCCGGTACGGAAATGAGCCGGCGGTTTTCGCATGGGAACTATGGAACGAAATGGATGCGGTTCGTGATTCGGAATGGTTAGACTGGACAAAAGAAATGCTTGCTGAACTGCAAAGCCGCTTCCCTCGCAACCTTGCCGTACAGAGTCTGGGGAGCTATGACTGGGAGAGGAAAAGGCAGAGCTACAAGACGTTGTGCCTTCTTGGGGACAATGATGTTGCTCAGGTCCATCGGTATCTGGACGAAGGGGCCGGATGGGAGATTTGCCATGGGCCCGTTGATGTTCTCGCCTCTCAAGCTGTTCGTGAATTGATTGCCTTCAATCCGGGAAAGCCCATTATTCTGACAGAAACAGGTGCAGTCAAACCGCGTCATACCGGCTGTTCGGAATTGTATGCAAAAGACCGGGACGGCGTGTTACTGCATGATATGCTTTTTGCTCCATTTTTCAGCGGGGCAGCCGGAACCGGACATGTATGGTGGTGGCGACAAGCGCTGGAAGAGCCGAATCTATGGTATCATTTTGCTCGATTTGCTGAGGCGGTTAAAGGTATCGACCCTGCTGCGGAGAATTTCAAGCCAGTGATGATATCCAACGACCGGTTCCGGCTCTATGTACTTAAAGGACGCAAGACTGTATTGGCATGGTGCAGGGATAGTCAGAACAACTGGAAGAATGAACTGGTACTCGGACATCAGCCGGAAACACTATACGGTCTGGAAATTGATCTCAGCCCCTATTTAAACGGGCCCCGGAAGGCACCGGTGAGAGTTTACGATCCATGGAAGAACAGTTGGCAGGACAAGAGTATCGAGTCTGGACGTATAAAGCTCGATGCTTTTACCCGTTCAGTCGTAATTCGAGTGGATTAGGATTGGAGAAAAGCCTTCAGAATCCAAAGCTGGTATAGTCTCATTGCTGCTGAAGACGTACACTTTTCCAGACCGAGCTGAGAGAGCCAGAAGAACACCGGGACCGACGATGTGAATGTTACCGATTCTGTCTTGGCGTCCTGCTTGGCGCTTTCCTGCGCCAGACAACGCCCGACTATGTCTTTGGGTGAAAAGGCAAACGCCACTCACGATAGCGCAAGCGGCGTTTTTGAACGCGCCCGGCAGGACTCGAACCTGCAACCTTCGGATTCGAAGTCCGCGACTCTATCCAATTGAGCTACGGGCGCATAAATCCATAAGTACTTGACATCTAACAACTTTCCATATTATCTGTCAACTCTTTAGAGGAGCTATTTGGTAAATATGACTAAAAAAAGTATCATTTTAATATCAATGTCTTTTAGAGCCTATCCAAATAACCCGCTCTATTGCGGCCGACTGCAAAGCCCAATACCTGCGGCGATTTTGACCTTCCGCTTTGCCGGAGAAAATTTCGCACGTTCTCGTGACAAAAGCAATTTTTAGAGGCTCCCTTGATTGTCTGTAAGTAAGTTTAAGCTCACCAGCCTTCGGCCATGATTTCAATTCCACAAAGCAGGGGGTCGGCTTTTCCTTCAGTTGTGGGAGTTAGAGTGACTTTCAAATCATCTGTTACGTTAATTCCGTTAAATTCTTTTACTACGCTGTGATTTGTTCGGCCGGCCTCCTTTACGATATCGAAGGTTTTCAAAACCTGTTTGCCCTGAAGTGAGATATTGAATAAACGCCGGCCAACCTCGTATTCGGCATTCTCAGCAAAATACAAGCGTATAGTATAAGGCCTGGGTTGTTCAAAAGCACCCTTGATGGACTCTTCCTGCCAGGTGGGAATTTTTTCGATGTGCTTGTCGAAGGCGTTAACACTTGAGGGATTCCTTCCTGGTTGAATAAACATGCGGATGGAGACTTCTCTGAGTCCTGTTACACCCGAAGCGGTAATCCAGTTATGCTTATCGTTCACTCGCGAGCTGTGGGAACGGAACCACTGAGGATTTTCATATTTGGCTCGAATGGGAA
>Ga0307380_10008781_pt1 | contig 12913 bp, 5 predicted proteins | sample UN3MG_FD_202239 | JGI IMG/M metagenome (GOLD analysis project Ga0307380, IMG submission 202239) | Soil microbial communities from Risofladan, Vaasa, Finland - UN-3 | ecosystem: Environmental > Terrestrial > Soil > Coastal area > Acid sulfate soil | place: Finland: Risofladan, Vaasa | collected... | reverse complement strand
CGTCCACCGCCCCCGCCACCCACGACGGCAGCTACCTCTCTCACCAGAGCATCGGCCCTCAGACCCCTCTCTACGAGGTCAGGGGTCACCGCCGCCACGAAGCCTGGCTTGCCATCCATAGTCGCGCCCAGCACGATGACCGCCGAACCCAGTCGATCCCTCAACCAGTCGGTCATCTCGCGTAGTGTCTCCATGTTAGGCGCCTCAACCTGGGTAGCCAGCACTTTGATGCCATTCACCTCGCGCACTTCATCGACTACTCTGGTCGTCTCCACCCTTGCCAGGCGGCGCTGCAAGTCCTGTATCTCCCTGCGTTGAGAGTCCACGTCGGCAAGCAGGCCATTCAGGTTGCTCTCCATCTCCGCCGACGTGCCACCCAATCCCGAGGCCATCCGTTCTATGAGCGAGAGCCTCTGGAGAACCAACTCCTCCGCTCCACGACCAGTGACTGCCTCGATCCGGCGTAACCCCCTGCCGATGCTGCCCTCACTCAAGATATGAAAGAACCCCATCTGACCGGTAGCCTGAAGGTGCGTGCCACCACACAGCTCTCTGCTGTAGTCCCCGGCGCTCACCATCCGAACCTCATCGGCGTACTTCTCTCCGAAGATAGCGAATGCTCCAGAGCCCACGGCTGTTTGGTAATCCGTGATCACAGTGGACAGCGGCAGGTTTTCCCTGATCTTCTCGTTGACTCGCCGCTCGATCGCATCCAGTTCGTCCGGCTCTACCGCCTGCAAGTGCGTGAAGTCGAAACGCAGTCTATCCGGCGCAACCTCAGATCCCGACTGCTGCGCGTGTCTTCCCAGAATCTCCCGCAAAGCCTTGTGCAGAAGGTGGGTGGCTGTGTGATTGCGTGCGATGTCTAAGCGCCTATCCGTGTCTACGCTGGCGACGACCTCTTCGCCAACCCGCAGAGAGCCCCGTCGGACCTCCCCGTAGTGAACACTCAACCCAGGCACAGGGCTCTGGGCGTCCGAGACAGCGAACTCCCCGCCGTTTCCGGCGATCAGACCCGTGTCGCCAACCTGCCCACCAGCTTCGGCATAGAAGGGTGTCTTCTCCAGAACCAGCGCTGCCTGATCTCCTTCGGCTATTTCGCTGACCGCGCGACCGTCCTTGGCCAGATTGATGATCTTGCCAGTTGCCTCCATCGTCTCGTAGCCCAGGAAGAGCGTCGGCGGGAGATCGAGGGGGCGATAGAACTCGCTGTCCGCAGCCAGCCCGAAGGTCTGCGCCTCCCGCGCTCGCTGTCGCTGCTCCACCATGGCCTTCTCGAAGCCCTGTTCGTCCAGCCCAAGCCCCTTCTCGGCAGCCATCTCCCGGGTCAACTCCACGGGGAACCCATACGTGTCGTAGAGACGAAAGACATCGTCCCCCGGAATCAGGGTCTTGCTTTCCGAGGAGACCCGATCCATGAGATCCTCCAGCAGTGCTGAGCCCATTGCCAGCGTCTGCTGAAAACCCGCCTCCTCCTGCGCCAGCACTCCTTCGATGAAACTCTCCCGCTCCCTGAGCTCCGGGTATTGCTCTCCCATAAACTCGATGACCACCCGCGCCATTTCAGCCAGGAAGGGCTCCTCCCTCTCCAAGAGCCTGCCATGTCGTACGGCCCGGCGCAGAATGCGACGCAGGACGTATCCACGACCTTCGTTGCTTGGTAGGACGCCGTCGGCGACAAGGAACGTGGTGGCACGTCCGTGTTCCGCGATGATCCGCAACGAGCGATCCACTATCTCTTGCTCGCCATACGGTCTATCCACTAGATCACAGGCCTTGGCAATCAGGGGAGCAAAGATGTCGGTCTCGTATACGGAGCCTGCGTCCTGCAGCACCACCGCTGTTCGTTCCAAGCCCATCCCTGTGTCGATGTTCTGCTGGGGCAAAGGTGTCAGCTCGCCTTCCAGATCCTGATCGTACTGCATGAAGACAAGGTTCCAGATCTCCAGGAAGCGCTCGCATTCGCAGCCAGGAACGCACTCCTGTCTCCCGCAGCCGATTTCGGGCCCCCTGTCATAGAACATCTCCGAGCAGGGACCGCAAGGGCCGGTTTCGCCTGCTGGTCCCCAGAAGTTGTCTTCCTTCCCCAAGCGCACTATGCGCTCAGCAGGAAGGGCAACGTCCTGCCAAAGAGCAAATGCCTCTTCATCATCATGGAAGATACTGGCCCAGATTCGGTCTTCCGGCAGCTCTAGGTGCTCCGTTGCGAATTCCCAGGCTAACTCGATGGCACCTCTCTTGAAGTAGTCGCCGATGGAGAAGTTGCCCAGCATCTCGAAAAAGGTCAGGCTACGCTCGTTTCCCACCTTGTCTATGTCAGTGGTGCGGAAGCATTTCTGAACGGATGCCAAACGCCTGCATGGAGGAGCTACCTCGCCGGAGAAGTATGGCTTGAACTGAACCATCCCAGCGCCGGTGAACAGCAGGGTCGGGTCACCCTCCGGAACGAGCGGCGAGCTGGGCACAACCCGGTGTCCTCTCTCGGCGAAGAAGTCGAGAAAGACCTTCCTCAGTTCTCTGCTTGTCATGGACTTCATACGCGAACGCTCCAAGCCTCCGGACTTGGCCCGAGTTTACGAGACATTCTAGCACAACTACGGGCCCTTGTCAAACATCGTCCGCCACACTGCCTTGACTTGTTCATTCAGTCCGGATAGAATGGTCTTATGGTCTGGCAGGACCAGCAGAGTAACACGACCCTAGTGCTGGAGCTAGATTTCGCGACTTGACGAGCCAACTGGCCCGGGTATAATTGGGTGTTTGAAAAGCAGCCAACGAAAGGTAAGTCCTCATGGAGCAAATCGAACTAAGAGCAGAAACCCGAACGGTGTTCGGTAGGAAAGTGGGACGTCTTCGCAAATCCGGCCTTATCCCAGCCACCCTGTACGGGCCCAGAACTGAGCCCGTGTCCCTCCAAGTGCCAGAGAGAGAGTTGGGTCGGGTGCTGACCCAAGCTGGCACGAACCGGCTGGTCAGTCTGTGGGTCGATGATGCCGACAAGCCGCGCATGACACTCGCTCGCGACGTGCAGCGCGACCCCACCAGCCATTCTGTTCTGCACGTTGACCTCTACCAAGTGGTCATGACTGAGAAGATCACCGCTGACATACCCTTGACTTTCGTTGGAGAAGCACCGGCGGTGGCCAAGAAGGCCGGGCTTGTGGTGCGTAGCCTGGACTCCCTCCAAGTTCACTGCCTCCCGGATCACCTGGGGGAAACCATAGAGGTAGATCTAAGCGTCCTCGAAGACAAGGACCAGTCCATCCTCGTAGGGGATCTCCACGTGAGCGACGATATCGAGATACTGACCAACCCCGAAGAGGTCGTGGTCATAGTACTTCCTCTCAGAGAGGTAGAGGAGCCGGTCGTCGAGGAGGTGGTGGAACCTGGCGAGGTGGAAGTGATCTCCGCGGTTGGGGAAGTCGAAGAAGGGCCCACGGAGCCGGTGGAGGAAGAGGAGCCGGCAGAGACCGAAGAGCAGGAAGTGGACACCGAGTAGGGACCATCCCCAAGACAATGGTGGTCGAAAAGAGGAGATATCCGTGTTCAGTCCCCTAAATGCCATCTTGGGCTTGTTCTCCCAGGATATCAGCATAGACTTGGGTACGGCCAATACTCTTGTACTGGTGCGGGGTCAGGGAATCGTCATCAATGAACCCTCCGTTGTGGCCATCGAGAAGAGAAGCAAGAAGGTTCTCGCCGTTGGGGACGAGGCTAAGGAGATGGTGGGCCGTACACCCGCCAACATAGTGGCAATAAGACCTCTCAGGGACGGAGTCATCTCCGACTTCGACGTCACGGAGAGAATGCTGCACTACTTTATACGAAAGGTGCACGAACGCTCACTGTTGCCCGTTGCGCGGCCGCGGGTCGTCGTGGGCCTGCCCGGCGGGGTCACCGAGGTGGAGAAGCGGGCTGTGCACGACGCATGCATGAACGCTGGTGCGCGCCAGACCCTGCTCATCGAACAGCCAATGGCCGCAGCGATAGGGGCGGGTCTTCCCGTCAACGAACCTGTGGGAAGCATGATCGTGGACATCGGAGGCGGCACCTCCGAGATGGCGGTGTTCTCTCTGGGAGGCATTGTCGTCAGCAGATCGCTGCGCATAGCAGGTGACGAGATGGATGAGGAGATAATGCGCTACGCCCGAGAGAAGTACAACTTGCTCATCGGTCAGCGCATGGCTGAGCGCATCAAGATGGCCATAGGCTCGGCCTATCCTCTTCCGGAAGAGCAATCCATGACCCTCAGGGGACGAAATCTCATAGCGGGTTTGCCCGAAGCTGTCGACATTAGCAGCGTCGAGGTTCGAGAGGCCCTGTCCTCTACCGTCTCTATGATCGTTGAAGAACTGAGAGCTGCTCTCGAACAGACTCCTCCCGAGTTGATAGCTGACCTTATGGAACAAGGCGTCACCCTCGCAGGAGGAGGTGCCCTGCTCAAGGGACTCGCCGAACGCCTCTCTGATGAGACCAAGATGCGAGTCTATGTGGCCGATGATGCCATGACCTGTGTGGTCAGGGGCGGTGGGATTGTACTCGAGCACCTGGACACCCTGACGCACGTGCTGACCACCACCCAGCGCCGCAACTCACGGCACTAGCGCGAGGAGGCTGCCTTGACTCGCATGCAGCGGGGAGGAACCGTGTTGTTCCTCCTTCTTTTTGTCGCATTGGCCGTGACCACTCTTATCCTCGATCGCACGGATCGCCTCCAGCCTGTCAAGAATCTTGTCGCACAGATCACTTCGCCCGTCCAGGAAGTGCTTAGCTCCGCCACAGGCCAATTGACTGACTTACGTCAGCTCTTCACCGACATGGAGGTATGCAGGGCGGAGAATGAAGAACTCCAGCTGCTTGTGGACCAACTGATAATCGAGAACGTTCGCCTGAGGGAGGCCGAAATAGAGAATGTAACGCTGCGAGAGCAGCTCAACTTCAAACAGGCGAATCCGTCCTTCGAGCTTCTGACGTCCCAAGTCATCGGCAGAGATCCCAGCAATCTGGCGGGCTACCTGATCATCGACCGGGGTACCCGGCAAGGCGTCGCCGTCGGCATGCCGGTCCTCACCCACCGAGGTCTGGTAGGACGGGTGACGGAGGCAGCCCCCAACTCCTCCAAAGTTCTGCTGATCACCGACCCCAGCAGCTCGGTGAACGCCTTGATCCAGGAGTCCCGCGCCACGGGCGTGGTACAGGGTAGCATCAGACAGGGCCTGACCATGAGGTACATACAGCAGACAGAGGATGTCAAGCCAGGTGACTTGGTGCTTACGTCTGGATTGGGCGGCAATTTCCCCACGCGCCTGATCATTGGACAAGTGACAGCGGTGATGAAGACCGATGTCGAACTGTTTCAACAAGCCGAAGTACGACCTTCCGTGGACTTCGGCCGACTGGAGATGGTGCTGGTGCTCACGAGTTTCGAGCCCATCGTCTTCGAGGCAGAGCAATAGGCACTGCAGAGGTGATGTCCTATCAAGGCCTACATAGTCCTTCCGCTCCTACTCGCCGTCGCCGTAATCCAGTCCTCGGTGCTGTTTCGCTTCTCCTTGGGCGGCGCCCGCCTCCACCTCATGTTGCTTGTGGTAGTTTCCTGGAGCCTGCTGAGAGGAGGACGGGAGGGAATCATCTGGGGGTTCCTCGGTGGCCTGAGCCTTGACTTCCTCTCAGGCTTACCTCTTGGAACCTGTGCCTTCACTCTGACCATCACGGCGTATCTCGCCAGCCTCGGCCAACTGACCATATACCGGACGAACCCCCTTTTCCCGCCTGGCCTGGCCTTCGCGACCAGCGTGGTCAATGACTGCATCCTAATGGTTCTGCTCTCACTCACAGGGTACGTTCTAGCCTGGGGGAGTCTGTTGCTCCGAGTGGCTGTGCCAACAGCCATCTTGGGCGCTTTGATGATGCCGCTCGTCCATCGTGGACTCACCTGGCTTCACGAAAGGACTCTCCCTGAAGAAATGAAACTCTGAGAGGCGAGACCAGGTGATCAGAACGCTCCTCAAGAGAGCGGCTTCGTATGCCATAGAGCCCATCGTCATCTGCCTCCTCGGCCTGCCGGCGACGGTTCCCCTTTGGACTTCGAGTCTGCCGCGCAGCTTCGATGGGGTGTTCCATCTCTTCCGGCTTCTTGAGATCGATCATCTTGCACGGCAATGGATGCTGTTGCCTCGCTGGGCTCCGGACTTCGTTTTCGGCTACGGTCATCCCATTTTCAACTTCGTACCGCTTCTGCCCTATTACGTGACCGACATCTTTCACATAATGGGGCTGAGCCTGGTTCATACCGTCCTCCTCTCCTTCTCCGTCGCTCTGCTAGGCTCAGGGATCGCCATGTACATCTTCGTGCGAGACATTTTCGGCTCCAAGGCAGCGATCCTTTCCGCCGTGGCCTACATGTATGCGCCGTTTCACCTCTATGACATGCTGTTGCGCGGCCACCTGCCTGGAGCATGGGCGATGGTGCTCTACCCCCTGGTCTTGTGGTCCTGCCGGCGACTCATACAGAGCGGCGGTCTGACCTACTTCGCCATGAGCGCGCTGCTGTACGCCGGATGCCTCCTCACGCACAACCCGGCGAACCTCATCTTCACTCCCTTCCTCCTCTTCTACCTGACCGTACTCGTCTTGCTCAGAGGAGAGCGAAGAGCAGCTGCGGCCTTCCGGGCGGCCGCCACAGTGCTCGTGGGCGCTGGGCTGGCCGCCTTCTTCTGGCTGCCTGCGCTCTGGGAGCGCCAGTTCATCCAATTGGACCGGATGGTGACTCCTCCCGACCTCGACTACCACAACCATTTCATCTCACTGGCCGACTTGATCGCGCTTCCCGGGACGGCCAATACTGGACTGATGAACCCTGTGGTGCCCAACAGCCTGGGTCCAGTCCTCATCTCTCTGTCGCTCCTATCCGTGATTGGCCTGTGGAAGCTTCGCGACGCCGAAGCGCGCACTCAGGTGGTCATATCGCTGTGCGGACTGGCTGGCGTGCTATTCATGGTTCTGCCGCAGTCGGTCCATGTCTGGGAGAGCCTCCCCCTGCTGCAGTACCTGATCTTTCCGCACCGGTTCCTGCGCCTGGGTTGCTTGCTGATGGCTATCCTGTGTGGAGCAGCCGTGCGCCTGTTCCCCGACAGGAAAGGGAGCTTTTCTCCTTCTTTCACCGTTACTCTCGTCTCGACAGGCATGATCATTGTCTCGGCGTTCTCGTTGCTCTACCCACCCTACTATGCCCGTCTGCCGCTCAATCCCACCTTTGCCGACATGATGGAGTTCGAACGAACGACGCATACTATAGGCACAACCTCTTTCGGCGAGTACCTTCCTGTCTGGGTAGACTGGATTCCCCGAACATCACCCCTGGAGCCCATGTATCTCTCTTCGTCCACCATTGAGAGGCTCGACCGTACAAGCCTTCCAGGGGGTGCTCGTATCATAGGCGCCCAATACACACCAAGGTCAGCGACCATAGACCTAGACACCCCCGAGATGTTCGTGGCAACTTTCAACATCCAGTACTTCCCGGGCTGGCGAGCGTACGTGGACGGACAGAAAACGGCGGTCTCCGTCACGCCCGGCCTCGGGCTCACAGGTGTGGCAGTCCCTTCGGGCAGCCACGTCGTGCAGTTGCGCTTCGAGGATACGCCTGTGCGAACCGTATCCGAGGCCATCAGCGCTCTCAGCATGGTGATGCTCGTGGTGCCCGTCGCGATAAGCCTTGTCCGGAGAGTGCGCTCCAGGCGCGCCAGCTGCGCTGTGCAGAGCGGAATCTCATCTCTGGTGGGCGGGGCCGAGACGGGCCACGTCGACCGCTGGCAGACAGCTGCTCTGGCCACGATGGGTGCCGCACTGCTGGTCATCAAGATAGGGGTCTTGGACAGTCATGACTCGTGCTTCAAGCGAGACTTCGATGGCCTCACTGTGGCGGAAGCACAGACCTCGCTCCACGTGAACTTCGGTGATTTGGTGACGCTGCTGGGCTACGACCTCACATTGCCCAATCCTCGTCCAGGCGATACCATGACGGTAACGCTCTACTGGAAATCGGGCGACCAGTTGCACACAGACTACAGCGCTTTCGTGCACCTGGTTGACGAACAAATGAACATCTACGCACAACAGGATAGCCTGAACCCCGGGAGGTATCCGACACGCCTCTGGAACGCGGACGAGTACAACAAGGACTCTCACGATGTAATCATCCCACCAGGCACACCACCAGGAGAGTACTTGCTCGGAGTAGGTCTCTACGACCAGGCCACGTTTGGGCGACTGCCCATCCTGGAAGAGGAAGGGCATGAGATCGGCATGTACTTCCTCGAACCGGTCATCATCACCAGGCCCGAAAGGCCCCCGAGCATCGAAGAACTGGGCATCCAATACCCAGCCGGCGTGCACTTCGACAATAGGATGACCCTCCTCGGTTCAACGCCGGAGAGGGAGAGCCTCCTCTCAGGTGACTTCTATCGCTTGGCACTGTTCTGGAAGGCAGATGCCGAGCTCGACGACAGCTACAGCGTGGCCATTCGCATCCTCAACAGCGATGGCGAGGCGGTGCTGTCGCACACCAGCGAGCCGTCAGCAGGGAGATACCCGACCACAGAATGGCGGGCAGGGGAGATTGTCAGAGACAACCACGCCATGTGGATCCCCAGAGACTTTCCCCAGGATGACTATGTGATCGAGATTGCGCTGGTCGATGCAGAAGGACACACGATAGCCATCAGACCAGGGGCAGCGACCCCTGCGGCAGATGGTTGGCTGGAGCTCCTGTCAGTTGAGGCGGGGGGCTAGATGCGGCGCAGATTCTGGAACGCGGCCGGAGCCTTCGTCCTCGTGCTACCTGCTGGATTGGTCCTCGGGGCAGCCATCGCTCGGTGGCTTGCCGAGACCCTCTACTACCGCACAACCCTCTTCTATCACTGGGCGCCAACAGCAGCCGTGGCCTGCTTGGTGGCGGTGCTACTGGCTCTGCTCAGCCTTTCGCTGAGCAGATGGCGCTCCCACGAAGGATTAGCCGTCGCTGATGCAGTCTCCTTTTTGCCCTTCTTTCTCCCGGGTTTCTATCTCCTCCAGCGCCGCGTCGACACTGTGCAAGCCACAGTTTTGCTGGCTGGTTCACTTGCACTAGTGGCTGCCCTCAACGTACAGCGGTTTGCACCGAGGCAGTGGGTCCACCGGGCCGCCCTCCTCGCAGTCTTCGCTCTGCCGCTCGCGGCGTACCTGCGAACACTGGCACCCGCCGTGGGCGCGCACGACACCTTCGAGTTCCAGGTTATCTCATACGAGTTGGGCATCGCGCATCCGACCGGCTACCCACTATACGTTCTCATAGGCAAGCTCTTCACGCTCATTCCATTGGGCAGCGTCGCCTATCGGGTCAACCTCTCTTCGGCGCTATTCGCGGCTGCCACGATAGCCGTATTGTACGCAACGATCACCAGGCTTACGGGGGATAGAATCGCCAGTGCGCTTGCTTCCCTCACATTCGCATTCAGTCTCTCCTTCTGGTCTCAAGCAGTCGAAGCAGAGGTGTACGCGCTTAACGCTCTCTTTGTCTCTTCAACCTGCTACCTGCTGCTGCTCAGCTTTCGCGCAGCGCCAAGCTCCTCGACTGACCTGCGGGGGGCGCGCGCCGACCGCTGGACTGCGACGCTGGATACATTCCGTCGAAACGAGGCCCTGATCATCATCGTCGCTATCGTGTATGGACTCAGCCTCACGCACCATCGCACCATGCTGCTTCTGGCGCCAGCAGTCATAGCCTACTTTGTGCTGAACCGGGGCTGGCGGCTGCTGACAGTTCGCCGCACGGTCTTGCTATCTATCTCCTTTCTGGTGCCGCTCGTGGGCATCCACTTGTACATCCCCGTACGCTGGTGGCAGCTGCACGGCCAGCACATGCACTGGCAGCAGTTCACCGACCTGGTCCTCGGCACGCAGTTCGCCGCGGCTCTGCAATGGGATGCTGTGCTGCGCGACGCGGGCCGCATGACCGTCTACCTCCGCACGGTTCTGGAGCAGTACCCCGCGCCAGCGTTGCTGCTGGCCGTGGGGGGCATCATCTGCCTCTTGAGCAGACGGGCCTCGCCCCTAGGCTATCCAGCCTGGAAAGAGGGTCTTTTCCTGCTGTTCGCGTTCGCTGCCTATGCGGTCTTCGGATTGAGTTACCACGTCCCTGATGTTTCCGTCTTTCTCATTCCCTGCTACCTGGTCATCGCCATTGCTCTAGGGATAGGCACCTCAGCGCTCCGGCGAGCAATGGAGAGGCTGCTGGGCCGCGCGGACCAGCCACTTCCTCCGCTGCGACGGCAGTTTGCAGCCTCGGCCACGCTCACTGTAGTGGCTGTCCTACCCCTCAGCCTGATCTGGACAAACCTACCAAGAGTGGACCGGAGCGACGCGTACGCGTCAGACGAGTGGGGAAGGTACGTTCTACAACAGGATCTGCCCGCAGGCTCGGTAATACTCGCCGACAGCGAGAAGATGGCCCCGCTCCACTACCTTCAGAGAGTGGAAGGCATCCGACCCGACACCGAGACCGGGGTGTTCCCCGACGAGAACAGTAATCGCGTTGAGTTGGAGAGACGGCTCAGCGAGAAGAGATCTGTGTTCCTGGCTCGGTTCCTACCGGCATTGGAGGGTACCTATCATCTCCGCTCTCTGGGACCATTGGCAGAGGTCAGCGCTGATCCCCTGACAGGGCCCCCGGCCGATCTGCGGCAGCTGAACGCTAGCTTTGGAGACAGCGTTAGACTGGTAGGTTACCGCCTGGATGGCGAGGACGTGCAGCGGACCGACATAGTCCGTGTGACCCTGTACTGGCACGCGCAACGCGGGCTGAAGGAGAACTTCGACGTTCGACTGCGCCTATTGGGGTCGAAGGGTCATGTCTGGCTGCAGACCAACGGCAGACCGCCGGTCAACGGCCTGTACCCCACGGCCGCCTGGCGCCCCGGAGAGCTCGTGCCGGACTTCCATCAAATAGATCTGGCCGGCCAGGTACCGCCCGGCAGCTATCGCCTACAGGTGGGGCTATTCGCTCCCTTCACGGAGAAAGGCATTGCGCAAAGCGATTCAGCCGGAGGCTACATCACCTTGGCCAACGTCTCGGTCTCTTCCCTGGCGGCCTGGCGCCCCGCGATCAACCACCCCATGCGAGCGAGCTTCGAAGACCAGATAATGCTCCTGGGCTACGACTTTCCCTCGACGGTGGCTCCGGGGCTCGACCTGCCACTCACCCTGTACTGGCAGCCTCTCGGCCGAGTGGGTCCCGACTATGATATCGTGCTCCGACTGACTACTCCTGGCAACGAAGCCCTATGGCAAGCAGTGGAGCAGCCCCTCTTCGGGGAGCATCCAACCTCAGACTGGTCAACGGGTGAACTCCTGGCTGACACCCACCAGGTGACGATTCCTGATACAGCCAGTGGTCCCCTGCACTTACGCATCAGCCTCCGAGACCCTGGGAGCGGCCAATACCTGGAAGTGGTCGATGGCTGGCTGGGAGGACGCCAGCAAGAGGCGCTGCTGGCTAGCCCCGCGCTTTCTGAATCGCCGATCATCTCGACTAGCGCTGACTATCTTCCCGCCAATTTCGACAACAAGATCCTGCTCCTGGACTACGAGATCCACAACGTCCAGGTGAGGAAAGCGGATGCTCTACGGTTGGCTTTCAGGTGGCAGGCACTGGCACCCATGGACGAGGACTACACCGTCTTTGTGCATCTCCTCGACGACAACGACCAGATCTGGGGGCAGGAAGACACGCAACCGGCATATGGCACCCACCCTACCAGTAGGTGGAGAGAGGCAGAAGTTGTGCTCGACCCCCACACCGTCTGGACTCAGCAGCAAGCACCTCTCGGCCTGTACCGCATCGAAGTGGGCATGTATCTCCTGCGCACCATGGAGCGCCTCCCCCTCCTAGATGCGTCGGGCATCGCCATCGACAACCGGCTGGTCATCGATGACCTCATGGAAATCGTGCCCTGATACTTATGTAAACACCCGGCCTCCTGAATCACAGGTTTTGGTCAGTGTTGAGCGACGGACTACATCTTGGGCCGCTAGGCTCCCCCCCTCTTGTAACGGGCCAGCCTCTCACGTATAATCGTAGTCAGTATGGACGTTGGACAGCCCAACATCAAGGTCATCATCTTCAGAGCATCCGTTGTTGTTGCCTTTACGTTGCTGGCCTTCCAAGCCTGGCAATTACAGGTAGTGCAAGGTGACGAGTATCTCCAGAGAGCACAGCGGAACCGCTTCCGACTTCAATCCCTTGACGCCCCCAGAGGCGTGATCTATGATCGAGCCGGACGCCTTCTAGCGGGAAACGTCCCCAGTTTCACCGTCTCCATCATCCCGGCCGATCTGCCAGAGGAAGATCAGGACTACGTCTTCCGGCAGCTCTCCCTCCTGCTAGATGTCCCCATCAGCATGTACGACTATGCTTCAAGCGAGACCGAGGACATGGATCGGCGGTATCTAACCGAGGATGAGGAGTATGAACCCGAGCCGCAGCTGAAAGAGGGTGTGGAGGCTGGTAGAGCAACTCCGTTTATCCCGGTGCGGGTGAAATCGGACGTGCCGAGGGACCTCGCCTTCATCATCGAAGAGGAGCGTCTCGACCTCCCTGGCGTAATCGTTGAGATCGAACCACTGAGGCAATACATCTCGGGGACGCTTTTCGCTCACGTCACAGGCTATGTCGGACACATCCCCGAACAAACCCTGGATAGCTACACAGATCTCGGTGATGCCGACTACGACCCCAATGATGTGGTGGGTCTAACCGGAGTGGAATTGAGCTACGAAGACGAGCTACGAGGCCGCAAAGGACAGCGGCACGTGGAGGTAGACGTTACAGGGCGTGAGATGCGGACCATTGGCCCTCCCGTCGAACCAGAGCCGG
>Ga0307380_10008780_pt1 | contig 12914 bp, 17 predicted proteins | sample UN3MG_FD_202239 | JGI IMG/M metagenome (GOLD analysis project Ga0307380, IMG submission 202239) | Soil microbial communities from Risofladan, Vaasa, Finland - UN-3 | ecosystem: Environmental > Terrestrial > Soil > Coastal area > Acid sulfate soil | place: Finland: Risofladan, Vaasa | collected... | reverse complement strand
AACCGACGAGATGATAGCCTCCTCATTCAGCAGCCGCCAGCAACGAGAATTATCACAAACTACAAACTACCGAGATCTGAGGGCATACCACTTAGTAGTGGAGCATTGCGCACGGTATAAAAGACTGAGAAATGAATTTCTAAGTTTCAAGGAGCGGTATAGCGCTCAACAAGCTGAATTCAATCAGCGCTCAGCTATGATCCGCCAGAAACCAAACATACCCACAGAAATCGATACCAATGCAATACTGGAAACCGTATCGCAGTGGGAGAATGTCTGGGGTATAAACATAGGGGTCAACAGAAACTATATGAACCTGCGTATCGGTCTATGTGACATCACCATGGACGAATCAGCACAAGATACCTGCTATGAAAACCCGGAATCCATACTATTAGCCCCGTTCTATTTCAATATAAAACTTTATGATTCCGGGTCTTTTGTTTGTAGCTCTGACGACGCCTCTGGTCTATCACGTAGTAACGACGGACGTGCAGGTTCTGACTTTCACCCGCACCAACTATCCGATACACCCTGTTTCGGTACCTTTGGACAAACGTTCATTGACCTCGCTATTCGTGGCGACATTATCTCCCTTATCGGCGGCATAATTGCATTTTACAGCCAGTACAATTCCGCAGATTCGGCAGGTGTGAACGCACGATATTATCACCCCTACCACATACCACCCATGCTCCTTCCAGAAGCCTATAACGACAACCTGAAAGTCCATATAACACACAGGATATTCCACAAAATAGATACTGCGAAGCTAGACGCCGCTATAGGACGATATACCACATATCATGAAACGGCATGTAACCAACAACCCCCGGAACTCCTACAGACAGATGTATGTAATTGCTGTGAAGAAAATGACGTAAGCGATGATACCGATTACCGCTGCACAGTCGACGGTGAACGCATATGCGTACGTTGCTGGGAAAACACTTACTGCGGCGATTGTGAACGGCACGAGGAAGATTGCGAATGCGAGCGCGAAGAATACTGATAACCCTGCCTGAGGAGGCTAGACTATGGAAGCTCTAAATATAATGCGACACGAATCGGTATTTGACCCCAGTCAATATCCATATCCCTTCCACGTTATCGGCGCAGGCGCAACAGGATCGCGCGTATTCGCTGCACTCGTTGAACTCGGCATACCCAGAATATATGTCTACGACAACGATATTATCGAAGACCATAATCTGGCCAACCAGATTTACATGGCCAGTGATATCGGCTTGCCGAAAGTTGAAGGCTGTAAAAACTTCGTCCGTAATAAATTGGGCGTACTGCCGGGTACCATGGTTTTTAATGAATTTAAAGTAACCCAAAACAACATCAGCGGCGGTTATGTCAGCGGCGGAATTGTATTCATCCTCACAGACACCATGGACAGCCGGAGGAAAATCTTCAATGAGTTGGTAAGGCGCACCACCAAGAGCACCGCTATCGCACTGGAAAGCGAGACGTTATGTACTGCACCCATGCTCATAATTGAAACCCGTATGGGCTCAACTCATGGATCTGTATTCACCGTTAATCCATTCGATGAAAAGGCTTGCACAGCATGGCGAGAAACACTTGTAGACGATACCGACGAAGACACTATCGAGCTGAGCCCATGCGGCACCGCACTCAGCGTCGGCACCACTGCGTCCCTAATTGCCAATTACGCTGTATGGCAGATGATGCAATTTTTCACAGACCCCCTTGCTTTGCAACCGCAAGTGGATTTGTTCTTCAAACCTACGTTGACGATTCCCTCGTCAGCTATTGCAGCATAAGGAGCAGCAAATGAGAGGAACACCCAGAGACCACAAAATGGGGACAGTGTCTGCAGGTTTTAAAGCAAAGCCCGCTGTCAAAAAACTTCGTAACCAGATGAAGTACAAAATAAGTACGACATCAACAACAGCCTCAGGCGTCGTACCCATCAAGGGGGCTACCAAATACCCTGAGGAACCTTCCATATACTTCACTCGTGAGGCGTGGGTAAAACAATGCCATCTCGTCCATAAATGCAGTAAGGAAGTCGGTTGGTTTGCACTCGTTGATTACGACGAAGCAGACAACAGTTTCACCATTACTGAAATTGTAATCCCCTGTCAGGAAGTCACGGCGGCTGAAACCGACATTGGCAAAGAGGACTTGGCTGACGCTGCAATGGAACTTATTGAAGCCGGTAAAGATACCAGCAAAATGTACGCGTGGTTCCACTCACACGTGAACATGGGCGTAGGCCCCTCTGGTCAGGATGAGTACCAAGTCGAAGATTTCCTCGAAGACTTGGCTGACCAGCCCGAGGTGCCTGCCTTCATTCGTGGTATCCAGAATAAGAAGGGGGACCTTAAAATCGACGTCTATTATATCCAGCACGGTATCGCCTACCAGAACGTTGATTTCAACGTAATTCACGACGACGATCCACAGTGGCTAACAGACATTGAAATCCAAATAAAAACCAAGGTAACAGAACGAGTTTATCCACAGCAGGGCTTTGGAGGCTACCCAGCCAGAGAAAAAAACCACAGCGCCTACGATTGGCGAAGCGAAGGGTTGCGCGATCCTGCCAATTCTTGGCACGGATACTACAAAGACTACGACGATAATGACTATGACTACAACAAAGTGGGTAGCACAGTTGTTGGCGATGGCGACACCGATATACCGAACATACCGCAGCCGCTAAACAATATGTATTCGGATAACTCATATCTGGATATGGATCTAGTCTACCAGTCGCCATTGAACATGGAAGTTCTTAGCGATAATGAAGGTAGGCTCTGGGTATGCGATGAAAAAGGGGATATGTATGATTACGCTGAGTATACCGAAGCCTACGGTGAAGTTGATGGGGGCACAACGCCCGCTAACACGTACGAGCTTTTGTAGTATTAAACCGTTTCTTACCGTGTAAAACCACAGTATCATGGACGTCCACCTAAAGGGGACGTCCATGAATACTATTGATAAAGTCAGCTTTTCTCGATTACAGAACTTTGAGAAATGCAAATACCTCGCCAAGCTCACATACATCGACAAAATACCTGAGCCTGAGCGCCCACTACCCAAAGGCAAGACCGAACACGCCAATGTCCGGGGCAATCGTATCCACGACGCGGCAGAGATGTTTGTGCAAGGAGGCGTTGAACTGATCCCTGAACTGGAGAAATTCGAAACAGAATTTCACGCCCTACGTGACCTGTATAAGATAAAGCGTTGCTTCCTCGAAGGCGAGTGGGCTGTAACCCTTGAATGGGAACCCACAGCATGGACATCAAGCGACGCATGGTGCCGCATGAAACTTGATGCCTTGGTACTAAGTGAGGATAAAAGACATGCCCGAGTTATTGATTATAAAAGCGGGAAAAGACACGGGAACGAAATTAAACATACTGAACAAGGTCAAATATATCAGCTGGCGACGTTCCTTAGGTATCCTGATCTTGAAGATATCACCGTGGAATTTTGGTACACGGACTTGGGCGAAACGGACATTAAACGTTACTCACGACTCCAAGGAACGCAGTATTTTAATAAGTACAACGATAGGTTACTGGCCATATCCTCGTGTACTGACTTCCGACCTAACCCTAACGCTTTCTCCTGTCGTTGGTGTCCATATAACGGTAACGCTTGTGAACACGGAGTATCACCCAATCCAAACCGTCGCGCCAAGGATGCTTTAATCAGGGCAAAAAAAGTTACACGCCTATAGTTAACCGCAAGGAAAAAACCATGTTAATAGAATCGAAACTAACTGCTTTCGCTCGTATGTTACAGCCAAACAAATGGTACGGGGGCGTAGAATTAGCCGAAGTGTGGGGAGTATCTTTGACTGAACGGACCGGAATAGTAGCCCACTTAGTTAAACGCGGAATGATGCGGCGGAGAGGAAATACATCGAAGGTCCAATATTGGCTTATACCTGAAAAGAGCTGGAATTGGCGGGACTTGAAAAAGGAAGAAAACATTTCTGTTGGGGACTATAAAAACCCTAAACCTATAATAGAAAAAACAGGCAACGGCGTGGTTACTGTCAAATTACGCAAAGAAGCGAACTTACCAGCAACCACGTCAGCATTGGAAAACCTGATTACTGCAGCAACTACACTAGGCACTGATAATGAAATCCTGCGGGGTAAATTAATTCGTATCCGCGCGATACTGGAGGAAGTATGAGCATAGCAAAAAAGATCCGCGAACAAATAAAAGCGAACGTACAGCTACGTGCGCTGGGTAACAGTAATCGCAGCTTACGTGACGTAGCTGTTGATCTGATCAACGCCTCCAGCATGGCATGGGAAGATATTGCCGACGGTACTTACCTCTGTAAATCCACCATTGGCAATCTGGCCCAAGACATTACCAAAAATCCACAACTACAAACGGTAGAACGTGTAATAAAATATTTCGACTACCGGGTGGATATCAATGGAGAAGTCGTGAAAGGATCGAATCTCCTGCAACCCAAGACCAAAACGCCGCGTAAAAAGAAGGTGAAGTAATGGGACGCAAAAAGACAACGGGTAATTTGAATACACGCGCAGAATTAGAAGAAACTGTTTGGTGTTTGTGGCGTAATACTGCTTGCGGTATTGCTACCATTGCGCGCCATTGTCGCATATCGGAAATTACTGCTCACGACATTATTAACAACACACCGTGTCCGCATACAGTTAAAGAAGCAGTTCCTTATAGCGGGATAAACGAACGACATACATTAAACTACTAGCGGAAAAATAATGACCCAAGCACTTTTCGCACACCAAAAAACGTCCATCGATTTCTGCCGCCCCCTCGAACGCGTATTCGATGCGAGTGACCCGGGTACCGGCAAGACCCGTGTAGTAGTAGAAACTTTTGCTGAACGCCGCGTTCGTGGTGGCGGCTGTGCCCTTATCCTCTGCCCTAAATCCTCTATCAAATCTACATGGGCAGGGGACTTCAAAAAATTCGCCCCTTATATCCGCGTCTCATGCGCGTATGCCCAGAATCGCGCTGAAGCCTTCTGGAAAACCGCCGACATATACGTCACAAACCACGACGCTACCAAATGGTTAGCTAAACAGCCCCCTGAATTCTTCGAAAAATTCGATACACTTGTCGTCGATGAAATAGGGGCATTCAAACACGCAACCTCACAACGCACGAGAGCGCTGAATAAAATAAAGCGGCATTTCAAATACCGACATGGCATGAATGGTACGCCCACCCCCGTTAGTATCACTGAACTTTGGAGTCAGATGTTTGTGCTGGATGACGGGGTACGTCTGGGGCCCTCCTTTTTCAAATTCCGTTCTACCGTTTGTACACCCAGACAAGTCGGACCCAGTGCTAATATGCTGAAATGGGAGGACCGCCCCGGGGCCAACGAAGCGGTCTCCAAACTCGTGGAAGATATGACAATCCGCCACAAGTTCGAAGACTGTATTGATATACCACCCAACCACGCCTACTCCGTCCCCTACACCCTCACTCCCAAACAACTGAAAAACTACCTGCAGATGGAGACAGCACAACTGGCCTTGATAGAAGGTAAAGTTGTGTCCGCTGTAAACGCTGCTGTCGTAGCCACCAAATTACTGCAAATAGCATCCGGTGCCGTGTATGACGAAGAGGGCAACTACCAGCTGGTCGATACTGAACGCTACAGTGCCGTAATAGACAAGGCCGAGGAGCGTGCGCACGTCATAATTTTCTTCCTGTGGAAACACCAGAAAGAACAGCTCATTGCAGAGGCAGAAAAACGCGGCATGAGTTACTGCCTGATTGACGGCACCGTACCGGACGGTAGACGCGAGGATAATGTTGAATACTATCAGCGGGGCATGTATCGTATCTGCTTTGCTCACCCCCAGTCAGCAGCACATAGCCTGACACTGACCCGTGGCTCCGCAACAATATGGGCCTCACCTACTTACAACCTTGAACACTATCAGCAGGGCAACAAACGCGTATATCGCGCTACTCAGATAAATGCCACTGAAGCAATTACATTCATAGCTGAGGGTACGATCGAGGAGAAAGTATGGGAGGCACTGGCATTGAAGAAAGTCCGCATGGATGACCTGCTGACACAAATCACTTTTGGGAGAACGGCATGAATAAATATCCAGATTTTCTTGATTTTACTCACATGCGCCGCGCTGAAAGCGAAATTATCCAAGCGCAGCTGACTATTTTACGCGCACTCAAGGAACTAATACCTCGTGCTGCTGATTCTGACATCATCGACGAAATACAACATAGTATGCGAGAACTCACTGAATTCTATTATGAGGGTAAACATGATGATGATGGAGACGACGCAATCCAATATGCAGATATAAAAATAGAGCTAAAAACAGGATGATTAAACCCGAAGAAATAATCACCCTCGATTTCGAAACATACTGGGATCAGGATTACACCCTAAAGAAACTCGCAACAAGTGAGTATATTCGCGACAATAGATTCAAAGCCCAATGCGTGGGCATAAAAATAGGGACAAATAATGTTGTATGGATTCCAGCCGTCAACGTGGAAGAAGCGCTTAGGTCAATTGATTGGGCCTCCTACGCTGTGCTTGCTCATCATACTCAGTTTGATGGTTTTATCCTTACTGAGCGTTATGGGCTTACTCCTGCTTATTATCTCTGCACGCTGTCGATGGGACGCGGATTACATTCAAATGGTGTCGGTGCCTCGCTCGACGCACTAGCGCGGTTCTACGGCATTGGCCACAAAATACCTGATATTCTGGAAAGAACAAAAGGCGTCCGTGTCCTCTCTCCGGAAATACTGCACGATCTCGGCACTTACTGCATGATTGACACACAATTGTGTTTCAACCTGTTCACGCTAATGCTCGACAAATTTCACACGAGTGAACTGGACCTGATTGATGAAACTTGCCGCATGTTCTGTGAACCTGTACTACAGGTGGATATACCCACCGCGACACGCGCACTACAGATTGAAAATACAAATCGCCACAAAAAGATAGAGAAGGCAGAAACAGATCCAGCCAACCTTAGCTCCAATCAGAAATTCGCTGTCCTTCTACGGAAACTCGGTATCGACCCACCAACGAAAATATCGCCCACAACAGGTAGGTCTACCTACGCATTTGCTAAAGGCGATGAAGGGTTTCAAAAACTGATGGCCCACGAGGATGAAACCGTCCGAGCCATTGTCGAAGCCCGCATCGCTGTAAAATCAACGCTGGAGCGCACCCGTGCACAGCGCCTGCTCGATGAAGGAGCCAATGGCAGGGCCGTGCCCGTCTACCTGAAATATTACGGGGCACACACCGGGCGTTGGAGCGGCGGTAACAAGATGAACCTCCAGAACCTGCCACGCATATACCCTGACGACCCGGATAGCGGCCTGCTACGAAAATCCATCATTGCCCCGGAAGGCTACGTCATTGTAGTGGCGGATTTGGCTCAAATTGAAGCGCGGATGCTGGCATGGCTCGCTGGTGATGCTGAATTGTTAACTCAATTCCGGGAAGGTAAGGATGCCTACAAAATAATGGCAGCGTCCATATATGATAAACCTGTAACAGAAATTATAAAGACTGAACGCTTCGTGGGTAAGACTGCGATCCTCGGTCTTGGTTACCAGATGGGGTGGAAGAGATTCCTCCTGACCATAACACTGGGTTTGATGGGCCCGAAGATGGACATCGAGTTAGAAACAGCGAAAAAAGTTGTCAATACCTACCGGGAAAACAGGAAAGCAATCGTAAGTTTTTGGGGAGTATGCGAAACGATACTAAATCACATGCTGTACGACATGGATATGGAGTACGGCCCACTTCGCGTTGATGGCAAGAACAACCGCATCTACTTCCCCAACGACATGTATCTGGAATACCCCGGACTAAGCCAGACAAGTAACGGCCTCGTGTATTTTAATTACGAGAACGCTGACATTCTAGAACGCGGCGGACAACCGAACATGAAGCGGGCGAAGAAAATCTACGGCGGGCTACTGGCTGAAAACATAACACAGGCCCTCTCACGCATAGTGATTGGCGACCAACTACTGGTAGTCGCAAAAGACTATAAAATCGTGTCCACCACACATGACGAACTCATTGCTATAGCCCCAGAAACGAAAGGCCCTACAGCGCTCGGGTTCATGCTACAAACTATGCGTGTGCCACCCGCTTGGGCACCGGATTTACCCCTTAATGCAGAAGGCGGCTGGTCTAAGGAGTACAGCAAATGAGTCTTAGCGCATTTTGTATGGAGTACAAAGCACGCGTAAAAGAACTGGAGACCAAGATAGCAGAACAGGAAGAAAAATTAAATGAAGCTGCGGAGCTACTCAAAGAAACTAAATGGACGCATGATTGGAAACGCCGCCGCTATGAATTATTAACTTGGATTAAAGGGGTAAATGATGGATAATACTTTGCATGACTTAATTTTTCAGCTTGGTGAGCTACGAACTGAGAAGAAACGGCTAGAGTTCGAAGCACGTGAAAAGAGCAATCTCATCACATCCAAAGAACACGAAATTATGGATGTAATGGACGACCTACAAATAATAGAATCGAAGAGCGGAGCCGGTAAAGTGACGCTCGGAGAAGCGGTTTATCCTCAGGTCAACGACTGGGATGCGTTCCATTCGTGGATATGGGAAAACCACTATCTCCATTTCCTCGAAAAACGGCCAGCGGTTCTTGCGTACCGTGAAGCCCTCGGACAAGGCATTCCCGTACCGGGTGTCTTACCGTTCACAAAACGCAAAATTACATTCCGGGAGATATGAGTTTATGAGCAATCAGTTAGCTAAATTACGTGGCGGTGAGTTGTCGCAAGACATCATCGATAAACTAAAAAAACACACAGAGGAAGAACGATCGCGTATAGGCGCGTCTGGTGGTGGAGACACTATCAGCATCAACAGTGGCAAACGCCTTTTCATTATGCCAAATGAGCAGGAGGTAGCAGAGTTTGAAGCCCTGATTGTCGATTTTGCTTATCGAAATGAATACTACATAGGGGCTTACAACCCTAAGGTAGTCTCACTCCCCGCCTGTTTTGCTATTGCCCCGTCATCAGCACAACTGAGCCCGTCTGCTAACTCACCGGTCAAGCAGAACGAGTCAAACTGCGCTACATGCCAGCAGAATCAGTTCGGAACACATCCATCCGGTGGCGGCAAAGCGTGTAAGAACACGGTCATTATTGCCGTATTGCCGCCTGATGCAAACGAGATTGATAAACATGATCTCTGGGTACTGAAAACATCACCTACCGCTATCCGGCCATTCAATAAGTATGCCACCAAAATTAGTCAGATGGATCTGCCTATAGGTGTCGTACGCACCCGCTTCTACTTCGACCCGGACAGCACCTACGCTTCCGTACGATTTGAAGCAATGGGCGTTGAAGGAGACTGTATCGATGGCGTAATAGCGCGCAAGGACGAGGCTTGCAAGCGCTTATTGGAAGAGCCGGATGTATCTCAGTTTGAGATGCCTTCTGCGTCCAAATGAGTAACCCGGAAACCCGGTTCTACTCGGCAGTGCACAAACTGCTGCCGATTAGTATACACCGCGAGAAGATGCACAACATTTATCGCGGCGGGACTGCAGATGTCTGGTATTCGGGGAACCTCGACGACCTATGGGTAGAGTACAAGTGGATAGCCAAATTACCCAAAAAAGCATTGGTACGTCTCGGCAAACTTCTGTCGCCTTTGCAACAACAATGGCTCGAAGGGCGGCATGAAGAGGGGCGTAACATAGTAGTGATACTAGGTTCGCCCGAAGGTGCTTGGGTATTTGAGGGGGCGGCGTGGAAAGAGCCAGTTAGTCCCGACGCCATACGAACCGTCGGAGTCACCAAGCGTAATGTAGCGGACTACATCAAAAAAAGGACACAACTAAACGATGTTATGGCTATTCCGCGCTACACAGGTAACCAGTCTGATTTATCGACTACTCTTGACGACAATGTTGACAGTTTACCTGATTCGTGAGGGCCTGAGTAACTCGCAGAAGCAAAAATTTCCGCAGTTACCAGCCCCCAAACTTTAACCTTTAGAGGTCATGGCCTTTAGCGAGGCCATGTTTTTTTACTTCAGAGCCTGTACACTACACGTACCAACTAACACTAACTAGGTACAGCTCAATGCAAACCCTTACTATACTTGACCTTGCTGCTATTTTGAACAGGTCTCCTGCAACTATTGCTACAGAAGTCACCAAAGCACCACATAAACTGCCTCCACGGCTGCACCTGCCGGGGTCACGGCGCGTCCTGTGGCTCCAATCAGATGTAGAACATTGGCTTAATAAATACCGCCCGCAAGAAGCTACGGATAACTAACATATGACACATATCATGGTCGATCTGGAGACTCTCTCCACCAAATGCAACGCCGCTATCCTTGCGATAGGCGCTGTGAAATTCGACGCTGAAAGGCGGGTATACAACAAGTTCTACCAAGCTGTCTTAACAGCGGTTATGCCGGGAGGCTTTCATGTCTCCAGCGACACGCTGAGCTGGTGGACGAAGCAGAGCGAGGAAGCACGCGGGGTGTTCACCGACCCCAATGCTTGTACTATTGATGACGCACTTGTAAGTTTCGCCAACTGGGCGCTACTCAACGATGACATCAAGAACCTATATATGTGGGGCAACGGCGCGGCGTTCGATAACGCCATCCTATCCACAGCATACGACATTTGTGGTTGGCCGCAGCCGTGGATGTTCTGGAATGACCGCTGCTACCGCACCATGAAAGCTCAGCACCGTGACGTAGACTTTGTCCGGTTGGGCACGTTCCACAATGCACTGCACGACGCTGAATCACAAGCTGAGCACCTACTGGCCATGGAGATAACATTAGAATGACAATTCCTTCCGACATACTACACGCGGCAGCGCAGCATATGGAAGATCGCGCTTCTACCTACGACGCCCCGGAAGGAGAACGCAGCATGGCAAAAACCGTGCAGATGTTTAATGCACTTATAGGCGGCGACCAATTCATAAATACAGAGCAGGGCTGGTTGTTCATGGCGCTTCTAAAGATTGTACGTAGTCAGCAGGGTGACGTCAAAATGGACAACTATGAAGACCTCGCCGCGTATGCTGCGCTGGCTGCGGAAGCCGCCGCTGAAATGAGGGACGCCTGACATGGATAATTGCAATCATCTGATGGCCTGCGGCACTTGTTACAGCGTAGTGCGTAAGCTAAGGGCGAGGTACAACGCAGCAGTCAAGTGGCACTGGGATGAATCAAGTTCCGGCATTACTATGAAGGACATTGAAGACAACATCACTGCGCTAGTTGAGGGTGCTTCAACCAAAACGCTCATCAATAAGCCACCAAATTCCCCCACCGATTAGGGCTCCCCCTACAATCCCCAGCATAATTGTTGCTAACCCTACACAAACACACCCCACCATAAGCCTCTGCACTGGGATCATTTTATGACGCCCCTTCTTTGCAATTCTGCCATCACCCGGTCATAGCTCATAGTGGCTACATGGTCGGCAAAAGGCCCCATATCGACATTTTCCTGTCTGACGGAGTGGCCGTCATAGCGCATGTCAGATTTGAAGTGTAGTGTTTTCAGGCACATATGAAAGTGCATCGGCACCAGATTTACCATTTTTTTCATACTGTCGAGGGAAGGTGTGAAAAGTCCCATTATAATCTCCAGTTAGTTATCTCGCATCCACTGATTATATAACTGGTTCGCCGGAAGCGCGTCAACCATCCACGTAGCGGTCGGCTGTGAGGTCTTAGCCTTCATCGCTGACATAAGGTCAAGACCCTGCTCAATACTCGGACCCGAAAGACTCTCAAAGCCCCCACCCCCACGCGTCACATCATTACCCATATCGTGAAAGAACTGTCCCGTACCCAGCAACCCTGAGCGCTCCACGCCGTACCCCAAGTAATCCCCAAAGCTCCAGTTCTTCTTCCACTCAGGTTCTTCCCCGCCGTTACCGGCAAATCCTTTAATGAAATCAGCCGCTATCATGCCCGGAACATACGCAGCTGCGTAATAGATCGGGTTGTAGTTCCCACGCTGCGCCTCGTACAACAACCGCTGCAAGATCGTAGCGTTAAAACCAAACACGAACGTCTTCAGGTGAGCAATCGGTGCCAGATACGGATTGCTCATCCACCCCGGCATCTCTGCCGTAGACGGTTGAATCAACGACTGCCGCACGATCTTGTGAATCGCTTTCTGAATCTTGTCAGCCTGCTCCCTAGCCTCTTTAATCTCGTCCTCCGTAGCCTGCGCCTCCATCTGCTCTGCATTCTCATACCCCAGAAATTCATAGCTAAAGGTTTTTATACGCCCCAACTCCGCATCGTATACGATGTCCTCTCGGCTCAACCCCACTTCCTCTAGGTCTTGTTCCGTCTTTTTATCCCCAAACATATCCTCCGCACTTCTGCGCAAAAACAACTCAGCATATTTGGTTGCCATGATGTGGTTGTTCTTCACCCAGCCATTGAGCAGGTTCCATTTGAAGAAGCCGTCATTGATTGCCCGTGTCTTGCCCCGCAGTGTCACACCCGTGTAAATCTTGTCGATCGACTTCACCGTGCCAGACATGTCGACGGTGCCCACATCGGCTGCATACTTCTCTTCCCATCCCGGCTGCCAGTCTTTCTGGTTACGGAAATCCGTAAACATATTGCGGATGGAGTAAGCGAACGTATCAAAAACAGCCGTCGCGCTATTTGTCCGTACGCCGATGCCCAGTGGGTCAACCAGTGAGCTGAATACATTCAGGGGCAGCAGCCGTACATTCTGGTACACGGTCGCTGCGCCGTACAGGTCCTTCAACTCCCGGCTCATGCCCACTTCCTTGTTACCCAGCAGGCCATCGATGTAGTCCTTGACGAGCTTCACATCGGTCTGTGTGCCCCCGTAC
>Ga0307380_10008779_pt1 | contig 12915 bp, 8 predicted proteins | sample UN3MG_FD_202239 | JGI IMG/M metagenome (GOLD analysis project Ga0307380, IMG submission 202239) | Soil microbial communities from Risofladan, Vaasa, Finland - UN-3 | ecosystem: Environmental > Terrestrial > Soil > Coastal area > Acid sulfate soil | place: Finland: Risofladan, Vaasa | collected... | reverse complement strand
AATTGTTGGGGCTGAATCATTAGTAAATCTAATTCCCCCTTTAATATTTAAAGTTTCATCAAATACTGCTGTAGGTGTTGCTTGCCCTATAAATACTTTTCCAGTATCATCTACTGTAATTCCTTCAGCAGTGCCATCACCTGACAACCACCCTTCCCCATTATTAGTATCTATATTGTAAGTAGTACTTCCTGCTAAATTCCTTAAATCTATATTAGCTTCTGCATTTGCAATAGTTGCAGTTAATGTAATAGCTCCTGGTGTACTATTATCAACAGTTACACCAGCTCCTCCTGTAATTGTATTTAGTGTAGGTATACCGGTTGTAGCATTACCTATAAGTATTTGACCGTTAGTAGACATTGCTGCAGTAGCTGCAATAGTATTAGTCCCACTAGCATAAAGCATTGCTCCTTTTGCTATAGTAGAAAGTCCTGTTCCTCCATTTACAACTGCATTTACTCCAGCAATTGTTTCTGCAAAATCTATTACCTTTAAAAATCCAGAATTTGCATTATTACAAACGTTGAGATCTATTCCTGCTGGTAAAGGAGTTAATACAATATTATTGTCAACAGTAGTTACAGTAAGTAATGATGCAGTAGCACTTTTTATTCCTTTAAAATTTAATTGATTTTTATTTGTAATACTAGCATACAATTGTTCGCTTGAAGTTCCTAATGTAACTAAATTAGCAAATAAAGTTTCTATACTAATTTTTGAGTCAAAGCCTGAACTTTTATCTTCTACTAATAAATAGTGACTACCTGATACGTCTGTTTTAACTAAAGTTGGTAAAGATGAAAAATTTATCATTGTGTTTATTTTTATGTTTAGTATTTTTTTATTTTTTTCTACGCCAGGTAGTACTTACTTTTTCTATTAATAACATTATTTTTACAATCACTACAAAATTTATTTACAAAGTTAATAAAAGAATCTAAATAATTTATATTATATCCTTTAAAAGTATATCGCATGTTATTATTACAATACATCCAAAACCCAGATATACCTCCAGAAGCACTCTCTGGATCTAAAAGTTGCATAGACGTTTGTCCAGGAGGCCCATAAAATAACCAAATATTTCCACTAGTCCCATGTTTTATTACATCCCCTGGATATAAAGTACTTGTACTTGTAGCTGAAAAATCTGTAATTGTAGTTCCAATTCCAAGTGTATTTACAGAAAGATCATTTAATCCTGTGCTTGGACCACCTGTTATCCAAAGGTCTTCACATGTATTATATGCGGTGTCTGGAGTAGGAGTCCCTGAATCTAAACAATTATAAATACATTCTAAACCTACTCTTTTTAATAAATAATCCATGAGTATTAATTTCCACGTATTCATGGTCGAACATTCATCTGCAAGTCCTGTGATTAATTTATTATAATATGAAGTTCCATTTACTGCAATACACTCTTCAAACAATAAAAAAGTTTCTTCTATAGTGCCAGGTACACAAGGAGAAGATGGTGCTACATATTCACAAATTTCTGGAATACATGGCGAAGTAGCTCCTGGATTATAGTTAGATGCATTTGGATCCATGCATCCACAAAACATACATGAGCCATCATCTATTGTAGCTAAAGGATTATAATTAGTTGCATTTGGGTCAGTACAACCACAAGCTGGATTATTAGTACCAATACTAATTGGTATATCAACTGGACATCCATAACAATCTTCTATTGAAAGTATATAATTTTCAGCACATAAATTAGAAAATGTTACTGGAACTCCATATGCGTATACACCTGAGTTTCCTACAGTCTGCCATGAATTAGTTACATTTGAGTAAAATTGTAAATTAATTAAGTGCCAAACACTTGTACATGCCGTACTATTTACTGTGATAGTAAAACTTGCATCACAATTAGAATTACATAATACTCCTGTTGAAGTTGCAGGAACAATAGTTATACCACTACTTAGTGAAGTTGGATCACAGTATTGACAGCATCCATCATCACAAGATGGAGGAAGCCCTACATAATTCCCTAAACAATTCTTCCCGTAATTTAATGCTGTTGGATCTGTACATCCGCAAGGAGCATATATACAAGAACCATCATCAACAGTTGCTAACGGATTATAATTAGACGCCGTTGGATCCATACATCCTGGTATTGGATATGTGCAAGAACCGTCGTCACAAGTAGCATTTGGATCATAATTTAGTGCTAATGGATCCATGCAACCGTATACACAGTAAGTACATGGGCCAGGACAACTTGCTGCAGCATTGTAATTAAGCGCTGTAGGATCTGGACATCCTGTAATTGCAGGAGATATAACTACGTTATTGCTATAAATTGTGCAAGGGTTAGAGGTTGGGGTGGCAGCAGGTCCATAAGAACTTACAAAAACCATTCTAAATGTGCCATATCCATTAGCTGAAACTACATTTTGCATAAAAGTTCCTACAGCTGAGAATGGACTAGAAGCAAAGACTTGAGGTACGGAAAGTGGAAGAACTATATTCCAAAGCCCCGTACTTGGGTTTAACATTTCTACCCCATATGAAATTGTTGATGGAAGAGGATTACAAGAGACTGTACCTGTATATATTCCTATATTACACCCATTAGAAGTTGTTTCAGCAAAGGTTGCTGATTGACAACAATAGTTATTAATTGAAAGACAAATAGTATTATCAATAACATATAAATTAGGATCAGTTATAACAACACCATCTATTGTTGTAGCAATACCATTATCATAACATACAGGTACTTTAACTACTACATCTAAAAGATAGTAACATTGTTCTATTTCAACAGTTCCATCTGGATCATCTATATAAAATTTTATAGTATAATATCCATATGTAATTCCTCCTCCTAAAGAAGCAGTATTAAGAAGTACATTATTAAATCCTAGTCCTTGATTGTTAACAGTACCTATTAAACTAGTATTAGAATTAAAATTAGTTAAAGTAGGGCCAGCCCATGCAGAATTTGCTGTAGAAGTTTGAGTATTCCATCTATGTAAAGAAATTTTATAGTCAGCATTTGGTAATAATGTGCCTGCATCAGTAACATTATTTACATAAGTTGTAAAAGGAGCTATAGCGTTAACCCCTGTAATATTTATTGACCCGTTAGTAGCTACACTACTAGTTACTGGATTTGAAATATAAGGGGAACCAGTAACAGACATGTGAGGGATTACTGTTCCTGCATTATTCTCTAAAGTTCCAGTAATAGCATCACAATATTGACAAGCTGAAGCAGTATTAATAGTAGCAGCAGCATTGTAGGTTAAAGAAGTTGGATCAGTACATCCACTTATTGCTGGAGGATTTGTTAAAGTAACTATAGATTTACATAAACATGGGGTTTTTTGTGAACTATCATATACATATACTGTATATGTCCCTGCTTGAAGTCCGGTAGTATTAAGTGTTCCAGTAGCTGCAGGAACATACCCCAAAGCTGTAGTTGCAACATAAGTAGCACTTCCTGCAGCACCAGTTTGAAGTAATCCATTTCCCCCATTAGCTGCAATAGTAAGTGAATTTCCAAAAGTAAATGACGCTTGACTTACACCTGCTGTTCCGGAACCAACTTTTACGCCTACCGCATTTCCTGATATAGTCGCTGCAGCATTATTATTTTCTAAAACATATTTATAAGTAGAGTTTCCTGTGATTAATCCTTGAGGTGCTCCAGAGGCAGTAAAACCTCCATCTCTTACAGTTATACTTATATATCCATCAGTTCCATTAATGGTAGTTGGATTTACACCATTAACAGTGCATGTTAAAGGTTGACTACTATATCCAGAAGCAGTAGGAGAATTTGCATATATACTAATACAACTAGGACAACAACCAGCTTGTGCAATAATATTAGCAGTTGATGGGTTAGCAATAACGCTTGCTGGTATAGCCACTCCAAAACAATCATAACCAAACTGCCAAAACGCCGCAGTATTTGGATTATCGCATACATTATATGTAGGAATATTACCACACCCAGCATTAATACAATCATTCAATGATGCAAATGGTCCTCCTGCAGCTTGTACACAATTATTAGAAATACATCTATATCTACAAGCATTTTGACAAGCTGCTAACGTCGAATAAGTTCCAGATCCATTTCCTGGATCAATACACCCACTTGGAGTGCAATTATAGGATACTAAGGGAGGAACTGCTGAGCAAAGAGGGTAGCCACCAGCCTGTCCATACGTAAAGTCTACTACACCATTATATGGAATAGAATTAATACCAGCGAGAGTCCATACCTGATTTCCAGCAGGATCCTGGGGTCCTATATACTGATAACAATCTCCATTACTATTTTGAACGTAAAAAGGGCCAGAGCCAGAATAAGTTCCATTAGATATTGCATTAGTTATAACAGTAGACGCAAAATTCGCACTCTGAGGTCCGGTATAAGGATCCCCAGAAAAAACCATAGAGCTGACTAACGCGGGCTGTGGAGCCAGTGCCATCCATAAGTGAAAAGGTTCTGGAACGGAAGATGCACCACAAGAAATGATAGGCTGCAAACTAACTTGACTCCCTGGACTCAGTATTGCGCATTGATGAGGACCAAAATAATTGCCTCCATTGTTATTACTACTAACATTATAAGGAGCTCCAGTTCCAGTTGGTGTTAGCTCAATACCAGTCCATTTGTAGCAGTAATTGCCTTGATCTTTATAGTATATAGGCCCGCTTACCCAACCGGTAAGATCTTTAGCCATAGTTAGAAACTCTATACTGGCTAAAGGACCAGCAGTCAAACTATTAGTCGTTTGAATATTTGACAGATTCCATACTATACTTCCTTCACACCCAGGTGAAGTGCCTGGACCACATCCATTATTATAACTACTGTTATAAACTGTTGGGAAAATTTGCTCCCATATTTGCCATTTTGGTAGTTCGTGCTCCATATTTTTATTTAACTATTCTATATTTAACAATCACATCCACAACTGTTATTACATATTTCTTTTGCTTTTAAATATTTTAAATTTGCTTGACTTATAAAACCTGCTATTTCATTTGCATCTGCATCATTAGCTTGATCAATACTATAATCTGCAGACGTAATTAATAAAAATACTTTCTGAGCTTTTGCTAAAGTTGTTGAACATCGTACACAATCACATGCGCATTCTATAAGTTCATGTGTTAAATGTGTTAAACAACAATCAATATCACAATGAAGTAATATAGCTTGTCTATGAACTTCATTTCCGCCTACACGTAAAATTGCAATAAATATTCCATTTTCAATAGAAAATTCAGAAATAGGCAGAATATAACTAATTACAGTTCCTCCTGGGGTAAGAGTATTAACCTGTGGAGGATTAATTAATATATTATGTCCATTAGCATCTACAAAAGTAACGTCTACAACAGTGTTTGCAGTGACAGTGTAATTTATAGCTACTGATATAAATTTACAACTATTTGATGCACCTAAGCTTAATTCCATAAGTTATTATTTTATTGGGTGGTTAAAAAAAGACTGATAGGGGGAGTATACCCCCTATTAGTCTTAATATACATATAAACTATAACTACAAAGTTACAGCTGTAAATCCTGCAGAAACTAAATAAGGATTAAGTTTAGCCTCTAAAGCTGTAGTAATAGCTGATGGAGCCGCATTTCCATTATCAAAAGCTATAGTAATTTCTATAAGATTATCAACGCCATTAATTTGAGAAGCTGAAGATCCGTCTTTAGTAGCTACAATTGAATACATATCATATCCTCCAAGAGTAATATTTACTGCTGTTTGAGCTGGAGTAATAGGTTGTGCTATTCTATTATAGTAACCATAGTTTGCACCTCTAAGATTTTCTTCCATTTCTTTTACATAAAAACTTCCACCATATCCTCTTAAACCACCAGTATAAACATCAGCCATAGTAGTTCCATTTGAAGCACCGTCCCACGCAGCATCCATTGTAACTGCATGTTCTTGAATTGACCCATCAGCTAAAACTGCACCTTTCATAAATCCTGTTATAGTTAGAATAGCACCAGCTGAAGTAGCTGTATCTACCCAATGAGGCATATCAGCAACCATTGCTGCTGCAATCGCAGCTGCTTGAATTGTAGGAGAACCAGGAGCTCCTGCTAATACAGGAATTGTATAAGATTTCATTTCAAATGGTTCTGCTCCATTAGCTTTGTTTATTACTTTGAATGTGTGATAACCTGCTGCAGTTGGATTAGTTGCAAAAGTTGCAGTTAAAACTTGAGGTGTTGGAGCTACAAAAGATTTACCACTGTAGTCAATTACATCTTTACCATAAATCCAAGGACTTACAATATTTTTTGAGCCAGTTCCTTGTACAATTCTAAATTGCGCTGAATCCGCTATTACATCTCCAGCTACCATTTCTGTTGGACCTGCTGCACTTAATTTTTGTACACTAATTGCACCGTTTGCTAATACACCTGAAGCGTACGCCATTGCAACATTATTTCCGATTAAAAGTTGTCTTGCCATTTTTTTAAATTTTTTTTAATTATTACTTATTCATTTTTACTAACCTCAGCTTGGTGAGTTTGGTATCGAGGGTCACTAATGCCCTCTAATATGCTGCTTATTGCCATGTCTACAACTTCTTGATGAGCATGTATTGGCAACTCACAACTAACCCCCAAAGATAGTGAAATTTGGGCGGGGTTTCTTATATACGTTATTTTTACTTTGTCTATTATAAATATATCACTTGTGTATAAATCTATATATTCTCCTCTGACAGTTGTTAAAGGAGATGTGTATTTTGTTGTGTTAAATGGATCTTTTAAAAGTGTAAATATATCATCTTGTTGAATAAACTTATTTACTGAAAATTCTTTTCCTGAAAATAAAATTGGAATTCTTCTTGTCCCTAATGTATTTTCACTAAACTGTCCATAAACTACTGAGTTTCCGGCATCATTTACATTATTATTAGATGAAGGCATAACTGAAACTAATGATGTTATTAAATTACTACCTGAAACAGCATTAGTTGTAGATGAATCAGAATGAAACCATGGATAAATAGCAGTATTTACTATAATAATAAATGATCCTGGGTTATCTAAATTTCCATATTGTTCCCAATAAATTTCTATTCCAGGAGCCCAATTTGCAGGAGTACTTAAATAAGTTGTATAAGTTTGCAAATCTTGAGGGAATACATATCCTGGATTTATATTTAAATCTACACTTCCTAAACTAATATTAGAAGGGTCTGCCACCATAGTTAATCTTGTTAACATATAAGTGCCGTCATGTAAATTAGATTGCGGCATAATAAAATAAGAAGTAGGATTTGTACTGTCATATTGAAATCCTATTGGATTGCAATTATTAATAAAAACTTCTGATCTTTGATTTATTAAGTATAAATAATCTGTAGGAAGTTTAAAAGAATCAATCCAAGTATTATTATTATATTGTTCTTTAAATGTAACAGGAGCTGAATACTCTTTAACTAAACTTCTAAGATCATCTATTCTTTTTTGACCTTCTTCAAATCCTGCCCCATACTTATTACCTTTCCCATATTTCAGGTTAATAAATCTCATCTGAGCTTTATTTAATTCAATATCTATTTCTTGAGGAAGAAGCAGATCGGCTTGGAGTGAATTTATTTTATCCACTCCTTGCTCGATTGCTAGATGCATTTCAGCTACATTCATATTATACTAATGATAATTCTTTAAGTTTTGCTCTTAATAAAGTTAATGTACCAGAATTCTTTTTATCTTTTAAATAAACTACAGTGTTATCCATTGTATCGCCAATTACTTCGTCAATAAAAATTACTTGATTACCAATTTTTCTTAAAACTCCAGCTGAAACCATTTCTTCAATTTCTGCTTTTACTTCTAAATTTGAATCTGTTGCTATTTTAATAAATTTTGCAGGCTCACTATTTTTAATTTCATATAAAGAATTTTCAATTTGTTCGTCTGTCATTCTTTCAGGATTAGTATTAGACATTAATCTTAAAATTCTTTTCATGTTACTTATATTTGAAGATACTTTAATAAATTCTTTGTCTGCATCTTTTCTAAGCTGGATAGAATTATTTTTAACTTTGTCTTCTCTTGTAAGATCTTGAATATAAAATCTTTTTGTAAGATTTGTTTCCATTTCACTTTTTGTCAAAGCTACATGTGGATGTTTTAAAGCAAAATTATATTTAATATAATCCATTACACTTATTGGAGATCCATCATCAGTTTTTCCAATCTCTAATTCTATACCTGTAAATCCTACAGGAATACTAAGCTCTGACCAAAACAACTTAGAATGTTTAGGCCAATCAACATGATCTGGATTAACATCTAATATTCCTAACATATATTTTTTTTCTTCTTCTAAAGAAAACCCTTTTAAAGGTTGTCTATTTACAAAGACACTACTAAGCCTCATTACTGCTTCGGCTCTTACTGCTTTAGGTAAGTGATTATCTAAATCTCTTCTCCTAAGGTACACTTTTTTACTCATAATTTAGTTCTTTTTAAGTTTTAATTAAGTGGATGTAAAGAATAACTCTCCGTATAACGATCAATTAAAGAAGTGGGGGATTGCTCCCCCACAACCTCAACCAAAAACCAATATATAAACGCAAATTAATGCCAAATTAAGCTGTACAAGTGATGTCTAGCGAAGTATCAAAACGTCTTAAGCAGATAGCCGCAGTTTTCAACATATGTACAGATGCCCCATCAACGTCAGATGCTCTAGAACTTGTAGAATCAAATCCTCTAGGAACAACAGACCCAGCTACACACCATCTCATAGATTCACGACCTTTTTTGGAGATCATTTGTAAGTTGTTTTGACCGTCATAATTTGATTGGTCAACAAATACCATTCTATAAGATTCTAATGAGTATCCTGTAATAGGGTGTTTTGCACGAGCTTGAGCAACAGCACCATGATCAAACAATGGTAATTTTACCACGTTTACAGTGTGTCCATCAATATGCTCGTACGAAGTAAAGTAACCACTCATACCTAGTGATCTTCCAGAACCAGTAATAAAACGATTCTCTCCCCCCACTTTCCAAGAACCAGCAGCGCCTGAAAAATGTGATTTAAGAGCTTCGTCAAATTCTCTAGCTCCTCCAGTACCAGTGTATAGAGTTACTTGTTTTTGAGCAGCATCAGTCATTTGATAAAATAAATCACCAATGATGTTCTTTAATTTTGTCTCAGTCATTACAGAGTAAGTATCGCTATTTACGATTTGCTCTAAAAGACCTGGACCTACGATTACAGGTTGACCATTTTCATCTTTCATAAAAGTCGTACCATTTGAATCATAAGTTTTTTGACCATACCAGTAATACATTTCACATTCTTCTTTAAAGTCAAGCATGTGTAAGTACTCTTCATAGTCCATCCAAAGTTTTGTAGTTGATCCACCTTTAGTAGGTAAAGCAAATTCTGCTACAAAATCTTTAGCATTTCCAGACATATGGTAAGATTTTCTAACTGTAGTTAGTTTGTTTCTTACTTTTCCTGGAGTTTCCCAGTTTGAAGCATTACCTCTAGAGAAGTCTACCCCTACTGGTGCATACATTTGAGCCCAAAGTGCTCCTGTTGTAGCATCTGCTGCAGCTAAAACTGCTGTAGCTGCAGGGTTAATTAATTGTAAAGTGTATTTCCAAGAAGATCCTCCAGATACTTGCTGTGGTTCTTTCATTATACGCGCTTGAGTACCTGAATTAGATACCAATACGTATGGGAATACAAAATGTTTATCAGGGAATTCCAACTCGAAAGTTGATCCTCCCAATCCAAGATTCGCTGTTCCATTTGTTACTACAACTGGTCTTGTTCTTAACCTATGTGTTGCCACACGATACTCATATTCTAAGTTGTCAATAGATTTAGTATTTCCAACACCTTCTGTTAAGAAAGATAATGGAAAACGTTTATCATCTTTACCTGCTAAATGAGTAATAATTGGAGATAACTCCGTAGGTTTTGATAAAAGTGCATTCGCTAAACTGTTCATATCAGTCATTTGCGAGTCATTGTAAAACGCTTTTTGTACGCTTATGTTTGTTCCGTTAAGTGCCATGTTTTAATTATTTTTTAAAGTTAGTATACAAAATTCAAGTTTCCTTGAAGAATTGCCGTTGTTATATATTAAGGTCTAAATTATCGTAATCAACAGTTTTACTTTGTCTTGTTGATCTGCGAGTAGATTTAACCTTATCTTCATTTGCGCTAATACGTTCTCTCAACGTTTTAGCATTTTGAGTTTTTGCTTTTGAATCGATTAATTGACTCAAATCAAACCCGGTGTACATTAGATAATCAATAGCTAACTTAACATCTAAGTTTGCTTGCGAATGATCTAAATCTCTTTGTGTATGCCCTTCTTTAGTTACAGGTGTAGATAAGTAATCAAAGAATTTATTTTTTTCTTTATTAGGTATTGAAATACCAGCAAAAGAATCTGACTCATCAAGCGTATTAGAAATGTTCCCCCAAAACTTTTGTTGATTTTCTTGTAATTCTGCTTGTTGTTGTCTTTGTTGTGTTACCATTCTTTCTCTTTGAGCATTTTGATTTTTAGCTAATGCTGCTCTTGCAGCTTCAGATTTTTGATACAATTTTCCTGTATCTTCAAAATCATTTAACATTTCATTAATAAATTCAGTGTCATGTCCTTTTAAATGTAAGTAATCTCCTAAGATTGCTTTTTGTGCTCTGTAATCATCTTCTTCTAATTTAACATTATTATAATCTAAATTAGGATCATATGCCTCCATAAATTGTTGAGAATTTCCACCAGCTAAAACATAATCTAAATGTTTTTTAACTAAAGGAAATGCTTCAAGTACTTCATCAATTCTGTCATCCGCTAGTTGAGAAGCTAAGTCTTGAGTCATTTGCGCTATACCTTTTGATGTATCCTCATACGCAGCTCCTTCAAGATCGTATCCTAATTCGTCTAAAACTTCTGAAATAACTGAACGCTCTCCAGTTTCTTCATTTGTATTTTCATTATTATAATTTTCTTCTTCTTCCTCATCTTCTTCCTCATCTTCTTCGTACTCATCTTGATCCTCTACTTCGTAGTCATTAGGATTAGTACTTTCTTCTTCAATTTCTTCTTCTTCATCAATTCTTAAATCATCAAGTTCAGAATTGTTTGGAGCTTCTGTCGACGTGACATTTACACCATCACCACCAATAACATCATCAAAGCTGATGTCATCTAGTTGTATTTTTTCATTTGGGTTCATATATATATTGGTTTAGTTTACCTACAAAAATAAAAATTATATCAATAGTTTTTACAGTTTTATTATTTTTTGAGTTTCTATTATTATATACCACTTACAAGCATCCTCCATATTTGCATTTTTTTATATGGTACTTTCTTACTCCTCCTTTTTTTTGTTCTTTGGAATTTTTACCAAGATAATATCCTCCTGCGCCTACACCTACTGATGTACCTACACCAATAGCAGCTTCTTTAAAAAGATTTGGATTTAAAGTAGGATTCCATCTACTTGTCATAGCAGGTCCTTTTAAAATAGTGCTCATATCATCATATAATCTATTTCCAAACTCTTCTGAATCTTGAAATAAGTTACTTCCCGGAGTTCCCTGCCCTCTTATATTATAGTTTACTCGATCTGTAATCTTATCTGATTTAAGTAATAATCCTTCTCCGGGATAAACAACATCAGTAGGCCCACCACTCATACTAGATGCATAACGATCCTTATATAAATTTTGCATTGGATTACCGTCAGTTTTTGATAGAGTTAAACTAACATCATCTCCATAACTCTGGGTCATATTTTTTAGTCCGTCAGGATTAAACTTACCGTATTTCTTCGCATAAAATGCACCTGTAGCTGCAGGGTTTACTGTAAAGTCCACGTCGGTAACCCACTTTCCAGTAAGATGTGCCGTTTCAGGATTCTGTAAATTTTGTTTTAAAATACCTTCAGTTCTGGCAAAATCTGTTGGAGTCCCGCGTTGTGGAGATATATTCATTGTTGTAGTATAAGGTCCTGTTGTATTTCCCTTAAATAGATGCTTAGCCATTGTTGGAGATTCGTTAAGAACAGTTTTAGTACTTTGATAAATGTTGTTTGCACCTTTTAAAACTTTTCCACCTGCAAATGGTATAGCCAATCCTGCTGCTGAAAGAGCTGCGTCATCGTAATTACCTCTATATGCAGAAGTAAGGCCACTAATAATATCTCCAGCTTCAGAAACTACAGGAATACCTGTCATACCCAAAGCATCCCCAAATTGTACAGGATCTGTTAAAAATCCTTTAATATCTTTTTTAGCTTGAGTTGCATGGTTTTTAGTGTCTTCAGCCTTTTGATTATTTTTATTTTGCACCTCTGCTTTAGTCATTCCGCTACCATTCGGCTTGTAATAAGATGAACCTTGAGTTGTGCTTACTGAATTATTGTCCCATCCAAGATCATATGGATTTTGTGTATTTGTTTTTGAGGTTGTCTTTGTTTTGGATGTTGTGTTTTTTGGTGTTTCTGTAGTGGGATTAGTCTGTATCGTATTCGTTAACGCACTTAACTCTGCCATTGTCATGTTAGAATGTGGACCTCCGTGATTATATCTTCTTACTCCTCCTTCTTTAAATTTTAATCCAATCCCTAACATTCCCCCTTTTGTTTGCGGGTTATATCCAACATTACCTGTAAAAGCTCCGTATTTACCATATACCCCAACATCATTTATATTTTTATTAAGAAGATCATAATTACCATATGCTCCCAATTCAAAACCAGGTATAGACTTATCCCAATCAGCACTACCATAATTAGTTTTTCTCTTATACCCTACTTTAGCATAAGCATCAAGTCCAGAGTCAAATGCAGCATCTATATTTGAGTTTTTAAAACTTTCTATATTCATACTAGCA
>Ga0307380_10008778_pt1 | contig 12915 bp, 8 predicted proteins | sample UN3MG_FD_202239 | JGI IMG/M metagenome (GOLD analysis project Ga0307380, IMG submission 202239) | Soil microbial communities from Risofladan, Vaasa, Finland - UN-3 | ecosystem: Environmental > Terrestrial > Soil > Coastal area > Acid sulfate soil | place: Finland: Risofladan, Vaasa | collected... | reverse complement strand
CGCGCCGCTTCAAATCGGCCGAAATTTCCGGGATCATCTTGGTCATTAATATGTATGTTCCCATCGTCCACCTCCCATTGTGCTTATTTTAGACCTTTGTCAAATTTCGGGCAAGTCACCGCATAGCTCCTCCCTCCCCAAAGAGAGGGGGAATTGCTTGTAAAATTCACTCCCCTTCTCCTTTAGGGGAAGGGGTTGGGGGATGGGGCCAGAGTTCCAGCCTCACCCCCTGCCCCCTCTCCTTAAGGCGAGGGGGATAATTGGCTAAAAACTTGATGAAATAGACCCGCACTTTTCACGAGTTACGTTAGATCGGCTAGAAGCTTCTTCCCGTCCTGAGATAGAACCACCACTGTTTTCGCGGCCCGAAGCCATGGGCAACGCCGAAAGCGAGATCATAGGCGGCGGCGCCGCCGAAAGCCAGGCGCAACACCGCCTCGCCGCCGACCGAATAGGCGACCGGGTGCGAATAATTCATGCTGGAGAGACGGCACATGTCGAAAAATGGATTTAGCCAGACCCGGTCCAGACTGACGGCAGGCAAGAATGCTTTTTCGATCTTGAGCAAGGGCAGGCGATATTCCAGGTTGAACTGCCAGCCCCTGTCGCCCCTGTAATACCCCGAGCCCAAGCCGCGAAGCAGCTTGAAGGGGCGGCTGTTTCCCAGCCAGCTTTCAGCCATGAAGCCGCCCATTTCGTAGTAGTGGTTGCCTGCGTTCCAACTCCTGGCTGCGGCCAGGCGCCAGGCCAGCACCCCGGGCCGGAAGAGAGGAATGTAGTGGCGCAGGTCGGCCTGGATATTGCGGTTGGACCAATAGTTACCCAGGCCGATGGGGTGAACGCCCCCCTGCACAACGAAGCGAACCCCGTCCGCCGGCGAAATGGAGTCGTAGTATTCCCTGGCCGAATTGAATTCCAATCCCAGGCGGAAGCCATTGAAGTTGCTGCTGAGCTTGTAAGTGTCATTTCCATGAATTGCGAAGCGGCGCTCCAGGTGCAGGTCGGCATAGGCATACAACTGCGAGAGCTTGCGGATGCGCAGCGGCCATAACGAAGCCAATTTCAGCTCCTGACTTCGCTGCGTGTAGTCAGCTTCGTTATAATAATCGGAATCGTCGGCATAGGAGAGCGACAGGGTCGGGAACAGTCCGTCGTAAACATAGCGGAACAAGAAATTGGCCCGGCGGCTGGCGAAGCCGTAGTAGCCTTCCAGGCTGAAGCCATGGATTCCCAGGGCGTCCTGGCCGCCGGTCATGATGCCCGCCTGGATCTCGTCGCCGCTCGAGCGCAAGGCGGGGGACCACCAGCGCGGCAGCAGGTCGCGCCAGAAACGGTAGGGGCGGGCAGCGATCCTGGCCGCCGCAGCGGCGGTTTCGGGAATCCCCGATGTCACTTTCAATTCCTGGCCTGAGAAAGGCAGCCCCGCCAGGTCCGCCCGGGCGATCTCCTGGCCGCGGCCGCTGAAATAGGTAAAAACCACGCTTCTGCCCTCGTCGGCCATGGCAAATTGCTGCAACCCGCTCAGGCGCGGATCGTTGCAAGTCGACCCGCTGTTTTCTGCCAGGGAAAAACCAGCCAGGCGTGTGGTTGAGGCTCCGGCCTGGATGAAATACAATTCCTGGTTGTCACGCCAGCGGGGTTGTCGGCAGTCGGCCCCGGGGATGGAAATGTATGCGTGCAGTTCCCCTGAACCTGAAAAAACGCCGATTCCCCACGGCCCGCCTTGCGGCTTGACGGAAGCGGCAAGGTGCTCCTGGTCGGGAGACAGGCTCAGTTGGGAGAGTCCGGTAAAGCCGCGGGAAAGTGTCTTCGTTTTTTGTTTGTCCGGGTCAAAAATGGCCAGGAAAAACTGTCCGTTGCGGCGCTGGACGCAGAATATTTCGTTGGAATTTTCCTTTTTGACCGGTTGCGAGAGGCGTTGGCCGCGGGATAGCCTTTTCAAGTGCCGCTTTTGTATGTCGAACTCGTAGAGATCGGAAAAGTCGCTGAAATTATGGAAATACTCCGAAGCAGACAGATAAATCTTATTTTCTTTTGCTGCGAAACTGAGGGCATTGACCTCGTCCAGCTTGAACAATGTCATTTCTCGGCTGGAATTCACATCCAGCATCTCGACCGTTCCCCTATTCCGGTAATCGCGGTGGTAATAGGCCAGCTTGTCGTTGCCCAGCGGGCAGGGATACTGGTTGGCAAACCCGTTCCGGGTAAGCGGCTCGGGAACGGACTCGCCCGCGGCGGGGAAAGCGCCCTTGTATTCCTGCCACAGTTTTTCCAGCGGCTTGCCGAAAGTTTTTTTAAAATCGCGGCTGCTGCCGAGCAGGACCAGGCGGCTGGTTGCCTGCGACAGGTATTGCCTGAGGCTGGCGGCTCCGTATTGATCGGCTAAAAATTGCATGAACCCGGCGCCGAAAAGGTATTTGGCCGTGGGCCCGGGCCAGGCGGCCGGCAGGCCGCCCAGCCGTCGCCAGTCGGGGAACAGGCTGTCGCGGCGGGCCGCCCGCAGCATCAGCGCATAGGGCGGATGGTCGAGACGGCCGTCCTCGGTGAAGCGGGATTCGCTGTAGACGGCCAGCCCCTCGATGACCCAGGGCGGCAACTGCACGGCCGGATAAAGGGCCGGCTGGCTGCCGAACACCCGGCGCATCATGAGCAAAGGCCCCGCGGCTTCGTTCAGATTGAAGATGTGGGTCAGCTCGTGGGCCAGGACCAGGTCGAGCCAGCTGCGGTTCGCGGCCAGCTGCGAATCGGGCGGCGGCTCGCTCAGGTTCATCCCGACCAGGTTGAAGGGGAAAAAAGTGGCGAAGCCGTTGGCTTGGTCGGTGCTGTCATCGAGGACGATGCGGATCCTGCCCCGGGGCCGGCCTTGCCAGAAGGCAGCCAGTTTTTCATAAGCGCTTTCGGCCCCGGCCAACGCGGCTTCCGCCTCCTGCCAGCGGTCGGCGGCGAAGATGACCGTGAAGTGGCCGCGGCCGATCTCGCGCCAGCGCAGGTTGGGGGGATACTTGGCGGCCGTGAGCGTCAAGCAGGCCAGCCAGAGGATGGCGCAAAGCCTTTTTTTCAATGTTTTCGGGCTGCGGCCAGTTTTTTTTCCCAGTTCCAGGCGCTGGCCACGATGTCGTCCAGATGGGGCACATCCGGTTTCCAGCCCAGTTCACGGCGGATCAGGCCGGCATCGGCGATCAGGGCCGCCGGGTCGCCGGGACGGCGGGCGGTGTGGACCACGGGAAAGTCGATGCCGCTGACCCTTTTGGCCGCGGCCACCACGTCGTGCACCGAGTGGCCGATGCCGTAACCGCAGTTGAATACCCGGCTCTGTTTTTTCGTCTTCAGGAATTCGAGCGCCAGCAAATGGGCGCTGGCCAGGTCGTCGACGTGGATGTAGTCGCGAATGGCCGTTCCGTCGGGGGTAGGGTAGTCGGTCCCGAACACTTCCAGCTTGGGAAACTGCCTCAGGGCGGTTTTTAGCGCCCGGGTCAGCAGGTGGGTGGGTTGGCGGTAGTCCTGGCCGATCCGCGCCTGGCGGTCGGCGCCGGCGGCGTTGAAGTAGCGCAAAGCGACGTAGTGAAACCCGGGGTTGGCGGCGGCGGCGTCGCGCAGCAGCATTTCGCTGACCAGCTTGGAACCGCCGTAGGGATTGATGGGCAGCAGTGGGGCTTTTTCGTCCACGGGGACCTTTTCGGGCATGCCGTAGACCGCGGCGGTCGAGGAGAAGATGAAGTTTTCGACTCCATTCTCCAAGCAGGCCTTGATCAGGCGCAGGCAGTTGAACGAGTTGTTCTCGTAGTATTTCAGAGGTTGGCGGACCGATTCGCCCACCTGGATGAAAGCGGCAAAATGCATGACGCTGCGGATGGCGAATTTGCGCAGGATCGAGCCGACCCGTTCGCTGTCGGCAACATCGCCTTGGATAAGTTCGCCGTAAAGCACAGCTTCGGGATGTCCTGAGGAAAGGTTGTCCAATACAACCGGGCGGTAGCCGCGTTCCCCCAGGTCGCGCACCACGTGTGAGCCGATGTAGCCGGCTCCGCCCGTGACCAGGATGTGCTCGCCCAGTTCAGTTTTTGCCTTCGCGTTCATAAGGGCAGTATAAGCAATTGCCGCTTTTCAGTCAAGGAGAGGTCAGAGGCAATAAACAAGGGGCGATTGGTGAATGGCGGGGGCTTGCAGATCTGTGAAAACTCACCCCAACCCCTCTCTTGCGAAGAGAGGGGCGGCCATTTTTAATAAAATTTCAAAAAATGCGCCCTCATAGCAATAACCAATTAGTAAAATTTGTGATAAATGATTTTTTTGTGATGGAAGCAAAAAAGTGACTTTCAAGATTGAAGGATGGATTTTAAATTTTGGAATGTAATCTGTCATACTATATAATATGAAAAATCAATCAAATAATGAGATTCATTACTATTCTTACTGTGATCTGCATACCAGGAATATTTCGTTAAAAGTGATGACTGACAAGCGGATCGAGACGGAATGATATTTCACTCTGCTCCAACTCATCCGCGAAGTGTTGAAATGTTGAAACAAAAAAACAATTTCCTGAAATTTGCTTAGGGCCGTTCTCGCTTCAACTCTTCAACGCTTCAACACTTCAACTGTGTCTTTCCTCACCCTCGAATCTCGAACATCGAACTTGGTTCCCCCAGCAAAAACCTGCGAAAACAGGCTCTGAATCATTGACATCAGGGCCAATATTGATTATACTTATAATTCATTTCCATTAACTTGAAAATAACTACACAAACAGGAGGATTCGATGCGAAACGCCTTAATTATGGGTGCTGCAGGAAGAGATTTTCATAATTTCAATACTTTTTTCCGGAACAACCCGGATGTGCGGGTAAAGGCCTTTACCGCCACGCAAATTCCTGATATCGCCGGCCGCAAATATCCCAGGGAACTGGCCGGGGAGTATTATCCCCAGGGCATTCCCATTTACCCTGAAACTGAACTGGTTTCATTGATCAAAAAACTGGCTATCGAAGACGTATATTTTGCCTACAGCGACATCCGCCACACCTATGTCATGGACAAGGCCTCGGAAGTCATGGCCGCCGGTGCCAATTTCATCCTGCTCGGACCCAGGGAAACCATGATCAAGAGCGGCAAGCCGGTGGTTTCGGTTTGCGCCGTGCGCACCGGCTGTGGCAAGAGCCAGACCACGCGCCGCGTCAGCCAGATCCTGATCGGCATGGGCAAGAAAGTGGCCGCCGTCCGCCACCCCATGCCCTATGGCGACCTGGTGGCCCAGAAGGTGCAGAAGTTCGTCACTAAGGCCGACCTGCTCAAGCACAAGTGCACCATCGAGGAGATGGAGGAATACGAACCCCACATTGAGAACGGCGTCATCGTCTTTGCCGGCGTTGATTACGGCGCCATTCTGCGCGAAGCCGAAAAAGTCGCCGATGTCATTCTCTGGGACGGCGGCAACAATGACTTTCCCTTTTACAAGTCCGACCTGGAGATCGTGGTGGTCGACCCGCACCGGGCCGGGCACGAACGCGAATATTATCCGGGTGAAGTCAATTTCCGCCGCGCCGACGTCATTGTCATCAACAAGATCGACACCGCCGATCTGGAAAACATTTTGGAAGTGCGGGACAACATCCGCGAACTCAATCCCGGCGCCATCGTGGTCGATGCCGCTTCGCCCCTGCAGGTGAAGGACAGCGAGAAGATCCGCGGCAAGCGAGTGCTGGTCATCGAAGACGGTCCCACCCTGACCCACGGTGAAATGCAGTACGGGGCCGGTGTCATGGCCGCCGAGAAATACGGCGCCGCCGAATTGGTCGATCCCCGCGAATACGCAGTGGGCACCATCGCTGAGACCTTCAAAAAATATCCCGATATCGGCGTGCTGCTTCCGGCCATGGGCTACGGCGCCAAGCAGATGAAGGACCTGGAAGCGACCATCAACAAGGTGCCCTGCGACCTGATCATCATCGCCACGCCCATCGACCTGGGCCGCATCGTCAAGTTCAAGAAACCCACGGTCCGCGTCGGCTACGAACTCCAGGTGATCGGCAAGCCGACCCTGGAAGACATCCTGAAAAAGAAGTTCAAGAAATAAAGCCGCATCCATTCGGCATGGGGCGGCCGTTCTGACGGGAGCGGCCGCCCCGCTTAATTTTGGGTTGGGAGAAAATGAGAAATAAACTTGCTTTGATCGCCTTCGGGGGCAATGCCATGCTGGAAGCCGGGCAAAAGGGCACGGCCAAGGAACAGTATCGCAATGCCCAGAAAGCGGCCCAATTGATGGTCGAAATTATCCGCAAGGGCTATGAACTGATCATCGTCCACGGCAACGGCCCCCAGGTAGGCAACATCCTGCTGCAGATGGAGGCCGCGGCCAATACCATCCCCGCTTTCCCCCTGGATGTTTGCGACGCCATGACCGAAGGCAGCATGGGCTACATGTTGGAACGGGCCATCCTCAACGAACTGCGCAAGCGCTCCATCGACAAGGAAGTGGCCACGGTGCTGACCCAGGTGGTGGTGGACCGCGAGGACGGGGCTTTCCTGAAACCCACCAAGCCCATCGGCCCGTTCTACAACAGTTTCCGGGCCGCCCAATTGAAGAAAGAGAACAAGTGGCAAATGATCGAGGACGCCGGACGCGGTTTCCGCCGCGTGGTGCCGTCGCCCCTGCCCATCGACATCATACCCAAGCGTGCCATCCGCTCCATGGTGGAAAGGGGGATCGTCGTCATCGCCGCCGGCGGAGGCGGCATCCCGGTCTTCATCAATTCTTCGGGACTGATCGAGGGCGTTGAAGCCGTCATTGACAAGGACCATGCCTCAGCGTTGATCGCCAGGGAAGCCAAGGCCGACCTGTTTATCATTCTGACCGGGGTGGATCGAGTGGTGGAGAATTTCGGCAAAGAGAACGCCCGACCCATTGCGCGTATGGATGTGGACCTGGCCCGGCGCCTGCTGGACCAGGGACAATTTCCGCCCGGCTCCATGGGACCAAAGATCACCGCCGCCATCGATTACATCAACGGCGACGGCCGCGAGGTGCTGATCACTTCGGCCGAAAAGCTGAAGGCCGCCCTGGCCGACCGCTCCGGCACCAAGATCGTCCGCAACAGGGCGGACATGAAAAATAAGGGCGCGACCATGGGCACAAAAATTTTAGAGGGGGAATAAGCAGAGTGGAAAATAAAATAGAAACCAGTCTGGATATCGGTGCGAATGACATCGAATTTATCCGGAACTATCTCAAGGGCAAAATTCAGCCACAGGACTTTGCGGACATCGTTTATCAGGTGGCTCTTTTCAAGACGCGGGAAGACCGCAAAAGCCGGGTCAAGGTCTACGATCCCGACTGTGAATACAAGGCAGGCGACCTGATCTTCAAGGAGTATCCGGGCCAGTTGCCGGTGGGCAACAAGAAATATGTCGCCGTGGAACAGGGTGTGATTCTCACGGTCGAGGAGGCCCGCAACCAGGGCGGCCGCGACGAAATCCGCCTCAGTTATGATGGCACTTCGGAGTTCCGTAAATACACCGAATACCTGGTCAGGCAGAAGATAGAACTGCTTCTGCCGCACAAGCAGGGAAGGCACTGCCGTGACGCCGAATACATCTCGATTGCTAACGACCCGCGCCAGACCCAGACGCCGCTCATCGAGCGCGATTTTAACATTTTGCGCAAAAAGCTTACCACGGCACTGAACCGGGAGGCAGGCATCGCCTTCATCAACGGCAAGGTATTGCTCATGGAAAACCTCAAAGCCATGGCGCCCGATGTTTTCAATGCTATCCGCGAATTCCTGAAAGACCGGCAGGCCTCGGAAAGTACTGAGTTCTTCGTCGAGAATTTCTGCAAGATTGACCCGGCTTCGCCTGACTTTGCCGCTACCTGCTTTGCCTTGAATTACATCATGACCAGCCAGTACAAGATCGACTTGCTGCAGACCTGCGGCGGCGGCTGGGGAAAATGGCACTTGATATCGGTGCTCTACCACATCAAGAAAAATGTTCTGGTCAGCGAAGCCAATCCTTTTTTGGGGAAGCTCAACTTCGGCGACAGGAAGAACCTGCTGCAGAAAAGAAAAAAGTTCGAAGAACAGATCTTCAGCGAAGGCGAAACGCGCTATTTCCTGACCCAAAGGGAGATTTCCTCAGGGGCCGTGCGCTTGAAGCCCGGACTATACAATTTTGGCGATGCCATTGAGATCGAAGCCGTTGATACCTTCACCCACAAGAAGCACACCCTCTATTTTTTCGAGGACGAGAGCCTGCTGCTGGGTTTCGATAAGATATTTGAAAGCTACAAGGCACTGCAGGGGACGACTATTGTTTTCGAGCAAACCTCGGATGGGGAATTCCAGTTCACGGTCAAAACCACCAGGAAAGGGGCCATCTCCGACAAGATCGTCTACGACACCGATAACAAGGTGTTCGTGGCCAGCGGTGAAAAGCTGGCCTCGTTGGTCGCGGTCAACAAGCAGATCTTCCTGGAAACCGAGGTCTTCAACTCCTTGGCTGCGCGCATGCAAGAATTCCGCAAGGTAGAGACCGGCAACAAGTTGTTTCACAAGATATTCCTGGAATTCGGCGGCCGGGAAAAAAATTACGAAATCCACATCCTGCGCCTCTACCACATCCTCGACCTGATCGCTCCCATCGATCTCAAGCTGGTCGAAGAGGTCATCCTGAGCAATCCGGAGTTCATCCCTTCCGAAAAGTTGGCGGGTGTCTTCTATTTGGATTCGGATGCCGTGGTGGAGATCGAGGAAGAGGAGCAGCAGCGCCGCCAGGGCTTGATCGAGGACCAGAAGCGCCGGCGTGAAGAGTCACGCAAATTGCAACTTGACGAAGAGCTTAAGGTCAAGGAGGAGATCCGCCTGCTGCGCGAGGAGCGGCGCAAGAAGCGTGAAGAAGAGATGTGGCAGAAGGAGAATTTGCGTCAGGAAAAGGAATCGCAGCGTCGCGCCGAAGCCACTTTTGCCGCGCAGGAAAATGCTCCGGCCACGGATGGGCGCGTCCGCAGCACCGCCCGCAAATCTTTCGGCAAGGATAAGGAAAGCTTCGCCAAAGCGGATGTCCCGTTCGCCGACATGCCGGTCAAGCCCGATGCGATCAAGAAGCAGAAGAAAAAGATTACGGTCGAAAAACCTGTCAAGACCGTCAAGAAAGGGCAGAAGAAGATTTTGGAAGAAAAAATAGAGCTTGACGAAATCAAGAAGCAGATCCGCCAGGACGACCTGACCGACAAAATGATCGATAAGGAAAAGGAAGAGAGAAAGGAACCGGTCAAGGAGGTCAAAGTGGCCTATAAGGACGAGGGGGCTTTCAGTGGCATTTTCGCCAGCCAGCTCGACCAGATCGTCAAGAAAGAGACCGAAACACCCAAGAAGCAGAACGTCAAAAAGGAAAAGAAAGGGAAAAAGAAATCCGGGGAATGATGAATATCCTGCTCAAGGCCTGGATGCGGGCGGTGGACAGCGCCGCCATTGATAGATACGGCATCCCGTCCATCGTTTTGATGGAGAACGCCGCCAAGGCTTGCGTCGCTTTTTTCGCCGCGGAATTCCCCCGCAACCGCTTCCCCGATTGCCTGGTGCTGGTCGGCAAAGGCAACAATGGCGGCGACGGCCTGGCCATTGGCCGCCTGCTGCTGGAACGGGGCTATGGCGTGCGCTTCCTCCTCCTGGCCTCGCCCGATCAGCTCAGCCCTGACGCCAGGACCAATTACGATATCATCCGCGACCTGGACTGTGATATGGAGATCATCACTGCCGCCGCAAAATTGAAAAAAATCCTGGCGACCTGCGACGCAAATGAAACCTTCCTGGTCGACGCCATCTTCGGCACCGGACTGGACAGGCCCCTGGCCCAGGGATTGTACGCCGAAATCATCGAAGCGGTCAACCACTCAGGCATTGCCGGCGCCGCCGTGGACATCCCCTCGGGCCTTGGAGAGGACTTCGCCCCTGAAGCCGGTATCCACGTCCGGGCCCGGATTACGGCCGCCCTGCACAGCTTGAAATGGGCCCACCTCAATCCCGACGGCAGCCCGGCCTGCGGCAGGATCCGCGTCCTGGACATCGGCATTCCCAAAGATTTGGCAAACGACGAGAAACACATTATCCGCCTGACCGAGCCCGCCGATTTCAAGGTCCTACTGGCTAGGCGCAAAGCGGCGGCGCACAAGGGGGCCTTCGGCCATGTCTTGGTTGTGGCCGGTTCGACGGAAAAGCCCGGGGCCGGCATCCTGGCTTCTTACGCCGCCTTGAGGGCCGGGGCGGGACTCTGTACGGCCGCCGTTTCGATGCGCAACCGCGACCTCTATGTTCTGGCCCATCCTGAGGTTATGACCCTTGCTTTCGAAAAGCCTGAAGAACTCTCCGGGAGATTGAGCGGTTTCTCCTGCATCCTGGCCGGCCCGGGAATGGGCGACCGGCTTTCCACCCTGAAGACCGTCTCGCTGCTCCTGAATGAATCGCATCAACCGCTCATCCTGGACGCCGATGCCCTCAATGTGCTGCAGGGCAAGACCGGACTGCTGACTACCAACGGTTTGCAACCGCTGGTGCTGACTCCGCACCCCGGAGAGTTTGCCCGGCTGACCGGGAAATCCGTTAAGGAAGTTCAGGAAAATCGATTGTCCTTGGCCCGGGAATTCGCCATGAAGCACAGCGTGTTCCTTGTTTTGAAAGGACACCACACCTTGACGGCGACTCCCGCAGGCCGGGTCTGGGTCAACCAGACCGGCAACCCGGGCATGGCCACTGCCGGCAGCGGCGACGTCCTTGGCGGCTTGATCGCCGGCTTTGTGGCCCAATTCCATCCGAAACATCCCATGGAAATGATCCTGGCCGCCGCCGTCTTCCTGCACGGTTTTGCCGGCGACCTGGCTGCGCGCCAGACCGGTGAGATGGGGCTGACCGCCAGCGACATCATCGCTTTCATCCCGAAAAGCGTCATGGCAATAAATGGATTTCATTCTCCATTCCTCGGCTCCTGAAAAGACCCTGGCCCTGGGCCGGCGCCTGGGCCGCCTGCTGCGCGGTGACGAGGTCGTACTGGTCAGCGGCGAACTTGGAGCCGGCAAGACCATCTTTATTAAGGGATTGGCCGCGGCCCTGGATATCCCCGTTGAGGAAGTGGTCAGCCCCTCCTATGTGCTGATGAACTTTTACAACGGCAAGCTTGACCTGTACCATTTTGACCTTTACCGCCTGGGCCTGATGCCGGCGGAGGTGGAAAACCCGGTCGACGAGTACATCGGTACCGGCATTGTGGCCGTGGAGTGGGCCCAGTACCTTGGGCCCGACTATTTCGCCCTGCCCACAGCCGTCGCCGTCGCCATCGAAGCCGATGCAGACAACCGCCGCCGCATCAGCGTGCGCACGGAATTGCCATATATTGCCCTGTAAATGAAGACGATCTACCTGATCCGCCACGGTGAGACCCAGGCCAACCGCGAGGGGATTTTTCGCGGCCGCGGCGAGGTCCCCTTGAGCCCCGCCGGTCTGAAACAGGCGGGAGAGCTGCGCTCCTACTTCTCCAACCTGAAAGTCGACCGGGTCTTTTCTTCGCCCCTGAAGCGGGCGGCGGAGACCGCGGCCATCTGCTTTCCCGGCCAGGCCATCGAACTCCAGGAGCTGGTCAACAATCTTGACCTGGGGCGCTGGGCCGGGCGGAAAAAAAAGGAGATCGCCCGGGAGGAGCCGATACTCTGGCGGAGTTGGCTCGAAGAGCCGGAAAAGATGTCTTTCCCGGACGGCGAATCGCTGGCCGCGGTGAAAGCACGGACCCGCCACTTCAACCGTTTGCTGGCCAACGCCGGCACAGCGCGCATCGCCGTGGTCTCGCACCGCTCGGTGCTGAAAGCCCTGTTGGCCGAGGCGCTGGGACTGAAGGAGAAATGGTTCTGGAAATTCCACCTGGACAACGCCTCGGTCACGGTTTTGCTCCATGACGTCACACGAGGTTTTGTTCTGGCCAAATTGAACCGGACCGAACACCTCTCCGAGTATGTGGTCGAGTGGGATTAGCCCTGTTTGAGGAATAGAAAACGGCAGAGACGAAAAGCGGACGACGCCAAGTGAGAAAAAGTGCAAGGAACGAAGCAGCGGCGGGCCGCTTGGTGGCCATCCTGTCCATGCTCCTTCTGGCGCTGGCCATCCATGCTCAGGAAACGGATCCCCGGTTCGATCCGCTGGGCATGACCCTGGAAAACCGCATCCGGCCCCCGGCGGGATACGCCAGGGACACGGTGGCGATCGATTCGTTCGCTGCCTATCTTAGGCGCTTGCCGTTGAAGCCCCACGGTGCGGTGGTGAAACTCTTTGACGGCCGGGTCAAGCCCAATCCCGGCGTCTACGTGGCGGTGGTCGACCTGCCCATCGGTCGTCGCGACCTGCACCAGTGTGCAGACGCGGTCATCCGCCTGCGGGCTGAATACCTCTTTGCCCGGGGGCGCTACAACGATATCCACTTCCGATTCACCAGCGGCTTCCTGGCCGAATACGGCCGCTGGCGAAGCGGAGAGCGCATAACGGTCAGTGGCAATGACGCTCGCTGGGAACAAGCGGCGCGGCCCGGCGACAGTTACCAGAATTTTTGGCGCTACCTGGAAACGGTTTTCGCCTTCGCCGGGACGGCATCACTGGCCAGGGAACTCAATATCGTTTCCAGGGAAGACCTGGACATCGGAGATGTTTTTATCCAGCCCGGCCATCCCGGGCACGCGGTTATCGTTGTCGACGCAGCCGTAAGCAGACAGAGCGGCCGAAATGTTTTTCTCCTGGCCCAGAGCTACATGCCGGCCCAGGAGATCCAGGTGCTGGCCAACCCCAACGACGTCAAATTGAGCCCCTGGTATGCCGCTGACTTCGGTGCAATGCTGCGTACACCGGAATGGACGTTCAAAGCCGGGGACTTGAAACGGTTCAGGGA
>Ga0307380_10008776_pt1 | contig 12917 bp, 10 predicted proteins | sample UN3MG_FD_202239 | JGI IMG/M metagenome (GOLD analysis project Ga0307380, IMG submission 202239) | Soil microbial communities from Risofladan, Vaasa, Finland - UN-3 | ecosystem: Environmental > Terrestrial > Soil > Coastal area > Acid sulfate soil | place: Finland: Risofladan, Vaasa | collected... | reverse complement strand
CATCCTCATACACATAACCTTGCGCGCGAGTTCACCGACGATGAGCGGCGAATTGAGCGAGAACAGTGTGCGTCTGGGAGTGGATTCTTTTACGACGCTCCTACAGAGCGTCATGATTTGTTTGGTGGCGTTACCTATGGCATCGCTCGGCGAAGCGCCTCGCTTAGCCATAGGCTATCATACGACGCACCGTTGGTGCGTAAGAACCGGAATAGCATTCCGCAGGCCGGAGAACACGATGTATGTGGGTTGCCTTCATCAGCGGGTGAAGGCTGGAATGAAGGCACCATAAACACGATTGTATATTCACCTGCAACTGTGGCGCACTACACTGGCAGACGATTCGGCATGCGACTCGGCCGGGGGCAACTGCCGATCCGGCCGGTTTCGCCTTACGGCGTGGCGTCCGGCAGCTTTCGCAGCTTGCGCCACAGCGTGGTTCTGGAAACACCCAGGAACCGCGCAGCTTCGATCTTGTTGCCGTTGAAGCGGTCGAGGGCGTCTCGAATGGCGTCCGCCTCCGCATCCTGAAGCGGGCGGCTGCGGGCGGCCTGTTGAGAATCGCCGGCGGTCAGCTCCGGTGGAAGATGCTCGAGCTGGATTTCACCGCCCTTGCACAGCACGAATGCGTGCTCGATGATGTTTTCCAATTCGCGGACGTTGCCGGGGAACGGATGCCGCATCAGCAGTTCCATCACGCGGTCGCTCACTCCGGTGATGGTTTTGCCGCGGCGGGCATTGAAGCGGCGGATGAAGTGATCGACGAGCAGCGGAATGTCTTCGCGGCGCTCGGCCAGCGGCGGCAGATCGATCTTCACCACGTTGACGCGGTAGAAAAGGTCGCGGCGGAAGGTGCCGTCTTCGATCAGTGCGGCGAGGTCGCGATTGGTGGCCGCGATGACGCGCACGTCGGCCGTGCGGGGCTTGTTGGTGCCGAGCGGCTCGTATTTGCGCTCCTGCAGCACGCGCAGGAGCTTGACCTGCATCGCGGCGGAGAGGTCGCCCAGCTCGTCGAGCAGGAGCGTGCCCCCTTCGGCGGCTGCGATGCGGCCGGGTTTGTCGCGGTCGGCTCCGGTGAATGCGCCCTTGACGTATCCGAACAGCTCCGACTCGAGCAGCGAATCGGGCAGGGCGCCGCAGTTGATCTGCACGTAAGGCCCGGATGCATGCGGGCTGAGGTGGTGGATCGCCTTGGCGAATAGCTCCTTGCCGGAGCCGCTCGGGCCTTGTATCAGCACGGTGCTGTCGCTCTCGGCGATGTCGGGCAGGATTTCGAATATGCGCAGGATGCGATGGTTCTTGCTGACGATGTCTTCGAAGGTGTAGCGGCCGGCAAGCTCCTTGCGCAGTTCCTCGATGGCCGACAGGTCGCGGAAGGTTTCGACTCCGCCGATCACCGCGCCGTCTGTGTCGCGCAGCACGGCCGTGGAGATGCTGATAGGCACTTCGCGGTCGTCCTTCGTGAGGATGGTTACCGGCAGGTTGACGATCGGCCGGCCGGTTTCGATCGAGCGGGCGAGGGCGCAGTCGCCCTGGCAGATGCTTGCGCGGAAGATGTCGAAGCAGAACTGGCCGAGCGCCTCCTCGCGGCTGAACCCGGTGATTTCTTCCGCGGCGCGGTTGAACGACGTGATGCGGTCGTCGGAATCGACGGTGAACACGCCGTCGGCGATGCTGTCGAGGATTACTTCTGTATGGCTGATGTTTTTTCTGGTCATGGCCGGCGTCCTATGCTTCACACTTTCATTGTACGATATACAGGAATTTTGTTCAATGATGCTTCGGATGCCGGCATCGAACACGTTCTGAAAAATAGCACTGAGGAATGCTCAGCATGGAAAGCCCTATCAAGCAGCCCATCCGCATCCGCGAACAGCTCGGCGTTTCATACAAGCGGGCGCTGATCAGGGTCGACGCAGGCGGAGCATCGTCGCTGGCCGACGCGACGGGAAGCGTTCACGCCGTGCAGGAGGTGCCGTCGTTGACGTTCGACAGGACGGCTTCGCCCGCTGCTTCGCTGATTCTGACAGACCTCGCGCCCGGCGCCCGGCTGCTCCGTTCGGATGGGCGATTACAAGGTGATCGAGTTCTTCGAAGACGGCCGCCTCGAGCTGTACAACCTTCGGGAAGACATCAGCGAAGATCACGACCTCGCCGGCGAGAGGCCGGAGCTTGTCCGCGAGATGCAGGGCATGCTCGCCCGTTGGCGCGAGTCTGTGGATGCAAAAATACCTCAGCCCAATCCCGAGTGGAAGTAAGTGAAGTGCGGAGTGGTGTATCCGAGGGAACACTGGACGATTTCAGGGAGAATGGAAAAATGAAACGAACGTTTGCATTGTCGGTCGTTGTGGCGTTTGCCGCGTTTTGTGCTGCCTGCCCGCTTGCTGCGGCGGAGGATGACCAGGCCCGCCTGCTGCCTTACAACACCATCGCATACCTGAAGATCACCGACGCAGGCAAACTGCAGGAAGCGTTCGCCGCGTCGGGTCTGAAGGAGCTACTGCTGAATGAAGGCCCGGCCGCCGTTCAGAACGAGGTGGCCGCGTGGGAGCGGCTGGCGGCGAAGATCAAGACGATCCACGTCAGCTTCCACGGCTTCACCGAATACCGCAACCCGGATATCGACCTGCTGTTCGTGGCTGAGCTTGCGAAGCACGAACCGCTGCCGGCGTTGGTTTCGCCCATCGTTGCCGGCTTGCTCGTGGAGGACGAAAATATCGGCCGCGTGCCCGTCTACCGGGTCGCTTTTGAAGAAATGGAAAAGATAGGCTCCTACGTATTGCTCGCCACGGTGGGGACGCGCCTGGTTGCGGCGTCTGACCGCGCGGTGCTGCGGAATTATCTCGCTGCCCTCGAGCAGGGCCGCGTCGACTCGCTCACCGAGCATCCGGGCTACCGCCGCGTTTCCGGCGGAAAACCGGAGGGCGACCTGATCCTGTACACCACGCCTGCCGGTGTCATCAGCGTGTTTGGAATGGACAGGAGCGCACGAAGGCTCAGAATGCTTTTCGATATCACCGGGCTTCGGCACGTTCGAGCTGCCATGCTTATGGCGGAACTGGCCGGGACGAAGATCACCTGCCGCCTGGATATGGACACCGGCAGCAATGCGTGGCGGTTGCTTGCGCAGCCCGCCACGGCCAGGAAGATGCCCGACTACCTGCCGCTCTCCACGGTTTTCTGTGCCGCGGCCAGCATCGGCGACGGCAAGAAAACGCTCAGCCTGTTCCACGAATTCCTGCTCGAGGTGCTTATGCATGCAAGCGAGGTGGACGGCAGAGAGGACTACTTCGAGAAAATCCGCGAAGCCGAGCGCGAGCTGGGCATCAGCTTTTATGAGGCCGCCGGCCTGGTCGACGGCGAGATCGGCTTCCTGTTCGATCGCGAGTTCGACGATGACGGCCTGTGCCTGTACGCCCAGACCGTGGATCCTGCGCGCGGATTGAAATTGCTGGGCGATTTCGCTGAAGCCGAAGGCCGCGGCGAGCTTGAGACCGCCGCCGTGGATGGCGTGAACATAAACAAACGCGGACAATTCGTCTGGAGCGTTTTCGACAAATGCGCCCTGATGGCACCTGAGCGGCAGACGGTCGAGAATTGTATCCGGGCCTATAAACAAGGGCAGACGCTTTCGAAGGACGAGCACTACCGCAAGGTGATGGAGCAGTTGCCGTCGACTAACGTGATGGCAGCTTACCTGAACCTCGCTCCGATGTTTGACGCACTCAACCTGGAGCCGGGCGCCAGGGACGTTTGGGCGCGTCTTCTGCCTGTCGGCGCCACTCTCACCGCCAACGATGGGCTTGTGGAGATCAGAATCGTCCGTGAACTGCCGGACAAAGCATCGAACATAGGCGAACTCTTCGGCATCTTTCTGCAACGTGTCGGCGGAGGCGCCAGGCAGAGGGCGCGAGTTACAGCCTGCCTGGCCAACCTGCGTCAGGTGGCGGTCGCCTGCACCGTGTATGCCATCGACCACGATGATATTCTGCCTGCCCACTTGAATGATCTCGTCGATGCGCAAGCCATCCAGCGATTGCCCAACTGCCCCGCCTGCAACGCTCGCTACGATACAGCGATGGGCGTGGCGAAGGCCAGGCTGCGGTTGAGCAGGATTCAAAGACCTGCCAGCTTCATGATTGCGTGGTGTCCGGCGCCCGCGCACAACGGGAGGCGGGCAGTGGCCTTTGCCGACGGGCACGTCGAGATGCTTACCGTGAACGAATTCAACCTGCACATGGCGGAGCTTCGCAAGCAGATTGCGGAAATCGAGAAGCAGGATTAGAACCTGCATAAACCGGCAACACCTGATGATGCGGAGATCGCCCGCCGTTGGCGCGTCAACCGGCGAAAACGCTTGACTCGACGGCCGTATGACGATAGCATGACTGATGCAGGTTAAGGTTTTTCCGCACTCGCAGGAGAAGACCATGACAAACATGTTGACACACACGGTGATGCTGTTCGGCGGCATCGGCACGGCCGAGCTCCTGGTGATAGGTGTTGTGCTGCTGCTGATATTCGGCTCGCGGCTGCCCGAGGTTATGCGTTCGATGGGCCGAAGCGTGACCGAGTTCAAGAAGGGCCTGCACGAAACCGAAGACGACCTCAAGGACATGCGCACCGGCTTGGAATCTACCCCCAAGAAGCCAGACGAGAGCTGAGCAGCAAACCGAAACGGGGAATCTTCGCCAATCATCACGAGTTGCCGCCGGGCACGTTCGCCCCGCGGCAATTCGTTTTCTGTTTCGCCGCGCCGACACCGAGCACCGGTTCCTGCCTCCGCTGCTGCATTTTTCACTTGAACGCCTCCGGCCTTCGTGATACCGTAACATCATCGGACCTGCAAAACCACGGCACCACGGAGGTCGGACGCTGATGGCAGACAAGATGAAGGCGGCGGTTTGCACCGAACCGCGCAAGATCGAAATTCGCGATGTTCCCACGCCGCATCCCGCGGAATACGAAGTGCAGGTGCAGGTGAAGGCTACCGGCCTGTGCGGGTCGGACGTCGACGGCTATCTCAACCGCCACCCGATGATCGGCTACCCTATAATACTGGGGCACGAATGCGCCGGCGTGATAACCGAAACAGGCCCCGGCGTGACGGATGTGGCCGTGGGCGACGAGGTGATCATCGAACCGTTTTTCACCTGCAAGACGTGCCCGGCGTGCCGGCGCGGCCACTACAATCTGTGCAAGAATCTCAAGATCATCGGGCACCAGATCAACGGCTCGATGGCCGAGTATGTGATTGCGGAATCGGCGTTTGTGCATCACCGGCCGGCAGGCCTGTCGTGGGGCGAGGCCGCCATCGCCGAGCCGCTCTCGGGCGCACTGCACGCGGTTGAACGCTGCAACCTGCACGCAGGCGATATTGCCGTGGTCATCGGTTGCGGCACGATCGGCTCGTTCGCACTGCAGCACGCACGCAACAAGGGCGCCCGCGTGCTCGCGGCCGACATCGTGGATTCGAAGGTGCGGCTGGCGAACAAGCTCGGGGCGACGTGGTCGATCAATCGATCGCTGGTCGACCTCCGCTCGAAGGTGTTGGAAGTAACCGGCGGCATAGGCGCCGACTGCGTGATCGAAGCCGTAGGCTCGCCCGAGACGCTGGCCGAGACCGTGCGGCTGGTGCGGCGCGGCGGAACCATAATGCTGATCGGATGGACGGGCAACCCGACGGATGCAATCGACCTGACCTCCGTGACGCTTGACGAGCTGACGCTGCTGGGCACGCTCGGCTTCTGCTGGGATTTTCAGCGGGCGCTGCCGCTCGCCGAGGCCGGCAGGGTCGACCTCGCTTCGATCATAACGCATCATTTCGCACTCGACGACGTGGAGGAGGCGATCAAACTGCTGCATAAGGGCGGCGAGGGAGTGGGCAAGATCATCATCGAGTGAGCGGGCGGCGGCATCGCGATTGCGACGAAAAATGCTGTAATCGGCGCAGCGTTTTCGGTATGATTGCGTTAGCAAAATTGCATCCGCTTGGGGCACAAGCGAACGGCGGCGATGCGAATCGTCCGCGAACGCGAGGCATCATTCCTTCATGCAAACATCTCCCATTCCCAGCGGCATGCCCGAGCTGGACGAAGTCCTGCAGGGTCTGCAACTCGGCGATAACGTTGTCTGGCAGGTGGACGACCTCGACGAGTATGTCGATTTCGCGAGGCCGTTTGTTCGCCAGGCCGTCCACGACGGGCGCACGTGCGTGTACATCCGTTTTGCTCCGCACGCTCCTGTTCTGGCGCCCGATCCACACGTGGAAGTGGTGGAAGTGGATCCCAGCAAGGGCTTCGATGTCTTCTGCAGCCAGATTCACCGGATCATCCGCGAGAAGGGGCGCGGAGTGTTTTACGTGATGGACAATCTGTCGGTGCTGGTGGAGGAATGGGCTACGGACGAGCAGCTCGCGAACTTCTTCCAAGTCACATGTCCGTACCTGTATGAGCTTGACACCATCACATATTTCGCGCTCCTGCGCGGCGCCCACGATTTCAACGCAGTGGCGCGCATACGCGAGACCACGCAGTTGCTCATAGATGTGTACCGCGTGAATGAAGAACTGTACATACATCCGTTGAAGGTCTATCGGCGTTATTCGCCGACGATGTTCCTGCCGCACAGCAGGTCGGACGATGGCTGGGTTCCGGTGCTGCAGAGCGGCGAGGCGGCGGCGGTCGCGGGGCGGGCACGCAAGCATCCGCTCGGTTCGTCGGCCGATTCCACCGCGCCGTGGGACAGCGTTTACCGCAAGCTGATCGAGTATGAGCGATCCGGCGGAACATCGCCCGAGGCCGATCCGGAAATCAGCGCGCTCAAGCAGGAATTCACGCGGATGCTGTTTGGAAACCATCCCGAGTTCAACAGACTGGCATACGAATTCCTGACGCTGAAAGACCTGTTTGCCGTGCGCAACCGGATCGTAGGCTCGGGACGGATAGGCGGAAAGGCAGCAGGCATGCTGCTCGCCAGGAGCATACTCCTGAGCGGCGCCGACGGGCCTGACTTCAAGGCAGTGCTCGAGGATCACGATTCGTTTTTCATCGGGTCAGACGTGTTCTTCACGTTCTTGGTCAACAACGACCTGTTCCGGCTGAGGCTGGAGCTGTCGCGCGATCCGGATTTCTCGCGCGAGGATTTCGAGGAGGTGGAGGCGCGTTTTCTGGCGGGAAGTATGCCGCACGAAACCGTCCAGCACCTTCGCGAGATGCTGGACTATTTCGGCCAGGCGCCCGTCATCGTGCGGTCGAGCAGCCTGTTGGAAGACAGCATCGGCAACGCGTTCGCCGGGAAGTATCGCAGCGAGTTTTGCCCCAACCAAGGCCCGCCGGAAGAAAGGCTGACCGCCCTGCTGCGGGCGATCAAGCTGGTCTACGCGAGCGCGCTCAATCCCGATGCGTTGTCGTATCGGCGCCGCCGCGGCCTGCGCGATTCGGACGAGCAGATGGCGATACTCATCCAGCGCGTTTCGGGCATGCCGTACCGCCGATATTTTTTCCCGAGCCTCGCGGGCGTCGCATTCTCGCGGAACCTGTATGCGTGGAACGACCGCATCGATCCTCAGCAGGGCGTGATAAGGCTGGTATTCGGCCTCGGCACGCGCGCGGTCAACCGCGTGGGAGGCGACTACCCCCGCCTGATAGCCGTCAGCCATCCCGGCCTGCGGCCCGAGGTGGGCATGAAAGTGGCCAAGTATTCGCAGTGGAACGTGGATGTAATAGACCTCGAGTCGAACGAACTGCTGACGTTGCCGGCCGGCGAATTGCTCGATGCGGGCGATTATCCGAACATACATCTGCTCGCTTCCATCATGTCCGACGGATACGTGCAGGACCCGGCCACGAGCTTCGCCGATTTCTCCGGCAGCAACGTCGTTCTGACATTCAACAATCTGATCAAGCGGACGGATTTTGTCGACATCCTGAAACGCATGCTGAGCAAGCTCGATGCCACATACGGACACCCGGTCGACACCGAGTTCACCGCTTTCATATCGCCCGAGGGCAAGGTGCGCGTAAACCTGCTGCAATGCCGGCCGATGTGGTTGCCGGGCGACAGGACGCGTGTGGAAGTGCCGCAGGACATCGACGCCCGGCGAACGCTGTTCAGGACCAACAGGTTGATCAACGGCGGCGAAATCGACGGCATCCGCTACGTGGTGGCGATCGATCCGCGCCAATACGCCAGGACGGAAGCCACCGCAAAACATTCGGTAGGCAGGATAGTTGGGCGGCTGAACCGCCACCCCGCGATGGTCGAGGGCCGGATGATCATGATGGGGCCCGGGCGCTGGGGCAGCAGCAACATTGACCTCGGCGTGAACGTCGGCTATGCCGATATCGACAATACTTCGGCGCTCGTCGAGATCGCATACGAGGAGGCGGGCCACGCGCCGGAGGTCTCCTACGGCACGCATTTCTTCCTGGACCTGGTCGAGGCGGAGATCATATACCTGGCCGTGTATCCCGACGACGAGCAGGCGGCGTTCAACAGCGAGTTCATTGCGAACTCGCCCAACGTGCTCGCGGAGCTTGTGCCGTCGTCGGCGGATTTCAGCGATCTGATCCGAGTCATAGATGTGCCGGCAACCGCAAACGGCGCCGGCGTGCGTGTTGTGGCCGATGCGCACAGCCGGCGAGCCATCTGCTATATCGGATAGCTCAGGCGGCCGGTTCCATCTGTACCTATTGACTACGATGCGCCCACGCGATGCGCGGGTGCTCCGTCGTGCTGCATCCCGCTGCTGCCCGGCATCTCGTTTCAATTTGAAAATGTCGGTGATCTTGCGGACAATATCATCCATCGTGGCGCGTCCTTACAAGGGCTCGAGCTTACGGGCGACGCGCGCTGGACCGCGCATCGCCAGCCGTTGGATATTATGGAGACACCGATATGATGAACGTGGCGATCCTGGGCCTGCGCGGCCACCAGATAATAATTCTCGAAGGCATCATGCAGCTCGACAACGTCCGCCTGGTGGCGGTTGCCGACGAGGACGAGTCGTCGTTTGAAAATGTGAGGAAGCATCCTGCATGCACGCCGGATGTGAAATTCTACACCGACTGGCGCCGCGCGCTCGACGAAAACGACGTGCAGATTGCAGGCGTGACCGGAGTGGACAGCATCCGCGCCGACGTGGCGTGCGAGTGCGCCGCGCGCGGGCTGCACATGATGACCGAGAAGCCGCTGGCGATCGACCTCGAGGGCCTCGAGCGCGTCCGCGAAGCGGTAAAAGCGGCGAATGTGCGGCTGACGATTATGATCTCGATGCGCTACGCGCCGGTCTTCAAGGCGATCCGCAAGGCAGTGGCTGACGGCCTCGTGGGGACCGTCTGCCAGATTTCAATGCAGAAATCGTACCGCCTCGGCCGGCGTCCCGAGTGGCAGAAAAGCTTGAAAACGTTCAGCGGGATCATTCCGTTCATCGGCATTCACGCGATGGACCTGATGCGGTGGACCTCCGGCTGCGAGTTCACCGAGGTGATGGCTTACCACGCGAACGTCGGGCATCCGGAAATCCGAGAGCTGCAGGACGCGGCATCAGTGCTGCTGAAACTCGATACCGGCGGCAGCGCGACCGCGCGGCTCGATTACTGCCGGCCGGCCGCCTCACCCACCCATGGCGACGATCGCCTGCGGATCGCCGGCAACAAGGGCATAGTCGAAGTCATCGGCGAGAGCAGACCCGTGCTGATCACCAACGACGAAGGCCCGCGCGAGCTTCCGCTGGAGGTTGAGCAGAATCATTTCGCCGATTTTGTCCGCGCGATCGAGTCCGGCGGAAATTGCCTGGCACCCGAGGCCGACTGCTACCGCATCACCGAGATCGTGCTGAAGGCCCGCGAATCGGCGGATACCGGGCGGATTGTGCGGTTGTAAAAAACAGGGCGGAAGTTTTTGCTTGCCTTGGCAACGACAGGGCTGCGCGCGTTTATTGGTCCAACAAGGCTACCGGCCTTACGGCCGATGTTCCCGGCGAGATCATGGCGAATCTCAGCTTGTGGGGCACGGCATCAGTGGGCAAACAGGAACTTACAAGACACCAGGAGGCGTAGGCACATTTCGCCCCTGCAACGGATCAAGGAGGAAATCAGGATGAACTGGATCGTAGCGGTGATGGCTTGCGGCATCGTGCTGGCGGTTGCACTTCCCGGCGAGTGCCTCGAGGATGAAACGCTCGACTTGGGATTCAGACTCGAGCTGGGCCCGCTGATCTATAAGGAGGATCCGGTCAACAGGATTTCGGAAAGCTCGATCTACGGCGGCATGCTTGCGTCCATCGGTGGGCGCAAGCCCGTCTACTGGGAGATGTCGGGCCGCTACGCCGCCAGCCCCGTTCCGGTTTGCTATCCGGCGTACGACAACGAGACGGATTCATGGCGGTTGAGGGGGGATTACCCCGGCGTGAAAGACTACATCATCGAGATGCGCGGGCTGCTGGGTGCGTATTACCCCCGCAGAGGCGACTTCTCCGCCACGCTGTATTCCGGCATCGGTTACCGGCTGTGGAAGAACGAAAACGCTTACGACCGGGAAGTTACATACGTCTACCTGCCGGTCGGCGCCGAGATTCGCAAGGAAGTGCCGCACAAGGGATGCGCATGGGGAGTGCGGGCCGAGTTCGACGCGCTCCTTTCCGGCTATGTGGATTCCTTCTTCAACGACCTGGACCCGGCGAACGAAAACGCGCGAAACGACCTGAAAACCGGCTACGGATTCCAACTGTCGGCATTCGTTGAATCGACAGGTGACAGGCTGAAGGTGCGGCTCGAGCCGTTCGTCCGATTCTGGCACATTGGCCGCTCGCAATCCGACGAGGTTTTTGTCGCCGGCGCAGGCAACACCACGGTCCGCGAACCGAAGAACTACACTGTTTTCACCGGGCTGGCGCTCTCGTTGAGATGGTGAAGCAACAACACGAACCGAAACAGGCCGCGGGGCGCTCCGCTGCCGCGCGTTGGGTGATAGTGTACACAGCAGGAATGACTGAATGCCCATCGCCGCTGTACTGCTGATCCTCCTGCACGCACTCACCCACGCGACCTGGAACCTCATAGCGAAGCGGTCGCCGAAATCCTCCGCGTTTTACTCGATAACGATTCTCGCGGGCGTGCTGATGTATTCGCCCCTATGTGCCGTGCACATCGCGAGGACCCCGGCCAGTTTGGGGGCGTGGCCCTGGTTCCTGCTGTCTGGCACGTTCCTCGCCTTCTATTACACGCTGATGGCCGGCGTATACGCCAAGGCCGACCTGTCCATCGCCTACCCGCTCCTGCGGCTGGGCCCGATATTCATCGTGGCGTGGGGCATGGTTTTTCTCGACGAGCAGTTGACGGCCACCGCGCTGCTGGGAATTTGTGCGATCGTGGCCGGCTGCATGATCCTGCCGCAGCAGTCGCTGAAGATCAGCCGCAGCACCTTCCGCCTGAAACACTACGCAAACTGGACCTATGCCGCCGCCCTGGCTGCTTCGGTGTGCACTTCGGTGTATGTGGTGGTCGACAAATTCGTGATGCTCCGGTTCAATCCGAACGCCTCGGGCTGGATCGCCTTCGATTATGTCTGGCTCGAGATGGCGGCTTGTTCGGTGGTGCTTGCGGTGCTTGCGGGCCTCGGCGGCCGGCGCAGGCATTGGGCGGAGGCGTTGTCGGCAAGATGGAAAATATTGTTGATCGCCCTGATGTTGATAGGCGCATACGTGTTTGTGATGTGCGCGTTGGCTATTCCGGGCGTGCTGGTATCGCACGTGGGAGCATTCCGGCAGACAAGCGTGGTGTTTACGGTGCTGGCGGGGATCGTGCTGCTGAAGGAGAAATGCGGACCGGTGCGCATTGCGGCGGCGGCAGTCATTGTCGCCGGCCTGCTGATGGTTGTGATGGGGTAGGGCGTGGATCAGACCGGGAATTGCAGCGGTGCGCGCCGTTTCTGGCGTGCAACAAGCCGCACCAGCAGCAGCGAAGGCGCAAGCATCGCCGCGCAGACAACCGCCTCGACCAGCCGGCCGTGATACACCAGGAACGCCGCGTCGAGCAGAATTATCCCCGACACCGCCACACGGACCACCGACCCGATCGATGCGGGCGTCAGCGAGCGTGTCGCCATGGCGCCGGCGGCAAACAGCCATCCGGCCAGCAACGTCACCGGCACGAGCGCCAGCGAACGCTCGGAGCTGCTCAGCGAGAACCACGCGAACGGCAGCAGCACGATCAGCAACAGCGACAGGATTTCGAAGAATCCTTCGGTCGTGATCTGCTCCTCCTCCTGCAGGCTCAGCAGCGTCAGCGACGCCACATACAGCCCCAGCGTGGCCGGGAAAGGCCACAGCAGGCCGAGCGAACCGCCCGCCGCGGCAATTCCTATCAGCATATTCAGCGACCGGCACGCCCCCATGTTCAGGCAGCCGGCGAAACCCCTGTGCTTGAGCCAGGCGTTGTAGGTGAACGACAGCATCACGAGCGCGGCCGTCAGCAGCAGCACCTGGAGGCCGAGAAAGGACGCCGCCGCAAGCCCGAGCACGATCAGGAGCAGTCCGAGGCGGGTGGCCGATTTCTTGCGGATGGCGCCGGAAGGCAGCGGGCGGTCCGGATGCAGCGTGCGGTCGCGAGGCAGGTCGAGCAGATCGTTCCATACCATACCGGCGGAATACAGCAGCGCGGAGATCAGCATAACCGCCGCAAGTTTCGGGGCCGACGCCTCGCCGAAACCGGCAACGATCAGGTAGCCGGCGAACGAGTCGACCACCGCCGTCGGCAGGTTCCAGATTCGGACCAGCCGCAGGAATTCCGGCAGCGGCCGGCGCCGGATGATCGGTTGTGACAAGACATCCACAGGAGGCCCTCGAGTCGGCGGGGCGACACTGCAGTCCGCCCCGGCCCATTGCAAATATATCTCGCCTTACTCGCCCCATTGTA
>Ga0307380_10008775_pt1 | contig 12918 bp, 12 predicted proteins | sample UN3MG_FD_202239 | JGI IMG/M metagenome (GOLD analysis project Ga0307380, IMG submission 202239) | Soil microbial communities from Risofladan, Vaasa, Finland - UN-3 | ecosystem: Environmental > Terrestrial > Soil > Coastal area > Acid sulfate soil | place: Finland: Risofladan, Vaasa | collected... | reverse complement strand
TTACTTTTTTCATTCTAATATCATTTTATTCATTTGATTTAATAATTAATGTAATTTTTAACCTATTAAATAGTTTTAATTTGAATTATATCAAAAATTCCTATAAAACTCTTAAATAATAAAAAATTAGTAAGTAATCAAAATCCGTTGAAAATTATATAAGGTGAAAGAGAATTATAGTAAAACATCGTGGTTTCGAACCTATATTTGACTCATCTGTATTTATAGCACCCACAGCTGCGGTTATAGGTAACGTTTCGATTGGACAAGATTCAAGGATAATGTATGGTTCTGTCCTTGATTCAGAAGGATCTAAAATCGAAATTGGTGAATGTTCAATAATATGTGAAAATGCTGTTCTTAGAGCTACAGCCTCAGGAAATCGCGAGTATCCTGTAATAATTGGGGATCATGTCTTTGTTTCACCGCAAACAACTCTTATTGGGTGTGAAATTGAATCTAATTCTTATGTAGCGACGGGAGTTACTATTTTACAAGGTGCTATTGTTCAATCTGGTGCCGCGGTGGCTGTAGGTGCTTTTGTTCATGCAAGTACCGTTGTTCCTGCTAATTATTTTATTCCTCCAAATAACATTGCTATTGGAGATCCTATTAGAATTTATAGTCCTAAAGAGAAAGAGGGATTAGTTAAAGCTATTAAATCAATTGAATTTGCTAAAATTGCGTTTAATGCTGATGCAAAATGGGAGAATCGCTTTGAAAGATATAGACAAGTTACGATGGTTCGCTCAAAAGAATTTGAAAGCCACTTTGATGATGAGATAATAGATTAAGGCAAATATATCTTAAATAATTAATATGATCGACAAAGATTTTGTTACTGCTCATACAACGGTTCTATGTATTATTGGGTATCCAATTGAACATTCTATGAGTCCAATTATGCATAACACTGCGATCCATGAATTACACCTTGATTATATTTATTTAGCATTCAATATTTTTCCTTCTAATTTGAAGCTTGCTGTGAAGGGAATTAAAACATTTAATATCAGTGGAATTAATGTGACAATTCCGTTTAAACAAAAAATAATGAAATATTTAGATGAAATCGATCCTATAGCAAAGAAAATTGGTGCAATAAATACAATAAAAAATGATAATGGATATTTAACTGGGAAAAATACAGATGCGGAAGGAGCTATGAGAGCACTATTAAATGCAGGGTACCAAATTTCAGGAAAAAACGTCTTACTGTTAGGAGCTGGTGGGGTAGCAAGAGCTTTAACCTATATAATGGCAGAACATGTTAATAAAATAGTTATAGTAAATAGAACTGAAAATCGAGCATTAAAACTTTCAAATCAAATAAAAAAATATTTTGGGATAAAAGTTGAAGCGAAGAAAATAAGTAAAAATGTTTTAAAAGATGAATCTAAAAAAGCCGATATTATCATTAATGCCACTTCAGTTGGTATGTATCCTAATATTGATAAATCACCAATCCCCGCAGAATATTTGCATGAAGATTTAATTGTCTATGATGTAGTATACAACCCATTAAAAACTAAATTAATAACAGATGCTACTCAAAAAGGATGCAAAGCACTAGGAGGTTTAGATATGTTAGTTAATCAGGGAGCTTTAGCATTTGAATGGTGGACAAACAAAAAACCTAATACTAGTTTAATGAAAAGAAAAATAATTGAGTTTCTTGGGAAGAACTAATAAAGATCAAAATTTTGATTAACCATAGCAATAAATTTGATAAATTTATAAAGATTTTAAAAGAAAAAAAAAACTAAAAAAAATAATTATGTTGAACTTCCACAAAGTGCACAGAATTTAGCATTCTCACTTCTTTCTAACTCAGTTCCACAATTATAACAAAATAATGATCTCTCTTCAATTTGTTGTGATTCTCTAATAACTTTTGGACTTTCTGACTGATGAGAAACTTTGATTACTTGATATTTTGGACTTTGTTGTTCAGTTTCCTTTTGATCATAACATACTGAATCACAATGAATACAACGAGGTTTATGTTCCTTATCTAAATAAATCGCAACATAAATCAATAGGCCAATACCCCCTGTGAAAATAGCTAAAATAATCGCCAAACCAATATTGAATTCATTCTTTTTTGTATAGACGCTCATATTACATTTTGGACAATACATTTTTTTATCATACCAACTTTTTTTATTTTTATTTAATTAAAAGAAGATTTTAATTGAATTAAAAAAAATTGGAGTCCAATTTTTAAAATTTGTAAGCAAAAACGCCTATACTAAGTAAAAAATCATAAAAAAACTAATTTTCAGAAATTTTACTCCCGCAGTTCGGACAATAACTTATACCTGAATCTAATTTTTCTCCACAAAGAGAACAAAAATTAGGTTTAGAGCCTGTTATTTCTTCGGATATATATAAAGGTGCTGAATATGATGGTTGTTGAGGTAGAGGTTGAGTTTGATAAGTATAGGGGCTTGGAGTTTGAAGAGGAGTAATTCTTGTTCCACAATGAATACATCTATCTTCAGGTTTACTGTAATAAATAGCGAGGTAAATTAATAAACCAATTCCCGCTGTAAAAATCAACAGTACTATTGCGAGACAAGTGTCAATCTCTTCACGTTTCAACAAAACTTCTTGGTTACAGCGGCTGCAATATCCTGTAGGATTTGTAGTTGTCATTTTACGTAATTTTATATAATTTTTATTTTATTCCTTTAGGCTTTAAGATTATGAATATAAATATTAATTTAAATTTTTATTCTATTAGGTGTGCACCACAACTTGGACAGTTTTTTAACTCTTTTAATATTTCTTGTTTACAATATGGACAGTAAACCTTGTCATATTCTTTTTTTTCATCTTCAATTTTTTGAAGTATTCTGCTAATTTGGGCTTTTGGATCTGGAATCTCTTCATGAGAATTATAAATACTTAGTTGATTTTGGCATTTTGGGCAAATACTTCTTTTTAAAATTACATAACGATAAATGAGAAAGGGAATTATTGCAAAACCTAATGAAGAAATAAATGCTAGAATCCAGATATTAATGTACATATTCTCTATGGACTTTCTTTTAGGTCTTAAAATTTCTTTCTCACAATTCTTGCAGTATGCGAATTTATTATGTTTACGCATTGCTCTCATTTTATATAAGAATATTTAATTATTTTAATTTTTGTGGTAGGATTCTATAAGAATTTATTATAATATTCCCTTGTGCTTTAATTTGTTAAAAATTTAATAAAATGAGTTAATTAAAAATATAACAAATAAGTTCTTATTGATAATAATTTACAAAATCTTAGTTGAATTATAGCTAAAATATAATTTATTTTTTGATTTAATTTGAAGCAAAAATCTTTATTTATCGCATTAGAAGGGATTGATGGATCAGGCACAAGCACTCACAGTCACCTTCTTAAAGGTTTTTTGGAAAGTAAGGGGTTTAAAGTTTATTTAACGATGGAACCGTCTGAAAGCGACATTGGGAAATTAGTCAGGAAATATTTAAAAGATAAAAATGTCCCACCTGCTACTGATGCGTTATTATTTGCTACTGATAGAAACTTGCATTATCATAACGAAATCAAGAAAAAACTAGAAGAAGGATATATCGTTATATCCGATCGTTATTTAGAATCTTCAATAGTATATCAATCGTTACAATCAGATATAATCACTATAGAATGGGTTATAGAAATAAATAAATTTGTAGAACTACCTGACATAACAATTATTTTAGATATCGATCCAAAAACGGCATTAGCAAGAAAAGAAGTTGATGATTTGGAAAAATTCGAGGATAACTCGTTCTTAGATAAAGTAAGAGATCTTTATCTCAGCCGTGCTAAACAAGAAGGGTATTCTATTGTTAATTCTGATGATATTATAGAATTTGTTCAAGAAAAGATTCAGAAAATTATACTAGATAAACTAAAAGATTTGAGCTAAATTATAAATAAAAAGAACAAAACATTTATTTTCAATACTATAATGTAAATTGAAAATATCAATTCATAATAGATAATTCTATTAAAAACATTGAATATGGGGAATTCTATTAAAGATCTTTCGTTTAAAGTTGATCGTTTATTTAATTATGTTAAGAGTTTCAGTTTTCCACGCCTAGCTGGAACTAGCGGAGAAAGAAAAGCTGTTGAATTGACAGAGAAGACTTTTAAAAATATAGGATTTAAAGACCAGCAAATTCAAAAAAAAACTTTTAAATTTTCTGATTTCTACTCTACTACACTTATAAAATTAATTATGGTCATCAACTTAACGTTTTCTCTGTTTATCTTAATGTTTACATATATAAATTTAATTTTTACAATTATTATATGCGCAATTATGATAATCGTGTTTTTTTTAATAATTAAAGGTTTAAAACATCCTGAAGATCCGGGATTTTGGGGAGAATATTATGGTAAGACAATTTCAGCAACTAATGTTGTTATAAAATTACCAGCAAAAAATCTGCAAACAGATACTGCAGGTAATATTATTATTTCTGCTCACTTAGATTCTAAATCACAATCATTCAAAACTTATTGGAGAGTCTTATTTTATAGAGTGTGGTTGTATGGTGGAATTTTTCTCGGAGGCTTTTTTATTGTTTTATTTATTCACGCATATACGATAATTGAAATAAATCTTTTGGTGGTAGGGAGTGGTATTTGGAGTTTTACCATATTAATTTCAATTTCAAATGTCTTTTTAATGTTTTTAAACACTCATAATAATTCACCTGGGGCTTTAGATAATGCTTCTGGAATGGCAGTAGTGTTTGAATTAAGTGAATTTTTTAAAGAAAACACACTAAATAACTTCAATATTTGGTTCTGTCAATTCTCTGCTGAAGAATTAGGAACAATGGGGTCTAGGATTTTTGTAAATGATCATCAAGAAGAATTTATAAAAGGTAGCATTTTTCAAATTAACTTAGATATGATTTCTTGTGCTTGTGAACATGAAAATCATGTAGAATATTTAAAATCATATGGTGTGTTCCCTCGGAAAAAAATTGCTCCTTTACTTAGTAAATACCTAGATAAAGCAGCAATAGAAGAAAACGTGAAAATCAAAGGATTTCATCTGTCTACTGGAGCACACACTGATTCTGTTCCGTTTCATTTAAGGGGATATGATTCTGTTGATATTGTTACAAGAGCGGGAGGGAAGTATACCCATAATAAAATCGATACACCTGATAAAGTGGACCCTCAAGTATTATTGGAGGCATGTTTAATAATTCGAAATGTAATGCTTTCATTAGATAAAGATTATGAGGTTTTATGTAAAAATCAAGAATTAATTTGCGATATTAGTTAATCAAATAAAGATAAAATGAGTTAAATTGCTCACAACATTAATTCTTCAATTTCTTTTTGAATAGTTTCGATTCTTTTTTTTGATTTTAACAAGATCTTACTTCTACCATATTTTTGAAACCATCTATTAAATCTGGCTTGGATTGAAACTTCTCTTGTACCAGCCATATGTTTATCTGCTAAACATATTATTTTTTCTTCTAAAGTGATAGGTAAATAACTTTTTTCAGGTAATCCTGCTTTTTTAGCATCTTGTTTATCTAAACCGCCTAAAATATGAGTTTCACAGATTCTAGCTAGTTTATCTGAAAACCCTCTCTGTCTTAAGATTTTACCTCCTATTAATGCATGCTTAAAGCCATGGGTTTTAGCTCTCCCAATATCGTGCAATAAAGCCCCAATTTCAATCAAATTTACATCTACTTTTACTTTTTTTATTTTATTTGTAATTTCTATGGCTTTATCAGCAACTTTCTCTGAATGGCGTCTAACTGAGAGTGGAATTTTCAAATTCCTTAATAGTTCTAATGCAAACTCCCGATCGGGTAAAATCCCTTCTTTATTCACCATTATTTTTTATAATTAACCAATTTACTTTAAGTTTGAGTTATTACAAAATTCAGTAAATAACCACTCTCAGTAAGATATCTGCAATCTTTAAACAATAAATATTTATAGATTAGAAATAATGGTTTTTGATCACTAAAATCTATGAAAAGATAATTGTCATCAGGGATTTTTATTAGAATTCCTCATAAGGGCCACTTACTAATCCACCAGCTACTCCTCCTATTAAGACTCCTGAAAATGCACTAATTATTCCCCCTAATGTTTCAGTTAATTGAGTTCCTTGGAATAAAGCCATTAAATCCACCTGAGAAAAAATGCTTAGTATAATCCAAATTAATAAAACTACAATAACTACTAATAAACTCGCTATGGTTCCTCTTCTGAAACCTTTTGCTATTGACCCTGTGATGTAACCGATGAAAATCCATGCTAAAATTTCGGGAACAAAAAAGCCGAGAATAGAAGGGGAACCAGTAAAAAATGAAATCATATCAAAATCAAAATTTGCTCCCACTAATAATGCTACCACTCTTAATCCATTAATTCCGGAAGATATTATAGTTACTATATCAGTCATATTAAAGAAAAAAGCTGAAAAAAAACTAAGTGTGACCCCAACAATAATACCAATAATCAATCGATAGGATGTCAATGTTAAAACCAATATAGAATTAAATGATTATTTTATAGTTATATTCTATAAGTTATATTAATAATTAAAATCATTTTGCTATATTAAAACTTTAGTTCTTAAGGTTTTAGAAAAATCTGGGCAATAAAATATTAAAGTTATAATGTATTCAATAATATATTCATTAATTCGTTAGATATAAATATATTTTAATGTAACTAACGTCAGAAAAAAAAAGTAAGGCTACTAATTTGGCTCGAAAGAAAAAGAAAACTGAAGAACCAGAAAGGACGAAAAAAAACGACGATCTAGAAGATTTTAGCGAAGAATTTGATATCGATTTTGAAGAAGATTTAGATTTAGAAGAAGAACTTGACTTATTAGACACTAAAGATATAGAAGCAGGAATTGAGTTAAAAGAAGAGTTAATTGATAAAGATGAGGAAAGAAAACAGCTTTATTTAAGCTGTGGGATACATATTGGAACAAAATTATTAACAGGAGATGCCCGAAGGTTTATCTATAGACAGACTAATTATGGATTATATGTTATTGATTTAACTCAAACCGACGAACGACTTAAAATTGCTGCTAAATTCTTAAGTAAATATGTTGAAGAAGGGAGCGATAGAGTGATTGTTACTTCAGTTCGACGATATGGCAAAGAACCTGTAAAAAAATTTTGTGAAGTACTTGGATGCAGAGCAATAACTTCAAGATTTATTCCTGGCTCACTTACAAACCCTATCATTGATACGTACATTAAAGACGCTAGTGTTGTATTGATTGTAGATCCTCATGCAGATAAAGTAGTTTTACGAGAAGCTAAATTAGCTCGAATTCCTTTAGTATCTCTATTTGATACAGATGATACTCTTACAGGCATAGATCTTGCAATCCCGGCTAATAATCGAGGAAAAAAAGCATTAGGGTTAGCATTATGGCTTTTAGCACGACAAATTTTGTTAGAGTTAGGTAAAATATCAAGTGAAGATGAGTTTCGATACTCGCTAGACGATTTTACTTCAAAAATTGTTCCTGTGTACCGTCAAGAACAGCAAAGTCAAGCAAGAAGTCAGACAAGAAGTCAGACAAGAAGTCAGACAAGAAGATAATTTATTAAATATTAATCTCCTTATTATTTACATTTATATTTCTTATTATTACAAGTCCTATTCTTTTGAATTATTTATAATAAGTTTTTAATTTTAAATCAATTACCTTTACATAGTGAAAAATTACTATTCTTAAGTATTTTAGTGATGAAAAAAATTATTGCATTTTCAGGAAAAGGCGGAGTGGGGAAAACAACTTCTTTAGCACTTTTTCTTAAATATATATTAGAAAGAAAAAATAAACTGGATATTTTGGTGATAGATTCTGACCCTGACGCGAATATTGCTGATGTCATAGGAGAAGAGGTTCAATTCTGTGACACCATTGGAGGAAAGATGAAGAGCTTGAAAGATAAAATTCAAAAAAGACAATTACCTTTAGATATACCTAAAAACCAAATTATAGAGGGAGATGTCTATAACTGTCTAATAGAGATGAATGAATTTGATCTTTTAGAAATGGAATGTCCATCCTAACGTTAGATCATTACATATCAAATTATCGATTTCTATTCAAATTCTACACCTGTACTCTTCCAAACAAGAATGTGGTTCAAGATCTCAATACCTTGTGCTCTTACAATCTGACGAACTCTAGCCAAAAAATCATTAGGTATAGGTTGATTATAATAAATTAACGTATAATTGTCATTGTATTCTGCATTATCATCTGACATGTATTCACGCTCTTCAAATTGAGTATTATATGGATTTGAAAGCACTATTAAATCTTCATCTAAAAAAAGATGCCCCTCGGGAAATCGATTACCCAATTGATCAAGAATTCGATATCTTACGGTAAAATCGTATCCATACTCATTAGGACCGTTAAATGTAGTTATAAATTGTGATATCTTCACAGCTGACTTGGGCGTATGAACAGTAAGGTCTGTCTGTGATGTGGCTGAACCATCAGAAGTAGTATATGTCACCAATAACTTTACATCTCCTCCTGGAGGATCACTTTGTTGTACTGGTTTTATCCTAATTATACTATTATTCATATCACTGATCACATCAATTTTTTCAGCACCGGAGAGTATTGTCCATTTATATGTACCACCAGAGGGTTCTCCTACACCATTTAAAGATAACACTGGAGATCCACTTGTAGGAGTCTCTCGGTAAAGTAAAAGAGGTCCTGATCCTTCAATAATTATAGTGGGTTCTTCCTCCTCTTCTTCTTCCTTCCCAGATCTTACAAAACATAAAATTATACCCAAGATTAGAAAAAGAATAAATAACCCACACATTATAGGTACAACATATTTTACAAAAATATAGACTGTATATTCACATGATAGACAAGGTATACCCAAAACGACTTCCCACCAAGCACAACCCCAAGTACAAATCCCACTATAAATTGCTTTACTGCATTCTATCGCAATGAAAATTAGGATTGGTATCAAGATTATAGACATAATTAAAATACATAAGCATGATCCAAGATTTGGTTTTCCCACATTTCATCCCTCAATAAGCTCTTTTTAATTTCTTGATATAAAAGATTTTACATTTTTATCAAAAAATTGACTTTTGAATCATTTGTATTAAATTTTTCCAATTAATTCTCTAAATTCTTCTGAGTTTCTTATTTTATCAAAGTTTTCATCGTCTTTTGCGGTAATCTTAAGATAAATATCAAGTTTTATTGCTTCCTCCAAAAATTCTATAGCTTTCTCTTTATTACCCCTTCGTGATTCAAAACAAGCTTTATTATACCATGTAAGTGAAGAATTTGGATCGATCTCAAGTGCTTTATCATAGCATTCAATAGCTTCATCATACCTTTTTAGATTATCTAATATATACCCCTTCATAGCCCAAGCATACGTAAATTCTGGATCAATCTCCAATGCTTTATCATAGCATTCAATAGCTTTATCACTTCTTTTTAAATTGAGAAAATAACGTCCCTTTTGATCCCAAGTCCTGCTATTGTTAGGTTCAATCTCATTATAATATTTTTCTGCTTCCTCCAACCGTCCTAAATCCTGATATGTTATTCCAAGATAAATCAGAGTCAATGAAACATCGGGTAAATAGAATACAGGATTCTTTTCTGCTAATTCTTTATATATTTCTAATGCTTCTCTATATGCTTTTTGAGCGTCCTCAAACCGTTTTAAATTCCAATAGCATATTCCAAGCTCATTCTGAGTTATCGCAACATCGAGCAAATAGAATTCTGGATTTTTATCTGCTAAATTGTTATATATTTCTAACGTTTCTTTGTATTGGTTTTCAGCGTCCTCAAACCTTCCTAAATCTTTATATAATAATCCGAAGCTAAACTTTGTACTAGCAAGTCTTGGCAGATAATCTTCGGGACTCTTGTCAACGAACTGCTTAGCAATGTTTAGAGCTTCTTTATACGCGTGTTCAGCGTCCTCAAATCTCTTTAAATCCCGACATGTTGCTCCGAGATTACATTTTGTTATCCAGACATCGAATAAATAGGATTCGGGATTCTTATCTGCTAACTCTTGGTATATTACTGATGCTTCTTTATACGCATGTTCAGCGTCCTCAAAACGTCTTAAATTCCAATAAAATGCTCCAAGGTTATTCTGAATCATCGCAACATCGGAGAAATAGACTTCAGGATTCTCATCCGCTAACTTCTGGTATTTTTCTAACTTTTCTTTAAAAATAATTTCAATATTTAAAGAAGGTCTTATAAAAATGCAATTCTTCAAATTATTCTTCAAATATCTAATATCATCCACAGATACTTTTGTCCTATTAAGGTCTAATCTTTTAAGGTTTGTTAACGATGCTAAGAGCTTTATGTCAGACACATTTGTCTCATTTAAATATAACTCCTGAAGGTTCGTTAACGATGCTAAGGGCTTTATGTCAGATACATTTGTCTCACTTAAATTTAACTTTTGAAGGTTTGTTAACGATGCTAAGGACTTTATGTCAGACACATTTGTCTCATTTAAATATAACTCCTGAAGGTTCGTTAACGATGCTAAGGACTTTATGTCAGATACAATTGTCTCACTTAAATTTAATTTTTCAAGGTTTGTTAACGATACTAAGGGCTTAATGTCAGACACATTTGTCTCACTTAAATATAACTCCTGAAGGTTTGTTAACGATGCTAAGGGCTTTATGTCAGACACATTTGTCTCACTCAGACGTAAATTTTGAAGGTTTGTTAACGATGCTAAGGGCTTGATTTCAGATATTTTTGTTTGTTGAAGGAATAATCTTTGAAGTTTGATTAATGATGCTAACGGGATTATGTCAGATATATTTGTTTGTTGAAGGTATAATCTTTCAAGTTTTACTAACGATGCTAACATGGTTATGTCAGATATCATTGTGCTACCCAACCCCAAATGTTGAAGGTTTGCTAACGATGTTAATGGACTTATGTCATATATGTTAACATCCCAAAGATATAGTATTTGAAGGTTTGTTAACGATGCTAAGGGCTTTATGTCAGATACATTTGCCTCATTTAAATATAACTCTTGAAGGTTTGTTAAAGATGCTAAGGGCTTTATGTCAGATATATTTGTACTAGCCAGATTTAATATTTGAAGGTTTGTTAACGATCCCAAAGGGGTTATGTCAGATACTTGTGTCATACCCAGGCTCAAATCTCGAAGGTTTGTTAATGATGCCAACGGGGCTAGATTTGGTATCTTGGTATAGATATCAAAAAGTACTTCAATTTGAGTACAATTCTCTAATATTTGAAGATTGCATTGTTCAGTTTCAAGCAAAGCAAAATCTATTATCGGGCTACTATGAAAAATAATTAATTTACATAGTTGTTTTAACGATTCTGAGTCTTTCCATTCGTTTTCCCATATATCTTCTAACGCATAAGACCACCACGCAACATGATGGGTTCTTATTGGTAAACTTGGTCCAATTTCAGCGCCCTCACTCGGGAGGAGTCTAATTTCAGATAAGTCGCGAGGCGATTGTCGCCATTTTTCGATTTGCTGAATTAAATCCTTTAAAAATTGTTCTTCATTTTTATTGTTTACATAGTCCCATAATTTCCCACCCGTAGTCTCTAATAATCTCCAATGTTCTATTGAATTATTCTTAATCCACAATAACGCATTATACAACTCTCTAGAAGATATCCCTCTCTCTCTAGATATAGCGAAACCCCATACAAAAACGGTAAATAATATAATTAAATTTGCATTTAATGTTATAGAAAGTTGTTTAATTATTAATTCTCGTAGGTCCACAAGTATTGATACAAAACCCCAGGGACTTTTAGTATTTCTTGCTAAATTCAATCCTTGAAAATAGATGTGCTGTCGTAATATCGTATTATTAAGTGCTTTAAACCAGATTTCAAAACGATCAACCCATTGAGGTCTCCAATATTGTGTGTATTCACTTGATGTAATTACTTGAAAATTATAAGGGGTGAACATTTGTTCTTCAGATTCTTGGATTTTTGTAAGAGCAAATAGAATCTGATTTTGATTTTTTTTTGCAAGATAAAAGCACGTTCGCCAAAAAGATATTTCTTTTGGAGAATTGTTCCTTAAATGGAAATCGTCAATAATAATTACCTTATTTGTGTCTTTTAATAACGTCTGAATGCTAGATCTATATGTTTCTTCGTTCAATTCAAGAGGGTCAGGAAAATAATAAACTGTTTTTTTTTGCAAGGCAAAAGAAAGGGCAACCCATAGAACCAAACGACTTTTACCCCATCCTGCGGGAGCTTCCAACCCCAACACATATTTTGAGGTTAATTGATCAACAAGTTGCTCGAGTAGGTTTAAAGGAGGTGGGACACTTATTAATGCATGATCAAGATATTGTGCATGAAACAATCCTTTTGAACCACTTTGAATACTGAAGAACGCATCTCTGAACCACGCATCACCAACTTTCATCTTTGAAATTGAAGTTATTTTATCTTCCCATTGATTGGGATTCTTAAGAAAATTCTTAATATCCTCGTAATTTTTTAATCTAATTTGTCGCAAAACCTCCTCATTAAAGTATTGAGACCAACCCAATATAAATCGTAAAAGCTCTTCAATTTTTTCAAATTTCGGCTTTTTTTTCGAACCGAATGGTAAATCAATAGGTTCACGAGTTATTTTATCCCAGTGAGTTGATTTTACATAAGTAGCATGATTAAGAATTCCAGTTTCTAGGTTTATTTCATAGACATTGAATTGGCGAGGAACTTCATCTGCATTTACCTTTCTCTCAGACTTTTTTGCCAATAAAGGTCCAGCAGTAATACACTTAATATTATTTATTACGTCAATATCGGGTTGTGATTTATGA
>Ga0307380_10008772_pt1 | contig 12920 bp, 14 predicted proteins | sample UN3MG_FD_202239 | JGI IMG/M metagenome (GOLD analysis project Ga0307380, IMG submission 202239) | Soil microbial communities from Risofladan, Vaasa, Finland - UN-3 | ecosystem: Environmental > Terrestrial > Soil > Coastal area > Acid sulfate soil | place: Finland: Risofladan, Vaasa | collected... | reverse complement strand
CAGACTACTCGATCTCCCTGAGGCCAACCGGCTGAGACTTGAAGCGTCCGGCGTCTGCCAGATTGATATGGCTGAACTCTGTACAGCCTGCCGGTCAGACCTTTTCTTCTCCCATCGAGCGGACGACGCCAGTACGGGGCGATTTGGGGCTTTACTCATTCTTGGAGATTGACTGAACGCTATCACTGTTGAAAACCCCCAGTGCCAGAATCAGTGCCCAATCAATCATTGTGACCCATGACATTCTCGGCATTGTAGCCTTTTCCATATGCTGATTAAATGAAGCCGAAAAGACCCAGGCTAGCAATGCTCAGGATATTAGGTACTCGGATGCAGAAGAATACTTGGCAGATGATTAGGTAGTTTTTAATCACCTAGCAGTTGCCTGTATAATCGCCGCTTCTCTATCAGTAAGACGCACCGACTCTCTGACGAGGAGAGGCGCCGACTCCCAAACAAGGAGAGACGCCGACTCCCTATTAATGAGAGATAAAGGATTAATGTAATATGAACAAAGCGGATTCCAATTCGACGCCGATTGATGACGATAAGGTTGAAAGCTCAGTCGATTCTGAAGGATCGGAGGCAAAATCTAGCAAATCAAAAGAAGTTAAGTGGGAGATTGTGGCTAAAGAATCTGGCCTGGCCTCAGCCCAGATTATCGCCAATCGCCTAGTGGTTGAGGGTATCCCTGCACGTGCATGGCAAGAAGGCGCTGGGCAGACATTCGGTTTAACCATTGGCTTACTGGGAACGGGATATGTCGTCGTTCCAGAGGAGTTTGTTGAAGAAGCGTTGTCGATATTAGCCACTCCTGCCGATGATTATCTGCTCGATTCAAGCGATTATGACGAGGATGAATAAGCTGTCCTTACTATAAAACATCGCTACCATAAGAATCACCTCTAGTTGTGACATTCGTCATAGATTTGTTGAGGTTTGTCACTGTTTTTACAGCCTTCCGATGAATAGAATTGGCATCATATCCTAGTTATTACTTATAATCGCTGCGGACGGCATTTAATGCGGGGCATTTAATGTGGGACATTTTATGCAGGACATTTTTAAAGGCATCTGGCAAAAAGAGATAATTTCTGTCGGACCCGTTGCACACTCTGTACATTTTAATAAATCTGAATAGAACGGCCCGGTGGGCAGCAAGCAATAACGAACCAGCCACCGGATACCGATAACCAGAGACCATGACGAAGGAGTTAACATATGGCTCAGGCTACATGGACAACTGAAGAAGCTGAAATCACCAAGCCGAAAAAGAACCGGACCAAGTTCATCGTCGGCGGCGCCCTAATGGCTGCAGCGATCATCTTTTTGGTGGTTAATGCTGTCAGCGGCAACACCCAGTTGTATGTGACTGTCGATGAATACTACAGCCAACAGGCCGCAATCGCCGGTCGAGACTTACGAATATCCGGATGGGTTATTGGTGATTCAATTCAATACACCCAGATCGACGACGCCACGTCGCGATTAGAATTCGATATCACTGACGACCTCGCCGATCCGACAAGGCAAAAAATACGTGTTGTGGTCATGAATGAGCCCATTCCGGACCTCTTGCAGCACGAGGCACAGGCCCTTGTTGAGGGACATGTCGAGAACGGTGAATTCATAGCAAACCCGAATGGCTTGCTTCTCAAGTGCCCGACGCGCTACGAAGAGGCCGATCCCGCCCAGGCTTACTAGTGGCATTCAGGATATGGCGAATCTGGGAGAAAAGGCTATCCGTAGCCAGACACGGTCTCCCTTCGTTATTTCCTGGGCACTAGCTGCCTCGCGGTCGTACAGCAACTTCCCCCACGGAGTGAAAACATGATTGCCGACCTGGGATATGTAGCTATCCTGACAGCCTTCCTGGCATCAATATACGCCCCGATCGCTGCTTTCTACGGTATTCGAAACAATAAAACCCGATGGGTTGAAAGTGCTCGAAATGCCATATTTGTTATCTTTCTTCTAGTCGCCCTCGCCTGTGGGCTCCTTGTCATCTTGCTGCTGACCAGCGATTTTTCGATCACCTATGTCTGGGAGGTGTCCAGTCGTGACATGCCCGCTTACTTGAAAGTCGCTGCTCTTTGGGGAGGTCAGAGGGGTTCGATCCTTTTCTTCAACTTCATGTTGACCGCATTTACCGCGGCGGCGATGGCTCGGAACTGGGACAATGAAAGAGGCATCATGCCATATGCGGTCATCGTTGGCAGTTTCACGCTCATTTTTTTCCTGGGACTAACCCTGCTGATGGAAAACCCATTCGAGAGAATAGGCGCCGCCACCGCGGAGGGGTCCGGATTTGATCTGCTGATCAGCACGCCGGTGACCTACGTCAAGAATCTCTTCGTACGGCCTGGGATCGTTCCAGAGGATGGACAGGGCATGCGAGCCTTATTGCGCCACCCAGCCATGATCATCCATCCACCTATGCTCTATCTTGGTTATACAGGATTTACAGTGCCCTTCGTCTTTGCCATGGCCGCGCTAATGGCTGGCAAATTCAATGAGGGCTGGATCCGGATAACTCGCCGGTGGACACTGGTTGCCTGGCTGTTTCTAGGCTTAGGTGTCGTCTTGGGAGGTCGATGGGCATACGACGTCCTGGGATGGGGTGGTTATTGGGCCTGGGACGCCGTCGAGAACTCCTCGCTCTTACCCTGGTTGACCGGGACGGCTTTTTTGCACTCGGTTATGATCCAGGAAAAACGCGGCATGTTCAAGGGTTGGAACGTCGGCCTCATTATCATCACTTACTTATTGGTGGTTTTAGGCACGTTGAATGTCCGTGGTGGGCTTGTCTCTTCCGTTCACGCGTTCGCCCAGTCGAACATCGGCTGGCTGTTATTGGCATTCCTGGCCTACATGATCATCTTCTCCATCGTTTTGGTGTATAAGAGGCGCGATCAACTGCAATCAGAGAATCACATCCGATCGTTCCTTTCCAGAGAAACTGCATTTCTCGGCAATAATCTTCTTTTCTTACTAATTGCCGCTGTTACCTTCTTTGGAACGTACTATACCGTTCCGACGGAGCTATTTACTGGTCAGAAGGTGACTCTGGGAATTCCCTATTATGAAAAAGTAAATGGTCCTCTGTTTGGGGCCTTGTTGTTGTTGATGGGCATTGCGCCCCTGATGATGTGGTATCGCACCAGCATAGGACGCCTGCGAAAAATGACTGTCGGCCCGGCTGCCGGAGCCACGGTCATCGTCATTGCTATGTTCATCCTGGGAATTAGGAACTGGATCGCGCTGTTAGGATACTGGATTATCAGTTTCTCGGCCTTCATTACCCTGCTGGAATTTGGCAGGGCGATGAATGCTCGCGTGCGCAGCAAAGGTGAGAATCCATTTGCCGCCTTGGCCGCGTTGGTGGCCCGCAACCGTCGTAGATACGGTGGATACGTTATTCATCTCGGTGTGTTGACCATGGCCATGGGTATCATAAGCACCGAGCTTTACCAACAGCAGACGCAGATGCGTCTCGCGCGCGATGAATCGCTCTCCATCGGCGATTACACCATGGTATTCAAAGGTATTGAACAACGCATGGGTAACGACGATGCACAGATCACCGAAGCATTGGTGGATGTTTACCGAGGAGACAAGCTCGTAAGAACGTTGAAACCACGTACCGAGTTCTTTACTCGGACCGGGGAAAATATGTCCATCCCTGCCGTGCGAATGACCCCGACCGAGGACTTCTATGTATTACTCATCAATTGGGAGGGAATGAGTCAGAATGCGGCTACCTTCCGGGCCTATGTGAATCCATTGATTAACTGGGTCTGGTTTGGCGCGTTTATTTTTATATTTGGAACGCTGATTGCAGCCTGGCCTGATCCTGCAGATGAGAAAGTTACCGCGATGCAATCGTCAGGTGGTCGCCTGGTTGTTGGCGGCGTCTCAGGAGATTAGCCATCATGTTGAGATCTTCGATGCCTAATCAATTACCTGGCAGCCAGCGGCTGAAAAACCGCAAGCGTTTCGCTGGCGGATTACCCATGGTCGCGATGATCCTCTTAACCATGGTCTTGTTTTTAGCGGTATTTCCGGCATTTGCTCAGGCTCCGACGAGAACAGTCTCTGACGACGAGGTGAACGCCGTCGCCAAGGATTTGTTCTGCCCAATCTGTGAGAATACACCATTGGATGTCTGCGAGACGCAGGCCTGTGCTGACTGGCGGCAAGTTATTCGTGACAAACTGTCCGGCGGCCAAAGTGATGACCAAATCAAAGATTATTTCGCCGATCAGTACGGCGTCCGCGCCCTGGCAGAACCGCCAGCCGAAGGGGTTACCCTGCTTGTATGGCTAGTACCCCTGATCGCAATCCCAGCCGCGGTCATTATCTTCGGCCTTTACTTACGAAACATTCGACGGGCCGCACCAGGTGGTTCAGAACCGGCGGCTGTACTCAGTTCGCCGGCTGCTCCGGAACCCGTAGATTCGGAAACGGACCAAGATCCTTATACTGAACGGATTGAACGCGAATTGAGAGAGATGGAAGAATGACTGAATCGGCTGATCCATCAGCTACTAATACTCCTGAATTAAAAAAGCCGCCTTGGGCTGTTATCGTCATTGTGGCGGTATCAGTTATATTCGTGGCCGTATTAGCCCTCGGTATGTTTAACTCGAGGGTTGACCGCCCTGATGGAGTCGCCCCAGATTTCGAGATGCAGTTCTTTGACGGCTACGAATGGCAGGATCTGCCAACAGCAGATCTATCTGATTTCCAAGGTCGTCCGGTGGTGTTAAACTTCTGGGCTTCGTGGTGCGTTGAGTGCATTCGCGAGGCTGAGTTGCTCGAGAATTTGTGGCAAGAATACGAAGACCAGGGCGTTGTCTTTCTGGGCATAGCCTATATCGATGTTGAGAAGAATTCCTTGGACTACCTGGAAAAATACGAGATTACCTACCCGAATGCTCCAGATCTGCGGACGGTGATTAGCGGCAGGTACGATATTACAGGTGTGCCAGAGACGTTCTTCATCGATAAGAACGGCGACGTGGAGTACATTCATCTTAGCGCCGTTACTGAGCCCATGGTCCGGAGCTTGCTGGATGATATGCTTGCCGCCGAGGGGCCAGCGAGCAGTTAAAGGAATACGATGACAACGGGATCCATTTTACTCGGCCTAGCCCTAGTGGTTATTGTCGGTCTGTACGTCGCCAGGCCACTGATGGCCCCGAAGGTTGATTCGAGAGCGAAAGAATCTCTATACAACGACCTGCTGGCGAACAAAGAGTTCTATCTGATCCAGATCAAGAGTCTGGAACTCGACTACTCGACTGGGAAGATCCCGGAAGAGGAATATCAGCAGCAGCGGGCGGCGCTTGTTGCAGAGGCGGCGGCAACCCTTAAGAGAATAGATGAGATTGAAGCGGCGACCATGCAGACCGAACTTCAACCTGAGGCAAGTCTGGAACCGTTCTCGCCTGAAATGGAAGTAGATGCCGATATCGAAGCCGCTGTTTCGAGATTGCGCCGAAGCCACCATGCTCCTGCTTCCACCGGATTGGAGCAAGAATTGGCAGCCCCTGTTGCCCTTTCTGCCGAGAGAAACGAGTCAAAATTCTGTCCCCAGTGTGGTCAAGCTACGGATCCAGGGGACAAATTCTGCGTTAATTGCGGCACCAAGATAAAATATCCCCAACCTGTATGAACATCTTTCATCGATTCATTCCCAGAAGCTGTGATTCCAGAAGCTGTGATTCCAGAAGCTGTGATTCCAGAAGCTGTGAATCCAGAAGCTGGGTGGAACGCGCCATGGGCAGGCGTCCTGCGGCCTTTCTATCCCTACTGCTGTTGGTTCTATTCTTTTCGACTGGCGCTGCCCTGGCCCAGACCGGCAGTCGCCCAGAAGCACCCCCAGACGCGTCATCAGGCCGCGAGGTGTTCAATGACAGCTGTTCTGGTTGTCATGGAACTCTGGCCCTGGGCGATGGAGATGCGGTCGACCAGCTAGCCGGCAATCTACCAACTGCACTGGCTAGCATCGATTACCTGCGGACGGCTGTGCCGGCTGAGATGTTTACGGTGATCACCGAAGGGCGCATCGATAAACTCATGCCGCCCTTTGGATCTGGATCGGCTAACGTCGATCCTTTACCCGAATCTCAACGATGGGACATCATCGCCTATATTTACAGCCTTGCTACGCCGGTCGAATCCATTGAAAACGGACGCATTATTTACGAGGAAAACTGCCTATCTTGCCATGGTGATGGTGGCCAAGGCGACGGCCCTCAGGCCAGTGAATTAGGTATTGAGCCTGGAAACCTCAGTGATCCGGTCTTCTGGAGCCAGGTTAGCAATCAAGCAGTATTCGATGGGTTGGCAGGTGAATCGCCAATTCAAGGCCACGAAAACATAATTGGAAGTGACGCCTATAACGACGACGAAATCTGGTCCATTGTCGACTACATCCGGTCGTTGAGTTACAGCTATTTGGATGCCCAGGCTCCATTCCGCCCGCTGGATGCAGCGACGATTTCCGGCCCGGTACTCAACGGTACCACTGGAGAACCCTTCACGGACGACGGCGTAATTGCCGATTTGCGAGCCTATAACCAGGATTTCCTGGAAACCCTGTTCATAACTACCACTTTGGACAGCGAGGGCACTTACCAATTTGATCTAGCAGACGTCGCCCAAGACCAGTTCTACCGGGTAAGCATCTCGTATAACGGCGTGGAGTTCGGCAGCGATTTTGGAAATGTTTCACAAAGCGATCCAGATCTTGAGCTTCCCATTACCGTATTTGAGACCTCCGATGACCCGTCAGTAGTAGGCATTGAGAGGCTGCACCAGATCCTAAACTTCTTCGAAGGTGGTGTTGGGGTAAACGAGCTGTATGTCGTAAACAACAACAGCAATTCGGTGTATACCGGCGAATCGGGCAATGCCGATCTAGGTACCTTTGAAATCATCTTACCCGCCGGTGCCCAAGATATCTCCTTCCAACGTGCCTTTGGCAATATTGATAACTTCATTCCAGCCAATGAAATAGTTCCAACGGGACGTGGTTGGGCGGACACGTTCCCGCTTCGACCTGGACCCAGCAGTACGATTCTGTTAGCCAATTACATCTTGCCATATGATGGCGGGGTAACGATCTCCCACCCGGTCTTGTATGCAACCTCTGTCGTAAACCTTGCCCTTCCAGATGCGGGTGTCACCCTGTCTGACGCGGAAGAATGGACCGAGCTAGGTCAAAGAGCCATGGGGAACTCCAATGTTTCCAACTTCACCAAAAGCGATATTCCTGCCGGCACCGTCTTAACTCTGAAATTGGAGGGGGAACCTGATCTTGAGAGCGCTTCGTCAGGTGTTCTAGCCCTTGACAACCAAAGTGAACTCCTAATCGGTCTGGTAGTAGCTCTTGTGGTAGTTGGGGTAGCTGGGGTTTTCATCTGGAGATGGCGACAGGAACCGGCTGGCGGTGAACTCTATGATAGTTATGATCGCGAAGAGCTGCTCCAGGCAATAGCCGACTTGGATGATGACTACGAGCTAGGGCGAATAAGCGAACACCGGTACCATAGTGAGCGAGAACAGTTCAAATCCGAGTTAATAGCCCTTTGGGAAGAAGAGCAACTTAACTAGATAACAGCTCCAGAAGTTTTGACCATTCACAATGAGCACAATCTATAGAGCCGGAAAGCAGCAGGCGTCGACAGTTTGTCGCTGCCGTAATGCTGCAGGCAATTTTGGACCATGATCAGAATTGAGGGTCTGGTAAAAATCTACGGATCAAACGCCGTGCTGCGCGGAGTTGATCTGCATGTACAGCCAGGAGAATTCGTCACCCTGGTTGGACCGAATGGCGCTGGCAAGACGACCCTGATGCGAATCGTTGCCACACTCCTTAAGGCAAAAAGCGGCAGCGTGCAGGTTGGCGGCTGGCCTTTGCCCGAGCATGCCGACAAAGTAAGAAGACACATTGGTCTGGTTTCTCACTATTCTCTGCTTTATGGAGACCTGACCGCAGCAGAAAATCTGGCTTTCTTCGCCCGCCTTTACCAGCTGGATAATCGCGATGAGCGAATCCATGATGCGTTGCGTACCGTGGGTCTTGCTTCGAGACAGCGAGATCCGGTCCGGAGTTTTTCCCGGGGGATGGTCCAAAGATTAACCCTGGCCCGGGCGACCCTGCATGAACCGGACGTACTCCTATTTGACGAGCCTTATACCGGCCTGGATCAAGAGGCTACCCAGCTCTTGGACGATCTATTAAGAGGTGAATCGGAAAAAGGGCGCACCATATTCATGATCACTCATGATCTGACCCGCGGTCTCAATCTCTGCAACAGGATTGCGATCCTTAGTCGAGGCAAAATAGCCCATCTTATCGAACGCGAGTCCGTTACTCCAGGCGAGTTTTTGCAGCTCTATACCGAGGCTACCAGGGGCAAGAGCCGCAAGCGCAAACGCGAGAAAAGCAATTAACGGTTCATACAGATGCCACACAATCTGACGGGCATGATGGGTGAGAGCAGAGACGAATCAAAAGGATTGTTACCAAGGATTTAGACCTAGATCTGAGCCTAAGATCAAGTTGGGTGTCAATTCAATAGCATTTGACCAGAGCGATAAACTCTTGATACTGGATAAGACAGAGTGGATGAACTAGCCAATCCGAAAGAGGTAAATGCAAAGAATCCCGGCCATTCCAAGCCAGGTTTCTGGTCTTCCGTCTGGGCGATTGTCTGGAAAGACCTGGCCATTGAGCGCCATACTTGGCAGATAATCAGCGTTATGCTGGTCTTCTCCTTGACGGTCGTTATCGTGTTTAGTTTTGCCTTAGGGGCTGGAACATTGTCCCCAGGATCGAACCTGGCCCGCGAAGCGTCCCTGGGTTTCTATTGGGCAACTATCCTGCTAGCAGGAACTCTTGGGCTTAACCGTTCGTTCTCATCGGAACAAGAAAACCGCAGTTTGGACGCGATTCTCGTAGCGCCGGTCGATAGAGCAGCCATTTTCATTGGAAAAGTCATCAGCATCACCCTCTTCATGGTTCTTGTGGAGCTTCTTCTCATCCCGATTTTCGTAGCATTTTTCGATCGGCCATTCTACCGGCCCCATGTCATCGGTGTCTTGTTTCTGGGAACCGTAGGCTACGCCGCAGCTGGCGTGCTGATTAGCTCCATGTCATCTCAGACGCGATTGCGCGGGGTGCTTCTTCCAGTTCTGTTGCTACCCCTCGCCTTACCTTCGGTTCTAGCGGCTGCAACCGCGACATCAGCACTCATTCGGACAGACCTTCCAGCCTGGAGCGAGGTGCAGTTCCCGATAGCCCTCGTCCTAGCTTATGACATACTCATGCTGGTGACAGGATACTTTACTTTTCACTTCGTCGTGGAAGAATAACGTGCATGATTAGAGGAGATTCGAGTTAGAATTGTAGTCCCTATATTCATCGACCACACAAACGTCGTAGTGAGCAATAGAGACTGTGGTGGAACTCTAACTGCTGTTTTGAGAAGGAGGCCTCAATGGTAAAAAGATTAGAGGGAGCAGGAAATGTCCTGAACTGGGTGGTGGCGATTACGCTGGTCATCTCCCTGTTTATGGTATTTTTCTTTGCGCCTGACGAGCGAACGATGGGCAACGTTCAACGCATCTTCTATTTTCATGTGGGTGCGGCCTGGGTTGCTGCCGTTACATTCCTGATAGCCCTTATTGCAGGTGTTAGCTACCTGAGAAATCCGACAAACAACAAGGATACGATTGCCTTGGCGTCGGTGGAAATCGGCGTCATCTTCACTTCGATGACTATTGTGGCGGGGTCGGTATGGGGGCGACCGGCTTGGGGCACCTGGTGGATCTGGACCCCACGATTGACTTCAATCACGGTTCTTTGGCTGGTCTATATGGCCTACTTCATGCTGCGCGGGGCGGTTGAAGACGAAGAGCGCAAAATGCGATATGCGGCCGTTTACGTAATCATCGCTTTCGTAACAGTCGTCATGACCTATATCAGCATCAGATTGCTGCGCGATATCCATCCCGTCGTCTTCGGCGGCGTTGCCGAATCTGCCCAAGGCGCCGACGAGGGACTACAAGATATTGCACGTGGTCTTGACTCAGCCAAAATGGGCATGACCTTGACCGCCTCGGTTATTACCTTTTCCTTGGTTTATCTGGCCTGGCTGGCAAACAGGCTGAAATTACAGAGGATAGTCAACGAAGTGGCGGAGTTGAAACTACGGGTAATGGCCAGGCTGGAAGAGTAAAATCAGGAGAATGAACCATGGTTCAAAGCATCGTTCTATTAAACAGGCTGCTTGAAGTAGCACAGCAAATCGATATCAATAAGTACAACAACTATCTGGTCCTGGGCTACTTTGTCATGTGGGCGATCGTAATAGTCTACATCCTGCTCCTTGCGAACAAGCAGAGGAATGTCCGGGAAGATTTACAGTTGATGACAGAACTCTTAAGAGAGGATGAACAACGCGAGGAGGCGTAAGCTTTTATACGTTATTATCGGCAGTTGATGGTAAAGTGATCTGTATCTTTAGAGAGAAACACCCGAGAAGGGTGTAGATTAGTGGAGGCGGAATCTGTTGGGCTCGATTAGTAAACCCTTGCGTTCTCTATCGCCATTACAAATGATCGTACTGGCTATCGTGGCCTTGGTGTTGCTGTTTCTCATAGTAGGCTCCATCACCCAATCTGCATCGCAGGAACCGGCTTTCAATCCCCTCGCCAACCAGCCTTTTGCCCTCTTGGCGATGCTGGCCTTCGTCGGCGGCATGCTGAGTTTCGCTTCTCCCTGCACGCTGCCAATTCTTCCGGCTTACTTCGCCTTCGCATTTCAAAGTGGTCGCAAACAAATTGCTTTGAACACGATTGTCTTCATGCTGGGCCTGGCTACCGTCTTCAGCCTCATGGGTGCTGGAGCTTCATTCATCGGGAGAATACTGCGCGAGTACCAAACTCTAATTATGTTGCTGGCTGGATCCCTGGTAATTGTCTTTGGCGTCATGAGCCTGCTAGGAAAAGGCTTTTCTGGAGTTCAACCGCAGCAGGAAGAGAAACTACGAAACGCAGGGATCGGCGGATCCTACTTCTTTGGGATGACCTTTGCTGTCGGTTGGACCAGCTGCATCGGTCCTATTTTAGGCATCGTGTTGGCCTTGGCAGGTACGACCGCCTCTGTTTCCAGAGGCATGATGCTGCTATTTATATATGCCCTCGGTTTAGGACTCCCATTGATCATCGTCTCCACGTTCTTTGGCCGGGCTAGCCGGCAGAGCATGCTGTGGCGAGCGCTGCGTGGTAAGGGCTGGAATGTATCAGCCAGCTCCATGCTTGTCGGATTAATCTGGGCTCTAGCTATTTGGCTGATCCTTGTTGGATTGGGTCATTACGCCTTTGATAACTTTGCCTATTTCGATGGCCAGGAATTCACCGCCATTCACCAGTACGGGCTTCTCGTGTTGGCTATCTTAGGTGCCGGACTTTGGGTATACACAGCTCCTGGTCGACAACGCATTGTTCCGCTGCATTTACACACCACTCAGCTTTTTAGCGGAATTCTGTTCATCCTAATGGGATTCCTCATGGTCAACGGAACGTTGGCCTCGTTCAACACCCTGATTCCCACTGATCTGGCGATCTGGTTTGCAGACCTCGAAGACAAGTTAGTGACGGTACTTAACTAACAAATGTCCATGGATGAGCACGCGAATCAAGAACCTGCGGAAGACGACGCAAAGGCTAACTCTGGCGATGGTCGAAACCTGATCGTCTTGTTCGCCGGATTTCTTCTTTTAGGACTGGCTTTAGGCGTCTTGCTGTTCGGAGGGGATCTAATAGACCGGATTGTTGATGGCGATGGTGATTCCAATTCAGAATCTGGTGATACGATTCTCGATCAGGCAGGAGGGCTTCCTGCGCTAGAACCCGGTGAAGCGCGTATCATTCGTGGAGTTAATAATGCGGGAGTTCTCTCGGTTGGAGATGCAGCACACGATTTTGAACTCGATGACTTCGATGGAAACCGGATCAAGCTAAGCGAATTTCGAGGCCATCCGGTGATTGTTAATTTTTGGGCCACTTGGTGCGCGCCCTGCCGGATAGAAATGCCGGAGCTGCAAAAAGCGTTCGAAAAGTACCAGGATGATGGGCTGGTCATTCTTGCCCTTGACCAGGATGAACCGATCGAGCGAGCCCGTGAATTCTTCTACGATGAAATGGACCTCTCTTTTACCCCGCTTTTGGACGACGGAAGCGCTGTCTCTACGGCCTACAGTAGCTACAGCGTTCTACCCACTACCTTTTTCATAGACCACAATGGAAACGTAGCGGCTATCCATCGTGGACCCCTGACGCTGGGCCAGATTGAAGGGTACCTGGAACAAATGCCGGGATGAGCTAAAGAAAACAGATGGCAGCGGAAAGGAAACCTGTTACTGGAAAACGGCGATCGATGGTCATCGGTATTGATCGAGGCGTCTATTGGCTGAGCAAGCATTGGCTTGCTGTATTTAATACCCTCGCCCTAATCTATGTTGGCCTGCCGATACTGGCTCCGGCGCTGATGAATGCGGGTCTTGAGACACCGGCTCGAGTTATCTACAGGATATATTCTCCTCTGTGTCACCAAATGACTCAGCGGTCTTTTTTCCTATTCGGTGATCAATATGCTTACCCGCGAGCGATAGCAGGTACCGAGCTGACGCCAATCGAGACCTATGTCGGTGATATCCCCGAATTTGACAATGTTGACCCCGATGATTGGCCGGCTTTCTTTACCGCGGCTCGCCGCTACCTTGGAGACGAGCAGCTGGGTTACAAGATAGCCCTCTGTCAGCGTGACATCGGCATATATCTCTTTGTCCTGGTTGGCGGCTTGCTGTACGCCATGTTGAGAAACCGGATCAATATTAAGCCCTTAC